>Ga0070707_100000836_pt1 | contig 30471 bp, 24 predicted proteins | sample KBSK5502metaG_FD_65468 | JGI IMG/M metagenome (GOLD analysis project Ga0070707, IMG submission 65468) | Corn, switchgrass and miscanthus rhizosphere microbial communities from Kellogg Biological Station, Michigan, USA - KBS K5-50-2 metaG | ecosystem: Host-associated > Plants > Roots >... | reverse complement strand
TCTGCGCGAACTAAGGTTGCTTCGCGACATTTTCTTGATCGCGCATCCACCCCTCCTTTTCAAGGAGGGGAATAATGCCTGATTCCAATTCATTCACACGTTCTCAGCCCTGGGTTAAGTTCTACCGCCGCTTCGCAGCTCGATCGTCGAGGAGGAACCTGGATCATGGCTACAGAATATGGTTTGCTTTTGCCGCATTTCGGCCCCGAAACCGATCGAGACAGAATCATAGGCGGAGCCCGTCGAGCGGAACAGATGGGTTTTGATTCCGTCTGGGTGAGGGACCATTTGGTATTCCACCCTCATGGAATGGAAGGCACGGATAATACTTTCATCGACCCATTCGTGGTTCTGGCGGCTCTTGCAGGCACGACGACGAAAATCAAACTGGGCTTCGGTTCGCTGATTCCACACCGGCATCCGATCCTGCTCGCACTCATGCTGAACTCTTTGGGGTACATGGCTGGGGACCGGTTGCTGCTCAGCCTGGGACTGGGAACATTTCAGGAGGAGTTTGATGCCATCGGCATGGGTCAGTGGCCACGCGACGAGGTTGTCCGGGAACAAGTCGCAATCCTCCGGAAAATCTGCAACGGGGATCACGCTTCCTCGGAAGGCAAGTTCTATCGCTTCCACGACGTGGGGCTCAAGCCCAAATACCCCTCGAAGCTCGAAATCTGGTACGCCGGCGCCACACCCGCCGCCGTACGCCGCGCGGTGGAATACTGCGATGGGTGGCTGCCTGGCCGGATCACTGTCTCTACTTATCGCAAGCGCGTGGAGAAACTTCGCAGTGGGGCTGCTGCCCAGGGGCGGCCGCGGCTGCACGAAGGCTGCATTCCGATCACGAGCATTGATGAAGACCGCAAGACAGCGATCGAAAAGGTGAACCTCGAGGGGCTGCTCTCCAACGCGAACAAGCAGAAATTCTGGGTGAAGCCGGCTTCGGGTTCGTTTAAAACGGCCGAAGATCTGGAGGGCTCGTTCATTGCCGGAAGTCCTGAGGACGTCGTGAATGAAGTCGGGAAGTTTCTCGAAATCGGCATCGATCATATTGTTTTCGATTTGCGCTTTCGGTTCGAGGATTGGGACCGTTCCATCGAGCTTCTCGGCACGGAGGTCGTGCCGCGCCTGCGCAAAATTCAGGCAACGGCCGGGCCGGCTGGCCCAGCTGGGCCAGCTGGGCCGGCCCGATGATGCTTCTGCGCCGTTTCGAAATCCACCAGCCCTCCAATGTGGCGGAGGCTGTTCAGATGCGGGCCCATTTTGGCGACGACGCGTCTCTCTATGCCGGCGGAACGGAACTGCTGCTGGCGATGAAGCATGATGTTCTGCGTTACAAGCACCTCATCGACGTGAAGGTCATTCCCGGACTCGACGCGATCGAGCTGCGCGATGGCATGATCTGGATCGGCGCGACGGCGACACACCGCAGCATCGAGCGGTCCGCTCTCCTGAGAAGCCGGCTGCCGGTGTTCACGAACATGGAGAGCCTTGTGGCCAACGTTCGTGTGCGGAACACCGGCACGCTGGGCGGCAATCTCTGCTTCGCCGAGCCGCACTCCGATCCGGCGACTCTCCTTCTGGTGTTGGGCGCAAGTGTGGCTGTCGAAGGTCAGCAGGGACGGCGGGAGATTCCGACGGACAACTTCTTCACCGGGTCGTACGAAACGCGCCTCGCGCCGGACGAGGTGATGACCGGCATCCGGATTCCAGTGCCCACCGGACAGTGGCGGTCGGCGTACATGAAGTTCCAGGTTCACGAGAGACCAATGCTGGGTCTGGCGCTGGCGCTGGAGACGACGGACGATTTGGAAGCGTTTAACCGGGCGCGGGTGGCCGTCGGCTGTGTGAGTCCTTGTCCGCGGCGGTCGGCGGCCGCGGAAAGTCTGTTGACCGGCCCTCGCTCCGAGATCGAGCGCAATCTGCCTCTGGCCGCTGAGGCGCTCGCTGATGCGGCCGAGCTGATCGATGATCAGCAGGGCTCGGCCCAATACAAACGGCATCTGATCTCCGTATTTCTGCGGCGAGCGTTTGCGAAGGCATCAGGAGATTCGATACGACAGTGAGTTCGATGGGCTTCGCCAAATACATCGATGCGGAAGAGCTGGCCGCATTGGCACTGCGGCTGGCGAACACGTTCAGCCCGGCCGGGCACGAGCAGCCGCTCGCCGAAGTTGTGCATGGCTGGTTTGAGCAAAACGGGATTCCGGTTCGTTTGCAGCCCATCTTGCCGGATCGCGCGAACGTGGTTGCGACGCTTGAAGGCACCGGCGGCGGAGCGAGTCTCATTTTCAATTCGCACCTGGATACGGAGGTTTCGGGGACGGAATACGACTGGGGTATGGCGCAAGCCGACATTAATAAGGTAGGAGCGCGGCGCGAAGGCAACAGGCTCCTGGGCCATACCGTTCTCAACGATCGCGGATTGATGGCCACTACCATGGTTACGCTCAAAGCGTTGCGAGATTCGGGAGTACGGCTTCGAGGCGATGTGATTTTCACCGCGGTTGCCGGCGAAACCGGAAGCGCGCCCGTAGACGAATATCGAGGAGCGAACTACGACGGCAAGGGGTTCGGCAGCCGCTTCCTGGTCTCTCACGGAGTGCGCGCGGATTATGCCCTCATTGCGGAGACGACGGATTTCGGGCTGTCCTGGATTGCCTGTGGTGCCTGTTACTTCAAAGTGGTCGTTCCTGGCCGCAACATATATACTCCCCGTTCGTTCCGACCGGACAACATTCGCCAGCATCCGAATGCGATCGTGAAGATGGTTCGCGTCATCGAAAAGGTCGAAGAGTGGGCGCGTCAGTACGAGGCGTCGCACACGTTCGAGTCGGTGTGCGGACGCGTTGTTCCCAAGGTCAACATCGGCGCGATTCGCGGCGGCATTCCGTACCGGCCCAATCGCACGTCACCGTACTGCGCCATTTACCTGGATGTGCGCGTCGTGCCGGGCGAGGATCCGCTTCGCATCGAGCGGGAACTCCAGTCTGTTATCGATTCAGCAGAAGTGGATGCACGGGTCCAGATGTTCCTGGCCCGCGATGGTGTTGAAGGAAAGAATGTTGAAAAGCTGGCCGAAGTAGTGCGGCGTTGTTACAGGCAGGTGACGCGTGAGGATCCGCCGGCCAGGACGCCCGACGAGGTCGTCAGCATGTGGCGCGATAACAATGTTTTCAATGCCGCCGGCATCCCGTCCCTGACCTTTGGCTGCGCGCGCAGGAAGGATGAAGCCGGACGACTGTATCTCGATATCAACGATCTGGTGGTAACCGCCACCGTTTACGCGCAGGTGGCACAGAACATTTGCGACCAGCCCGCCAACGGTTAACGCGAGCGGAGGGTTTCTATGGCAAAAGCGGCCGATGTCACAAACGTCGGAGTCGCGGTTCCTTCCCAAGAGGAAATTCCCGAACAGATCTCCCCGCGCATGATGGTGGGCTCTGTGTTGGGCCCGCTGGTTGGACTGGCGCTGTGGTTTGCTCCGATTCAGGTTGAGCCTGTGGCCCACCACACTCTCGCGATTGTCGCCTTCATGATCGTTTACTGGATTACCGAGCCCATCGACCATGGCGTAACCGCCATGATTGGCTGCTTCCTGTTCTGGGCCCTCCACATCGCGGAATTTGAAACCGCCTTTGCCGGTTTTGCCAACAGCTCACCCTGGTTTCTGTTCGGCGCCATGCTGATGGGGGAGGCCGCTTCGCAGTCGGGTTTGGCCAGGCGCATCGGGTTCCTCATCATGCGTTATCTCGGCACTTCATATTCCCGCCTGCTGCTCAGCGTGGTTGTATTCGTTTTCGTTCTCAATTTCCTGGTGCCCTCAGGGCTGGCTCAGCTTGCGATTGTCGCGCCGATGATCATCGGCGTCATCGCGGGATTCGGCGTGGGACCGCAAAGCAATATTGCGCGAGGCTTGTTCGTCATCCTGGCTTACACCTGCGGACTCTTCAACAAGATGATCCTGGCGGGGGGCGCCAGCATTCTGACGCGCGGCATTGTGGAGAAGCTCACGGGCGAGCCAATCTTCTGGAGCAAATACTTTATCGCGTATCTTCCCGCGGATCTGATCACGATCTTCGCCTGCTGGCTGACGATTCTCTGGCTTTACCCACCCGAAAAGAAAGAATTGCCCGGCGGTCGCCAGTACCTTGAAGACGCCATCCGGAATATGGGGCCCTGGACGGTATCCGAGAAGAAAACACTAGCGTGGTTGCTGCTGGCAGTCAGTCTTTGGGCAACCGATCTCTGGCACAAGACCGATCCGGCAGTGATCGCACTGGGGGTTGGCCTGATGGTGGCGCTACCGAAAATCGGCGTGCTCAAGACCAACGACATCCGAAGAGTCAATTTTCTGCTGATCATTTTCATGGCCGGTGCGCTGAGCATGGGCGAGGTGCTGGCGAAGACCAAAGCGTTGGATGTGCTCACCAACGTCATGATGTCGTGGATGACGCCTTATCTGGGTGGTTCCTTCCATTCCGCCAGCGTGCTCTACTGGACTGCGTTCGCCTACCACTTTGTATTGGCAAGCGAGCTTTCCATGCTGAGCACATCCCTGCCCGTGCTTGTGAACTTCGCGGTGCAGCATGGCTACAACCCCGTCGCGCTAGCGATGGTCTGGAACTTCGCCTCTGGCGGAAAGATGTTTGTCTACCAGTCGGCGGTGTTGATTCTGGGATACTCCTATGGATACTTCCAGGGAAAGGACCTGATTCGTGTCGGCTTCGTCCTGACGGTCGTTGAAGGCCTGATTCTGCTTTTCCTGGTACCGTTCTACTGGCCTCTCATCGGGCTGCAATGGCTGAAATAAGCATCACGATAAATTGTTTGCCCAAGCCATCAGGCTCTCGATCGTGATCGGGAGGTCGCGGACGCGCATTCCTGTCGCATGATAGACGGCGTTTGCGATCGCAGGCGCGACGCCCGTGATGGTGATCTCACCCAAGCCTCTGGCGCCGATGGAGCTGATGTTGAAGTCCGGAATATCGAGAAAGGTGACGTCGATCTCCGGAATGTCCGCGTTGACGGGAAGCAGATAGTCCGCAAGACTATCCGAAACAATGGCTCCATTGCGGCGATCGTAGACGGTCTGCTCCATCAATGCCATGCCGATGCCCTGAATGACGCCGCTGTACGCCTGGCTTCGTGCCGTCTTCGCATTGATCACACGACCGACATCGAACACGCTGACCATCTGCATGACGCGAACCGTCCCCAGATCCGGGTCGACGCGAACCTTTGCAAACTGTGCTCCGAAAGAATGGAATGAAAATTTCTTCTGCTCGTCGCCCGGCTGAACGAAGCTTTCGCCGGTCACCTGGTCCCGTCCAAGCCTCCGAACCACCTCATCAAAAGATTCATTGATCTTACCGTTGGCAGATCGCAACCGGCCCTCTGCAGCGACGATGTTCTGCGCCGGCATCTTGTGAAAGCTGGAGCCGGGCTCGTCGATTGCGAGACGAATCAGTTTCGATACGGCGTCTTCGCATGCGGCTTTCACGGCTGGCGTCACACTGGCGGTGGTCATCGAGCCGCCCGAGACCGGCGCCGGAGGTAAGCGGGAATCGCCCAGAGCCGCATGAATCCGATCGACGGATATGCCAAGCGTTTCCGCAGTGACTTGCGTCATCGTGGTGTACGTGCCGGTTCCCATGTCCTGAGTTGCGCTGGCGACTTCGACATGACCGCCCGCAAACAAGCGCACGGACGCCGCTCCCGGCATGCGGAAAGCGGGATAGGTGGCCGTTGCCATTCCGTAGCCGATGAGATAGCCGCCATCCCGCATGGAGCGCGGCGCAGGGTTTCGATTCGACCAGCCGATGCGTTCGCGGCCTACTTCATAGCACTCCCGGAGATGCTTGCCCGAAAAAGGCAAATTGGACTCCGGATCCGTCTCGGCGTAATTGCGAAGGCGCAGTTCCACAGGGTCGATGTTGGCCAGATAGGCGAGTTCGTCGAGTGCCGACTCCACCGCGAACATGCCGGGGCTCTCTCCCGGAGCACGCATGGGTGTCGGAGTTGCGATGTTGACACGCACCAATTTGTGCGTGACGTGGACGCTCGGGCACGCGTAGAGGAACGACGTCGTCACCCCGCACAGCTCGGTGAAGTCGTCGACGAATGAAGTCTGCGCGATCGTTGCGTGGCGAATCCCGAGGAGGCGTCCCTGAGCATCCGCTCCGATTTCAACGTGCTGTCTGGTCGCGGGACGGTGCCCACATGCGGCAAACATGTTGCGCCTCGTCAGCGCGAGCTTCACAGGCCGTCCGACTTTCCTGGCCCCGACAGCTGCCAGCGCCTGATGCGGCCAGATGAAACCTTTGCATCCAAACCCGCCGCCGACGAATTCCGACACGATATGCACGTTCTCTCTCGGCATCTTCAACATGTCTGCAACCGAATTGCGGGCGCCCATTACCCACTGCGTCGCATCGTAAAGAGTGAGTTCGTCGCCTTCCCACACAGCCACTGTGGCCGATGGTTCCATCGGATTGTGATGCTCGATCGGTGTGCTGTAGTTCTGATCGATGCGATGGGCGGCACCGGCCAACGCTTTTGCGACGTCCCCTCGAAACACTTCCGTTGGACCGAATGCGAATTTGGGATCGAGAAGGTTTCCAAGCGCATCTTCGGTGTCGATCACCGGCAGTTCCTCGTCGTACGTGACCTCGACCGCGGCAGCGGCGGCGACCGCACGTTCATGCGTATCGGCCACAACCAGGGCCAGATACTGACCCGCGTAATACACCTGGTCGTCGGCGAACAAGAGCCGGGCCTCTCCCAACTTCGTCCATGAGCCGAAGTCATTGGCGGTCTCGTGCACAGGAGGTGTGTTCTGCCGCGTCAGAATGGCCAGGAACCCCGGCTGCTGCTCGGCGCGCCGCGAGTCGATGGCGCGTATTCTTCCGCGTGCGATTGTGCTCACCACCGGAACTCCATACGCAAGACGATCGACCGAATGATCGGCAGCGTATTTCGCTCCGCCCGTCACTTTGAGTCTTCCATCGACACGATCGACAGGTCTGCCCAATACCTTCATCGTTCAACTCCTGTGAGCTCCGCCAACGTTCGCGTTAACGTTCGTTTCAACAACTCGAGCTTGAACCTGTTATGACGCCGTGGAACGGCGCCTTCGACAGCCGCATCTGCGGCGACGCGGTAGGTTTCTGCATTCGCGCGAGCGCCGTTCAGTGCTTTCTCGACGCCGTATGCGCGCCAGGGCTTGGTCGCGACGCCACCGAAGGCGACGCGTGCGTCGATGATCCTGTCGCCGGAAATCTCGAGCGCGGCCGCCACGGACACGAGCGCGAATTCATACGACGAACGATCGCGCACTTTGCGATACCGGCAAGCACGCTTTCCAGCAGGCCGTGGAAGCTCGACCGCCGTGATGATTTCGTCATGCGCAAGAACGTTTTCGATGTGTGGCGTATCACCGGGCAGCACATGGAAGTCTTCGAGGGGAATTCTGCGCAACCCGGAACCCTGAGCCTCGACGACGGCATCCAGACAAAGCAGAGCCACGCACATGTCCGAAGGATGAGTGGCGATGCAGTGCTCGCTCGACCCCAGAATCGCGTGCATGCGATGAAATCCGTCTGCTGCTGCGCAGCCGGCGCCAGGCGATCGCTTGTTACATGCTTCGTGGATATCTCGGAAATACGTGCAGCGTGTGCGTTGCATGAGATTTCCGCCGACCGTCGCCATATTTCGAAGCTGGGCCGACGCCCCCGACAAAATCGCCTCGCTCAGCAATGGATATCGCTCGCCAACCAGAGGATGGTAAGCAACGGTGCTGTTGCGAGCCATCGCGCCAATGCGCAGCGCACCGTTGCCGGTTTCGCTGATGTCCGCTAAAGGCAGACGGTTCACATCGACGAGCTTCGATGGGTTCTGCACTTCGAGCTTCATGAGATCCACGAGGCCGGTGCCTCCAGCGATAAACATGGCCTCGCGCTCCTGCGACACCAGTCCGATCGCATTCGAGACGTCTCCCGGAATTGCGTACTGGAAATCACGCATGATCACACTCTCCTGGGTTGAACGGAACGGACGGCGGCAACAATGTTGGGGTAGGCGCCGCACCGGCAGATGTTGCCGCTCATGGCCTCGCGAATATCGTCGTCCGATCCGACGCGTGGTCCCACAGGCTCCGTGAGCAGCGCCGCGGCGGACATGATCTGTCCGGGCGTGCAGTAGCCGCACTGGAATGCGTCGCACTCGATGAATGCAGCCTGAAGCGGATGCAACTCACCGTCCGCGGCCAGGCCTTCAATCGTGGTGATCTCGTCGGTCTGATGCATGACGGCAAACGTCAGGCAGGAATTGATGCGGACGCCATTCACGTGAACCGTGCAAGCCCCACACTGCCCATGGTCGCAGCCTTTCTTCGTGCCGGTGAGGTGAAGATGTTCGCGAAGAGCGTCAAGAAGAGTGACTCTCGACTCGATGGTCAATTGATGCTCCTCGCCGTTAACTTTCAAAGTAATCGTTGTGTTCGAGGACATACTGGCAGTTTCACGCAGAGCCTGGCGTTTCTCAACAGAAGTTTTTTGAGGCGAACGCGAACGGTTTTGTCTGCGGCAGACAAGACTGGTTCGTCATGCCGCCGGCTGCGGCGTGGTCGGTCCGGAGCGCCAGCGCAGCATTTGATACACGGCGGCGACCAGTGCTCCGAATCCGATGATCGTCAGGAGGAAGTTGATCACGCCGCCGATGTACGGCAGGTTGACGGCAATGTAAATCAATAAGAGTCCCACGAACAGCGCCACCACGCGATCCGTTTCATCCGGGCTCTTCAGCAGCGCGCGACCGACGAACGAAGCCAGGACGATTTTTGCCAGATACAAACCCACGAGCCACGCGGCGACGGTCAGCAGTGCCACGGGCAGGCCGATCATTGTAATACCCACGATGATGGCCGCTATCGGAGTGGCCACTGTCGCCAAAAAGCCGATGCTGCCGGCCTTGAGCAGAGCATTGGCGCTTTCCAGGTCCGGCTTTCCGAGAGGAGGGAAGATGGAGAACAGAATGAATCCCACGATGAATGAACCCGCCAGCCAGATAGCCTGCCAAATGTAGAACGAGAAGGTGGTATATCGGCTGGGCCGGGGCGGCTCCACGCGAATGTCTGTTTTCCCGGCCACAGTCGCGCCGTCCGCGATCCGCGCCAGCTCGGCCCGCCGCACATGCGCCGTGAGGTCGCCGCCGACACGGGCAGGAGCCACAAGCGTGATTCCCACCGAGCGGGATTCGACGTTTCTTCCAATATTGCCGCGGATGTCGATGCGGCCGCCGAATGCCGTGAGATCCCGCGCGATGGTTCCATCCACGGCGGCTTCGCCCGCAAACAATGTAACATTGCCATCCACACGCGCCCCATCGCTCACACTCGTGGTCTGTCCGAACCCAAAGACGTTTTTCATGATGTGGCCGCCAGCCTGAACGCTTTGTGCGAACCCGATCATGTCGCCTTCGACGTTGCCCGAAACTTCGACGTGCTGCGCGAACCCGATGACGTTGCCTTTGACCATGCCGCGAACATTGATACGTCTTGCGAAGGCGACCACATCTCCATTGACAACTCCTTCGATGTTGATCGTCTCTCCGAACGCAATCAGCGTGTCGTCGATGGTTTCTTCGGCGCGCACCGTCACCTGGGGCGTGCCGCGGCGCACATCGAGCGCGTAGCTCGGAGATTCGAAAACCGACATCAGCACCACAACTCCAAGCATCACGCTTGTGCCAATGGACCGGCGGAGGATCTTGATGACGCCGAAAATAATCAGCGCACTCAAAGCCACTAAGCTCGCTTCTTCGATGATGGACATGAGCATCTCACCTCCGTTCAGGATGAAATAGGCAATCGAATTAAAAAGAAGATTCAGTTGTCCGGTCGTTTGCGACGGATCGACCCATTCGAGCGCCGACGGCAGCGTCAGGCGGGAAATCCAATCCAGCACCACGCGAACGGCGAGAGCTCCCCCCACGATGAGAAGACCCAAACTTACGACGATCGAACCGGCGGTTTCGTCCGCGTCGGCGCCGGCGACGTCGATCTCCTGAAACGCGTGGACGAGGGCGCGGTTTTCCTCCTCGAGCGCTTGAGCAAGCGCGCGGCAGGTTCCGCAGCTCGAAAGGTGTTCGCGTATCTGATGGGCGTCGCTTTCAGGCAGTTCGCCGCCCGCATACATCGAAAGCTCGAATTCGCTGGGACAGGTCACAAGTATTTCTCCTGTAGTTTCTCGCGCAGTTGTTGCTTCGCACGAAAGATCAACGTGGCGACGTGGTTCCTTTTCAGACCGAGCATGCGAGCGATCTCGTCGTAGTGGAGCTCGTTATAGTACGCGAGAACCAGCACTAGCCGGAACCGGTCCGGAAGTTCGGACAGGGCAGCGCGAATCCTATCGCCTTGCTCGGTGGCAAGCAGTTGGGTCAGCGGACCCGGACCGCGCGAGGAACGTTCCGGCAGTTCCGCGGCAGCGGTTTCGAAGACACGCATCTCGACCCCGCGGCGCCTCAGCAAGTCGATGCAGTAATTGCTCGCAATGCCCAGCAGCCAGCTCGAAAGCGGCATTCTGTCGTCATAAGTGGAGAACTTCCACTGTGCGCGGAGGAACACCTCATGCGCCGCGTCTTCCGCCGCATCTTTCGAATTGAGCAAATAACGGCAGAGACTCAAGACTCGCCGGTGATACGCCTTGTAGATTTCGCCGAAATCCTGAGTTCGGGGTGTCGGTCCGTCCAAGATGGCGTACATGCTAATACTTACGAACGACCAGGAGAAAAATTTCGGGGACGCGCGCTATGCGAGAGGGCTTCGCCGATTTCTCTCGCCGGATAACTCCACAATAGTCATTGAAGAACTTTTCGCAGCGCGCGTAACATGGTGGCCATTCATTTCCCTCGCATCTGAAAAGGAGAAGACGCGCATGACGCAAACCGATCGTAGCCGGAGCACTCGGACCAGGTGGTCCATGGTGGGCCTGGGAGCCGTCGTTATCCTCAGCAGCGTCCTGTTCGCAAGTCGCGAAGGCAGCGAAGCAGGACGAAAAGCCACAGGTTACCCTCAGTTGGTTTCCGTCGAGCAGTTGCCGGAAGTGGCCATGGGAGGTGAGATCTGTGCGCCCGCGCCTACTCCGGTTCTTCTGGCCGCCTCGCTGCAGCAAGAGCGCGTCGCCACCCAGCCGGCATCCGCTGCCGGCGCGGCGGATAGGCGCGATGTTGTCCTGAACCGGCCGCCGCTGCGAGTCATTCGCGATCCCTATCCCACCTACAGCGCTGTGGCCGTTGATCCGAGGAACAACGAAATCGTCCTCCAGGATGAGAATCTCTTTCAACTCATGGTCTACGACCGCTCGACCAACACCCCGGCCAGCGCGCGTCTGTCGGAACCCAAACGGATCATCAGCGGGCATGATACGAACGTCGAGTTCAACTGCGCTATCTACATTGACCCTAAAAGCGGAGACCTTTATTCAGTCAATAACGATACCCTCGATACGTTGACGGTTTTCTCACGTAACCAGAGTGGCAACGCGCATCCCGCGCGGGAACTGAGCACACCGCATCGAACCTATGGAATCGCCGTAGACGAAGCCCGTGAACAGATGTTTCTGACTGTCCAGGATCCTCCAATGGTGGTTGTGTATAACAAGTACGCCAAGGGGCAGGATAAACCCCTCCGCGTGCTCCGTGGCAACCGAACGGGATTGGAAGACCCCCATGGAATTGGCCTGGATACGAAGAACGGCTGGATGTTCGTAGCCAACTACGGAAACGTCGCTGCGCATCCGGATGGCGGCGGAAACAACTTGCCGGGAAGGGGCTATGGAGAAATGCTGCCCGGCTCCGGCAGATATGAGCCTCCTTCAATTACGGTTTATCCAATCCAGGGGAGCGGCGACAACCAGCCACTGCGCGTCATTGAAGGACCGGCTACGCAGTTGAACTGGCCCGCGCACATTTCCGTGGACGAAGAGCATGGCGAGGTCTACGTTGCCAACGACGGAACAGATGCCATCCTGGTGTTCCGCGTGACAGATTCGGGCAATGTCGCTCCTACCCGTGTGCTGACGGGTGCCAGGACCCAGATCAAGAATCCCACTGGCGTGGTCGTGGATACGGTCAACAATGAACTGGTCGTCGCCAACATGGGGAATCATCGGGCGACAGTTTATCCTCGAACGGCCCAGGGAGACACGCCTCCGATCCGCACGATTCGAACCGCCGCCGACGGCACACCGGCTTTGCAGATCGGGAACCCGGGCGCGGTTGCCTACGACTCCAAACGGGACGAACTCCTCGTGCCGAACTGAGTAGCTCATCCGCAGATTGCGGCCTTCGCCAGGCTGGCGAAGGGAGGCGATGCTCCGCGGCGGCGAATCTTCGGACAAGCAACCAAGCTCAGCCGGACGATGCACGATATCCGCTACAACGAATATCGCGACGAGTTCTACGTCAATAACCCCTTTGCGCAGGCGGTCCTCACGTTCCGCGGTGCGGCCGACGGACAGGAAGCACCGCTTCGGGTAATCCAGGGACCCAAAACGAAGCTGATCAGCGCCGACACGCTGGAAATCGACACCATGCATAACGAAATTTTTGTGCCACAGGGTGACGACGTTCTCGTGTTTCCAATGATGGCGAATGGGGACGTGGCTCCGATCCGAGTCGTGCAGGGTGGTGCCAAGGTGGGCTGGAAGTCCGGCGGGGGCGTCGCTGTGGACCCGGTCCACAACCTTTTAATAACCGACGGCACGATCGAAGTTGAAGGCCAGGGTTATCGGACGACGTACCGGCAAGGCCGCGAATCCATCTTGATCTTTGACCGTATGGCGAATGGCGAAGTCAAGCCGCTGCGCGTCATCCGCGGCCCGAAGACAGGGATTCACGGCATCCGTCAAATGCAGGTCCTGCCGAAGGGCGGCTGGATCGTGATCACTCAAATTACCGACGGCGGCATCGCCGAACCGGAGGGCACCTTCGTCGGCGTGTGGAGTATCAACGACAACGGTGATGTCCCGCCACGCTGGAAGATTGAAGGAAAGGGAAACAACGTCATGAAAAAACCGCGCGGCGTCGCCCTCGATGCGAAACACAGAGAGGTGATCGTCTCGGACATGCGCCTGAACGCGGTTTTGACATTCTACTTTCCGGAGATTTTCTAAGCCCATTCGGAGTGTATACGGAACCACAAAGACACGAAGACACAAAGAAAGCCGGCGATCAGATTTATTTAATGCCGGCTTTCTTTGTGTCTTCGTGTCTTTGTGGTTCCTTGTCATACATTACTGTAATTACGAAACGTAGTACTAAGTATCCCTCGGGGGTGATGGCATGACGATCGATCGCAGACAGTTCATGGCCTCGGCAGCGGCTGGATTGGGGTCTCAACTCGTTTCCCGGTCTGGCGACGCTCTGGCGCAGAGCGCAGCGCGTCCACTGCCGCCCGATAACGGTCTGTTCCCCGGCTTTCAGGCGAAGTGGGTTCACACCAATGGCGCGGATATTTTCCTCCGGCATGGCGGAACCGGGCAGCCGCTTCTGCTGCTCCATGGCAACCCGCAGTCGCACGTCTGCTGGCACAAGGTCGCGAGCGCCCTGGCCCGCCGGTATCACGTCGTCGTGACAGACCTCCGGGGCTACGGCGATAGTGTCGGGCCAGAGGACGGCGGCGCGCAGCACATCAATTACTCGTTTCGCACTATGGCTCGAGATCAGGTGGACGTGATGGCCTCGCTCGGACATGAGCGCTTTTTCCTGGCCGGTCACGACCGGGGAGCGCGCACAGCCCATCGCCTCGCGCTCGACCATCCGGATCGCGTACGTAAGGTTGCGCTGCTGGACATATTGCCGACGCGCTACGTGTGGAGCCACGCCTCCCGTGAATGGGCGTTGAATTCCTGGCATTGGTCATTCATGGCGCAGCCTGACGAGATGTTCGAGCGCATGATTGCTGCGATTCCGGCCCGCGAGTTCGTGTTACGCCATCTTGGCCGGTCCGGTAAGCCCGCGTTCTTCGACGATCGGGCAGTAGCCGAATACGTCCGCTGCTTCACACCAAAGACAATTCACGGTTCATGCGAAGACTATCGCGCGGCCGCGGGTATCGACCTCACGCATGACGAGGCGGATCATCAGGCTGGGCGCAAGATCACCGCGCCCGTGCTGGTGATGTGGGGAAGCCGAAGCCATACAGGTATGTTCTACGGGGACAATCAGCTCTCGATCTGGCGCGATGCTGCCACCGACGTGACCGGCGGCCCACTCGATACCGGCCACTATCTCGCCGAGGAAGCGCCGCAGGCTGTGATCGAGGCATTTGAACGCTTCTTTGCCTAGTCCTGATTTCTTACATTTCGAAAGCGAGCGGCTACGTGCCGGCGATGAGCCGCGGTGTGGTCGCTTCCGTTTAGAAGGAGACTTCCAGCATGATGGGATTTAACGTTATTTAACATCCGCCGGATGAGGGCTAAGAACATGAAACCTGTACCTCCGAATCAACAACGCGCACTCGTCGAGCGCCTCACGAAGATGTGTGGAGGCGGCTACAGTCCCGAGACCCGCCGGAAGTACTTTATCAGTGGCCCGCAATGGGCAGCGGCGTATCAGGGACAAGCTTTGTTTTACGCTCCCACGCGACAGCCAGTCACCTTTGAACAGGTCATCCGTGAGTTCGGGAAAATCGGCATCGGTTATTGGTGTACGCACGACAGCGATGTCATTCCTACCGCCGTCCTCGGCTCAGGCGAGCAATCCGAGATCGTTGCGAAAATTGGAAGGACGCTGGAAGAGAACGGTGTGAAATGCTCGATGGTTACGACCGAGACGTTCTATCACGCGGTGTTTGCCGCGGGACCCGCGCCCGAGGCGCCGGAGGTGCGCGAGTACGCCGCTTTCCGAGTCAGGAACACGGTGGATATCGGGCATGAACTCGGAGCGCATTACGCAGTCTACTGGCCCGGCTCTCTGGGTTATTTCGTCCAGGGCTCGATTGACGAAATCCAGACGTTGCGGTGGTACGCCGACGCGCTGAATGCGGCGTGCGAACGCGACATCGAAGTGGCGAAGCAAAAGGGCCGTCCCACACTGAAGCACTGTCTCGAGGCGAAGCCCTTCGAGCCGCAGGCAGAGATTCTGCTGCCGACAAGCGATGCGATGCTCGCGTTCATCGCATCAGGAGCACTGAAGCATCCGGAAATGGTGGGACTCAATCCGGAGTATTTGCATGAGCTCATGTGGGGAGGCGCTCCCAGAGCCGCCCTCGCTCGCGCCTTGATGGCCGGCAAACTGTGGCACTTCGATATCAATGACGGCTACCGGCTGAAACACGACGTTGACATCGGCATCGCCCTGGTCAATCCGCTCGATTGGTTGAATGTGCTCATGCTTCTGCGGTCCAACGGCTTCAATGGACCGTTCAATCTGGATTTCAAACCACTGCGCACGACGAGCAATCATGGCGTCTTTGCCGTCAGTTTTCCGAATGCGGTCGATCGATTCATAACGCTGTGGGAAATTGCAGGCGAAGCGCTCGAAGATCCCGTGATTCGCGAAGCGACTGCCGCGCTGCAGGCGGGATCGGGCGTGTCCGCAGGAACCGATGCTCAGGCAATCGCTGAAGCCAACAAGGAGCTTCTGACACTGCACGAGTTGATTCCCCATCGGCTGGTCCAGCTTCTCGTCGGCATGCATCGCGGCCGCACTTACTTTTCATGACCTGTTGGCTGGGGATCGACGTCGGAACAGGCGGCTCGCGTGCATTACTGACAAACGCGCAGGGCAAAATTGTTGCGGCATTCACCGTTCCTCACGAAGACATGCGGATGGACCGCCCGTTATGGGCGGAGCAGCGGCCGGAGAACTGGTGGGACGCGGCCCAACAAGCCATACGTGGTGTGCTGGCGGGGGCCAACGTTTCCGGCAGAGACGTCGCCGGCATTGGCCTGTCCGGACAAATGCATGGGCTCGTCATGCTGGATTCCGCAGATCAGGTCATCCGCCCGGCGCTCATCTGGTGCGATCAACGCAGCCAAACCCAGGTCGACGAGATCAACCGATTGGTCGGCCACGACTCTATTCTCGCTTTCACTGCCAATCCGGTTCTGACCGGCTTCACTTTGCCGAAGCTCATCTGGGTTCGAGACAACGAGCCGGCGCATTTCGAACGGGTACGCAAAATAATGCTTCCCAAAGACTACATTCGACTCCGCCTGACCGGCGAGTACGCCACAGATGTAGCCGATGCTTCGGGAACTGCGCTGTTCGATGTCGCGCGCCGGCGATGGTCTGATGAAATGGCCGGGCGAGTTGGTATCGACGCATCCATTTTGCCTGTGGCCCTCGAATCGATTTTGGTCACCGGCCGCATTTCCCGATCGGCCGTTGACACGACGGGGCTCGCGGAAGGCACTCCGGTCGTCGCAGGCGCGGGCGATCAGGCGGCCAGCGCCGTCGGCAATGGCATCGTCGAGGCTGGAATCGTCTCGTGTACCATCGGAACATCCGGTGTTGTCTTCGCGCACATGGAATCTCCTGAGTATGACGAGCGCGGCCGCGTCCACACGTTTTGCCATGCTTTGGAACGTGCGTGGCATGTGATGGGAGTCACGCAAGGCGCGGGATTGAGCCTGCAATGGTTTCGTAACAATCTCGCGCCGGGTTCCGGATACGATGCGTTGACCGCGGAAGCCGCCACTGCTACTGCCGGGAGCCAGGGACTGTTCTGGCTTCCATACTTGATGGGAGAGCGCACGCCACACCTGGATGCATCGGCCCGCGGCGGCTGGACTGGACTGACTGCCAAACACACTCGCGCCGATTTGATCCGCTCGTTGATGGAAGGCGTTTGCTACAGCCAGAAGGACTGTCTGGACATCATCGAACAGATGGGAGTCACCGCGGACTCCGTGCGCTTCTCCGGCGGTGGCGCACGAAGCGAGTTCTGGCAGCAGATGCTGGCGGATGTTTTGGGCAAGCGTGTTTCGGTGCTTGAAAACCAGGAGGGCTCCGCATTCGGAGCCGCGTTGCTGGCGCTGGTGGGAACGGGCGAATACTCTTCCGTCCGCGAGGTGTGCAAAGCAGCGATTCGTGAAGTCAGCGTACTGGAGCCGCGTCCCGAAATCCATCAGATCTACGCGAGCGGACATCAAACCTACCGAGCGCTCTACCCTGCCATCAGTGCTGCGTTACGTCCACACGTCGATCTTACTGATCGCTCTTTGGCGTCCGGATGATTTCAGTTGCGTCCACTTTGGTTCCCCCCTTGGGGCTGAAAACCTGAAGGCGATCGCCGACTTTGAGATCTTCGAACTTGATCTCGATCTCGTTCTCACCGTCTTTAATGACTGTCTTTGACGAGACCATCACTTTGAACTCCATCGGAATCGGCGCGGATGCTCCTCGAACTGCTGTGGGAGCGCCTCCACTCGAGCGGCCTCTGCGGCCGCCTCCTCCGGCCACGGAAACGCCACGGGCGCCACCACCTCCGCCACCTCCGCTGCGTGGAGAGCGGTTGCTTCCGAGGTCACCTAATTCGGCAATTTCGTATGAAATCGCATCGCTGACGGTTATCGATTTGTTCTTGGTATCGATCTTACTGATGTCGCCAAGCGTCAGGTGTCTGGATTCACCTCGCGTGAACCCTGAAAAGCACAACATGATGAGAACGGCCAGGCTCAAACATTTCATAAATATCTCCAACGCCCGTAGCGTGAAGTTCTTCTTCCCGACAGCTTACGCTACCCGCCGGCCAGCTTCCAGTCCCGTTCCCCTCCTTGCGGTGGTGCAGGGAGGGGAATATAGTGCTTTCGCGGTGACGCGTAAAAATTGTTTACGTTTTGTGTCCTTCGGCTTTGCTCTCGCCTTCCTTCTATCAGTAGACCTTCGAGCGGAGACTGGTTACGACGCCTGGTTGAGGTACGCGGCGCTCGATGATGCGGCGGTACAAAGATATCGGGCCGTCATTCCGGCAGTCGTTGCGGCTGTTGGCAATCAGCTTCCCGTTCAAAGCGCACAGCAGGAATTGAATCGAGGTCTGCGTGGCATGCTCGGCAGAAACCTGCGGCTGCAGTCGGGTCTGCCCGCTGAGAGTGCAATTATTGTTGGGACGCTCGATGAGCTGCGCCGAGGCGCGCCACAGCTAAGACTGCCGGTGAATCCTGGGGAGGATGCGTATTGGCTGAAAACGCTGCAGGTCAATGGAGCTGTCTACACCGTCGTTACGGCGCAGAACGATCGCGGAGTGGTTTACGGCGCGTTTGCATTGCTGCGGAAAATTGCACTCGGCGAGCCTCTCGCGGATCTCGACGAGAGACAATCGCCGTATTCACCCATCCGGTGGGTAAACGAATGGGACAATCTCGATGGCTCCATCGAGCGAGGCTACGGCGGCCGCTCGATCTTCTGGGAGAACGGAGGCGTTCGCCCGGAACTCCAGCGCATCGATGATTACGCGCGCATGCTGGCTTCGATCGGAGTCAATGGTTGCGCTATTAATAATGTCAATGCGAATCCCCTCTTTCTCACTTCCGCGCTAATCCCTCAAGTTGCGCGCGTGGCGGAAGCTTTCCGGCGATGGGGCATCCGAGTCGCGCTGGCGATCGATTTCGGCAGCCCCATGACAGTGGGTGGTCTGGATACGTACGATCCTCTGGAGCCGGCCGTGATTGCCTGGTGGAAGTCCAGGACAGACGAAATCTACAGAGCCATCCCCGATTTTGCAGGTTTTGTGTTGAAGGCAGATTCGGAGGGCCGCGTCGGTCCTTCCACGTATGGCCGCACGCATGCCGATGCGGCGAATGTCATCGCACGAGCGCTCAAGCCGCACGGCGGCGTTATTTTTTATCGCGGCTTCGTGTACGACCATCACATGGACTGGCAAAACTTGAAGAACGATCGAGCGCGTGCGGCCCACGATAATTTCCACGATCTCGACGGCAAGTTCGATGACAACGTGATCATCCAGATCAAAAACGGCCCCATCGATTTTCAGGTTCGCGAGCCGGCGTCGCCGTTATTCGGCGCTCTCGAGAAAACCAATCAGGCTATTGAACTGCAGATCACGCAGGAATATATGGGACAGGCGCGTCATCTGGTGTTCCTTCCTCCGATGTGGAAAGAGACCCTCGATTTCGACATGCGTGCCGGCGACCGCGAAACACCAGTCAAGACTCTGATTGCGGGCTTTGTCGGAGTCTCGAACGTGGGCCTCGATGAGAATTGGTTCGGAAATCACATGTCGCAGGCCAATCTTTATGGCTTCGGCCGGCTGGCGTGGGATCCGGACCTGACAGCGAGCCGGATTGTCGATGAATGGACAAAGCTCACATTCGGAAACGATCCCAAAGTTATGGAAACGATTGCCGGCATCCAGCTGAGTTCGTGGCGAACCTATGAGAAGTACACAGGTCCACTCGGTCTTCAGACGCTGACGGATATCGTGGGAAACCATTACGGTGTGGCCGTTGAAGCTTCCGAGAGGAACGGCTGGGGACAGTGGCATCGCGCCGATGAGAACGGCGTCGGCATGGATCGGTCTCAGGCAACCGGTACTGGATTTATCGGGCAGTACAGCGCTGGAGTCCGCAGTATCTACGAGTCGGCGGCCAATACTCCTGACGATTTGCTTTTATTCATGCACCATGTTCCCTACACGCATGTACTGCACTCCGGAAAGACCGTGATCCAGTACCTGTACGACTCTCATTTCGAGGGTGTGGAAACCGTGGCGAAGTACGTGCGAGACTGGCGCCCGCTGCGCGACCACATCGACGACCAGCGATATCAAGACGTCATGCAGCAGTTGGAGTATCAGGCCGGACACGCGGTGGTCTGGCGCGATGCTGTCACCACGTGGTTTCAGCGAATGTCCGGCATTCCAGACTCGGGAGGCCGCGTCGGCCGCTATCCCGGCCGCATGGAAGCGGAATCGGCGGCTCTGGATGGTTATGTCGTGAAGTCTGTCACGCCCCGGGAAACAGCATCCGGAGGAGAGGCGATCGAATGTGAGGCGACCCGGTGTTCGGCCACTTTCCGATATGACGGCGACTCCGGCTGGCGTGATCTGATCGTGCAGTATTTCGACACCGACAATGGCATCGCTCGCTTCGAGGTGCGCGTCGGCCGGCAGTTCATAGCAGAGTGGTCCGCATCGGCCCTTCTCGGGACAAGGAAACCGGATGGCTCATCCGCGACCAGACGAATCATCCGCGGCATCGCACTGCGGCGTGGAGACGAAATCCGAATTCAGGGAATACCGGATGCCGGTGACGCCGCAGTGCTCGATTACCTGGAAATCCTGCCCGCGGAGAATTGAGCCCTAACTGCCTCTTTTCACGAGTTTCTTCAGGATCTGCGTGGTGGTCTCGCCAACGTAGATGTTGCCCGCTGAATCGGCGGTGACGCCTTCCATGCCGGCATTGTTGTTCTTGTTGGGATCGGGCTCGCTGAAGGGAACGAAGGCGGTGACCTTGCCGTCCTTCGCGCTGCCGACGTACAGGCCTCTCTTGAAACCCGGATTCAGCATGGCATTCGATTGGGAATCGACCGCGTAGAGCGTGTCGTTCTTGTCGATGAAGACACCGCTCGGCCGGCCGAATTGCTTCCACTGATCGATGAACTTGCCGTCCTGATCGAAAATCTGGATTCGGCTGTTTCCGCGATCGGCAACGAAGAGCCTGCCGCGCGAATCCATCGTGATCGCGTGCGGCGTGTCCAGTTCGCCAGGGCCTTTTCCTTTCTTGCCCCAGGTTTTAATGAATTTTCCGTCCTTCGAAAACTTCACGATGCGGCCGTTGGCGTTCGCGACGTGTCCGTCACTGACGAAGATGTCTCCGTTCGGCGCGATGACAACATCGGTCGGGCCGTTGAATGTATCGAGACCTTCCGCCGCCACGCCTGCTTTGCCGAGGGTCATCAGGACTTTTCCATCGGTATTGATTTTGAAAACCTGCTGGCCTTTTCCGTCCTTGTTCTGCGCGTCGGTAACCCACAGGTTGCCGTCGCGATCGATCGTCATGCCGTGCGGCTGCACGAACATGTTCGTGCCGAAACTCTTCAGCAGCTTGCCCGACGGATCGAACTGGAGAATCGTCGGATCGGCACGATGAAACACCCAGATATTGCCCTTCGCATCCGCGTCAGCCGAGATCACGGCGCCAAACTTGATGGATGGCGGCAGCTGGGGCCATCCCTGAGCCAGGCGGTACGGATTGTCCTGCGCGAGCAGGACGATTGCGGATAACACCATCACTGCGATCAGCATCACACGTGACATGACTCCCTCCTCATTTTCTTAGCGTCGGGCCCACCGGCCAAGCCATAGTTGGTACACCGCCTTTATTACGGCTGTGCCCTATCAGGCTTGCGCTTCGCGGCGGCCTCATTGATGGCTTTTGGGCCGGTTCCCCCACGCCTTCTTGGTTGGATGTGGGATCATACCACTTCCTGTGATATCTGACATTTCTGACGGAGGTTTCCTTGGCAAATACACTTCCCGATAACACGAACACCCGCGCGGTACTGCGCCACCTCACCGCCACCCTTGCATATCGTGCCGCGAAGGCTTTGCGAAATGTACCGCCCGGCTTTGCGAACTTTTCCGGCGGTCCCACGATGCGTGCGCCCGTGCTGATCGTCGCGCATCTGGCAGACCTGATGGCATGGGGAGTGAAAATGGCAGAGGGCGAATATCTATGGCGCCCGGAGGGAAGTAATGACTGGGACACCGAAGTGCGCCGCTTTTTTGATGGGCTGGCCGCCCTCGACCGGATTCTCGCCTCCGATGCTCCACTCGGCCAACCCGCAGAATTGCTGATCCAGGGTCCCCTCGCCGACGCGCTCACTCATGTCGGTCAGATCGCGATGCTGCGGGGTGCGGCGGGCATCCCCGTTCGCCCCGAAAGCTACGCTCGCGCCGAAATTGTGGCCGGACGTGTGGGACCGGACCAGGCACCTCCGGGCCGCGAATTCGATGGAGACGCCAGCGTGCGCAGTTAGATTATGCCAATCGCACACTCTAGAGTGACAGCTAAGGGCCAGATATCCATTCCAGCCCTCGTGCGCCAGAAGCTTAGCGTCGGACCAGGTTCCGTTTTGGAATGGGAGGAGCAAGGCGGCGACATCATTGTGCGCCGCGCTGGACGACACATGTCCGCAGAGGTTCATCAAGCAGTTTTCGGCTCAGGAGTTCCCACGAGAAAGCGCATCAATGAATTGAAAGCAGGCATCCGCAAGCACGTTAAGACGCCATGCGCGCGATTGATACCCAATGTTCGGTAATGGGTTCTTTGAATTTTGACGTTTTCCCCTCCTTGAAAAGGAGGGGTGGCTGCGCCAGTAACAAGAAGTCGCGAAGCCACCGAAGCGGCGCAGACGGGGTGGTCAGTTCGGCGAAACTTTCTCCGCCGAACTGACCACCCCGTCCGCTCCTTTTAAAGGATGCTTCGCAGCGTCTTTTTGATGTCGCGGCCACCCCTCCTTTTCAAGGAGGGGAAAGAGCTGTGAGAGAGATATTGGTTTGGCTTCCTTCGGTGATGTGGACAGCCGTACCGCGATTTTCGAAGTTGCGCATGAACTCCGGATCAAACCACGCATCGCGGTCGACGTCTGCCCAGGCAAAAATCTTGTAATCGCCGGGAGGCACGCGTTCGAATCGGAAGCGGCCTGATGGATCACTGATAACAGCGCGAAACAGATCGAAGCGCGGGCGTGTGTCAGGCAGAATCACGACAGATGCATCCGGTATCGATTTTCCATTGGCATCCACCACGCTGCCTCCAACTCCTCCCGGATTCGTGCCGATCACGATCTCGAGCAAGGCCTCGGGTGGCCGGTCCACGCGCAGGCCTGTATTGAGAACATCGGCAGCCCAGAATCGAATCGACTTTATGTATGCGTTTTGAAGACTCGCGGGCGAGGCCGAGGCAAAAAAATCCGGAATGAGATTCAGAAGCGGAGCGATATTGACGCGGTAGTTGCCGGGAGTTGCGTCCAGAGTGAAGGTCGAGTCGGCAAGGGGATTGCTGTAGGAAGGTTTCGCCAGTGACGGAGCCCCCGCGGGCGGAGGATCCCGGCGCAAGCTGATACGCAATTTTTCCAGGTCGGCGCTTGCGATGCGCCCTTCCACCGAAATGCGTCCACGGAGTTTAAACGCCGGCATTGTTAGGAGCGTGAGGTTATCAATGTCGGTATTCCCGACCTGAATAGTGGCATATGCGCTCCCGTTTGCGGAGTTGGCTACAAGCGTGTGAGTCCCAGGAAGCAGGGTCACATCGAAAGAACCGCTTTCCGAATTGACTACAAAATCATCGGGGCCAAACGGCTCCGGCTTTGTTTCACGTTGCAGACTGGCATACTGTGCAGGCTTTCCGGTCACGCCATCTACCACAACACCTCTGACGTGGCGCTCACTGACCGCTGCCACCACGACGTTGATCCCCAGCACTTCGGAGCCCGCCCTCACTTCAATCGGCGCTGCTGTTTGCTCATCAATCGTGCCTGAGAAATACACGGGCACATCCCGCCCATTGCGCGTTTTCAGGTCGGGACGCCCAAGGGCCGGATCGGCCACGGCAGCTGATGAGTAAAATGGCCCGCCCACGATCGAGATGTTTCCGCCACTCATCATTCGCCGTTCAAAAGAGTCAGGCACCGCCGCGATGTAGTATCGTCCCGGTTCCAGCCAGAAAAGGCGGTACTCACCGAGATCATTGGTCACAGCCGATGCGACGGGCGTTAATACGCGCCGGCCTTCCGGATAGGATGCTTTCAACGCCTGCACTTCAACATTGCCTAGAGCTTCGCTATTGCCGTCATAGATCGTCCCTGCAATGGCGCTGGCAGGAGTCATCGGAACTTGCATATTCAGCACTGGCTGATTCGCGTTCACGACGATGGGAACTGGAGACCTCACATATCCGGCTCGCGTGACAGTCAACTGATAGCGGCCTGGAGGAACATTTTGAAATACGAACCTTCCGTTATCCGATGTGATGGTGCTGTCGAGGATTGTTTCATTTGTGCCATCCCTGCGCAGCTCCACGTTCGCCTTCGAAAGGGGATAATTTGTGCCTCGCACGACGATCCCCTGAATCGCACCGCTCTGCGCGACGAACATCACCAGAGCGATTCCAACGATGTTCATGGAATCACCGCCAACGGAATTTCATCGTCACTGCCTTCGTCAACGTGGATCGTCTTTCCACGGTCTTCATAGTTGCGGATGAAATCGGGATCCTCCCAGGCTCTGTCCTCGACGACATCAAACGCGAACAGCTTGTAGTCACCCGGTGTGAGTCCCATGATGTGAAATCGGCCCGAACCATCGGTAGAAACTGATTTGTAGAGATCGCTGCGATGGCGAAGACGTACGTCCGGTACGACGACTACAACGCGATTCGCTGCGGCTTCCTGTCGCGCATTCAGGACAGAACCGTGAACCGCGGCGGCGTTCGTGTTGATGACGATTTCCAGCCGATTCTCAGGTGGGCTGGTCAGGCGCAGTCCGCTGTCGAGCACATCGACATTCCCCATGCGCATCGACTTCACGTACGCGTATTCCGGCACGCCTCGAACTGTCACTCGAAGATCGCCTGGAGAAACGCCCTCTAAAACAAAAGAGCCGTCAACCTCAGGCGGAGGACTGAAACTCGGCCCGGCGCTCGGCATTCCCGGGACGCCGGGATCACGAATCAATCGAGCGATCCGGAGGTCGTCCATCTTCGGGCCGCTGCGCGTGCCAGCTTCAATGATGAATCGCCCGGAGACTTTGAAGCCGGATCCAGCGACGACGGTCACACTCTCGAGATCCGTGTTCGCGACCTCTATTGGAACGATCCCGCTGACTTTAAGATTCGACGCAACCAGGAGGTACGCGGCGGGAACGGCGCCCGAAATATCGAAGAAGCCGTTTGGATCCGTGGTGCCGGCGGGAGCACGCAGATCCGGCTCGAAGGTACGCGGTATCGCCGTGATCGCAGCTTGCGCGAGGGGCTGGCCATCGGCACTGTTGAAGGCTCGGCCACGAATATGATGCGAGGCGATGATGCCGGGTCCAACGGCGATGTCCACGCCTCCAACGGTGGCGCCCGCCGGAACGTTGATACCCGACGCAGCCTGTGCTTCGACAACTCCCGGATAGTAAACAGGAATGTGGGTCTCTTCGATGAACTCACCATTGCTCAACGTTCGCTTTCGCACGACCGGTCTCGAAAGTTGTTCAAAGGTGCCGAAGCGCGCGGGAGCCGTGATGCGTACTGCGCTGTTTGCGGGCGCATTGGGGAGAGGACTGGTGGGCCGCATCGGGATATCCGGCCTTGCGGACACGTAATATTCCCCAGGAGCCAGCCAGAAAAGGCGGTACTCGCCGCGATCGTTGGTTTCGACGGACTGAACAATCGTCATTCGCCGCCGGCCGTTACGATATATGGCTCGAAGCGCCTGCACCTGCGCTCGTCCCAGCGGTTCGCCGTCGCGGTCGTAAATGCGTCCCGAGATCGCGGCCGTCGGTGCCATCACGAGCTGAATGCCGGTGATTCGTTGACCGGCATTCACACTTAACGGAATTCCTTGTCCGGTCGCGGAACGTTGTCCGTATTCGGCCGGCACGTAGCCGCCATTTCGTTTCGCGATCAGCCGGTAGGTTCCCGTCGCAACATTGCTGAGAACGAATTTTCCGTCCGGGCCGGTGGTTACCATTAAAGGATATGCATCGTTAACCGGCCCGTCGAAATCCAGAGAGACCGCTGCCCCGGCGATCGGTTCGCCAGTTCCCATTTTGACCACGGTGCCTTCGATCAACGCCGAAGCCTGCGCCATGAACGACGCCGCGAGCAGCATTGTAAGGAAAGGCATCCAATTATTGTAGGTAATGGCGACTCGGCTTACCAAGTTTTGGGAGGCCTTCGTGGACGTTTTCCCCTCCTTGAAAAGGAGGGGTGGCTGCGCCAATTAATAAGAAGTGGCGATGCTACCGCAGCGGCGCAGACGGGGTGGTCAGTCCGGCGAAACTCTTCAGGCCGAAAGATTTCGCCGATCTGACCACCCCGTCTGCGCGAGCTAAGGTTGCTTCGCGATATTTTCTTGATCGCGCATCCACCCCTCCTTTTCAAGGAGGGGAATAATGCCTGATTCCAATTCATTCACACATCCTCACGCCCTAGGCTAGATTCTTGTCGCCGCGTTGCGGCGTAATTGCTCAACCCAGCGTGCCTTCGTCGGCTGAAGGTCCATATACCGACGGAACAGGAATGTTATTCAACCGCAGGTAGACGCCGAGTTGCGCGCGGTGATGGATGATGTGATTCATACAGAAGCTTCGCAGAACGGCGAAACGCGGCATCGCCATCAGCACCTTTCCGCCGCTTAACAGCGACCAATTCTTCATCAGATGTTCGTCACTCGCGCTCGCGAAGGCGCGCTTGCTGGCTTCGCGATTCTTGTCGAGAATGTCCAGCACCTGTTTCCGGGATGTCGCGATCGTCGGTTGCATCGGCGGTTGTCCGGGGGGCCTGAAGTCGAGTGAATCCTGTTCGATCGTCGGAACCGGCCAGCCGGCGAGTTCGGCGATGTGGCCGGCGAGCCTGTCCAGCGGCATCGATTTTTCATGTGGCTTCCATGAGAGTTTGTCCTCAGGGATGCGTTCCAACGTTGTCCTTGCCGTCACCATTTCCTGTTCGAACTCGGTCAAGAAGAGGTCGCTGAGTTTCATAGTCTGCTCCTTGCAGACTATCCTAACCCGGTTCGCCGGAAAGCGCAGCCCACACTTGTCCCTGCCGGACTGAGACCGATATTGCTTTAAGAGACTCTCGGGGAGGGCCCGCAAGCGGCCGGCCGTCTTCGGCGCTGAAGAAACCTCGATGGCAGGGACACTCGAGCTGACTGCTGTCTGCATTGAAGTGGACGGGACAGGAGAGGTGTGTGCAGTTTTGATTGAAGGCAACGAATTGGCCATCGGAAAGGCGTAGCAAAATGCACGGGTCATTCTTAGTCGGATGACGAAACAGTTTGTACGCGCCGACCGCGACTTCATCCACGCTTGCGATGGGGACGCGCGCGCTCTCCGGCGGCGCGTTTCCCCATAGCCTGCGAACTGCAGTTGCGAATGTTCCAATCAGGAAAGCAAGCGAAGTCCAGCCCAGCACCTTCGTAAATTCCCGTCTCGCGACCCGGCGATCCTCATCCGAACGAATCGGGAAATCTCGCTTCCAGCAGGGATCGATCTGGCTAGACACCGCTGCTGGCTCCTGACATAAAGCTGACGACATCGAAATCCATTACCGTAGTTTCCGGCCGGACCATGACATTGACTTTCGTCTTCACGATCTGCCGGCCGAACCGGAATTCGTTCACAGGCTGTTCAGGCCTGAGCCGTTCAATTTCGGCCCGCGGCCCAAAGTAAAGCGCCTGGCTCGGACAAACCGTAGCGCACATTGGCTTTTTGCCGACGCTTGTCCGGTCAAAACACATGTCGCATTTCATCATCTGATCGATTGACGCGACATATCGCGGGACGCCGAATGGACAGGCCAGCACGCAGTTCGAACAACCAATACAGCGGGACTTCATCGAGCTGTGGACGATGCCTTCTTCCGTTTGCTTGATGGCATCGGCGGGACAAACACTGGCGCACACTGGATCTTCGCAATGCATGCAGACCACTGGCCCGGTTTGCGTGCTCACCGTCCGGTCGATGACTTCCAGATGGATCATGGACCGGCCACGATGCGTGTCGCATTCCATGCACGCCTGCACGCAGGCCTGACAACCGATGCATCGCGATTGATCGATGAAGAATTCGAAGCCGATCATCTCTTGAGGCTGCGCGCTATCGCGCTTGCGCTTCGCGCGCGCTCCACTCTGCAGGCGCAGACTTTGTATTCCGGAATTTTTGATATCGGGTCCAGCGCTCGATTCGTCAGCAAATTGGCGGACTTTCTGCCTGGCCAGTGATATGGAACGAATACCGTATCCGGCCGGATGGTTTTTACGATCTGCACGGGCACCACGAGTTCGCCGCGCCGCGTTTTCACTCGCACAAGGTCTCCTTGTGCGACTCCGACTCGTGCGGCGAGGAGGGGATGCATCTCGCAGAGCGGTTCCGGATACTGATCGACGAGGGCGCCGATGCGGCGAGTCTGGTTCCCGCTCAAATACTGAGAAACGACACGGCCGCTAGTGAAGAAGACGGGATAGTCGGCATCCACATCCTCTGACGGCGGGCGGTATTCGTATGCATGAAACTTTGCCCTGCCGTTCTCGCGGAGGAATCGGCCATCTTCGAACAAGCGCGGCGTTCCGGGATGATCTGAAGAGGGACAAGGCCAGAACACGCCCATGTTCTCTTCAATTTTCGAATACGTCATTCCACTGTAATCGGCGATCCCTCCCTTCGTTGCAGCCGACAACTCGCGAAAAATATCTTCAGCAGCTCCATAAGAAAAATAGTCGCTTGCGCCAAGTCGTCCGGCGAGTTCGGCAATGATCTCCCAGTCCACTCGCGCGTCACCGGGCGGTGATATCGATTGCCGGAGCCGCACGCAGCGGCCTTCTCCGGTTGTCACGGTTCCTTCGTCTTCTTCCTGTAATGATCCCGCCAGAACGACATCGGCGTAACGGCCACTCTCAGAGAGGAAGAAGTCAATGCACCCGTAGAATTCAAGTTTCTCTAAAGCTGCACGCGTACGATTGGCGTCTGGAATAGAAACGAGAGGATTGAAGCTGATCGACAGGAGTCCTTTTATCTTTCCGGATTCGATTGCATCAAAAATTTCGCAGGCGGTGAGGCCGGTGTGTGGAAGATCCGATTCTGAAATTCTCCAGAAGTCTGCGATGAACCTGCGATGGTCCAGGTCTTCGATATCTCGCGCGCCAGGCAACTGGTTGCAACGCTGGCCGTGCTCGCGTCCGCCCTGTCCGTTGCCCTGTCCGGTGATCGTGCCATATCCACAACCGGGTTTACCGATACGGCCGCTTGCCAGGACCAGGTTTATATATGAAAGGCAGTTCTCGACGCCTTTGACCTGATGCTCGACGCCTCGTGCATGAAGCAGCATCGATGTCGCAGTCGGACCCCAGATCTCTGCAGCGCGGACGATGCTCGAAGCGGGAACACCGGTGATCGCTTCGGTGAATTCCGGAGAATATTTTGCGACCAGTTTGCAAGCCTGCTCGAAACCTTCGGTGTGCTGATCGATGAAATGTTCATCGATCCACCCGCGCTCAATCATCACATGCAGGATACCGTTGGCCAGCGCGCTGTCGCGGCCTGGTTTCACTGGCAGAAAGAGATCAGCCGTGCGTGCGATCGGCGTCATGCGCGGATCGATAACGATGATCTTCGCGCCATTGTCACGAGCCCGCCAGACGTAGTCGGTCAGGATGGGAAAGCATTCGCCGAGATTCGTCCCGCTGAGAATGATCGCCTTCGCGAGGGGAATATCGCTCCAGGGATTTGCGGCGCGATCGATTCCGAACGCCATCTTATTCGCCGCTCCGGCGCTGACCATGCAAAGTCGGCCGTTGTAATCGACGTTGGCAGTACGCAGCGCCACGCGAGCAAATTTCCCGATCAAGTACGCTTTTTCGTTCGTCATCGAGGCACCGCCAAGAATGGCGAATGCGTCGCGGCCGTATCGTTCCTGTATTGTCTTTATCGCGTGAACCGTGCGGTCCAGAGCTTCGTCCCAGGTTGCCGTCCGGAATCCCTTACGGTCTCGAATAAGCGGAGAGAGAAGACGGTCGGGGTGCTCATTCTGGAGGTAGCGTTTGATGCCTTTGGGGCAGAGCATTCCGTGGTTGACGGGAAACTCCTCCCACGGCTCGAATCCGATAACCTTGTTGTCTTTCACCTTGAGCTGAATTCCACACTGCACACCGCAGAAGCAGCAGTGCGTCTTGACGAGCTTGTCCGGTTCCTGCTCCTGCCAGCCGCCGGCCGGCTCATAGTTCAGATGAGGTCCGAATTTATCGATGAACTGTGTTTCGTCAAGAGTAGGAATGGCCATGGATCAGCGTCCCATAGCCCTTCCCTGGTTCAAGGCGAAGAGACGCCTTCTGCAGGGCGGACAAATATCCTGGTAGTGCAGCTGACCTTCGGGCACGGCAAAACGAAAATTGAATCCAAGCTGGTCGAGGACATCTTTCAAATCGTCAATGTGCAGTTGCGACGCGTAATCATCGCCGCAGCGCCGGCAGGCTGCAGGCGAGTTCGCTTGTCCGGAATCCTTATAAAACGAGACCCCGAGCGCGAGCGGGCGCTGAACGATATGGAACAATTTTCCGAACGGCAGGTAGAGGAGAAGGCCGATGACGCTTGCAGCATGCGCGATTGCGATGACCTGAAATCCGTAGCCCGCCATCAGGTTCGAACTGACGGTAAGCATCAGGCCGCTCGCTGAGACAATAAAGAGGAGAAGCAGCGGAAGAATATCGTCTGCGAATCTCTGGATAGCGATCTCGCTTCTG
>Ga0070707_100000832_pt1 | contig 30535 bp, 28 predicted proteins | sample KBSK5502metaG_FD_65468 | JGI IMG/M metagenome (GOLD analysis project Ga0070707, IMG submission 65468) | Corn, switchgrass and miscanthus rhizosphere microbial communities from Kellogg Biological Station, Michigan, USA - KBS K5-50-2 metaG | ecosystem: Host-associated > Plants > Roots >... | reverse complement strand
ACCTCAGAGGAGCCAAGCTGGGCAAAACCGATCTGAGAGGGGCTGACCTGAGCCGTACCATGCTGAGCCGTGCCAACCTGGGCTATGCCATCTTGAGCCGTACCAAGCTGATCAGTGCTATCCTGAGAGCCGCTAACTTGAGTCGTGCATACCTTGGTGCAGCCGATCTGAGTGGGGCCGATCTGAGCGGAGCCGCTTTGAGAGATGCCAGTGTTACGCAGGAGCAAGTGCATCAGGCAAGACCAGGCAAGCCTGGGTAACTTGAAAATCCGCTCCTCCGGAGCTTTCATGCCCGAGAGATGAAGGGAAAGTTTTCGTAGAATCATGCCAACGAGTCGAAGCAACCAATGACGGAAAGGAGGTGTATCTCACAGATTACCGAAGTGTAGCCGAAGCCGTGAGTATGGTGGGCTTCAGTCACATTCTTTCGTATGCTTCCCCTGCTATCACACGGAGATTTTTCTCATCCCCATCTTGCTTTTGTTGTGCTAAGAAAGCTTCTACCGCTTTACCTGAACGAAGCCAGATTATTTGTTTAGACTTGTAGCTGCGTAACTTTTGCTTAATCGTTCTCCGGTCATGAAGTGGAAAAGTCAGCACCCTCAATATGAGGAGCAGGGTGAGTTTATCCGTACATCCCTCCGGTATATCACGACGAGAACGCCTACGATATGCAAGATGTCGCTTCATTACATGTAGCAGGCACACTAAGGGAGGAATATCCAAAAAAATAATAGTATCTGCCTTATGCAGGTGAAGTTCGGATGAGCTGAGATAGGTCCCCTCAATAATCCACTGCTTCTCCCGAACAAAATCCTGCAGAATATCTATTCTCGTATCGCTGGTTTCTCTTTTCCAACGGCGCTGCCAGAAAAAGCGATCCAGGTGAAAGACTTTAATCTTGAATATGGACCCTAATTCTCTTGCAAGCGTTGATTTTCCTGCACCAGATGATCCAATGATGACGATCTTCATTAGCAGCAATTCTCGCACTACGTGTACAAATATCATACGAACACATAAGATAATAGCTAGCATGGTTGCTAGCATATCCGCTCTCAAGAACTCATGGACTTCCGAGAGCGATCTGCCTTGCTCTGATTGCCTGAATACGTGTCTCAAGCTCGCCTGCCTCGCGCGCTCTCTTCAGCTTTCTTAGTATGGTAGCGTACTGTTCTAGCGTGCTAGCAACCGTAGGATGGTCGAGTCCGAAAGTACGCTCACGGATAGATAGCGCTTTACAGTAGAATGACTCGGCTTCTTCATACTGCTCTAAAGCAGAATAAAGCCTCGCGAGATCATAGTAAGTAGAGGCAGTACGAGGATGGTCATAACCCAGGTATTGCTCGCGAATGGCGAGTGCCTTCTTGTAATGAGACTCAGCTTGAACGTAACCCCCCTGCAAGAAGAAATTTTCGGCCAGGTTACTTAGACTATACGCCATATAGGGATGTTCCGGGCCAAGTGATTGCTCATGAATTTTGAGCGACCTGGCAATCAGCGGCTCGGCTTCGCGATATCTTCCTTCGGCGTGGTAAATCTCGACCAGATTGTTGATGATGGTCGCCACTTGCGGATGGTCCTCACCTGAAGTGCTCTCGCGGATCGATAGCGCACGCAAATTCATTTCCTTCGCCTGGTCAAGTTTATTCTGCCCCTGGTAGATTTTTGCCAGCATGTTCAGCGTGGAAGCAATCAGAGGATGATTACCCCCTAAGCGCTGTTCCTGAATGTGCAAGGCCTGCTTGCAAAGCTTTTCGGCCTGTTGATACTTCTCTTGTGAATGGTACAGTTTCGCCAGGCCATAGTAGCTCTGTGCTATTAGAGAGGGGTCAACTCCTACAGTTGTCTCTCGAATATGCAGAGCCTGCAAATAGAATGGCTCGGCTTTCACGTAAGCTCCCCGCGCGCGGTATAAATTTGCCAGGTTATGCAGCGTTTGAGCCACATCAGGATGCGCTTCCCCCAGCGCCTGCCGGCGAATGGCCAACGCCTCTTGTAGCCGGGTCTCTGCCTCCTGGTATTTGCCCTGTTTACGATAAACCTCTCCCAGATCGTTCAGCGTTCGAGCAGTATCAGGATGATTGGCCTCTAGTATTTGTTGACGAACCGCCAGTGCTCTGAGTAACAGTAATTCCGCCTGTTGGTACCTGGCACGCGCTACCAGGTAAGAAGCTGCTTCGTTAAGCAATCGAGCGGCCTCGGGAAAGGCAAGCGCGTATTCCTCGATATATGTTACACAAATATATACATGTGGAATGCAGCGCTGGCATTTCTCCCAAGTTTGCAGTTCAACGTCAGGGAAAGCTCTGTTCACTGCCCGGGTAGCCCATTCAGCCCATAAACGCTGCGTGTCTCTATCCATGCCATCCTTGAGGACTGCTTGCACCAGGCGATGAATGCTCAAAAACTTCACTTCGGGATTACGTCGAATAAGCGAATAGCGCAGCAACAACTCAAAGATTGTATCAACCGCTAGAGGATCACTCGCTACCATTCCAAGTGCCGGGCTAGGTTCTGCTGCACCCAGGGTAATGATTTCTTCAGGAATAGTCTCTGGATCGAGAAAAGCAAGCAGGCGTAGTAGATCAGCAGCAGCCGCGCTCTCCTGTTCCACCTGCTGAAAAGAGAGCGACCAGGTGGCAGCAACCGGCTCGGGATGGTCAACCGGGAGCCTTCCTCGTCGCAAAAGCAGTTCCTTACGACGCGTACCATATAGATCGAGATATTGAGACAGCCCACAGCGTGTCTCTTCAATATACGCACCTGCCTGGTCAAGAGCAAGCGGCAAACCATCCAGGGCAAAAAAAATCTCAGCTGCCTGTGCCTGGCTCTCTTTCGCTGCTTGATAAAGAGATGCACCTGGCGCAATTACTTTGGTACGACGCAAGAGAAACGTCACACCTTCTTCCTGCCCCATTTTTTCAACTTCAATACTTTGAGCGACTGTTCCCAATGCTTGCAGCCGCGTGGTAAGCAGCACATCTCCAGTCCCGTGCACCGGCAAAAAGTCAACGATCATCTCCAGATTATCAACGTTGTCCAGAATGAGCAGCCACCGGTTATGGGTGGTCAGCCAGCGCTTTACGGCCCGTGCTACGATGTCCTGATCTTGCTCCTGCTGTTCTGGTAAATCTAGCAAAACCGCTAACTTCACGAAGTCGGCACTGAGAGCATCACGAGTAGAAGCATTTATCCAGAAGATAGCCTTGTAGTGGTCGCAATAGCGATAGGCATATTCAACTGCGATTTGCGTCTTGCCTATTCCCCCCAGGCCGCTGATCGCCTGGGTCTGGGTCAAGGCCGCCGCTTTGCTGCTTCTAAGTGCAGCATACAGGTGAGCTAGAATTTCTTCACGACCTGTAAAAAACGGATTACGGCGATATGGTACGTTCCAGGTAGGCGGAGGAGGGATGGAGTCAGGAGTACCCGAAAAGGTGGATGCCGATTCATTATGTTCCTCGCTGCTTTCGGGGATTAAGCCAAGTTCCTGCAAGCTTTTTCCAAAGAGTTCTCCTAGCCTTTGACGATAGTATGGACCGGGAAAGGTAATGCCGTTTTCCCAGCGACTGATGTTGATCTGGGTTGTACCGATACGTTCAGCGACATCGCTCTGCGTCCAGGCTCGACGCTCTCGTTCTTGCCTCAGACGAGAAACAACCGGTCTGGAAAACTTTTTGACTTCAGATGCATCTTCGGTGCCCATCTCATAATTCCTGATGTAGCTTAACTTTTTTCAAACGATACGCTATGAGAACCAGAAACGTTTTCAAGCAATCGATCAAGCATCAATTGCATCTGAATAAAACTGATATACATGTGATATCCACATGATATTATCTCCACAAGTGGTTTACCGTCAAGCTAAATAGAAACGCAAGTACCAATCTCTTATGGAATTCTCTGAGAAACGTCAAAACCATTGTGTATTTTTTAGGCGTGCAAACACATACAGATATTTCGACGTTGAAGTCGTCGGAATATGAACGGATTTGGAGGTATTTATTGGAATGGTTTGTTAGGAAAAGTGAGTGATCTCGTGGATTAGCACGTTTGTGACTAAGCCTAGGGGGAAATACCTGAAATGAAGGAAAGAAAAGCTACCGTCATGGACAAAGTCCGTCCTGACCTTCTTGTACCACCACATATTGTAAGCGAGTTGATTCATTTAGTAAGAGGTGAATGGAAACCTGATCTTTCTCAACAGGAGCAACTGGTTGCACATCTCACAGAATGTCCTTATTGCAGAACAGCTCTCATAGTATTGCTTTCCGCGGAGCAAGAGTACGAGAGATCGAGTGGCTATCCTGAATCCCCTGTACGTAACTTGCTCATGCGATTCGTAATGATCCATCACGAAATTGAGGCACAGGAATACGAGCAGATAGGGGCATATGCGGAGGCAATTGTAGCTGAAGGGAAAGAGAAGGCCGATAAGCGCTTTCCCGTACTCGCGGAACACATAAGAAGATGCCCAGGTTGCAAATCCACGTTGGAGGAAACCGTGGCCTTTCTCAACGAGCGTGAAGAGACCGATTGATCTCGTCTATGGAAGCGTATTAAAGTAATTTCTACTGGCACCTGTATGCACGGTGCCAGTTTGTGTATATCGTCTCTACCACTTTAGTACACAATTCAGATAGGGAAGTTTATCCTAAATTTTCACGCACATAACGCTGAGCTGAGCGCACAACATAGCTGGCAACGGGGGCAGAACATCCGACTGCTTTCGCCGCCGCCTCGAGGGAACGGCCTTCAAACATAACCATATCCAATATCCGTCGGTTGCGTATCGGATTGGCATGGGTAGACACATATTCCTTGAGTGCTGCTACTGCTTTTCTTAAATCATCATGCATGATGCAAACATCTTCTGCTGTTTTTGCTGTATCTGCATCAATCTCATCATATTCACGCTCAATATCGTCGAGAGGATCACCTGGAGGAGCTATAAATTGTCCTGCACGCGTGAATTTTCGATGGGCGTCAATAATACAGCTACGGACGATACCAAAAAGCCAGGTGCTGAGCTTACATTGATACCGGAAGGTACGCAAGTATTTATCTACCCGCATCATCGCGTCCTGAACAAGATCCTCCCCGTGATCTTGAGGAATGTTTTTTGCCTGTACCTGGACAAGCCTCTTTACAAACTCACGGCATTCGTACCACTGTCCCGATGTGCGGTCCCTTAACATTTCTTCGACTACTATTCTATCGTCCCCTCCTGGCCATGGAGGGTAAGGTTTGCCCTCTGTCATTCGTTACGCTCTCCCCTGGTTGTTGCTGGCTTCGTTGACAGTACAATCATGTGTTGAATGTGCGGAGAGTGTCCTTCTCCCAGCATCCTTTTAAGATATCGCCATTAGCGGCGACAGTCCTACAACGAACGTTTTATGGATGCTTTTTACGATGGCACAATAAATTTGCGAATCGTCCTCCCTTATCCTTATATACTTAGACGTGATTTCTCTGTTGTGCTAAAAGGAATTTCATTCAAAACGGATAGATATAAATACAAACCTTTTCGGCGTGCAGGTACGGCCATACCGGTACTTTCTTTTACCTCTAAAATTCCCCGTATGCGGCGTATAGATAGGCAAGAAAGGCCTTTCCCCAGTGAGTGGTTCGGCTTGCGGATGCAGGAAGATTCTCCCGCGTCCCGTTACTGAAGGATACCTTTTTGGAGCGTGCGCCATGGTCTATTGTTGTATCAATCAGCATCACAACCAACCTGGTGGTATCTGGTGTGGGGAGTGCGAAAGCCTGCTGGAAGGCGCACCCATCGGTGACTACCGCGTAATCTCCTATATTAGCAAGGGTAGTTCCAGCGATGTGTACCTGGCAGAGCAGCATTCGCTCAATCATCGTAGGGTCGTGATCAAGATATTGCACCGCTCGTGCAATCAACGCCATGTAAGGAATTTCCGGCGCGAGGCGGCGTTGTTCGCAACTTTATCACATCCCTATATACTGCCTATCTTCTCCTATGGAGTAATCTACGAACGGCAGACCGCGCTAGCGACCTGCCTGCCATATCTCGTGTTGCCATTTGCCGAGCAGGGTTCCCTGGCGCAGCGTTTTGTACGGGAGGGGAAACGCCCCTGGTCACTTGAACAAGTCGTATCCTTAACCAGGGAAGTGGCAGAGGCGCTGGATTATGCTCATTCGCGCGGTGTGCTACACAGGGATGTCAAACCTGCCAATCTGCTGCAGATGGGCTCGCATGTCCTGCTCTCAGATTTCAGCGTCGCCTCGCTAATTGATATTGACTCGTCGCACCTGAATGTAGCATGGGCAGGTTCGCCAGCGTTCATGGCTCCCGAGGTGTGGGGTCTACGCCCAGGGCGCTATTCCGACCAGTATGCGCTTGCCGTCACCTGTTTCTTTTTACTCACGGGTGATTATCCTTTGAGAAAAAACGGTGAAACCGATGCGCGCAGTTGGCAGCATCTGCATTGCTTCGTTGCCCCGTCTTCGATCAACAATTTTCGCGCAGATATACCCCTGGCAGTAGACCTTGTTTTGCAGAGGGCGCTGGCAAAGAATCCGCATGAACGCTATCCTACCGTGCAAGCCTTTGCAACTGATTTACTCGTTGCGTCGCAAGATGTTACCCAGCCTCTCGACAAGATGGCTGGTCCGGGCCTCGCCGCGATTACTCGATGGTATCCTGCACCAGGGAGCGTGCAAACAGGTGAGCAAGAGCGGCCAGGGCTCAAGCGGATCGGCGTAGCTCTCGCGGATGTACCTACTACAGATCCCATTGCAGCGCCTCTCGTGTCACCCATTTACCAGGGGCACAAAGCAGTGGCCGTGGAAAGGGAAGATGTTCGCACGGAGACACTCAATAACTCGAGCCGGGGCAAGAAATGGATCTGGTATGCATTACTGCTCAACCTGCTCATTTGCCTGGTGTTGGCAGGGGAATATGCCTGGCAAATGGGGAGAGATGTGGAATTCGGTGCTGGCCTGTTGCTGGCATCATGGCCTGCCTTGCTAGTAGGCCCATTGCTCGCCCGCTTCTTCAGGCGTATTCCGTTAACTACGTTTGCAAGGAGTCTTTTCTGGGGCATATGCTTCGGCTTGTCGAATGCCCTGCTTTCAGCGCTTGTCTGTTTTGCCTGGAAAGCGGTCTTGTTCGCCATGCCGTTCTCCGGTAACGCGGGTGCTGGTTTGAGTGATTACATCCAGCAAAGTTTAGCGTCAGAATCGCTGCCGGGCGTCGTGGAATTGACTCTTCTCGCGTTGTGGATGTCCGTTATAGGCGGTGCGTTTATCGGCATCTTTAGTGTGCGGGACGAAGGCGCAGTGCCATCGCTCCACCAAAAGTCATGAAAGTAAAGCAGAAAATGACAGGCCATAGCGGGCCAACCGTGTTGAGCAAGAAACCGAAAAACCAGCCGCAGAACACCGTGCTGATACCGCTTACAAAGAGCAGGATACCGGCGACCGAGCCAAGCGATCTTCCTGCTCTTTCGCTGCCTATTGCAAGGCAGGTGGCGAAGATAGGTGAAAGACCAATACTCGTGAGTGCGATAGCCAGCGTTGCGATAATAGCGTTCGGGCTAAGCATCACCGCAACCAATCCCAGGAGCGTTAGCACCACTCCAAGCATCACCATGCGCCAGGAGCCAATGCGCACGATCAGGAAAGCCGCGCCCAGGCGGCTGCCGGTCGCCAAAGCCCAGGTAATACTGCTGAGTGCAGCGGCAATAGCCGGCGTCTGCGCGTAAGCAACATGCAGGTAGGCCGGTGCCCAGGCTCGTATAGTCGAACTTATGCCCGACGTAAAGATCATCACCAGAATCACCGGAGCCAGAACTACCACCAGCGAAGGCGGCGGCGACCTATCTCCTGAATCATGTATAGCCCCCGTCCTGTTAATCTCCTCCCCGATCCTGTGTCCTTGCTCCCCGATCGTGTATTCCTCCTGCCCAATTCTGTTAATCTCCTCCCCAATCCTGTATCCCCGGGGTATGCCCAGCAGAGAAATCATCGCTCCGACCGCGTAACACATTGTGAAAATCAAGGCTGGACGCGGATCATTGTGAAACAGCCGCAATAATCCCGCGTCGATCAGTGCAACCAGCAGCCCTCCCAGAGGGTAGAGCAAGTTGAACAGGTTGAGCGCCATGCCGCGTCTCTCTGCGTAGACCGCACTAATCAGTCCATTGGTTGTGGCGTCGATGACCCCACCGCCTATGCCCGCCAGTCCCGCGATTACCAGTAGCACTATCACAGGCGCAGAATGCGGTAACAACAAACCAACAAAAATAGCGCATAAACCGCACAGGATAATCAATAAAGCTGCGACCAGTACGCGCCGGGGTCCGTACCGGTCAAGCATCGACCCACCTATCAGCGCCCCCGGCAAATAGCCGGTAGACCAGGAGACATAAAACAAGCCCGTTATCGTCAGTGAGACCTGCAACTGGTTGGAAAGTGGGACGAGTATCGGCCCCCATCCGCTATCCGCAAACACAAATGTCCAGAATACAAGGCACGCCGCGAGGGTCATATGTACAAGCAGAAGTTTATTTGTGTGTACCTCGCCTTGTTGCCTCACGGAGCTTGATGATGTGGTCATGCTGCTTCTCTACAGTGGTAATAGCGCCAGAGGAATCTCCATCTCTTCCGGCGTCAGGCCTCCATGATGGCCCAGAAAATGCATATCAAACCTCCCTGTCTCGTACCACCATACCGACTCGTATCGATAGGGCAGGATAACGACATTGCCCACCCGCGCCATAAACTCGTTTGAAGGCTGTGCAGAGCCGAAGAAGTTTTGGGCCACCAGCTGCTGTGTTCGATACACCTCAGCCTTGTTTCCCAGGCGTTTCTGCAATAATGCTATCGCCTCGTCAATCCATTCTTCTTTAATGTGTAAGAACATATCACGGGCGGAGCCTGCCGGGACGATTAGTTTCCCATTGCGGTTCGTTTGCATATACTGTTCGATACCCGCAGCATGCCAGTTCAGAAAAAAGGTCCGGCGAGGATCAACCTCTATCTGCCCATGATCTGCGGTCATGACAAACAGTGCGTGCTCAATCTTACCCGCCAGCCTTTTATAGAAAAGCTCTGCCATCATCCGCAAAAATGCATCTATTATCTGCTCAAACTGGTTTGAGTTTGGCCCATAGGTATGACAAATAGCATCGATCTTATCGAAATACAAGAAGTAATAGGCCACCGGCGCTTTGTCAGAGAGCACCAGTTCCGCCAGGAGCGTTAAAGCATCTGACAATCCCCGGTAGGGAATAACCGTCGCTCCTTTGTACACGACATTAGAGAATGTCGATGGCGTGTAAGCTTCGCTTTGGAACACGTATGACGCTACAGCCTTTGATTGCAGCCTTTGATAGATTGTATGCCTTGGAAAATATGCATCTGCAGGAATCCCGGCTCGCATCAAGGTATCGCGGTCCTTGTCTCCTGCGTAAGCAAAGATCAGCGGGGTGATCACTTCGTCGACCAGGGGTTCATAGTAGTTCCACTCGTACACTCCGCTCTGCCCAACGTTCAGGCCGGTGTGCATACACGTCACGTGTGCTGCCGTAGTCGAGGGGAACTGCGAAGTCATCTTTGAGATGACTCCGTGACTCAGCAGCATTTTCAGAAATTCGTATTTTTCTGCGTAGCGTTCGAAGAATCTCCAGCCAAAAGCATCCACAAAGAACAGGATCAGTTTATTGTACCTGGTCGGCAGGTTGCCAAATATATCTGGGGGTAGGGCATAGTGTCCCTCGCCTGTCAGCATATATTCAACCGTCTGAGGCAGGTTGGCGAAGCAGTAGGAGTCATACAGTGGCTTGACAAATCTCTGCGAGAATCGCGCGCCGTTCACTGCATCCAAAGAGCTTGTATTGAGCATAGCTCACCCTGCTTCCTGCGGTAGGGTAAGGCCCCGTTACTTCTGGCCTTTTGTACCCCTTTGGAACAGTATATCACGAATGGTCTCAGCAGGATTCCCAGGCGTGCAAGAGCTATTGTTGAATCGTAATTGCCCCCGTAGCGTTATTCACAGTAATAGGAACACTGGCCAGCGGCGTGTTAGTTGGTCCCCCGACAACAGCAGCATTATTTGCGGGATCAAACTCTGCTCCATGACAGGGACATATTAAATACCGGCTGGAAGGATCATATTGAACTGGGCAGCCTGCATGGGTACACGTCGCATCGAATGCTACAAACTTCCCATTGTTGAGATGTATCAAGACACCTGGATCACCGTTGGATGGAAGAGTGAATGACACAGCGCTGTTATCGGGAACAGCGCTCACCTTGGCAATAGCTGTAGCTGCTCCAGGTGTGCTACCTGCTGGGGCAGTTGCAGTCGCTGATCCGCTCGTAGAGCCAGAACCTGACCCCGCATTCGAATTGAGGCTTGAGGCGCTATCGTCTCCACCGGACTGCAATACTTGCAGGGCTTTCCCTCCTACGAATGTGATTCCTAGCATCGCCAGTCCGCCTGCAAACAGCCCCCACAAGAAGCCACGCCGGCTCTCTTGTCGTTTTAAGGCCGCCTGTTTTCCTCTATAATTCACCTGCTTTTGTTGTTGAGGTATCCCCTGTACCGGTCTGCCCTGGTTGTTCACCATATATTGGGGCACTCCCTGCGGGTATCCTCTCACTGTGCTGTTATAAACCGCCGTCTGTCCACCCGGGTTACTCGTAGCCTGCGCGGCTATCCCTTGTGGTTGAACAGCCATCTCATCCTTTTCTCCTACTCCAAGCAGGAAGTTTAGCACGGGTCCGAGCTTTGCTTTCGAGTCAGGTGAAACGCTCATAAGTAAGCGAGGTACGAGCAATGCATCCAGTGATGGCAACCCGCTTCTGAGAGGGCCTGCCAGTATCAGCGTAATCCAGCAGAAGACGAACACGATGTCGGCTCCGTAGAAATACGGATACACGCGCCAGCTAGCCGACAGGAAAAATAGTATGTTGAGCAAGAGGCCGAAGAAAGAAGCTGGACGCAGGAGCAGTCCTAGCAAGGCTCCGATCCCGATTGCTAACTCGCCGAAAGCGACGAGTGCGCCAAAGAAGACGGCATGGGGCAGCACAATATTGATCAAAAGATCATGAATCGGTGATCTAGCAGCAAACCCGATAATCTGTTTACCGATAAATCCTGTGGCCGATCGGTTAAAGTATTGCGGATCGGTCAATTTCTGGAGACCGGCATAGATGAAAGTGATGCCAAGAAAGAGCCGCAGGGGGAGCAGAAATCGATCTGCTAGTAACGTTGTCGTCCACCCTGAACGTGGTTTCGCCGAGATGCCCATGCCTGCCGTGGGAAGGTTATTTGGTTGTGTTGTAGTAGAAGGCTTCATTGCAGGAACTGGGCTTCTCTGCCCTGCTGCTATATTCGGCTTATTTTTCATATTACCAGGTTGTTTCATGTTTCTTGTTTACCTCATACCTTGAATGGAAATGCACAAACTTGCTGTTCCCATCTCTTTTTGTCGTGCACAGTAGCAAATTCTACGCGACAGTCAGTGTTTGCGCATCCTGAGTATACAGGTCCTACATGAAGGAACGATGAAATTTGAGAGCTATTTGTAAATTCTTCCAGGTTCCGAGAAACCATAATTATAGTATCATCTCACGAGGATATCTGTGTAGCAACGGGCAGCGTCACAGTGAACGTAGTTCCCTTCCCAACCTGGCTTTCAACACTGATGTTACCGTCATGAGCGTGTATGATCCATTCGACGATGGCTAGCCCAAGACCAGTGCTGCCCACGGCTCTTGAACGTGCTGGATCAACGCGGTAGAAGCGCTCGAAGATATGCTCCAGGTGCTCCGCTGCAATCCCAATACCGGTATCGCGTATGCTCAGGCACGCTTTCTGGTTCTGAATACCGACTTCCAACACTACCTTGTCACCCGCATTAGTATAGGCAATTGCATTATCTATCGGGTTCATGAGCACCTGGATCAATCGTACCTCATCTCCCAGCACCGTTACAGGTCCATGCGTTACTACCTCAACTGTTATCCCGTGTTCCGCTGCCAGTGTCTCGATGGTTGCTGCGACATCAGCAGTCAGTAGATCCAGGCGCACAGGCTCGCGCTCGAGTAACAAGTGGTTTTCGTCGGTCCGTGCCAACTCCAACAGATCACCGATAAGATGGCCGAGCTGTTCAGCCTGAACATTCACGTCGCGTAGTATTGTCAGATACTCCTCGCTATCAACCGGCTTATTCTGCGCCAGTGCTACGTCTGTCATACTGCGTATAGCAGCAACCGGTGTTCTTAACTCATGTGAGGCGTCGGCCACGAAACGACGCTGGCGTGTAAAGGCCTTATCTAAGCGTTCGATCATCTCATTAAAGGTCAATGCCAGGTTGTGTACTTCGTCCTTACTATGTGGAACCGGTACGCGCTCGTGTAAATCTCCCACCTCGATGCGCCGTGCCGTGCGGGTTAATCGTTTAATCGGTGCAAATGCACGTGCTGAGAGCCAGTAACTTCCAATAGCCCCGAGTAGCAGGACAAAGGGTGCAATGAGCAGTAATTCGATCACTACGCTCCGCATCGTGTTACTCAGGGGGCTAAGCGATTGCCCGACCTGGACCACGCCGTAGACAATGCCATTATCAAGGAGGGGAGAGCTGTAGAGGCTCACTGTTTGCCCGTTTCGCGCTGAGACGGTGCCTTGCCATGTACTGCCGTGTAGTGGCCGTGTCACGCTTATTGACGGTATATGCAGTGCGAGAAAAGCGGGGGATACATAGATGATCTTGCCTCTGGCATTCAAGATACGTACGAGGGTTCCCAGATTGACATCGGCAAGGGTCTTCTCGGTACTTAAGGTAGCAGGGGTTGGCGTCCCTCTTATGCTAGTGGTTGCATCGGGATCGATCAACCCGGGCAATGCGCCAGTGACATCATGAATCGTGATGGTGCCTTTCTCTTCATCGATACCGGCGGCAATTTGCTGGGTGCGCTGCGCCAGTGAGTTGTCGAAACTCGTCTCCAGCGACGTTCGCAGATTTACATAGAGGACAGTGCCGAAGAGCAGTATCAGTACAGCAACGGCCAGGATGAACCAGAGCATCAACTGTACGCGAATACTCAGGGGCCATATGCGCCCTAAAAAGCTGGACATCTCATGGCTCCTTGAGTTGGTATCCGAATCCGCGCATGGTCGAAATCACGTCCGGCTCCCCAAATTCGCACAGTTTACGCCGCAGGTATCGAATATAGACATCGATCACATTCGAGAGGTTATTGGCATCAATGTTCCACATATGTTCCGCAATCATTTCCCGGCTCAATACCTGCTCGGGATGGCGCATTAGTAGTTCTAGAAGAATGTACTCTTTGCTTGTGAGATTGATGAGGCGCTCTCCCCGGCGCACTTCATGTGTGAGTGTATCAAGTGTAATATCCATAAAGCGCAATGCTGTTGTTTTAGATGGACCCTCGCGCCGCAACAGGGCACGCACACGCGCCTCAAGCTCACGAAAAGCAAAAGGCTTGGTTAAGTAGTCATCGGCCCCGCTATCCAGGCCATTCACACGTTGATCGATTCCGCTCAAAGCGGTCAGGAACAGAATAGGGGTCATACGTTTCTGGTCACGCAGTTTCCGGCAGACCGCGAGGCCATCGATTCGTGGCAACATAATGTCCAGGATGATCAGGTCATACGGGATCGCTAATCCTACCGAGAGTGCTTCTTCGCCATCTGTTACCAGGTCAACGGCATAATAGCTGCCCTCCAATCCCTTTTTCAGACTTGGGCCCAGGTATTGATCGTCTTCCGCAACCAGGATTCGCATCATTTACTCCATTGTTAAGAAATTCGCCAGCTACGATCTCAATTACCATGAGTATACATGTTCTTGATGAAAATACCATGAAAAATGAGGGTGTGCCAAATGTAGCCTATTGCTTCTGCATCTGAATTTGCTAACATGTTGCAGCAGTACTGCAAGTGAGTAAAAGCCCTGTAGATCTGGCAAGCTCTGACCTTCGGAAAGCCTGGACAGCCGTGACGACAGTTGATAATTGTCCGTTAGCGTGCTATAAAAACATTAATCCAGATACCTGGAGGTGGAAGGTTAGGTACTTTCGCGGCCCATTGGGCCTTTTTTTTATGGCAACCAGCCCTGTCGTAGGTGCCGATTTATCGGCCTGGGGAGCGCATCGACGGGCCATTGGCCGATAAATCGGCGGTGCGCCAATAAATTGTGCGCCTATGGTGTATTACCGATGTTGGTTGGTAAAGTTCATTACTGACCCGACCTCTTGTAATCTCCCCCTCTGAGAACGTACACTACCCATAACAACAGCTATAGGGATTAAAGCTCTGTTCAGCTCAATCAGCCATTGCGTGTAAACACCAGAAAGGACAGCCACATCATGGACTTCGAACTGCCGTTGGAGCATCAAATCGCCTATGAAAGCGCTTTTGCCTTCGCACGAGACGAGATAAAACCGTATAATGACGAGATCGAACGCACCGACGATTTTCCTCCCTGGATCTGGAAACGGCTCGCGGAACAAGGGTATACCGGTATAGCCATCCCTGAAGAGTACGGCGGCAGCGGCGGCGATTTCCTGATGGCTGCCCTTGTAGCCCGCGCTATCGGGCGTACGAATGGCGGCATCTCCATGTCCTTTGGCGCACACCTCGACCTCTGCGCCCACAATATCATGCGCAACGGCACGGAGCAACAGAAGCAGAAATACCTGCCCAGGCTCGCCAGCGCTGAAATGATCGGCGCGTTAGGCCTCACCGAGCCAAATGCCGGTTCCGACGCTATGGGTATCCAGACTACGGCCCGCGAAACCAGTGGCGGCTACCTGCTCAATGGCACCAAGGTCTTCATCACCAACGGCCCGATTGCCCACCTGATCATTGTCTACGCCAAGACGCGCCCGGAGGCTGGCAGCCGGGGCATTACTGCCTTTATCTTTGAAACAGATACCCCCGGCTTTCACGTTGCCCGCAAATTACAGAAAGTGGGCATGCACGGCTCTCCCACCGGAGAACTGGTCTTCGAGAACGCCTTTGTGCCAGAGGAGAATGTCCTGGGCAAGGTCAACGAGGGTTACAAGGTCGTCATGAGCGGGCTAGACTTGGAGCGAGCCTTCTTTGCCGTGAGCATGGTGGGTGGCATTGAAGCAGCCCTGGAAATCTCCCTGAAATACGCAAAAGAACGCGAACAGTTCGGTCAACCTATCGCAAATTTCCAGCTCATTCAGGCCAAGCTTGCCGATATGTACACCGACCTGGAAGCCGCGCGACTGATGTCCCACCGCTGCCTGTGGCTGGCGCAGCAGGGCAACCGTGTCAGTAAAGAAGCTGCCGCTGCCCTCCTCTTCACGGCGCGTGCCGCCATGCGTGCCGCTGATGAAGCCCTGCAGATTCATGGTGGGTGGGGCTACCTGACCGACTTCGAGGTTGAAAAGATGTGGAGGAATGCCAAGCTTGGCGAAATTGGGGCCGGCACAAACGAAATTCGCCAGTTGTTGATTGCCAGAGAATTATTAGGCATGAGGTAGGCAGGCCATGAAATCCGTTCGCATAGCCGGAGGTCTCGGCTTCTATGGCGACTCCTGGCGGCCAATCAAGGCCAGCATTGAGCGCGGCAATGTGCAGTATGTCGCCTCCGACCACCTGGCAGAATTGACACTGGCGATCCTCCAGAAGGATCGCCAGCGGGACCCCAACCTCGGCTATACCCGCGACTTCGCGCCCATGTTGCTTGATCTCCTTCCTATAGCCATTCCGCGCGGCGTCAAATTTATTCTCAATGCAGGCGGGCTTAACCCGTTGGCCGCGCGTGAAGTGCTTTTGAGCGCCCTCAAAAAGTTCGGTATCAAGCTCAAGGTGGGTATCGTATTGGGTGATTCCGTGCTCGAACGCATCAATGAATTGCAGGCAGCGGGTGTCTCCCTGGCACACATGGATACAGGTCAGCCTATCTCCGCCGTGCGCGATCGCTTGTTATTCGCCAGCGCTTACCTGGGTGCCCGTCCGCTGGTAGAAGCGCTGGATGCAGGAGCGGATATCGTGCTGACGGGCCGTGTCGCAGATGCTGCTCTCTTCCTGGCTCCGATGGTGCATGAACTCGGTTGGCGCTGGGATGACTGGGATAAACTGGCGCAGGGCATCGTAGTCGGGCACCTCTTGGAGTGCAGCGGGCAGGCAACGGGCGGCAACTTCGGTGGCAATTGGCGCTCCATCCCCGACCTTGTGCATATTGGCTATCCTATCGCCGAAGTATGGGAAACTGGCGAAGCCGTCATCAGCAAAGCGCCTGGCACCGGCGGATGTGTCGATTTCGACACCCTGCGGGAGCAACTGCTGTACGAGGTGCATGACCCGCGCCACTACATCACACCCGATGTTGATGTGGACATGACAACGCTGCACCTGGAGGAGGTTGGGCCAGATGAGGTACGTGTGAGTGGGGCAAGCGGGCGACCCGCCCCCGAGATGCTCAAGATCGTTGCGGGCTATGAAGATGGTGTGATGGGACAAGCCATGATCGGCTATGCCTGGCCCGATGCGCTGGCAAAAGCGCAGTTGGCAGCACAGATCATCCAGCAGCAGATGGTCGAAGTTGGCCTGCAAGCCGAGGAAACCGTCATCGAATACATGGGCTACAATTCGATCCACGGCCCGCTGGCTGATCCCACGCATGCCGGCGACTTGAACGAGGTGTATTTACGCATTGCAGTACGCTGCACCGATAAGAAAGAAGCCGCAAAATTGGGGCGTTTATTCCCCCCCTTGGCGCTCAGCGGCCCACCATTCATCGGCGGCGCCGGTGGTATGATCGAACCACGCGGCCTGCTCGGTATCTGGCCAACCCTGGCGCCTCGTTCAATCATTGAAGAGTATGTGCGGGTCAGTGTGGAGGAGCCATGAGAAAGCAGTTAGTCGAATTAGCCCACGCCCGTTCCGGCGACAAGGGCGATATAGCCGATATCAGCCTCTTTGCCCCCGACCTGGAAATCTATGACCTGCTAGCGCGCGAGGTGACAGCCGAACGCGTAAAAATGCATTTTTCAGGCATTATCACCGGAAACGTCGAGCGTTTCGAGGTCCCCAATGTCCTCGCACTCAAATTCGTGCTGCACGGCGCGCTCGATGGCGGCGCCTCGCGTTCTTTGAGAAGCGATTCTCTAGGAAAATCTTTATCCTCTGCGCTGCTAAGGATGGAAATAGAGGTATAAACTGATCGGGTGTAAGATAATGTACGCCCGGCCTGTGGTAAAATGCTATCAGCAATAACGTTGCCGGTGCAGGTTGAAATCGCAAATGGAGGAGGAGCCAGGGCGATGCCACTTGATGAACTTTTACGCACAAAACGCGAGGACATTCTCCGCATCGCCAAAAACTATGGTGCATACAATGCGCGGGTTTTTGGTTCTGTTGCACGAGGAGAAGCCGACTCTGAGAGCGACATAGACCTGCTGGTGAACATGGAACCAGGCCGTAGTCTCTTCGACCTGGGTGGACTTCTGATGGACCTTGAGGAACTGCTCGGATGTAATGTAGATGTAGTGACAGAGGACGGCCTGCGTGATCGTATCCGCGCGCGTGTCTTAAGAGAGGCTGTTGCACTGTGAGAGATGTATATGATCTCAATCATCATAATAAGGATTAGTATAGATTTGTGCCACTTTGCAGGCGCGTTGTTGCAGCACCAACGGTGATCGCGGACTCTGCGTGAAATCGAATGTCCCCATCATATCGTTCGCGCCCTTGTCACGATCAGTGAGTGTTGGCAGCCCCAACACGTCCTCCGCGAAGCGGAGCATCGAGGAAAACTCGTACTGCGTATGATCGATGGACCCCTTTTTTGCATAGGGCGAGATGACAATCAGTGGAACGCGGAAGCCCAGGCCATACCCATCTATCTGCTGGGGTGACACATGATCGTAAAAACCACCAAAGTCATCCCAGGTCAGAAATACCGCAGTCGATGACCATTCAGGCCCCTGCATCAGCGCATTGAGCATCTTCACCGTCCAGTTTTCGCCAACGCAGACGCTCGCCGGTGGATGTTCGCTGAACTCGGCTGGCGTAACAATCCATGAAACTGTGGGGAGATTTCCTGTTGTCGCGTCGGAAATAAACTGCTCTGTCAGTACAACATATTTCCAATCGGAGCCGTAGCGGATATGTTTGATTGCATTGAACGATGACCAGATATAGCCTTTCTCGCCCGCAGGAGGAGCATAATAGCGCCAGCTATCGCCCTTCGTATCTAGTTCGTCGGCAAGCGTCTGAAAATCGAAGCAAGCCTCCTGCAAATGAGTCGTGCCATCGCTCTGCTTCACGCTGACCTTCTGGTTAGGGACATCGCACCCCCATCCCTTGCTTGAGTTACTGAGGGTGCCTACATTTCTATCGGTAGTGGGATTGTTAATAGCGCCGCCGGATTGCGCGGCTATCGTGTAGAGATGATTAGGAAAGCTGGGTCCCATCAGAGAAGAGAACATGTTATCGCCCAGCACAAAGTTTTGCGCGTAGGTCCAGTAGTTTGGAATATCAGATTGATAGAGCTGGGTGAGGCTGTTGTTCGCATAGGGATTCAGCGTACTTGACCCGCTAGCATTTTTCGCAGGTGCTTTATTTTGTTTTATCAGGTCGAAGTGATCCATCTTGCCGTTGTCGTAGGCCAGCCTGGCACTTGTAGAGGAGTGATTGATATCAGGGATCTGGTCACGTTCATGGTGCAGCGGCACCATTTTGCCTTCGGAATCCATCGCGGAAGTTGCACCATTGGCGCCAGGATAGGTGCCAAAGTAATTATCGAATGTCCGGTTCTCCTTGACGAAAAATACAATATGCTTGATATGCTGAGTGGCAGCGACGGGTCTGGTTAGCGCAATACCCCCGATGATCCCCGCAATCAACAATAATGTCAGTACAACTAAGCCAGCGCCCAGCAGAGGCGCTCGATTTGCACGCCGTCGTGGTAACCGGGGAGACGGTTGTGTCGGCTGATCATATTGCGATAAAGGCTGCTGTTGCTGGTTCCAGAATGATTGCTGGGGAAACGGTTGCTGCTTTATTTCATCATGCGCTGCGGGTTGCAGAGGGTACTGCTGTGGAAACCATTGTGGCGGTTGTTCTTGGTGATCGCTCATACTATCTTTTCCTCATTACACGAATCTCCAATACAAACAGAGATATTATAGTTCTGTTTGGCAAGTATCATAGGAAGGTATAGTACGAAGGTATGGTGCAAGCTTTTTGCTGGCTATGGCTTGCTGATGTATACTAAACAAAATCGCAGGTGCTCAACCACATCGTACACACCTGCGCGAGAAGGACATTCTCTTTCCCTGGCACTTTTAGAAAAGGAATGCAACCCCATGACAGACAAAGCAGAACAATTAGCATCGGAGATCGAGCGTATCAAGAAGGGCGGGGCCGAAAAATACCACGCACGCAACCGCGAGCAAAAAAAGCTCTTCGCACGTGACCGCCTCAAACTCCTGCTCGACGATGGCAAGATAGAGTTTGAAGACGGCATGTTTGCAGAAAGCCAGAACCCCGAGTTGCCAGCCGACGCCGTCGTCGCAGGCGTCGGGCGCATCGATGGCCGACCGGTGGCTTTCAGCGCATCTGACTCGACCGTCAAGGCCGGCTCGGCAGGAGAGAAGTCCGTCCAAAAAAATCTGCGCATCCAGGAGTTGGCGATGCAAATGCGCATTCCCATGTTCTACCTGATCGACTCCGCGGGCGCACGCATCACCGACCAGGTACGTCTCTTCCCCGGGCGCAACCAGGGCGGACGCACATTCTATAACCAGATCAAAATGTCCGGCGTGGTGCCGCAAATCGCCATCATGTTTGGCCCCTCACCGGCGGGCGCGGCCTACACACCCGCCTTCGCGGACATCGCCATTATGATTGATGGCAACGCCAGCGCTTACCTCGGTTCCCCGCGTATGGCCGAGATGGTCACACGCGAAAAGGTTACGCTCGAAGAAATGGGCGGCGCACGCATGCACTGTACCGTCTCCGGCCTCGGTGACTTTCTTGTAGAGAGCGAAGAGGACGCAATTCGTATAGCCAAAGATTATTTCCGCTACATGCCCCAGAACTACCTCGGCAAACCCGCAGGCGCCGAGCCGGTGCCACCTGCCAGTGATCGCCCCTTGCAGGATATCGTACCGGAAGCGCAGAGCAAACCCTTCAACATGTACGACTTTATCGACTCGCTCGTGGATGGCGGCAGCTTCCTCGAAGTCAAGAAACTCTTTGCCCCCGAACTGATCACCGGCTTTGCTCGCCTCGCAGGACGCGCCGTCGGCATCGTCGCCAATCAGCCGCGTGTCAAAGGCGGCGTACTCTTCACCGACTCTTCGGACAAGGGCACGCGCTTCGTCAATACCTGCAATGCCTTCAATATACCCCTGCTCTTCCTCGCCGATGTCTCAGGCTTCATGATCGGTTCAGCCGTAGAACGTGCGGGCATCATTCGTCACGGGGCCAAGTTCATCGCCGCCGTATCGCAGGCGGTTGTGCCGAAAATCTCGGTCGTTGTACGCAAATGCTATGGCGCGGGTCTCTATGCAATGGCGGGTCCAGCCTTTGGCACAGATGCCGTCCTGGCTCTCCCCACAGCGCAGATTGCCGTCATGGGGCCCGAAGCCGCCATCAATGCCGTCTACGCCAACCAGATCGCAGAAATGCCCGGGGACCAGCGTGAGCCGTTCCGCAAGATGATGGAGGCCAGGTACGCCGAAGATATCGACATCTTCCGTCTCGCCTCTGAATTAATCGTGGATACTATCACTCCCTTTGAATCCCTGCGTAGCGAACTGATCGCTCGCTACAGCGTCTACCAGACCAAAGAGGCCAGCTTCTCCGAGTGCCGCAACCCGATCTATCCTGTCTAGCCTGTAACTCCCCTCCGTATGGACATGAAACTGAGTAGTTACAAAAATGTAACATTTCTGGCAAATTCCTGTGACCTTTCCCCTGTATGCTTTGAATGTCTACAAGAATACAACACATAAACGTAGTGTTCTTTTTGCACAGGGTATATTAAGGAGAAGGAAAAAAAGATGGAAATGCCCCTCAATACGACACAAAAAAGTACAACGGCTGGCAATATTGCCTTTCTCTTACTCTCGTTTCCCTTTGGCCTGCTCTACTTCTTAGTGACCGTGATCGGCTTCACTCTGGGTTTGAGCACACTTGTAATCTGGATTGGCATTCCTATTCTGTTTGCAACAGTTGCCATGATTCGGGGAATGGCCGCTGTAGAGCGCGGCATAGTTGCTAGCTTGTTACACGTACCCTTTCCTCGCCAGCCGCACCTGCAAGGGCAGCCCCGGCAGACCTTTACGCGGCGTTTTGGGAACTCACTGCGTGATCCATTAACCTGGACAGGTACGATCTACATGATCCTGAAACTGCCCCTGGGTATCTTCTCATTTACCCTGGCGTTGGTGCTGCCAATTCTCGCGGTAGCAACCACTCTGATGCCGCTGGCGTACTTGATAAACCTGCTGGTCAATGTGATCTTGCTGAGGAACGGGATACAATCTACCGGTTACATCATCCCCTACTTTATTGAGGTCCATGGGACTTTCGATCCTGTGATGTTTGCCAGGTCGTTTATCGGCGTCCCGATCGGTCTCGCCTTGTGGTTCGTCACGCGCTTTCTGTTAAACGGCCTGGCGCTCATTTCAGGGGAAATGGCCCGCGCTCTGCTCAGTCCATCTGATGCGTATGAGATCCAGCAGCCGCATCTGCCATTTGCATCTCCAGCGACCGGAGACGAGCAGCATACCTACGCCTATCGTGACTGACATAGCCACACAAATATCCCCATGGGAAGCAGGTTCCAATGAACCTGCTTCCTGTTTGCATGGCAAGCTGTCACTTACTCGATTGGTGGGACGTGTTAATCAGACTTGCTATTCTATGGGTTAGCCACGGGCCAGGGGAGTTGAGCAAGCAACACGGCAGGGCGAGGACAAGAGGGACAGGGCAATGGGACAAGCCATCGCCCCTACGATGCTACGACGAACGGCCTCGCCACGCCCGTCCAGAGCCCTGGGGCCTGGAACTGGGGCACATCACCTTTTACATTGCCGGCATCTTTGGCCAGCAATGTCTTAGGAATCACGCTGAAATAAAGGTACCAGCTATTGTTTGACTTAATTTGGTTCGTTTTTCCGACTCACATCATTTTTCATGAATTGCCTGGAAACGCTCTAGAAGGGAGTTGACGGTAAGTTGCTGTTCTACGGTCCTGCCTCATCAATTTTCCTGGCTGCATTCAGCCGTTTTTCTCGAACCCTGCGCTGGTCGGGTAAAAAGAAAACACATGGTTTTCTGACTCATACCCGTTCATGCAGTGCCGTCAATGCACATCTTGCGCGGTGGCATTTTTCTGACACTCATTTTTCGTCCTCTTTGTGAAAAGAGCCGTTCTTTCCTGGTTGACACCCTTGCATGGCATGCTCTATACTCAGGCCAGATGGTGTGTGGTGCGCTCCGGCGCACAGTGCTCCGGCTTCACCGATCTCTGAGGAGGGGAGGTTGGGTTCTCGGGCACGTTTCAACGGACTTGGCCCTGGGCAGCACCCTATGTGATGGGGAGACCTGGCCAGGGAATTGGCCCGCTTGGGTCAGAGAACAAGAGCAAACCGATGAACGACACCCAGAAGAGTGTCCACTATCCCAAGCCGCCCCGGCCTGTCCGAATCCTGGCCAACGCGATAGCGACGACCATCTTGCGTTCCCCATGGCATAGGATGAGGAGCGACCAGCTCCTGCTTCTCACGTTTACCGGGCGCAAGAGTGGGAAGGAGTTTACGACGCCGATGCGCTATGTGCAGGAGGGCGAAACGCTGAGGCTTCGGGTGGTGAGGTCTCCCTGGTGGAAGAATCTGGTTGGGGAGGCCACGGTGCATGTCCTGCTGCGTGGGCAAATGCGTACCGGCACAGCAGAGGTGCTCCCTGAAGAAGATGGAGAGGTTGTGGTCAAGGTCCATCTGACAGGGTAAACGATCGCTTTCTGTACGAACGGCCCGGAAGACAACGCGAAGCGCCTCGCGTTGTCTTCCGGGCCGTTTTCACGATTCTCGTGCGAAGATAGCTCAGCGAAGACAGGTGGTTTGCTACAACGAAAAGAATTGGGCTCTCCGTCGATTTTAGTGAAACAAGCGCATCAACATGATAGCTTGAAAACCTTCATCCGCTCCGGCAGCGACTTCTTGATGGGTGTTCACAGCTCTGCAAGACCTGAATCACCAAAATCGACGGAGAGCCATTTAAAAAAGTAATTTATAGGTATGGGAGAGGAGGGAGAGCGTTTCTTGGGCCTTGGAGTCAAGCAGGAAGTTCGTCCTTGGTGAGACGATGCCTTGTCTGAGGAAGCACTGGAGAGTTGACATGTCAGTTGTTCTATCCTATGATGATTGACATGCTTACCCATTTGGGTTGGCGTGAAGAGCATAGATGATCAGGGAAGCTTAGCTATGGCCGAAAAGATACATGACTTAATGCAAGCAAATTTGTTCGACGTCTTCAACGAGCGTAACCCCGAACGGCGTATCGCAGCAATAGCCAAGACGTATACAAATGATGTTGTGTTCTCTGACCCCGACGAGATCGTTACCGGTCGCGAGGCGCTCAACGACAAGGCACAGAAGCAGCTTGACAAAGCGCCAGGTTTCGTCTTCACTGCCGGAGGTCCCATCTATGAAAACCATGACCTCGGTTACCTTGCTTGGCACTTTGGTCCGGAGGGACAGCCTCCCGTGGTGAGCGGCATGGATATCGCGCTTGTGAAAGAGGGCCGTATAGCCACTCTCTACACGCTGCTGACCTCCTGATTGGCTGAGGTCGTAGGAGGGTGTTTTTGTGGTTGTGTGGCAAGAATGGAGTTGCGATGGTAGAGGATGTCCGAAAAGGCTTCTCAAGCAGCTCGAAGGTGTGAACGTACGTCAGACGACTTGGCAAGCCTTTTCAGCATAAGTTGGATCATCATGAGAGCCATCCTACTTTCACTACTGCTTGTCAAGTATTCATACTCCTCAAACTCAGCAGGAGGCATGTATCCTAAACTTGAGTGCAATCGCTTATCAGCTTGTATTGGTCTTCATGGGTAAGTTTCTCCATTCCTCCAGCATACCACATCCCTTTGGATACTTTATTTCAGCGAGACTCCTTAGCGGTATCCTTTTGTGGGCCTCCTCCAAGACGTTTGTGATATTCCTGGCTGCTAGCTGTTGTATAGAGACATAATGTGGTAACATCTGAGCACAACAACAACGGTCCGCAGAAACGGAGCGGCGGAGACAGGGAGAGGAAATAGCATCTGGAGCAAGCCAAGCTTAAATAAAAAGGGGAATTGAAGCAGGTATGAAGAGTGTTGTATCCAATATGGCTGGCGTGGTCTTAGAGTTCCTGGTCAAACAGGGCGAAGAAATATCCATTGACCAGGATGTCGTTATGCTCGAATCAATGAAAATGCAGATACCTGTGCAATCAACGGTCACCGGAACGGTCAAGGCCATCAGAGTCAATGAAGGCGATTTCGTCGACGATGGGGACATACTGTTAGAGGTGGAATGAATCAACAATCCTGAACTAATATGACATCACAACCTATCTGCAAGCAATGCGGTCAACCCATCGGGGGAAGCTATATCACAACCCTGGGAGCCACCTGGCACCCGGAGCACTTCCTCTGCACGGCATGCCATCAACCCATCGGCAATGCACGTTTCAATTTACACGAGGGAGCGCCCTATCACCCTGAGTGTTATCGCCAGCAGGTCGCTCCTCGCTGCGCCTACTGCGGCAAACCACTCATGGGTGAATACCTGGTCGATCACTGGGGCACAAAATACTGCAAGGAACACCAGCGCCAATACCCGGCATGTTCTTTCTGCGGTCGCCTGGTCCCTCCCCAGCAGCAGGAACCCGGCGTGAAAGACAGCGGGAGTGTGCGCTGCCCTATCTGTCGAGCCAGCGCCATCGAAACCGCCGACCAGGCCCAGCCAGTCTTCTCTCACCTGAAACGCTGGGTCAACGGCCAGGGGCTTATGTACAACAACCTCCCTCTCACGCTCGTACTGCGCGATCAACCCAGGCTGTCAGAGCTATTGAAAGGGCATGCCGAACCCCATGCCCTGGGCGTGACACTGAGCACGACGCACACGCAGAACAGGCAGGTTATCCGTACCGAGGTGAGCGGGGTCGCTATCCTGGAGGGTCTGCCAACCACCTTATTCCAGGGTGTCACGATTCACGAACTGGGGCATGTCTGGCTCATCGTACACGACGTAAAAGGCTTACCCTCCTGGGCCGAAGAGGGTTTCTGTGAACTCCTATCCTACCGTTACTATACCCAGTTGAATACCTCAGAGGGCCGCTACTACGCTACAGGCATCGAGCATAACCCTCACCCCGTTTATGGAGAGGGCTTCCGCCGCGTGCGTGCTGTAGCTGATTACATGGGCTTCCGGCGCTTCGTGGAGACTATGCAGAAGACGAAGCGATTGCCGGCGGTGTAAATAGCTAGCAGGCCAATGTATCTTGCCTCCGGTCAGCTTGGCTCTGTTCACAATCATCCTCATCTGCTACTATTATGAACAAATGCTAGCAGGAGGTAACAATATGCAGGTTCGCGCTGCCAGTCCTAGCGATGCCGCCGTGATTGCCCACATCTACAACCAGGGCATTGAAGACCGGGTTGCCACCTTCGAGACCCGCTTGCGCTCAGCCGAAGAGGTGCAGAGTTGGTTTGACGGTGTACATCCAATCGTAGTAATCGAAAACGAACAGGGAATCATCGCCTTTGGGTCTACCTCTGCCTACAGTAATCGAGAGTGCTACAGCGGCATTGCCGAGTGTTCCGTCTACGTCAGGCGCGACATGCGCGGCTGCGGAGTAGGCCGCCTGGCACTGCAAGCCTTAATTCAGGCCGCCACAAACGCAGGTTTCTGGAAGCTGGTCTCGCGAGTCTTCGTTGAGAATAAACCCAGCCGCGCGCTTATAGGCTCGCTTGGCTTTCGCGAAGTAGGCATTTATGAAAAGCATGCCAGGCTTGATGGCACCTGGCGAGACGTAATCATCGTAGAACGGCTCATTGAAACCAATCTGTAGGAGCATTGACCTATGTATATCCCGAAAGCATTTCGTGAGGACGACATTAAAACACTCCATGCATTCATGCGAGAATACAGCTTTGCCACTCTCGTCACGCAACAAGAAGGTGTGCCCTTTGCAAGTCACCTGCCATTTTTACTGGATGCCGGACAAGGCCCATACGGTACTCTCCTGGCTCACATGGCACGCGCCAATCCGCAATGGCATGCCATTGACAGTACACGGGAGGTACTGGTCATCTTTCAAGGCTCGCACGCCTACATCTCGCCCTCCTGGTATGAAGTCGAGCTGAGTGTACCCACCTGGAACTATGCAGCCGTCCACGCCTACGGCCTGCCTCGCCTGGTTGAAGAGCAATCCGCCCTGTACGACCTTCTGAAGACCCTTATACAAACGCACGAGGCCCACTTCGAAAAGCCGTGGCCATTCCAGTTGCCGGGCGAATATCTGCAAAAGATGATGCAGGGAATCGTTGGCTTTGAAATCTCCATCACCCGGCTGGAAGGCAAATTCAAGCTGAGCCAGAACCGCACTGCAAGCGAACGCAAAAAGGTAATTGCCGCCCTGCAAAACTGCCCGGATACGCCAAGTGCTGGCGTAGCAGAATTGATGCGCAACCGCGAAAAGTAGATCAGACTTTCCCCGTGATTTTGGGCAACATTGACCCCCTTGACAGGACTCTTCGTAACCAGGCCAATTGGGACGGTGCAGACATAGTGGAAAGCGAGTCGTTTTTGAGTGCTGCCAGAAAGACCTCCAGAAGTAAGTCTTCAGCGTCTTGCTCATTCGGCACCTGTTGAGACAAATAGGTAAAAATAGTGGTAGCAAAACGATGATAAAGTGATCCTCCAAAACTCCCTTGAGCTGTATCCACGTGGTGTTGCATACGCGCTCCTTCAAAAAAAGAATCTCTCATATAAGAAGTCGTATGAACGAGCATTTTGTGGCATCATGCTCAACATCAGCCCCTCTTTTTGCACGAGCTCGGTTGCGCAGCGCCGGTTCCTCAACCGAGGAGAGGCTCAAGGTACCGATGCAACGCGGTTTTGAGTTCCCGCACCAGCAGCCTCCGCTCAGCCTCCTCCGCCTGGAGAAGCAGCCGGAGGACCCCTTTGAAGAACTGGACAGTCATCGTAGCGCTGAGTCTGCGTTGCGTCGGAGAGAGGTGTGGGGCACGTACCTGAAAGCCGAGTTCAAAGTGGGTTTGCAACTCTTTTGGCAAAGCATCAGCAAGACTCGCAAATTGCACAGATGGAGCAGGAATTGAGAGCAGGATGTGGAAAGCGGGATGAGCAAAATGAAACGCGAGCAGGGCGTCAATGATCTGATCCAGCCACATGGAGAAGGGAAGCGAGGCAGCCTCGACTGAGAAAACAGCGCCATACACCTGTTGGAGTTCCTCGGTGTAACGAGCAACCAGAGCTTGTGCAATCTCCTCTTTGTTGGAGAAGAATTGATACAAGGAGCCTGGCGAGATCCCCGCCTGAGCTGCAATACGATTGGTGTTTGCCTCGTCGTAGCCCACTTCGGCAAAGACAGTTTCAGCAGCATCAAGAATAGAAGCGATGCGCTGGACCCCTCGCGCTCGTCGCTGAACCGCCTGTGCGTGTTTCCGCTGATCCATACTGTGCATCAAACCTTCGTTCCAGACAGCGCCCGATTGCGCTTATCTCTGGTCTCTTTGGAAAACCCCTTGACAATACGAGTAAAAACTCGTATAATTGCTTGTGAGAGCGAATAAAAACTCGCTTATTTAGTATAGCATAGCGGGACAGCTTTGTCCACGAGAACAGAAGAGGAGTCCAGATGATCATTACCACCAATCGGTACGTCGTGCAAGCAGCATACGCGGCACAGAACCAGGAGCATATTCGCCGGGTGATGGAGGAACTCCGGGCCTTGCACCGGACTGATCTCAAGTATAGCGTCTTTGTGGAAGACGACGGAAAAACATTCATGCACTTGCGTTTTTGCGCGAACGAAGAGGCGAGCAAGGTGTTTGACACGCTTCCAACCTTCCAGGCGTTTGCGGCAGCGCTTCTAGCAAGTCATCCTGAAGTGCCACCCACCACGGCGACCCATCTGACCTTAGTCGATTCGTCTTCAGACCTTCTCTGATGATGATCTTTGAGAAGACCCTCATGTATTCACAGGAGTCTTTGTCTGGAGTGAAAAAGCACATAATGAAAGAATCAAGCGAAAAAGCGACGCGAGCCTGGGTCCTGGTGCTTGCGTCAGTTGCATCATTTATGGTTGCGCTCGACGCATTGGTCGTCTCGACCGCGCTTTCTACGATCCGTCTGCACCTGGGCGCCTCCATCGAGGAGCTGGAGTGGACGGTGAACGCCTACACCCTCAGCTTCGCGGTGTTGCTGATGACGGGTGCGGCGCTTGGCGACCGGTTCGGGCGGCGGCGCCTGTTCGTCGCCGGCCTGGGGCTGTTCGTGGCTGCGTCGGCCGCCTGCGCGCTTGCGCCAAACGTCGGCTGGCTGATCGCCGCCCGCGCCATCCAGGGGTGCGGCGCGGCGCTGGTGATGCCGCTGGCCGTGACGCAAGTGAGCGCGGCGTTTCCGCCAGAGCAGCGGGGGAGAGCACTTGGGGCCTTCAGTGGTGTGACCGGGCTGGCCGTTCTCTCTGGCCCGGTGGTGGGCGGTGCCATTACCCAGGGCCTCGCCTGGCAGTGGATCTTCTGGCTCAACGTCCCGATTGGCCTGCTCGTCATGCCGCTCGCACTCAGGCGCATGCCGGAGAGCTTCGGACCACGCACGTCTCTCGACATGGGTGGCCTCGTGCTGGTGACGGGGGCAGCCCTGGGGGTGGTGTGGGGGCTGGTGCGCGGGAACCAGGCCGGCTGGGGCAGCCTTGAGGTCATTGCAACGCTGGTGGGCGGGTCCGGGCTTGCGGTGGCCTTCGTTGCCTGGGAGCGGCGCGCCCGCGTGCCGATGTTGCCGCTGCGCTTGTTCCGCTCCCGCGCCTTCTCAGCGGGCAATGCGGCAGGCTTCTTGTTCTTCGCGACGCTCTATGGCTCCGCGTTCTTCCTGGCGCAGTTTCTGCAGACCGCGCTGGGCTATGGACCGCTGGGTGCCGGACTGCGCCTGCTCCCCTTGACCGCCATACTGTTCGTGACCGGACCAATCGCCGGTGTCCTCGTCAACCGCTTCGGCGAGCGAACGCTCATGGTCGGAGGGCTGCTCCTGCAAGCCGTCGGGATGGCCTGGATCGGGCTGATCGCCAGGCCAGGCCTCGCCTACCCCGAACTCGTCGCGCCACTGCTCATCGCCGGCTTTGGCTCCGCGGCCATCCCCGCTGGCCAGAACGCCGTCATCAGCTCGGTGACAGCGGCTGAGATCGGCAAGGCGTCCGGCACCTTCAACATGCTGCGCCAGCTCGGTGCGGCGTTCGGGGTCGCGCTCCTGGCCGCCGTGTTCGCCGGGGTGGGAAGCTTTCACTCCGCCCAGGCGTTTAGTAACGGGTTCGCTCCGGCGATGGGCGTCTCCGCCGCGCTCTCCCTCGTGGGAGCCATCACCGCCCTGGCGCTGCCCGGCAGGCGCGACATGGCCTTGATGCGAACAAAGGTGGAGGTACCTGAGACATGGGAGCGTGAACCATATAACATGCCGGAGCAGACCCCGATCCTGTAAATCCCCGGGTCAGCACATTCAAACCTGAAAGCTGAATGCGAAGGGTGAGATGTATGGAACCCACTCCAATGAGGTCCCTGGAGTGGGTTCCATGGTTATCTCAACCCGGCATCACCGGTTAGAAAGGGGTGATGCCATACCCATAAGGGAATAGGGCACCAGTGCAGCCATTATTCTGATTGCAGGGTTCCTGCGTCACAGAATTCGGCCAGGTATAGGTCAGTTTGCCCTGAAAGCCATAATTGCCAAACAGCACGTCGGTGATGCCTTCGCCTTCAGTTGAGCCGATCCACGCGGCGACGAATGCGGAGGATTGATTCAACTGGGTGTTGATGATGATCGGACGGCCGGAGAACAACAAAACTATACACTTCGTTACCCGGCTGCACACGTCCGAGACCTCAGTCGCGTCGGTGCTGCTGAGTGCCAGGGTATTGGTATCACCATTGCCTTCGGCATAAGGCGTTTCCCCAACAGCGACGATCCCGACATCCCCTTTATAATTTCCCTTCGTGCGGGTACCGACGAAGTTGAGTTTCACCGAGGATGACAGTCCCGCTTGCTGAATAGCTTGCCAGAGCGTTGTTCCAATGGTGGTGGTCCCACTCCCTCCCTGCCAGGAGATCGACCAACCGCCCAACTGATAGCCCAGATTATTCGCGTGATCGCCCCCGACAACCAGGGTATAGCTACCAGTCTTAGATAAGGGCAGCACGCCGTTGTTCTTCAACAACACCAGCGACTCCCGCTCAGCCTGCCGCGCTACCGCGCGATGCGC
>Ga0070707_100000831_pt1 | contig 30547 bp, 33 predicted proteins | sample KBSK5502metaG_FD_65468 | JGI IMG/M metagenome (GOLD analysis project Ga0070707, IMG submission 65468) | Corn, switchgrass and miscanthus rhizosphere microbial communities from Kellogg Biological Station, Michigan, USA - KBS K5-50-2 metaG | ecosystem: Host-associated > Plants > Roots >... | reverse complement strand
CGGCGCTACCGAGCAGCTTCGCCGGATCCAACGATTTGTTCGGCGCATTATCGTTCGTAGGCACCGCCAAGAACGGTAAAAAAAGTCTTGCGCATTTCTAGCAGTTTCGCGCGGAATTCATGGGCGTCCGATACAGAACATTTTTCCAAATAGAAGGCTGCGTAAGAAAAGTCAGCCATATATTGACCGTATTCTCGCAAGGTGGTTTGGCAATCCGGTTCGCCTAGCAAAAGGAGAACCGCTTCGGCATTAGTCGCATCGCCGAGGGCGTTATTGAGCTGCGAATCCGACTCTTCCCATTTGCTTTGCGCGTCATCGGGAACCTTCCCGTCTCGTTGAAAATACGAGGCCCTAGTTGCCGTTAAAGAGTAAAAGGCAAGTCCCGCTATGGTTAGCTTTTGTACGTACCTTGCGACATCTTCAAGTAAGTCCATCCTCCGGAGCAATCGCGTCTTTTCGATATCCTTCGTGTGACTGAATTTGGCCGTTACATAAGCGGCGATGCCACTGATCAACGCACCAAGCCCGATCTTTATCGCAGTGTCCACAACCTCAAGTGAAGTGATCATTCCACAACTCCAAACACATGATGATGCGCCGAACGTTTGAGTTGATGCGGCGGCGCGAATCAAAGCACACCTCGCCTGACCAATCAAGTTACAAAGCACGCTCCCGCCGCTCGCGTCCCACGACTTGTTGGGCAGCACCGATGGAAAACTTATTCCGTAAGTTTTTCACTACACGACTCAGGAATGCGGAACTGCCACGGCACAGCGATGTCTGATAGCCAATCACCATAATCGTTACGATAGATTTTGAATTCGTTCGTTGCATCGAATTCGCAAGTGCGCTCGCAGAAAGTTCCGTTGTAACCGCATGACAGTCCGCCGTACGCTGTTGGGTCATACTTTTCGTCTTTTTGACCCTTCGTACGAGCTTGTACGACAAAAAAGCGTTCGTTTGGATGGAATTCACCCCTTCGAACGATCTCTACGAGTCCCACCGAAACGGAAGTCGTCTTGTAACCGAAGTTGTTGTTGGTAAGCAACCGCTTCACGATGTTAGTTACCTGAGATTTAATGAGATCGTCAGGTGGGCTCGTGGCGGCGGGGGTGGCTGGGGTGGCTGGGGAAGATTTGAGTTGACTGTCTATTAGTCTCGGAGACTGATGTGTTAGCAGTATTCGACTGACTAGAAACATAGAGGCCAACAAAGGTCACGCCGATTACCACGACGAGAGCGATTACGAGCACACCAACACCAATCAATACAAATAGAATCCGTTGATCTTTCGTTTGCGGCTTCGACGTCACGTTTTCAGTCGCGGGCGAGCTGGTAAGGTCAAAGGCGCAGTATTTGCAGAACCTGGAATCCGGTTCGACTGTCTTACCGCACTTGGCACAAATAGGGAGACTTGTTTCGCTCATCGTATTCTGCTCAATCGGTCTTGCGCCATAGAAGGTGCCGCCCAATTACTAATCATGCGTCATGCACCATAATACCGCGATAAACGTTATATGCGTGACTCATAATACGCCCAAATGCAGTGATATGTGTCAGGCCCTAAAACCGAAAGCGGCGACGTCCTCACTACGTCGCCGCTTCCATGGGCGCTTCCTGGTTTGGCGCCAACGCCGGCGCAAAGACATTCAGCCTTCGCACCATTTGTCCTTCTTCACAACCAACGAAACGCGCCGCCTATCATGAGCCGGGGCGCACCCATGAATCTCTGTCGCTCTTTCAGGGCTAGCGTTCCTTTTTGTTTAGCGATCCGTGGGCGTTGTCCACGGCTATTACATTTCACGCCTGCAGCGTGAAAACAGGAGCCCTTGCTTACGCGCGGGCTAGTTCCCCGAGCGCTCTTTTTGGAGTGCGCTGACTTGTCAGCGCTTTGTAATCGGCGCGACTAGTCGCGCCTTCGAGAGCGGCAACGAGCGCACCCCAGCGCGGCTGCCGCGCCGGGGACCCCGCCCGTTGCCGGATTAGATTCACGCTGAACGCTGTCATCTGATAGCTTCTAACTCCGAAAGGCCCGCGCACGCCGACTGGATGGTTAGAATCAACCTTGATGACTCAGGCGGCCCTTATTTCTCCGGTCGAGTGATCACGAATGCGCACCACCTCGACCGAGCACTTAGCGTGCGAAACCACCGCTTGAGAAACTGAACCCAGCAGGAAACGGTGCCATGCTCCATAGCCATGCGATCCCACGACGATCAGATCAGCCTCCCAACGTTCGGCTTCCTCAAGAATCACAGACCGCGGTGAACCTGGCAGAATGTTACCGGATAACTTGACCGACGGACCCAGAGTCCCGGCAAGTTTCAGCATCACTGCACGCTCAACTGCCTCAGCGTGTTCGCGCGCGGCACGGTCCAACTCATCGAAATAGTCGGAAGGCAGGGCCCAGGTTTCCGGCGCCGGCGCCAGCGGCAATTCGTACGCGGTAATCACTCGCACCTCAGTGTGGTCCTGCCAAACGCGCGAGGCTACTTGATCCACTGCCGCATCGCTGTACGGCGATCCGTCGACTGCCAGCAGTACTCTCATAACTGCTCCTTCCGGCTGATCTAACCAGGATTTGTCAGCGCAGCTCGTGAAACTGTCCGCCCTACTCTCCTCGGGACGCGCATTTGTTTTCGTCTCGCAACCGACGACGCCTGTGAATGCTTGAGCGGCCGGGCGACCAGCACCGGACACGGCGCTTGTCGCAACACGCGGTCGACATTCGAGCCAAACAGCGTGAGCATGCCAAAGCCGGCCCCGTGGGCGCCGATGCAAATGAGATCGATTCCATTAAGTTCAGCGTAATTCAGAATCTCGCGATAAGGCTGGCCTTCGGTAACCGCGTGTCTGATTGAGCACCACAGATGCGCCTCGCCGGGCACGGCGTTCTGCAAGCGCAGGGCGGCTCTGTGATAAGGCCCTTCGTTGCCGAGCGGATACCAGGAAATCTCTGTCTCGTTCAGAGTGAAGGGCGGTAACACATGCAGGAGGTGTAATTCGGACTGGTACTCCTGCGCGAAACTCAGAGCATAATTCAATGCCAGCTCAGAGTAATCGGAAAAGTCATAGGCGACCAAAACCCTCTTCAAGGCGATCTCCTGGGTGTTGGTCCCAACCCATTCGCGTTCGTCTGCGTGAGTCACCATCACTGCGCAGGGGGCCGTGCGGCTCACTGATTCCGCGGTCGAGCCGAGCAACGCTGCCCGGTGAGGCCGCCGGCGAGAACGCATCACAATCAAATCCACCTGGCGCTTAGCGGCCTGCTCTGAGATTGCCTTTCCCGGATCGCGATCCTCGACGACCACGCCTTCCCAGTCCAGAGCGATCAGGTCCGCCTCACTGAGATGAGGGATTAGCGACTGCTCGAGCAGGGCCTTGGCCTCGCCATTATCCAGGGCCGCGCCCGGCGTGTCAGGTGTGCAGTGGAAGACTATCAGCTTTGCCTCGTAAGCACGCGCCAGGGCCAGTGCGTAGCGCAACGCCTCGTCGGACTCAGTCGAAAGGTCTGTAGGACATAGAATGCGCTTGATTGTCATGAGCCTTTCCGGGGCCGCTCCGCCCCGCCTCCTTTGGTGCTTATCTTGTTTCTCTTCCGATCGACTGATACCGAGCGCTCGCTCTCGCCCGTATCCGATTCTCAATCTAACGGCACCGGCACCAGATGGGCCTCAGAACTGCCGGCAAACTGGAACTCTGTTAACTCGGACTGCCCCGAGACCAAAGTGGTCCGGAAAGTAAAGCTGGCTACCTTTGTGCGCTCTACCGGCGCGCAGTGAAAAGAAAGAACCAGCTTTGACTGGGTCTCTGCGGAGCCTTTATAGACAAACGTGCACGCCTCTCCGCGCGCCATAGCCAGGTCGTCATGGACGAACAGATACTCGCCTTTCAGCGTCAAGCCCATAAGTTTGACCGGCTGGTTAAAGTTCATTACCGCCCGTTCTTTTTTTGCAGCGTTCGCCGCGTTGGTACTAGTCGAGGCCGCAGTGCTACTCAGAGTTACGGCGCAAATCAATGCAATAAACATTAGAAAACTTTTCATGATGATTTCCTTTCTCAAGTACGTATCATTGGCGCAGGCCTTCGAGATAACTCACCCGAGAATGTGCAACGCGCGTGCCGAGAGAGGTTCGCCTACTTGCCTGCTGTTTAGTTAAGCAAACCGAGCGGGCGAGGGACGTTGGTGCGAAAAGTTTCCCAACAGGCGAGAGAAAGGCCGCAGCGTTTGCCCACCCTGCCGGTTCTTACTCGCGTTAGTCAGGCAATTCTCACCCGGGTGGTTTCGGAATAGGTCTTGCTCTCCTCCGAGGACCAACACCAGGCTGTTGCCTGGCTAACGAGATCATTTGTGAGTCGGGGTGAAAACTATGAACGGCATATTACTTAGGACTGTTGAGCATCGCGTGGTAGACGTGCCACTCCGCACCGGGTGCGAGATTTGGGAATGGTTGCAGGGCGAAAAGGAAGACGTAGCGCAGGAGCTTTTGTCCGAGGGTCCGTTATGCCAGACGGCGGTCAGCGGAGTGCAGGATGCCGAAGCCTCGGAAGAAACTCCGCGACAGATTGAATGGCACCATCGCGGTCAATTGGAGGCGCGGCTCCGCGAGATCAATGACGCCCAGGACCGGCTGATGGACGGTGCTTACGGTCGCTGCACCGAATGTCTGGCCGAGATCGATAGTAGGCGACTCGCGGCGGATCCTGCAGTATCTCTGTGCATAGCTTGCCAGAAAAGCGCAGAACCTGAGGCCATATTTTGCACAATGTGAGTACTTAAGAGAATCACTTAGCCATGCAAAACCAAATCACTACGCTAATCAAACACGTCGATTCCCTTCCGCTTTTGACTCCGACCGAGAAGGCCCCCGCACGCTTCAAACAGTTGAAGCACATGATCGGTAATACGCCGCTGCTCGCCATTCGCTTTGCCTTCCGCGGTCGCGAGCGCGTGATCTATGCGAAGGCCGAGCATCTCAACATGACCGGCAGCATCAAGGATCGGATGGCCTTTCATATCCTCAGGCGCGCCTATCAGGCGCATCATATCCAACCCGGCGACACGATTGCTGAGGCGACCAGTGGCAACACCGGAATCTCTTTCGCCGCCATTGGCAGAGCCCTGGGACACAACGTAGTCATCTTCATGCCCGACTGGATGAGCGAGGAACGCGTTAGTTTGATTAGAAGCCTGGGCGCGAAGATCGTGCGGGTGCGCCGCGATCAGGGCGGGTTTCTGGGCAGTATTCACATGTCTGAGGAGATGGCCCTGCACGAGCCGCACGTGTTTCTGCCCGCCCAATTCGCAAACGAGGCCAACGTGGAAGCGCATGAGAAAACCACGGGGCCGGAAATCTGGTGGCAGCTCCACTTTCATTCAATCAGACCTGACGCGTTTATCGCCGGCGTGGGCACGGGCGGCACGATCATGGGCGTGGGAAGATTTCTTCGTCAGCGCAACCCGGCGATCAAATTGCATCCGTTGCAGCCCGCCGAATCGCCGACACTTTCGATCGGGCACAAGGTCGGTTCGCATCGCATCCAGGGTATTTCTGACGAGTTCATTCCTTCGATTTTGGAACTTGAAGAACTCGACCCAGTGGTGAGCGTTCACGATGGCGACGCGATCCTGATGGCTCAGAAACTGGCAACGGGACTCGGACTCGGGGTAGGAATCTCATCGGGCGCAAACTTTCTGGGCGCATTGATGACTCAAGACAAAATGGGTCACGATGCCGTCGTTACCACAGTGTTTCCCGATGACAACAAGAAGTACCTGAGCACGGATCTACTTTGCGAGGAACCCGTGAAGCCCTCTTACTTAGCCCCAGAAGTCGAGCTGCTGGGTTACGAGGCGCTAAAGCGAGTCTGCTACACGTGTTTTGATGAAGAGGACTGAGTCGGATCATCGCGCCGCGTTGGAGATTATTAAATGGAAAAAATGAAAGCCAACGTTTTTCGCGGAAAGGACGACATCCGTGTCGAAGAAGTCGAGCGGCCCCACGCCCGCGTCGGCGAAGCGATTATCCGAGTTACTCTGACTACCATTTGCGGCACTGACCTTCATATCGTACGCGGTGAATATCCGGTCATGCCGGGATTGATCATCGGTCATGAACCAGTGGGCGTGATCGAAGAACTGGGTGCTGGATTAACCGGTTATGAGATCGGCGATCGGGTCCTGATCGGAGCGATTACGCCGTGCGGGCAGTGTCGCGCGTGCCTGTCGGGTCACCTCTCGCAGTGCGGACACGGCGAAGGCTATGAAGCAATGGGCGGGTGGCGCTTCGGCAACACCATCAATGGAGCCCAGGCACAATACCTTCGCGTCCCAAGCGCCCAGGCGAATCTGGCGAAGATTCCTGATGAGTTGTCCGACGAACAAGTCGTGCTGCTCGCCGACATTGCCTCGACAGGATTCGGCGGCGCCGAGTCAGCCCATATACGTATTGGCGATTCAGTTGTGGTTTTTGCGCAAGGACCGATTGGTCTCTGCGCGACAGCGGGTGCAAAGCTGATGGGCGCGACGCTCATCATCGGGATCGATGGTGATGAAACACGTCTGGCAATGGCCAAACGAATGGGGGCCGACGTTGTTCTGGATTATCGAGCTGTAGATGTGATCGCTGAAGTGAAGAGGCTGACGGGTGGCGGGGCCGACGTGGCCATTGAAGCCCTGGGAACTCAGCAAACATTTGAGAGTGCGTTACGCAGCTTGCGCCCGGGCGGAACGCTATCAAGCCTTGGTGTTTACTCAGGAAAGCTCGAGATTCCGTACGAGGCATTCGCGGCGGGTCTCGGTGACCACCGGATGGTAACTACGCTTTGTCCCGGTGGAAAAGAACGTATGCGCAGGCTTATGGAGGTTGTCAGGAGCCGCCGCGTCGACCTTACGCCTTTACTAACCCACACTTTCCCGCTGGAGAGAATTGCCGATGCCTATGAGTTATTCGGATCGCGCACCGATGGCGTCTTGAAGGTAGCAATCAAGCCCTAACCTCAAGCAATCGTGTTGTTTTGAAGCGTCGTAGATTATTGAAACTTCAAATTCACGACCGGCGCCTGCTGCTTGCCGGCCTGCGCACCCGGGCTGACGGCAGGCGCAGGCAGAGCGTTAAGGTCCGGTAGTGTCGCGCGAAATGGTCCGGCAATAGTCTTTCCTTTGACCTGGAGCACGATGCTGAAAAGTACCGGTTCGCCTGCTGCCTTGCTGAGCAGGTCGTATGTATAGCCATTAGAGTCTGCTTCCCAGTGTTCTTCTTCGTTTTTCTTGACACTTCGGGTCAGAACTCTGCTGTCGTCAGCCGTTCCTTGCTGGTTTATGGGATGTGAAGTGACTCGCTGGCGAAGGGGTTCTCCTTTACCAGGTTCAAAAGCCAGCATGGCCGTGTCAAAGCTGATGGTTGCCGCGCCGGTGTTTTTTAAGCGAACGTCCACCAGGTAAGTGAATCTGGGTTTCTCAGGAGTTGAGTTGGATAGGTCCAGTCCCTTTCTCGCCGTCCCTATCAAAGCGAGGTTGGGCGCCACCTGAGCCCATTGTGGCTCGGGGTTGGGCTGTTGCGTGTTCGCCGTTTGCGAGGAAGAGTTATCAGCCGAGTTTGGGGCAAGGTTCGAGCTTATTGGCTTCGTCGATCGGCAGGCCGTCAGCAATAGACCAGCGAGCGCCAACCCCGCCATGAAGACATTGTTCATGATTCACCTCCTGAATGAATGGTACGTGCGGCCCGCAATATGAAAACCAGGCCCACGCCGCCGCAAGCCAGGCTTAGCAGAGCCAAATGGGGTGCTTTCGCCTCGACAAAACTTTTCTCGCCCAACACGTTGCCGTTCCGATCAACATCCAACTCGCGAGCGACAGTCCTGACGCCGCCACTGACTCGCACGTCACCGGTCTTGTAGGACTGATACAGGTAGTACACCCCGCCAATCCACACCGCGGCGCATATGACGAGGATGATGACCATCTGAGCTTTTCTGGACATAGACACACTCCTCTCTTTCGATTTCCATGGGCCCCACGCGCCACTTCGCTTAGCGGCAACACATTACAGCACGACCGCGCCTTGCTTCACATTCGCGAAGCGAGGTTCACACCATCGTGCCTGTGAGCTCTTCGTTTTGAATTTCCGTTCGGAGAGAGGGACGCAGGTTTAGTGCCGCTTATCGTTGCGGCTGAACAATCGCGGACAGTTCAGATCTTATTGAGTTGAGGTGGGCTGGCCTTCCTGCAGTCTTCACCGGTTCTGCGCACCAGTACCCAGCCGGATGCGCAGTTTTTCGAGATTGAGAAAAGTTCCCCACAAGATTCGGCGAGGCTCATGGCCTTCGTGGAGTCGAGCCAAATTGCGGGAAATCCGACCGACTCCTGGTCCATCTTCTTTGAAGGATTGCGCGAAATTAAGACTCCGGGCTTGCGGGTTGGGCGTTCCGCGTGTTCAGGTATTCTGCCAACGTTTGGTCGGAGGTTTGAATGTGAATGACCAGCCAACTGCGCACGGCCTCGATCAGACTGTGCTTGTCTGTCACCGTTCCCGCGGCGAGGCTGAGCTTGAGGTTTTCCACCTCAGTCAATAACCGCTCGTGCTCTATGAGATGAGACTCATAGGCTGCGTAGGCATGCAACTTCATCGCGAGCTGTTCGGAAAGAAAGTGGAGATTTGTGTGCTTCACCAGCTCATCGAGCAGCGTGTAGACCAAACTATCAGGAGCGCCGCCCCGAACCGCCGCTTTGAGATCATTGAACAGCGTGAGTTGGCCCGCATGCTCCCGGTCCATCGATGCACTGCCGTACGCAGCCTGACTTGAGTCCTTCATGAGCCCCATATCCTTTTTGCTCATTCTCGCACGTCTCTTTTGCAGCGGTCTACCTGATCACCATATAAAGTAGCGGTGTCGTTGTCCAGCTCTTGCTCAAAAACTAAGAGATAATACCCTTGTAAGACTGAGCGCACCCGTTTCCGCTCATAGTCCACATTCTATGAACATCAGCTCGCAAACATTGACGCAGACACAGCCGCATAGTTGGCATGCATTGGAAGGTGCTTCTGTAGCGGCGGTGCTGACAGTGGATCCGGCGCAAGGTCTCTCGACTTCTGACGTTAACGCGCGTCGCCTTGCTTTTGGCGCAAATGCGATTCAGACGATCCGCTCACGACCCGCCTGGAGGATCCTGGTCGATCAGTTCGCCAGTTTGGTGATCGTGCTGTTGGCCGTAGCTGCTGCCGTCGCCTGGGCCACCGGCGACGTGCTCGAAGCCATTGCGATCTTCGTAGTCCTGGTCATAAACGCAATCGTCGGCTTCGCGACCGAATGGCAAGCCGGACGCGCTTTGGATGCCTTACGACGACAGGCCCAAACCATTAGCCGAGTGCGTCGCGATGGCGTTGAGAAAACCATCGACGCCGAGGAACTAGTGCCCGGCGACATGGTTATCCTGAACGCGGGTGATCGCGTCCCCGCCGATGCTCGGTTGTTTGAAGCCGCGCGCCTGCAGGTTGAAGAATCGGCGCTAACCGGAGAGAGCAGCACGGTCGACAAAACCGTCGAGCCGGTCGCGGCAGACACGGCTTTGACCGAGCGTCGATCGATGCTTTACCTGGGCACGGGGATCGCTTCGGGTCACGCGGTTGCTCTGGTGGTTGCCACCGGACTGCGGACTGAACTCGGCCGGATCGGCGAACTGGTAGCGACTTCACGGAAAGAGCGCTCGCCGCTGGAACAAAGCCTTACTGATCTGGGCCGGCGCTTGGTCTACATTGTGTTGGTCATTGCGGCTCTGGTAATGGTCACCGGTTGGCTGCGCGGCGACGGCCTTTGGATGATGGTTGAGGTGGGCATTAGCCTGGCGGTGGCGGCCGTGCCAGAGGCGCTGCCGGCCGTCACGACTCTCATTCTCGCATTGGGCGTGCTGCGCATGGCCCGGCAGCGCGCGATCATTCGGCGTCTCACCGCTGTGGAAACGCTCGGCAGCGCGACCGTCATCTGCGCCGATAAGACGGGAACGCTTACTGAAAACCGGATGACCGTGCGGGAGTATTTTCTTTCTGATGGCCGAACTATCGAAGTCGAGAAAAATCGGGTTAGCGTCGAAGGTGACGATCTACTGGAGCGCGCGGTCCGCGTCGGTGTGCTCTGCAACGAAGCGTCTTTCAACGCCACCGCCGAAGATGAAATGCGGACCATCGGTGACCCGACGGAAACCGCGCTCCTGGTTGTGGCCGATGCGCTGGTACTGGACATTGCACATGAACGCAACGCTCATCCGAAGTTAGCCGAACAACCTTTCAATACCTCCACTCGCCGCATGACTACCTTGCACCGAAAGATCGGCGGCGGACACCTGGCAGCACTTAAGGGGGCGCCCGCGGTGGTCCTCAAAGCCTGCGCGACCTATGCAACTGAAGCGAATGCCGTGCGGACGATGGACGAAGAGGCGAAGACTCGTTTCATCGCCGCGAACGAACGAATGGCCGGGCGAGCTTTGCGCGTGCTCGCACTGGCAGTGAAGCACTTTGATGAGGAACCAGACGGAGCTTCCGAGGAAGTGTTGGAAAGTGGTTATGTCTTTCTCGGCTTTGTGGGCATGATCGATCCGCCACGGCCTGGAGTTGCTGAAGCTATTCGGCGGGCAGCGCTGGCCGGGATTCGAACAGTCATGCTCACGGGCGATCAACTAAACACCGCCCGGGCTATCGCGCGTGAACTCGGCATCGGGGCTGGGGGAAAATCTGGAAGTGAACCGAGTGCGCTTCATGCGCGCGATCTAGTCGGCGCCGATCAGGAGAAAATTGCTGAGCTGGCCCGGACGACCGATGTCTTCGCTCGAGTTTCACCCGAAGATAAGTTACGAATAGTCGAAGCCCTCCAGGCTTCAGGCGAAGTAGTCGCTCTCACCGGTGATGGCGTTAATGACGCACCGGCGATGAAGCGAGCAAACATCGGCATCGCGATGGGACAGCGCGGAACTGAGGTAGCCAAAGAAGCGGCCGATGTCGTGCTTGCCGATGACAACTTCGCGACGATCGTGCGCGCAGTCGAAGGCGGCCGCACGATCTACGCGAACATCACCAAGTTTGTGCACCTGATGTTTTCGAAAAATCTCGGTGAGGTGCTGACTATTTTTCCGGCCATCGCGGCGGGCTGGCCTTTGCCTTTGCTGCCGCTCCAGATTCTATGGATCAACCTGATCACTGACGTCTTTCCTGGTTTGGCCCTCGCGCTTGAACGGACCGCGCCGGGTGTAATGAGGCACCGTCCTCACTCGCAGCGCTCCGGCCTGCTCTCAAAACCATTTCTCGTACTTATCGGTTGGCAGGGGGTGATGTTGGCGGCAATTAATCTGTCTGCGTATGCATGGGCGCTCGGTAGATACGGCGCCGGTGCTCATGCCCGCACCATTGCCTTGCTGGTCCTGGTGAGCGGCCAGCTTGGTCACCTGTTCAATTGTCGTTCAAGAATCCACTCGGCCTTTGATGGAGTAACTCACAATCCGTACATCTGGATGGCCGCCGGGTCGATGATCGTCTTGCAGTTACTGGCGGTGTACTTTGCTCCGCTGACTCACGTGCTGGACCTGGTTCCGCCGGCCGGGATCGACTGGATTGTTACAGCAATCGCGGCGATGGTGCCGGTCGTGATTGTCGAGGCTACGAAGGCATTTGCCCGGCGCAGGGCCCGCGGGAACTAATCGTCAGCGCTGCCTCACCTTCCCAGAATAGTCTCCTTAGGCCGTCGTCCCTTGTCCCAGGGATCGGGCGTGTAGAAGTCTGAGAACGTGGTTCCGTTGTCGGCCCGCGTCAGGCGCGTCAAAGCCGGAAGCGTGCTCGCTTCGAACTCTGCAACGGTACCCGTGAAGACGATGCGCCCGGCATCAAGCACCATGACCTTTGTCCGTGGCGCCGCGACTATTTTTGAAGACACGTCGTTGATCGTTACGGTTCCGTCCGGGCGAGCGATTGCGTGGTGGGTCGCGAGATAAGGGATTTCGTGTAGTTTCTTCGTAACGTAAATTGAAGACATACGTTGTATGTCGCGGGCACGAATAATCAAATCCAGAACCTTCTCGGCCGAAATTGGATCAAGACTCGAAGTCGGTTCGTCGAACAGCATGATCGCCGGCCAGCCGATCAAGGCGCGCGCGATTTCCAAACGGCGCCGCATGCCTCCCGAAAGTTCTTCCGGAAACTTCTCCGCGTCCTGATCGAGCCCCACAAACCGCAGGACTTCAAGTACCTCCCGCTCGGTTTCATCTTCTTCGACGCCGTGTTCGTCCAGACGATATGCGGCGTTGTCGTAGGCCGTTAGGCCGGTAAAAAGCGAATCCTCCTGAAATACAATGCCCATTCCTCGGCCGCGCATTTCTACGAGTTCGCTTTCATCGAGGGCTACGATTTCCCTGCCCTCGATGAAGATTTGACCTTCATCAGGCTTAAGTAATCCCATGGCGAGGTGCGTCAGCACCGATTTGCCGGAAGCTGACGCACCAGTCAGAAACACCATTTCGCCCTGGCCCAGGTCGAAACTGATGTCATCGAGGGCCAGCTTCTCGTCAAACCATAGCGAGACGTGACGAAACTCAATAACCGGAGTTTGTGTCTCAGTTGCCATTGGTTTTTCCCTTTCGCGTCCTGGGGCGTACAACTTCCACCGAACAATGCGCGCGCGCGGCCACCGCGGCCGAAACACTGCCTAGTAGGAATCTTTGGAAGCGATTGCTGAAACCTGTTGCGCCGACAAAAATGCAGTTTGCTCCCCATTGCTCTGCAACCCTTGGCAGCACATGTTTAGGATCGCCGTCCTCAATTGCGGCCGAAACTTGCAAGCCGTTACGCCTGATTAGCTTGGCCGCCTCTTCCGCGAACTCCCGAATCCGCGTGCGATCCCAGCGGTTACTCTCATCTACCGACGCCGCCACCAATGGAATCAGTTCACCGACCAGAGTAGCCTGCATCGGATTGTCTACCATCACGACGCGAGCCTGACTTAGCGGCGGCCAGTTCCGTTCGGCCACTGCCCGCAAAGCCGCCTTCGAGGCGGACGATCCATCCAATCCGATGACGATGCGCACCGGACTGCCGAGCTCTTCCACGCGTCCGCGCGCAATCCGCACGGAGCTACGCGCCTCTGTGAGAACGCGCTGAGACACACTTCCCAGAACAAAGCGGCCCAGAGCTGATCTACCATGCGAGCCGACTATGATCAGGTCAGGTTTCCACTTGTCCGCTTTGAAAACCAGTTCCCAGGCGGGCGAGCCATAGATAGCCTCGGCCTGGACTTTCCATTTCGGAAAGTTTGCCCTCACCCGAGCTGCTCCACGTTCGGCGAGCGCCTTCGCCTCTTTCACAGCGTGCGAGCCTTTCATATAGACCTTCTTAAGATCCGCGGGCACGTGCACACTCATTGTCTGCTCGACAATCTCGTAGCTCGACACAGGTGGCGGCGGTAACCACACTTCCGTCACCGACATTACAATCGCCTCAGCGATCTCTGGTAACCCGGCTTGCGCCAGATCATCGAGGGCGGCTTCCGCACAATCCGATCCGTCATAAGCGATCAGGATTCTCATGTTCTTTTTCATACGCGCCTCCCTGCGGCTGTGTGTCCCATCTGATCCAATTGACAATCGATCAAACGGCAAGGCGCGTACCGCAGTCTACGCGGCACTTTGTTGCTCTTCTGGTGTCTGGATTAAGAGGGAGTGCGAAGGTTCCCGCAGGGCTGGGTGACTTTCCTCAGCGAGTGAAAAGTGGCACGGGCGTCCCACCGTGAATCAAGGGTAAGATGCGCGTGCCATGATCAAACTGACCGAGTGCCACTATTATGCTTTGAAGGTTCTGGTAACCCCCCAACCGAGGAGCAGGCCCACTACAGCGCCGGCACAGGCAGCGACTCCCACCGACTGCCACGGATGATGCTTGATGAATCGACGTGATTCATCCAGATAATCCTCGCCAACCTCAAGCCCGTCCTTCAGAAGGCGTTCGGCCTTCCTCTTTCCTAATTCCACTAAATCTTCCGCCAGCATTTTTCCTTCGGCGGCTTTGGCGGTCAGGAGGGCCAGTTTGGATTCAGTGCTCTTGCCATTCTCGACTATTGCGGTTTGCATTCTTATGTCTCCTTCTCTCGACAATTGCCTCGATCATTGGAAAGCCTACAACTCTGGATGCGTCAACCGGTTTCAATTCTGCAACATCATTGTTGTGAAGTTCTATCTCACAAAAACGAAACTGCCTGGTCATGCGCCGTAGCTTCCGGGAAGCCGGCACACCGCGCGCATCAATTGCGCCGAGTCGGAAGTGAACGCCAGCGGCTCACGAATTAGATGCCCAGGTAAGCGAGCGAATCAACCATCTGCCGGGTGAGCATCATGACGCGGGGATGAGCAGTCTCGACCCGCGCCAGCGTCTCGCTGAGTCGTTGCCGCGCATCCGGACCAGGCCTCAAATCATCCCGGCCAAGCAACGCTTCGATGTCCGACTCAAGCAGCCGCAGCATCCTCTGCTCCTCAGGATCGACGGACTTGACGACCCGGAGTTCGCCCTGCAATTTTCGCAGGTCGCTGCGAAGTTTCTGATGATCAGTGGTTTTGATTTGTGCCTGACTCATACTAAGTTTTCTCCTGCGGATTCAACTTGATTGGGGCACGCGCATCCCGCGCGAAAGTCACGGAATGCCGATGCCACTTCGATAAATCCTCTGCCGCCGAGCGCGATTCGGATTACATCTTCTGGATTGTGATCGTCACAATGATCACTGGACCAGCGGTGCGGCTGTACGATACCCAAAAACCCTGATGGTCATAATGCACCACCCTGTATAGCGATCCGTTTTCTTTCGTTTCCAGATCAGCACCAACGACAGCCCTTGGCGCCGGCGCGCCAACTCCGTTCATGTAGTCGACCGTAATCATTCTCACTTTTCGCGCGGCGTTATAGACAACCTGAGCGCTTTCCGTCTCCGAGAAACTGTAATAGTCCATCTCTGCGTCTTTGAAGCCCGGATCGCCAAGCCTGCTCTGCACCTCTTCCGCAGTCATCCCGAGACGCACGCCCTTGTAATCGCTGTACGGTGGTTGTTGCGGCACTGCGGGGTCAGCATTAGTAGCCGCGCGCGACTTCTGTGCCTGAGCGTTGCCGGCCCATAGCCCAGGAAGAATAATCATCGCCAGCGTCATGAATGCTACTGACAATTTGCCTTTATTATTTCGCATCTTTCGCCACCTCCTGAAGAGAGAAATTTCCTGATATCCACGACGGCACTCCCCCTTATCCGTCGCGCTGTTTAGTGTTCAACTGCCCAGCGTTGAGATCGCCGCCCGTCCTTCGGCCGACAGCCCAGACCTCACCACCGGCGCGGACCTGCAAGACAATCTGATCGAGGGGTCGCGGCGGTGGACCGTACACCACGTAACCTGTCCTCGCGTCGTAAACACCCCGGTGACAGGGACACGTAAGACAGCGACGTGTGCTATCAAAGTCGACCGAGCACCCCAGGTGCACACACTTGCGGCTGTACGCCACATATTCGCCATCCCGAGCCCGCACCAGCACCGCCGGATCATTCGCCCGCGGATAACTGAAGTACAAGAATGAACCGGGCAAGACCCGCTCAGCCCCTTCAATTTTTACCGGCGGATAGACAAGCAGGTTATCGGATTGGCTCCTGGTTTGGCCCTTGAGATCAACGGCCGCCAGCGCCAGTCCCGCAGATGTCAGCAAGAGACCATTGCAGAAGGAGCGGCGAGGAATCTCGGCTTTCTCATCATGCCTCCTCATTTTCTCTGGCCGCCTTTCGCTAGACTCAAATGTATCCGAAGAACAGCAAGCTTCATCTGCAACATCCATACCTATCGGTTGTCATAATGCGTTGGCGATTTTCAGCTCTTTGCGGGCTTTGTCGCGGCGGACCAATTGAGCGGATGCGGTCTTTCCCACATTTGCTGGGAAACTTTTCGCAGTGATTGCGCAGTACTATCGAGTGATCAACGAATGACCGGGCCAATCTCCTCCGCACAATTGCTTTCAGAGCACGAGGTTTTTCAGCAGCACGCCGACGGCGTAAGAGAGTCCGGCGGCGATGCCACCAACCAACAGCGTCGATAAGCCTGACCGCCACCATGGCACAGTTGACCAGCGGCTCTTTATTGATCCGATGATGAAGAAAACCGAGCCCGTTATCAGCACGGAAAGCCTAAGCGGTTGACTGACCCGCGTGAGGAACGGAACCAGGGGCGCGAGGCCGCAAATTACAAATGCGCTAAAAGTGGCCGCCGCGGCCCACCACGACGAGCGAGCTTCGCGAGGTAATCCGTACTCTTCGGTGAGCATGGTGCGCACCCAGCGTTCGCGATCAGAAGTTATCAACTCAACCACCCGTTCCAGGTCGGCTCCCGCAAAACCCTTTGCTGCGAAAATCTGACGCACCTCTTCGCGCTCGCCATCCGGAGTCAGTTCGATGTGACGCCGCTCGATAGCGGCCAGGTGGCTGATGTCGTCATGTTCTGACTTTGTTCCCAAAAAGTTGCCGGCGGCCATCGAAAAGCCATCAGCCAACAAATTGGCGAACCCCAGGATGAGAATCACGGCCGGCGAAAGGTGCGCCCCAACCACACCCGTAACCACGGCAAACGTCGTTACTGATCCGTCGATGCCTCCGTAGATCCAATCGCGCAGGTAATTATGTCGCGGACCGGCTGAGAGTCTTTCTTTGATCGCCTCGACTGAGTGTTCGTGTTCCATTCTCACGGGTGGCGGTAGCGTCGAGGGCATAACGACGCGCAACAGTGCCACATCGTTCGCCGCTTCGAAATTAGGCTCTTGATTACCTAAACACACATGCTCTCTCAGTTATTGCCGGCACCACCGCCGAGTATTTTAGCGGCTGGCACCGATCGCCGGTCGCGGATCCAGAGTGAGCAGGCACGTCTCTCCGGCCGAAACTATCTGAAGCACTTCGTCGCGACCATCCTGACTGTGCTTTGGCGTAATCTGCTCGACCTTTGTAATGACATGGGTCAGCCGCTGCGCGCGCGTGTCATGTTCGCCCAGCATGATTTCGATTTCGGGGGCGCCGTTTCCTTTGCCGAGACTGATGCCGGCGAACGGCAGTCCTCGCGCCTGTTGCTGCGCACCGTTTTCGCCGAACACCTCCAAAAGTGTCGAGCGCGATCGATTGCGCCGGGTGAACTCGTTGAAATAATTAATCCAAACACTGCGATCAATGTAGTCTTTCATTTGTCCCTTCCTTCCTTTACCTGACCCCGGGCCTCAGCGAAAACAGTCACTTAAATGAATCAGTCTTCGCCGACGCCCGAGACCCGATCCACGCGAATCCTAAACACTATGACCTCTGGCGACGCCGCATCCTTACTGACCACTGATTCGACGGGCGTCAGCGACGGAAAGCGCTCGATGAGTTTGCGCAGTACTTGTGAGCGCTCGACTTCACCTTCGATCTCCTCAAACCTGCCAAAGGCGATCGCACTGCGCCACTGAAAATCACCGTTCGACTGATCAACCTGGAGGCAAGCGCGCGGATGAACTCGCAGCGCTCTTATCTTTCGGCCAGGCAATGAGTGACCATAGACTGCGCCGTCTTCGAACAAATAATTGATGGGCACGACGTAGGGCTCGCTTTTGACGATGCAGCCGAGCCGCCCTACTTTGCCTGAGGCAATCAGTTCTCGCGTCTCAGCCTCGTCCAGAGTTCTGGTCATCGTTCAGCGCCTCACACTTCCACGTGCCAAAAGCGCAACGCACGTGCCACTTCGGATTTCACTGTTTGCTGAGTTAATCAGGTCTGTTAGCAGGCGGGATTGCGGGCTTTCTCGCACCGCGGTGAGCAACTTTACTCAGGATTTGAGACGCGCTCTAGATTGTTTGCCCAAAACGATCTTAGGTGGACTAAATGTTCTTTTATTGATCGCTCATTCACGCTTCCAATATTCAACAAGCTGCGAAGCAGCGGTTGTAGTTAAGCCCAAGGCGAGGCTCTGCGAGCCCTGGGCTACCAGTAAAACAAATTTGCGGAAGCCGCGGTAAATCGACCTAAACGGAACGCCGAAGGCGTTCATTAACCTTCAGCCCAGGGTTGCGCGCGGTTAGCGCGCTACCCTGGGATAGGCCACAAATTCGCTATAACCCTGAAGGGGTTGCTGAACCGTTAGTTGCCACGACCATTAGTACGCGAACTCCTTCAGAGTTCGCTTTTGTAATTGCTCTCGGTTCCAGGGCGTTGCCCTGGGCTGAGATTAGCGAACGCCTCCGGCGTCTAAGTCACCGATGATTCGTCAAATATGTTGGTACCCTCGCAGAGCCTCGCCTTGGGCTTAGCTAAGACCGCTGCTTCGCAGCTCGACGAGTTTATTCGCTCGCGCGCCCTCGCTTTTTGGGCAAACCCGCTCTAGACCAACCAATAGCGGATGGTACTGACCTTATTCATCCTGCAAAGGCAGGTAAATCGTGAATGTTGATCCTTCGCCGAGGGTTGATTTGGCTTCGACCCGGCCACCATGGGCGCGCACGATGCGGCGCACTGCGGGGAGACCGAGGCCGGTCCCGCCGTTGGTCGTCGTGAAGAACGGATGAAAGATGCGCGCGAGGTTTTCTTCGCTAATGCCACTGCCGTTATCAGAGACTTCAATCACGGCTTCTTCATCAAATTCCGCTTCGCTTTCACTTTGTTCTCGCCGGATACTAACCGCGACCTTGCCTTCGCCTTCGATGGCTTCGATCGCGTTAATGATCAGATTAAGGACAGCGTCTTCGATATGCGCAGCGTCGGCCAACGGTTCGATGTCCTCGGAGGGCGGCTCAAACTCGATGTGAATGCGATGACCGCGCGCCGCCGCGCCCACTGTTTGTGATCGGGCAATACTGACCGCTCGCCAGACCAATTCGGCGAGCGAGGTCCGGGCAAGACTCAGCGCTCTGGGCCGCGCGCGATCCAGCAGGGCTCGCACCGTGCCATCAATTCGTTCTACTTCGTGGCGGATCGCCTTTAGCGCTTCAGTTTCCGGATCGCTGGTGTCGCGACGCCGGATCAGTATGTCCACCGTGCCCTGAATCCCGGCCAGCGGGTTCTTGATCTCGTGCGCCAGACCAGCGGCTAACTCGCCCACGATCGAGAGCTGCGCAGCGCGTTGCAGCTCAGCTGTCTGCTGCAGGATCTTTTCGTCTGCCAGCTTGAGTTGAGTTATGTCGTGCCGGATCGCCACATACTGATAAGGCTTCCCGTCGGAATTCAGAAACGGAACAATGGTCGTATCGACCCAATAGATGCTGCCGTCTTTGGCGCGGTTCTTGAGATCGCCCTTCCAGACCTTGCCGCTCGCAATCGTGGTCCAGAGTTCGCGTATGAAGTCTTTCGGATGATAGCCGGAGTTGATTATGCGATGATCCTGTCCCAACAATTCATCGCGCGAGTATTTCGAGATGCGGCAGAATTCGTCGTTGACATAGTTGATTATGCCGCGCTGGTCGGTGATCGCCACAATCGTGGATTGGTCGAGCGCGAACTTAATGTCAGCGAGCTCTTTAAGAGTTTCCTGGAGCGCGAGGTCAGAGCCCAACAGGTCGTTTTGTTTCGCGGATGTAGTTTTCACCGTCAAGTTGTCTTAAGGTCTGTTCACCACAAACACGCGGAGGACACTGAGGATGCATGGAGAAAAACCGCGGGTGACCTCAAGCTGTCTGTCGTCCCGCTAGTTTGGCTTCCTCTAACTTCTTCAACCGATAACGAAGCTGGTCGCGCGAGATGCCCAGTAACTCGGCCGCCCGGGTTTGATTTCCGCCACTGCGGTCAATGGCCTGGCGCACGAGTGACATTTCAACTTCTTCCAGCGATGTGCCTGCCGGTGGCAAACGGAAATTATCATGAGCGCCAAGCCCGTCGCCTTCCGTAATAGATTGGTCCGTTCCGGGGACGAGGCCGCGCGGCACGTACTTGGTCGTGATGACGTCGTCGTCCTCCAGAATCAACGCGCGTTCGATTACATTGCGCAACTCGCGTACGTTGCCTGGCCAGTGATAACGTCTGAATGCATCAGCCACGTCGTCCTCAATACCCCGAACCGACTTGCGAAGCCGATGGCCAAACGACTCGATATAGTGTTCGGCCAACAGAATTACGTCGTCACCACGCTCGCGCAGGGCCGGAATGTCGATCTGAATTACCGATAAACGATAGTAAAGATCCAGCCTGAAACGACCCCCTTCGCTCTCTTTTCTTAAATCACGATTTGAGGCCGCGATGATCCGCGCGTCGAACGGAATATCCTTCAGCCCACCTACGCGGCGGAATGCGCCTTCTTCCAGCACCCGCAAAAGTTTCGCCTGCAGGCTTAGCTCCAACTCGCCTATCTCATCAAGCAAGAGCGTGCCGCCTTCGGCCTGTTCAAACATTCCTTCCTTGCGCGCCTTGGCGTCCGTGAACGCACCCTTTTCATAACCGAAGAGTTCGCTTTCAATGAGCGTGCCGGGAATTGCTGCACAGTTGATCGCGATGAATGGTCCGTCAGAACGATTCGATTGGTAGTGGATGGCCTTGGCCACCAAATCTTTGCCGGTGCCGGATTCGCCCTGCAATAGGACTGACGAAACTTCGCTCTCGGCAACTTTGCGGGCCATGGTCAGCATCTCGCGCATGGCGGGCGACTGGCCGATGATTTGATTAAAGTTGAACTGCTGCGCCCGCTCGCGACGAAACTGGCCCACCTCTTTGCGCAGATGGCTGGCTTCGATGCCGTTGCGAATGGCAACGTGGAGTTCCTCCAGATTGATCGGCTTGCCGATGAAATCATAGGCGCCTCCGCGCAACGCCGCGATCGTCTCGTCAACCAGCACGTTCGCGGTAATCATGATGACCACCGCGTCCGGCTGTCGATGACGAATCTTTCGCAGGACGTCCAGTCCCGAGCCATCGGGCAGGTTAATGTCGAGCAGCACCGCGGCCGGTGGCTCGGCATCAAAAGCGACAAGCGCGGCGCCGGCTGTTTCAGCTTCGATCGGCTCATAGCCCCAGCCTCGCAGGGCTTCTCCCAACGACCAGCGAATCATCTTCTCGTCATCCACGACGAGGATTTTGTGCTTCTGGTTTTTCAGGGTGCTCTTCTCGCTTTGCATTTCACCCGGCCCCTTCAACAATGAAGCTGCCGGATGATTATAGGTGACGAGGTCGGATCGCCGAAACCTACATCACCGGACGTTCGACCACCAGGTCAGGGTGCTCGTGGTAGAACGTTTGGGCGATGTGGCAATTCCAGCACACCGGTTGATAAGTAGCCATCGCTTTATTGACGTCCGGCATCCGCACTTCTGCCCATTCGACCGTAGTGCCTTCGGGAGTAAACAACGCCGGCTTGTGATCGATCAGGTCTATTCCGTCAAACGTCCGCAGGCAGAACGCGCACTTTTTGCCGCGGTACCATTTTGCAAGGACGCTACTCACCAGGCACTCGTCCTGAGCTACATGGAGTTGCAACAGACACTCCTGGCCACAATCTTCATTGAGGGGCCAGCGCCAGCAACTCTCCAGGCGAATGTCCGTTCTCCCTATGAGCGAGGTCAGCGCGGCGCGGCGGGTGTCGACTTCAATCATTGCCTGCCTTCCCGTCTCAGGACACACAATAACCTGCGCACCGCCGAACTTTCGCGTCGCCCGGACGAAGTATCGAATGCCAAAATAGATGGCCGCGGTAACCAACACCGCCCCGATAATGTATGCGAAAGTCATCTCGGTAACCTCCTCGCAGATTTACCGCTCTTCAGCCGCGCGAGCGCGCTCGAGTTCTTTGATTTTTGCGCGCATCCATTCTTTGAGAGCCTCTTCGAGCTTGGTCTGATCGTCCTCGAGGCTTTCGACCGTGTCACCGGCGGAGTTGAGGGGAATCGCGTGGCAAGGAAGCTCTTCGCCGCGTTTGTCCTCCGGTACGAAGTCGATCAGGTGACACTCCGAACAAGGATGGGCCTTTTGAGGTAGCGCGTAGTTGACGCAGGTCAGGGAATCGCGGAAGGGTGAAGTGGCTTTCCAGGGCGTCCTGACTGATCGCCCATAACCACCCTTTTCGACAAAGTCGAGTTCGCACCTTAGTAGGTCGATTATGTCGCGTTCATCTCTTGCCATAGATTGCCTCCAAGCCATTCAGCAGCTATCTCGTCGTGGTTGTAAGTGCAATGCTTATGCCGAGTGACAATTATCAATTTTTGTTGACCTGGTGCTGCAGAATTAGGCGGATGTGCGTGAATTCACTCACCAGTGCGAGGTTTTCAAGAGATTTCCTCAGGCGCTCTGCGCCATCTTCTCGATCTTCACCGGTTGCTTTGGGGCCAGACGCTGCTGGAACAGCCGGGCTGAAGCATCGAGGAAGTCGTATGAGGTGACGATTCCCACCAACTGATCGCCTTCAAGCACTGGAAGACAGCCGACCCGCTGCGCCCGCATAATTTCCATCGCCTCCAACGTCGGTGTCGAGGGGGAAACGGTGACGGGATTGGTAACCATGATCTCCTGTACCGTAATCACGTCCAGGTGCCTTTCGCGCGTTCCGGTGCTGAGCAAATGAAGCAGGCCGCGATGAGTTACCAATCCGACCAGGCGGCCGGCCGCATCTTCGACCGGCACATGCCGGATGTGCCGCCAGTCCATTACACTGGCCGCGAGATTGATTAGATCGTCGGGCTGAACCGTGAACAGGTCGGTCGACATGAATTGGCCAACCGTTCGATACCCCTGCTCCCAATAATCCGCGTCGGATGGTGTGATCAGCGGCCATTGATGCACTGGTTGTCCCTGCTTCTGACAGGCCAGCATGGCGGCGGTTACCCTTCGTAGCTTGGAGTCCTTTGGTCCAACGTCGGGCATTGCTTCGAGAGATTTCACTATCCAACGCGCCCCCGTCTGCCGGCTGCGAACGCGGTCTTCGATGATGCCGAGGTACTTATCCGTGTCGATGCTATTCACCCCGGCGCCGGCGAGTCCCCGGCGAGCCAGCGGCAGCAAATCATCGAGCACCAGGGACGAGGCCGAATGGTTTTTTCCATCAATCCAGTCGAATTGGGCGTCGAGCCCATGACGCGCAGCCCGGAAGAAATTCGATTTCGCATCGTCAAACTTCATTCGTTTGGCGATGTCGCCGTACTCCTGCGGTATTGAAAACATAAGTCCGGCAAAAAACGCAGCGTTGGCGACCTCGTCCACAATGGTTGGCCCGGCGGGCAAAGCTCTGTTCTCAATTCGCAAATGGGCCACGCCGTCCGCGACTCCATAGCAGGCCCGGTTCCAACGCCAGACAGTGCCATTGTGCATCCGGAGCGCTGACAGCAGCGGGATCTCGCCGCGCGCCAGAACCTGAAATGGATCCTCGTCCGGCTGGGTAATCATGATGGGCCGAAAGCGCAAAATCTGATCATGAAAGAGCGCGATGACGGAATGCTCGAGCCAACTGTCGCCAAAACTAACCCGGGTTGGTTGGCTACGAGCTAATTGCGGACGAGACCGAGCGTCGGTGGAATGCTGGAATAGCGCCACGCGTGTCTCCTGCCATAGACGATGGCCAAACAGTACGGGAGAGTTAACTGCGGCGGCCAACAAGGGAGCGGTGATCGCCTGGGCGGCGTTGTAATGGGAAACGAAGTCAGTAGGATTCGATTGGAAGTGCACCTGGAAACTAGTGTTGCAAGATTCCATCATGATGTTGTCGTGCGTCAGGTGCAGTTCATCCAGTCCCTTTATGTGGATCGCGATTGGCCCGCCGCGCAAACGAATTACACCGCGATCGAGTTCGCGGTAGCGAGGATTCGGCGTCAGGTTCTCCAGCGTAAGATCGGATTTCAGCAGTGTTGGCAGGATCCCTGAAAGCAGCACGTCGGCACCAAAGACCGCCGCTCCTTTTCGGGCGAGCGAAATGAGCTCGTTAAGCTCCGCTTCCATTTCATGGAAACATTGACCGGTCAGAAGAGACGGGTTGAGATTAGCTTCGAGATTGAATCTGGCGATCTCAGTCGTGAGTCTGGAATCTTTGGCCTGCTCAAGAACCTCAAGTGAGAGAGGCGCGGGTCGCAGGTCGGAATCTATTAAGAACATTTCCTGCTCGGCGCCAATTCGCGTCACGCCACTTTCGACGCGGCCGTTTTCCAGCATAAAGGCCAGCGCTCGCAGATCGGTAAGCACCGCCTGCATAAAGGCCTGTGCTTTCTGCTGGTCAAAATCCTCGACGTTGTGATCGCCCATAAAAGTCCAACTGAAAGGTTGCGGCTGAGCATCCGCTCTCAGCCTTAGGGTTCCTACTTGGGAAAACCTACTCGGCAAATCATGTGCCGGGAGGGGCCAGCTCGGTTGGGCCTTTATAAAGTGGAATAGTCCGCCTGTGCGGTGGCCCTGCCTGCGGGTTTTTGCTCAGGGTGGGGATTCTTAAGGCAGGCTGGATTGTTTGAGATCGCTCCCAGCTACTTCCTCGGATGGCACTCGGCACACTGGAACATCGAGATATCTCCTAGATTAATCGGATGTTGGAAAGGCTTGTTAGCTTTATGGCAAGAGTCGCATTTGCGGTCGGCTAGCGCACCCAGGTCAACCGGGTGTTGGAATGGACCGGTCTTGACGTTTTTCTCCGGCGGCGCCGCCGAGTCGTAGATTACCGTGTGGCAGACGTTACAGTTATTAGTGATGACTTTGCCGGTGCTGCTGACGTGCTCACCATCGTGACAGCGGAAGCAGCCCGCGAAATACAAATGCCCGATGTTGTTCGGATGAGTCTGCCAGTCGGTCTTCATCTCAGGAAAAAAGTAAGTCTGAAAAATACGCTGAATTTCCGTGACTGCGCCTTTGATCGCGGCCTGCTTTTGTGAGTACACGTCCTGGTAATTCGTTTGATAGAACTGATTCAGACTCGTCTCGATTGCGCTCAATGCCTGCGGCGTCGTTTCGTACGACATACTCAGGACCTCGACAGCTTTCCGTTTGAGATACGGTATCGATGGATCCAGCCGGCCGGCGACGAAAGCCTGATCGACCGCCACATCCGGTGGCAAATAGACGTGTGCCGGCCGGTTGTGACAATCGACGCAATCCATCCGGCGCTTGTTCGCCGCGGCGATTTGTTCCGGGGTCAGCGGACGATTGCGATCATAGAATTCGGTGATGTTCCCCTGCCGGTCCTTGATTCGCACCCAGGGAATAACCTGCCGATGATCGTCGACTGAGACATAGGTGATTTCGTTGGCGATGTTCATATGCCAATGAATCCCGGTAACCCGGCCCGTCGATGGACTGCCGCCGCCAACGTTGATCAGCATCCGTCGCTGGCGCAAGGTGTTCTGCTCGTCATAGCCATAGCGATTGAAAACTTTCATTTGCGCGCCAAAGAACTTTTCAGGCCAGTGACACTGTTCGCACGTTTCCTGGGCCGGACGCAGATTATGCACCGGCGTCTTGATTGGCCGAGGGTATTTGTTGAAGGTTACAGAATACAATTGATAGGCCCCGGAGAGTTTTGAGCGCACGTACCATCCGGCGCCCGGACCGACGTGACAACCGACGCAACCCACGCGCGCGTGAGCTCCTGCCTGATAAGCGGTTCGCTCAGGCTTCATGACGTGACAAGTCTGGCCGCAAAAGTTTACCGACTCGGTGTATTCATAAGCCCGGTAACTGCCAAACGCGCTCGCCGAGATAAAAAGAAACGTCACAAGCAAAAATGCAAAGACCGCGCGCCGCGAGCGCGGGTCATTCAAATCCAACCGCGGGTAAGCCGCTAAGTCTTCCGGCGAAGCTCGCCGCCGTCGTCTGCGCTCGCGGAGCATGCCTAAGATCACGACGAACAATCCAAACATCAGGATTGATGGAAAGATGATGTAGGTCAGGATGCCGAGGTAAGGATTCTCGCCGCTGGAACTGATCTCGATCAAAAACAGAAGAGTGACGCTTACGAGGCTTGCGACTACAATCGCCGCGCCCACGAAGCTGATGTAATTGCGGAAAAGACTCGGAAGCTTGAGAGCCACTTGTTCGCTCTGATCCATGCTGGTTTTTGTCAGAAGCCCGCGCGTAAGCGAGGGCTAGTCACAACACTCAATCTCGCAATTCCGATTTGCCCTCCCTGACGGTCGGGCGGACACTCGTCAAGTCTGATTCGGACCTTCCGTCGTCGTTTCCGCCGACGCGGCCTGTTCTTTCATCTTCTCGTAGGCGAGTCCGTGCTCTTCTTTAAAAAGCTCTTCCGACATGCGACCGTCGATGAAGGCGAAGTTCGCCGGATAGACATCCGGATCAAAGATCACATGGTAGAAGTGCCAGACGATTATGGCCAGGGTAGCCAGCACTGCTTCGTAAAAATGAATAGCGAGCGCAATGTCTATCCACCAGCGCGCCAAAAACCCAAAGACGCCAATCTTAAACCAGATCATCAGCCCCGTCAGGCCCATGACGAGGGTGCCCCAAATAACTGCCCAGTACTCAGCTTTCTCCGCGTACCCAAAACGCGCCATCCTGGGCTTCGTTTTCCGGACACCGAGATAATAACCGAAATTCCCCAACAGGTCCGTGACATCTTTCCAACGGGGTAGCATGTCCCTGACCCACTGTCTTCCTTCTTTCGAGAACGCGAGGTAAAGCAGGTGATAGGTTCCCACGATTAGCATTACGACCGCCGCAACGCGATGGACAATGCGACGCAGGAATTCGCTGCTGCCCAGCACCCAGGCCAGCCACGAATCGGGATACTGCAAGGCGAAACCGCTGAGAACCAGCACCATAAAGCTGGTCAGCAACAGCCAGTGCTGGGCCCTTTGATTGACGCTCAAACGCAAAATCGTTCGCGGCTGCCGGCGTCTGGTTGCCATCTTCTTTCGCCAGGCGAGCGCGTTATGAAGCGCCATGCCGCCAATCGTGAGCACGATCAGAGGAAGATAGATCAAGCGCACGACCCTCGTGCCCGCAATCCCCATGTCCCGGCGGCCGCCATCCGAAACCAAAGCAGAGGTGAGGTGAATCTTGCCCCTGGTGAAGTTCGCGCCGGCTCCGACGTGACACTGTCCGCACGTTTGCGCCAGGTTGTTGGCGCTGATCATTGAGCGAGGATCCGCCGAAGGCAGAATGTTGTGCACGCCATGGCAACTGGCGCAATTGGCGACCACCTTCGATCCTAATTGCGAAGCCAGGCCGTGATAACTGTCTTTGTAACTGCTGACCCGCTCGCCGGCGACTCCGAACTCCTGAGTCAAGGTCACTCCCTCATGGCATTTGGCGCAGCTCTCAGTAGCGACAGCACTCGACGCCGTCGCGGTTGCTTGGTCGGTGGGCGCTTTAATGTTGTGAATCCCGTGACAGTCGGTGCAAACGGGTGCTCGTGACACGCCGCGTGCCACAGCCTGTCCATGGATACTCTGAATGAACTCCGTCGACTCCGTCGAATGACATTTCCCGCAGGTCGCCGGAATGTTGACCTTGGCAATCGACGACTGTGAATTAGAGGCCGGCAGGATGTCGTGACTATTGTGACAGTCGGTACAGACGGCTGCGCTCAAGTTGCCGCGGGCCATTGCTTTCGCATGCACACTCTCACGGTAAGACAGGAACGGACGGTCACTGATTCCGCTTCCCTGCATCATCGACTTGTCCCCGTGGCAACGCCCGCACGTCTCGGCGAGATTCGTGCGATTGATTGTCGATTTCGGATCGCTGGCCGGGAGTATCGTCGTCAGATCGCTGTTCTTTGTGTGGCAGTCAAGACAGGTCGCTCCTTTCGCACCTTTATGGATCGATTGAGCGTGAAATCCGCGGTCATAAGCTGCATGCGGTTGAGTGTGAAAAAGCGAACCGGCCAGATACGGAAGGGTTTTGCCCGGTGCATGGCACCCCTGGCATTGAAGCGTGGGTGGCGTGGCGGGAGCGTCAGCATTCGGTCCGCCGATAATACTTCCTTTATTGGGTGTGACCGATGGCGCGGAAGAGTTTTGATTACTTTGAGCTTCGACAGACTTGAGCGTCGCAAGACAGAGCGCGACGCAGAGCGATACTCCGGACAGAATGAGAGCAACAGCTGGGTAGCGTCTCACGAGCCTCGAGCCTTTCCAGGGCGGTCAAAGGAAAATACCTCCGATGCCATCACCGCGCAAGCGGTCGATAGACATCGGAGGTCTTCAATTGTAGAACCAAACCAGCTTTGACGAGCGCATCCTCGCGCGTCGCATAGCAGGCGAAGAGCCCGCTAAGTCACTCCTTGATGGACTTCATGTACGCGGCCAGGGCTTTGGCCTGATCGGCGGTAATGCCACGCTCTTCGAACGCCGGCATGTTGGGCGGCTTCTCGGGCTTCTTGCCTTTCAGAATCACCTGGAGCATCTCATCTTCCGTCAAGGTCGAATTGAATTTCTTTTCGGCCTTGGCGCCATGACAGGCAAAGCACTTTGTTTTGTAGGTGCCGGCAGCGTCAAAGTCGTCAGCACTTGTTCGCGCGCCTACCGAGACCACCACAAATGCTGCGGCCAGCATTATGCCGGTCAAGGCCACCATCAGCTTTAAGATTCCACCACGCTTCATCTTCATTATTGCCACCTTCCTCGAGGAGATGCGTTACCCAGATCGCGATTCTCTCCTCTAACACGAGTGGCAATGAGCGTGCCGGGCAAGAATCGCAAGAAATAGCCACGACAGATGCTTTTGCGTGCGACCTTTCGCCCAGAGCCTGGGTAACTTTACCCAGAGTGTCACCGATCGCCGGACGTTACGCTGCCGTCTTCTTATGACAAACCATGCATTTTTTTGAGGTTGGCGGAGGCGGATCCAAATTCGGCCGCACTTTCACAACCTCATCGTGACAACTGCCGCAGTTGCGGTGGAACGCCTGCTGATTGGTCAAGACCGTAGGCTCCGCGCTGCCTTCAAATTTGAGTTGCGGAATCTCCGGCAATAGTTTCGGCTTGGTGTCTGCGCGCGCATGACAGTCAGTACAGATATTTACCGCCGGCGCGTTCGGATCCTTTTCGAGCAATTCAGCAGTCAAGGAGGTAGTCCGGTCTGCCGGCCAGACCGTCTTATGCGGCGGTTTTTTCAAAGCTTCAGCGGCGGGTTGCGCCGTGTGGTGGCACTCAACGCAAGCAATGGGCTTAGTGCCATCGGCAGAGCGATTCTTGGTAAAGTGATCGGCGTGATTGAATGCAACCTGACCGAGCTTTGATTCCTTTGCCAGGACCATTGTCTCTGGCGGCTTCTTGGCGTCCTGCGCTGACAACTCAGGTGTGACTCGTGACGAGCTGGCAATCAGCAGAATCGAAACGGACAGAGCTGCCAGAATTGTAAAGACTTTCATAATTACCTTTCCTGTCAGAACCGCCTGCGGTAGCGGGCGGTTGATCGTATGACCTGCGGTCAAAAAAGCTAACAAAGGCGCCAATTCAACCGCCCGCTACCGCAGGCGGTTCTGACATGCACATTTTCAAAAGCGCCACGCTGTGCCCGTGTGGCACCGCTTGCACACGGTGAAATCGTCTCCCCCGAACACGCGCTTACCGTCATGACAGGTCATGCAACTTTGTCCCGCTCCAGTGGCATGATGATTCAACGGTTGCGGCGCCGTAACTTGCCGTCGCTGCGGCATTCCTGCGCGTACCTGGTGGCATTCGTTACAGGTTACCTTCTGATGCCTGGCGTGATTAAATCCCACTCGGAATGCCTGTGCTAACACGGGCGTGCGGGCATAGCCACCCAACTGATGACAGGTGCCGCACGAAGAAATGTCACGTCCACCGGATTGCGCCCTGGGAGTGTGACATCGATAACACGTGGTATGTGCGTTGAATCCAGCAGGAATCGATAGCGCGACGCCGCCACGCGAAGATTGATGACAGGTAGCGCAACTGACGCTGCCCATGCTCAGATGACGCGAGTGATCGAACTTCATGCGAAAGCTCTTCAAGCGCGGAAAAGATTTCAAGGCTCCGGACTTCACGTCCGTATGACAGATGGTGCAGATCGGACTTTCAGGACTTGAGAACTGCTGCGCATGACACCCGGCGCAAGGCAGGTGACCCGAACCCCCGGGACGTTTCGGAACCGGCGAATTCGATTCGCGGCGATGACATAAAAGACACGGCAGCCGGGAATGATTTCGACTGTTGTGCATGAACTTGCCGTAATCCAGCCCTTCGGGAAACTGCATCTGCTCCTGGGGCATTTCATTTGGATCGACGACCGATCCAGACGCGCGCGAATTGATAACAGAAGTACCGAAGGCAATCAGACCAAGACTGAGAGCTACTAGTCCCGTAGGGACAGAATATTTATAGAAGGCCGAACCTGAAAGTATCCGCAAGCTCCGTAGGAGCGACACATTAGCAACCCGCTTGAGTTGCAAGAACGTTTCGCTCCTACGGAGCGTGGTTAGCTTCTTACTCTTCTCTTCTATAAACATTCGGCTCCTACGGAGCTCAACTCGGTTTCGTCTTCGGCTTTGGTGTCGGAATCGCCTGCGGGTGATTCTCAGGAACACTTTCTTTACCAAAAGTCACGTGACACTTGGTGCAAACAAACGCCGGACCTTTCTTCCTCTGATCCA
>Ga0070707_100000829_pt1 | contig 30565 bp, 25 predicted proteins | sample KBSK5502metaG_FD_65468 | JGI IMG/M metagenome (GOLD analysis project Ga0070707, IMG submission 65468) | Corn, switchgrass and miscanthus rhizosphere microbial communities from Kellogg Biological Station, Michigan, USA - KBS K5-50-2 metaG | ecosystem: Host-associated > Plants > Roots >... | reverse complement strand
GGGCGAGCCAGCGCCCGGCCGGCCGCGGACGGCGACACACCACGTCCCTCCCGGCGAGCACACCTGCGCCGGGTACCCCAGCGAGGACACCACCACAGACAACGTGTCCCGCGGAAGCCCAAAACCAGCGGCGACGACAGCCACCCCCTTCAGGGAGTCGTCAGCGTCGCGGGAGGCCATGATGTTTGGGCCCGATCCGGCTGGATGTGGGACCTGACCATCCCCCGCGACCACGACTTCTACATCACTACCGGCGTTACAGATACATCCCGGTCCACCCACGTCCAGCGCCTTGGCTGCACTGTTGGCTGCACGTAGGAGCCGACAGTTTTGCATCAGGGAGTCGGCGGCGTTGGATGTACGTGGCCTCTCACCTGCGGTGTTGCTGCACTGGCGCTTCGGCGCGCACTCACTGTTTTCGCCGAGGTTGCGACGGCCCCTCGCCCCGAGTTGACCGTCGGCTACAAGATTGCGCCGCGGTTCTGGCGTGCCTGCGCGCTCGGTCTGGTTGTGTTGGACCTTGACGGCCAGGTAGGGGCGCAAGAGGATTGTGCGATCACTTTGATCCAAGGGGGGTATCAGGTGGCACATCCGAACGAGGATTTGGTGCGAGAAGGCTTCGCGGCTTTCGGGCGAGGCGACCTCGACGCACTGCAGAACCAGTTCTTCGCCGAGGACATCCGCTGGCATTTCCCGGGCAGGAGCCCTTTCGGCGGCGACCTCGAAGGCGTGGCCGAGGTGATCGGGTGGCTTGGCCGGAGCTTCGAGGCCTCGGGCGGCACGATCCGCCTGGAGCTGCACGACGTCGTCGCCAATGACGACCACGCCGTGGCGCTCTTCACCGCCCGCGCCGAGCGGGCGGGCAAGCGCCTTGAGGACAACACCGTCCAGGTCGCCCATATCCGTGGCGGCAAGCAGACCGAGGTCTGGTTCTATCCTGCTGACCTCTATGCCACGGATGAATTCTGGTCGTAACCGCCATTTGGGCCGCCAAAGGTCAAGCATGCGCTTGGCGCCGCGTGAGGTCATCTCCTCGGTCGGGCACCCAACGGGCAACCCCGGGTTCTCCGGGGCGGCAACGGTCTGCCCGCCGGGCCGATCGAAGTGAGCCCTTGCCGCCTCGGAGGTTCCGGGGTAGGGCTCTGCCTGCCCGGGCGAGGAGATGACCCCTCGTTTCCTCCATCTCCGAGGGAGGGCCGGGGCGGGGGGCAGCGCCCCGCGAGAGAGCCGACGGTTTTAGACGGCCCACGTTCCAGTGTGCGCCCTGTGGATCGCTGCTTACTGCGGGCCTACCGCCACGTAATACGAGTTCTGCCCGGTGACGATGGCTTGCGGGTTGGTGCCGTCGAGGTTGGCCTCCATGATCGTTCCTGTCTGGATGTCGGTCCAGTACTGTCTGGATGTCGGTCCAGTAGATGTTGGTGTTGTCCACCGCCACGCCGAGCGGGCCATTCTGGCCCAAGACAATGGGCTCTGGGTTGCTGCCGTCGAGGTTGGCTTCCCGGATCGTGCCAGCAGGCGGGCGCCGCCCACAGGTTAACGGGGCTGTGCCCACGTTTGTCTTGGCTGCCTAGCGGTTCCAGCGGGGGTCGGCCTCGGCGATGGCGAGGCTGAGTTCCTCCAGTTCGGCGATCAGTTCCCGGAGCCGGCGGTGGTTGTCGAACCAGGGGCCGTAGTCGGCGAGCTGGTCGCCGGTCAGGATGCGGGTGGTGGTCTTGCCGTCTTTCTTGCGGGTCCACTGGTGGTAGGGCCCGTGCAGGCGGGGCGGGTCGGCGTGGCAGCGGCAGGTGGAGTGCCCGCAGCGGGTCATCCGGTCGGCGAGGGTGCCGGGCAGGGCAAAGCCCGTCTTGCCTGGGGACCAAGGGCTCGTGTTCACCAGCCCATCCGTCAGGCCGCTGCATCACAGCAACTTCCGCTGGGTAATAGCGCTAGTCCTGTGGCTCCTGTGGCTCCGCCACTATCACCTAGACGTCGGCGCAGTAGTTTTTGGCTTCGCGGCAGTGAGTGTTGGCTTGCCCCTTGTGTGGCTTGCATGGGTACCCGTCCGGAATGCCAACAGATCCGGCGCCGCCGGGTCGGCATCGTCGGCCCATGCAGGGGACGCTGCCTGGGCCGCCGGGCCGGCACCTCCGGCTAGGGCGGTGCGCGTGAGCGAGGCCGACCCGCGGCAGTTGGGCGTGCATGCGGCGATCAGCGTGCCGGGTGCCCGACGCTGTCCCGCCGAAGTACGTGCCGCGACGTCGATACCACCGAGTCCGGTGTCCGGGCCAAGGTGGCGGCCGCGGCGCAGCGGGGCGGGTTCGTGCTGCTGGTCGGCGGGTCCTCGGTCGGGAAAACCCGCTGCGCGGTGCAGGCGGTCAAGAAGTTGCTGTCCGGCTGGTGGCTGGTGTATCCGGTCGGGCCGGCCCAGGTCGCCGCGCTGGCGCAGGGGCCACCGCCGCGAACGGTGGTATGGCTGGATGAGCTGCAGCGCTACCTCGATGGCGAGCACGCGCTGACCGGCGCGGTGGTGCGGGCACTGCTGAGCGCCCCGCACCCAGCGGTGATCATTGGCACGCTGTGGCCAGACCGGTATGTCGCCTACACCACCGTGCCGGAACCTGGCCGCGCCGACCCGCACGCTCGGGAACGCGAAGTGCTGGACCTGGCCACAGTCATCCGCATCGGCCCGGAGTTCAGCCCGGCGGAGCAGGACCGAGCCCGCGCCGCCGCGGCCCATGATCCGCGGCTGAAGATCGCGCTGGAGTCGGCTGGATACGGGCTGACCCAGACCCTGGCGGCCGCGCCGCAGCTGGTCGCCCGGTGGGAGGACGCCAAGACCGCCAGTCCGTACGCGCGGGCGATGCTGACCGCGGCGCTGGATGTGGCCCGGCTGGGCGCCCGCGCCCCGCTTAGCATCGGACTGCTGCGTGCCGCCGCGCCAGGCTACTGCACCAGCCAGCAGCTGGCCGAGGCGCCAGAAAACTGGTTCGAGCAGGCCCTGGCCTACGCCACCGGCAAGCTGTACGGCGCCGCCTCCGCCCTCAGCCCCGCCGGAACCGGCATAGGCCAGCTCACCGGTTACACCGCCGCGGATTACCTGATCCAGCACGCCAGCCGGGAACGCCGCTATGCCCGCGTGCCCGCCAGCACCTGGGACGCCGTCCTCAGCCACCTCGGCGACCCCGCCGATGCCACCCAGCTCGCAGACAGCGCCAGAGCCCGGCTGCTGTACCGCTACGCCATCGCGCTTTATCGTCGCGCCGCCGACAGCGGCAACGAGTTCGCCGCCGAGCGGCTGGACGACATGCTAGCCGAGCGCGGCGACCTGGACGAGCTGCGCGCCCCAGGCCGACCGGGGCGACAGGTATGCCACCGGGCGGCTGGCCGACATGCTGGCCGGGCGGGGCGACGTGGACGGGGCCGTAGAGGTACTGCGCACGCGGGCCGACCGCGGCGACGGTTATGCCGCCGGGCGGCTGGCCGACATGCTGGCCGGGCGGGGCGACGTGGACGGGGCCGTAGAGGTACTGCGCACGCGGGCCGACGCTGGCGACGAGGATGCCGCCGGGCAGCTCGCCCGGCTGCTGGCCGAGCGCGGCGACCTGAAGGGCCTGCAGGCCCGGGCCGACGCCGGCGACGAGCATGCCGCGTGGCGGCTGGCTGACCTGCTGGCCGGGCGCGGCGACCTGGACGAGCTGCGCACCCACGTCGACGCTGGCAACGGGTACGCCGCCGTGCGGCTGCTCGACCTGCTGATTAAGCAGGGCCGGGGTGAAGAAGCGGAGCGGTTGCGCCGGTTCGGCTTGAACCCGGACGGGTCAATTGCCTTCACGTGAAGGGACCTCAGGTCCTCACGGTGCCTGCCCGAAACGGCACTGTCCCGCCTCAAATGATCTTCCCTGAACGCGAGGCTGTGAGCAGGGGCGATGCAATGTGGGGTGAGACGGGTCGGTGGGCAGGTCTCACATTGTTTTGTCGTTCGGGTGGAGTTGGAGACGGTTGTCTCACTTGATGTTGTCTGCCGCAGCTGTTCTGGGTTGGCCAGGCTGATGTGTTGAGCGCCATTCGCCATGATGATTGAACGGCGCTGCAGATAAACGCGCATACCCAGATAGGTATGGAAGGAATTTCGGAGCTCGTGCTCGCGCTGTCGCGAAGCCGTTCATCGTGTCGGCGCGGCTCGGCTGACCTGGGCAGCGGTACGAGCGTCGCCGCGTAGCAGGAGGCTGCCCGCCGGGTCGGTGCCCGGGCGGTCAGCAGTGTAGCCCTGGTGCCTCTTGCCCTTCGGTGAGGATCTCGTTGCACAGCCCGATGCACTCCGCGCAGATCCACACCCCCGGCCCTGCGACGAGCCGCAGGTCGCTGCTGCGCTGCTTGCCGCAGAAGGAACACGCGAACTGGGCCGCCTTGCCCCGCCTGCGGCGGGGCCTCTCGCCGATGCCGGTGTAGCAGGCGAGTTCCCTCTTGATGGCTGCGATGTCCGCGCCGAGTTGGCCGAGTACCCGCCGCGCCCGGGATCCGGGATCAAGAGCAAGCACGCAGAGCAGGTGCTCGGTGCCGACGTAGCCGCGGCCAGCCCGCCGGGCCAGATCTGCGGCTGCCTGGACCGCCTGGCGGGCCTCGGCCGAGTCCGGCGGCGGCTGGCCGCCGGGCTGGCCGCCGCCGGGGAACAGCTCCCGCGCGGCGGCACGGGCGGCGTCGGCGCGGATGCCCAGCTTTTCCAGGACCGCGGCGGCCACTCCCTCCTCGAACAGCCCGAGCAGCTGGTGATGGGTGCCGACCTCGGCGGCGCCGTCGGCGCGGGCCTCCCGCCCGGCAGCCTGCAGGCAGGCCAGCAGCCGCGGCCGCCACTCCAGGTCACTGGCCATCCCAAGCCGCGGCCGCTGCGCGAAGCGCTGCCGGGCCGCCTGCTTGGACACTCCCATCCGCTGGCCGATCTCGGTCCAGGAGCAGCCTGCGCCGCGGGCTTCATCCACGAACTGGCCGATCAGGTCATCCGCGCCCGAGGTCAGCTCCTCGCCGACGGCGAGGGCTGCCTCCACCCGGTCCAGCGGCGAGCCCGCGGCGCGCCGGCGGACCGCATCCGCCAGCGTCGGCACGCTCACTGCCTCCACGCTGACAACGTAACGTTGTCGGGGTTGTGACGTCAAGCTAAGGTTGTCGCCTTGGCGCCTGCTGAGGTTCGGCAACTGCCGGGCGGGAGCGCGGGCTCTGGGCTCTCACGAAACTGACGCTCACGAGTTCCGGGTTTCGGTCTCGCCATGTTCGTGCTGAGCAGCGCCACGTGTTTACCGGGAATGGCGCTCAACAGGCTGATGTAGCGGTAGATCGTCGCTCTTGAGACGTTGAATTGCCTGGCGATGTGGGCGACAGGTGTGCCGGAGTCGTAGAGCTACACGGCTTGCTCGATTTGGCCGGCGGTGAGGGCGGCTGGCCGTCCGCCGACGTTTCCGCGTGCGCGGGCGGCGGCGAGGCCGTCATTGGTGGTGGTCGTGACGAATTCGCGGTGCAGGTCGGCCAGGGCAGACAGCATGCCGAACAGGTCACGGCCTTGCAGGGATTCGCTGTCGATGTCCTGCTCGATGACGTGCAGCCTGACACCTCGCTCGCGTAGGTCGGTGCCGAGGACGACGAGGTTCTGGATGGAGTAGAAGAGCCGGTCGAGACGGGTGATCTTCACGGTGTCGCCGCGGTGGAGTCTGGCCAGCAGGAGGTCGCGTACGGGCCAGCTGGTCTTGTGGCTGCGCGTTCGAGGTAGATGCCGGCCTCGGCGACCCCGGCCTGGATCAGGGTGTTGATCTGCGGAACAGGGCTCTGTGCGATCACGGTGCGGACGTATCCGACCGTGACAGGTGCCGGCGGGCGCTGATGATGCGGGGCTGAGGCGTTGCGGCTGGCGCGTGTCATGACGTTTCCGCTGCCGCCGGGTGACCGGGAACGATGCGGTGGTGGCGTTCTTGTTCGATCCAGAGGGCGAGCGGGTCGCTGGAGACGGTGACCTCGCCTGGACCGTGGCGGCAGGTCGGGGCGACGCGCTCGCGGACTTCGGTGATGAAGCGGATCTGGTCGCGAAGGGCACCGGTGAACGGCAAGGCACGCAGGTCCGGGGAGGCCAGCAGTTCGGCCAGGGCGACGATGTCGGGGTAGGCGCAGGCGGCGACACACCGGGTCGCTGGAGGTCAGGTGCACTGCCAGAGCGTGGCGCTCATGCGGCAGGGATCGCACCACAGGATGTAGGCGATGCCGCCGCTGCCCCATAGCCATTGGGATCCGTCTGCGAAGTCAAGCGAGTCGAGTTGCGCGAGGAAGTGCATGCGCCGCTGGCAGACAGGGCACTGTGGGTAGCCGGGGTCTTGGATCCAGGTGGGCTCCCCGCCGATCCGGTTGAGGTTCTCGCGGTTGTTGGATAGCGCCCAGTCCTGCTGGTCCCAGCGGGGCGGTGTCGCGGTGAGGCTGACCTGCGCGGCTGGCAGCGGGCCAGGGCGCAGGACGAAACCGGTGTTGGTATCCCGTTCCCCGATGGCGGCGATGATGTGCCCGTCGCTGCCGTGCCGGAAGAATATGGTGGAGATGGCCCAGCCCAGGCATGTCAGGCAGGTGGCCAGTTCCAGCGCCCGGCAGCTGCTGACTCCCAGGCCGGCCGGGATTACCGGTAGGTGCAGCAGCCGGTGGAGCTGTCCGCCGCAGCCGGGGCATGAGCCGGCGGCGAGTCCGCCGAAGGCGGCCGGCATGCCCGGGTCAGCGGGCAGTTGCCAGGTGGGGTGGGGAATCGGCTGGCTGGCCCCTGCCCAGCGGAAGGGACGCAAGAACCCGCTGGGGAAACGCAGGTGGTAGGTGGCCGCCGGGGCCAGCCGGATCAGGCGCTTGCCATCAAAGTCCCAGGCCACGGCCCGCAGATCCAGCACCCACGGCAGCGGGCCAGGCGCGGCATCCGCGGCGGCCCGCCGCAGCAGCCCGGGGTCACGGGTTTGCAGAAGGCACGCCCGGGCGCGCCGGGCCGCCGCGGCATCAGCTGATCCCATCAGCCTCACCAGGTGCTCCTGAAGCGCTGGGTCGGTGGCGGCGCGCCACGGCCAGGATTCGTAATAGGCGCCATGGTTTACCCCAAGATCCCACAGCAGATCCAGATCACCGGCCAGCCGGTGCGGATCCTGCAGGGACACGTACGCGATCAGCGATGCTGCCTGGCTGTGCCGGGGATCAGCGCCGGCTGCCAGCACCGCGATGCCGTGGCTGGCCTCCGCCCGCAAGACGTCGGCGTCAACCAGCCCGATCACCGCGTCTATCGCCGTGGAACTGCGCGAAAGCCGCGCCACACCTGCGTGCAAGAGATCGGGCAGGACCTCAGGCGCCTCGTTCATCACACCCGCAACAGCCCCATACGGCCAGTGAGCCCGCGCCGCCAGCGCGTCAATCAGGCCCGCAACATCAACCGGCGCCATGTCCGGATTCTCCCAGCACCTGCCCGCCATCCCAGAACTGAGTCTCTGCCCACGGCCATCCGCGCAGGCAGCATGTCTGCCATCCCGGGCCGAGTCCGCCCGGGCGGTCAGCGCTTCGTGGAGCACCCGGTCGCGGCGGATGCGCTCGATGCTGACGCCGTGCCGCCGCAGGTTCCAGTTGAGGTAGCTCCTGGTGACGTGCCCGGTGCCGAGGGCGGTCTTCCCGGAGATCAGCACGTGCCGGTCGGGGTGTGCGGCCAGGTGGCGCGGCGGTGGCCGAGCCAGGCCCGCAGTGCCCGGTAGGTGAGCTCGCCGAGCCGCTGGCGGTGCCCGGCGATGGTGATGCGCCGGTTGGGCAGGTCGAGGTCCAGGGTGAGATCGCGGATCGCGTCCCAGCGGGCAGCGTGGACCGCGGCCAAAGCGACGATCAGGCGCTGCGCGGGGCTGGTGGCGGCCTGCTCGTCGGCCCGGATCTCGGCGTCGGTCATCGGCAGCAGCCCGCCGCCGGCGATCCGGCGGCTGCTGCTGGATGAGACCCTCGCGCTCGGCGGCCGCCTCGCCGGTTGTCTTGTGGCGCTCTACGGCCAGCAGGTCAGCAAGATCGCCGCGCTGCGCACGGCCGATGCTGGCCGCGTCGGCGACAGTACCCAAGTCAAGCTCGGCGCGGACTGGCTGGATGTGCCCGAGCCCGTTGCCGCCCTGCTGCGGGAACACCTGCGCGACCGCAGCAACATGACCACGGCAGCCAACCCAGCCTCGCCGTGGCTGTTTCCCGGGCAGCTCGCCGGCGAACATCGCAGCTACCGTCGGCTCGTCCGCGTTCTTCACCAGCTTGGCATCCCCGCCCGGGCGAGCCGGCTGACCGCCTGGCGCGAACTTGTCCGGCAAGCACCACCTGCAGTCCTCGCCGATGCACTGGGCGTCTCGGAGGGCACAGCGATGCGCCACGCGTTCCTCGGCGGTGCCGACTGGTCTGCCTACGCCGCCCGCCGACGTGCTCCCACCTCGAACGACGAGACATCGCAGTAGTCCGCGAGGGCGCGCTGCTGGCGCTGACGCGGTCGGCTCTGCCCTAGTTCTGCGACAATGCGGTCGTCTGTCCGGTCGTGCGGGATGACTGACTGAGCAGGAGAGACCACCGTGTCCAGGAAGTATCCGAACAAGAATGTGCGGCTAGAGCTCATCCTGGCTGGCAGGGATCTCGAGGCAGGTGATCTGGCCCGCGCTGCTGCGCACGTTAGCAACGTGCTGATCTCCGCTCCGGCGCTTCCCGAAGTCCATGAGATGCTTGCGCGCCTTGCCGCTCATCCGCGGGGCGGGCGCGGCCTGTTCCCGATGACCAGCTCGGCCGGGCGCAGCCAGGGCTGCCGGCGGTTCAGCGCGGCCAGCGGGGCGCCGCGGCGCCGCCGGTAGACCGGGCGCATCCGCCGGCCTCCCGCCACGGGCACGCCAGGCAAGGCTGCATGCCTGGCAATTCGGGGAGCCACTCTGCCGGCAGCGCCCGAGCGCTGGGCCGAGCCGGTCACTCCCCTTCGTTGCCGGGCAACTGGTGGTGAAGCGCTTCCAGTACCGTGTCTCGGGTGATGTGGAGATGTGCCAGCGTCTCCTTCTTCACCGCTTGCCAGTCGCGAGCGACAAATGCATTGTAGATTCGCTGGTGTTGCAGCACAGCGATGTCGGTGACCTGTGCCACCTCTAGCGCAAGGTTCGTATATCTGTCCGCGGTCTGCAGCAATTGCTGAATGATGTGCTCCATTGTGGGGTTTGACCCAGGCTCGCGGAGCAGCCGATGGAACCGGTGATTGGCTTCGAAGAAGCGTGCTCTGTCGCCGCTGCGAATAGCTGCCGCAGCTTCGGTACGTGCTTGGTCCGCCGCTTTGAGTTGTTCCGGTGTCAACCGCCCGGCAGAACGCTTCGAAGCGCGGATTTCGAGTGCTTCCCGCACGTCATACACATCGCACAGCTCGGTCAATGAAAGAGGTGCGGCAACGGTCCCACGGTGTGGCGTGGTCTTGACCAGGCCCTCAGCTTCTAGCCGTCGCAGCGCCTCACGTATGGGGATTCGCGAAATGCCGAGGCGATCCTCGAGATGCTGGATCCTGATACGCGCCCCGGCCTGTATCTCGCCCGACAGTATGGACGCTCGGAGAGCGGCCGCAGCCTCATCGACGAGGCTGCGCACCGGACGCACGTAGGTGCTGTCAGTGCCCATTTGCGCCAAGAACGTTCCCCTGCTGGTGGGAGTACCTGCCTTGTGTCGCCTTACTGCCAATTATCGCATGCCCGAGGCGGCGGCTCCCATGGCTGTGCGGGCTTGTGGCACAGGACATGACCGTTCTACATCAGGCCAGGTGAAGGTGATGCCTGTGCGGGGCGTGGCGCCTCCTGCAGCGTCCGCGCCTCAGGCACGGCTACCGACGGCAGCGACAGCGTCGATTTCCACTCGCATTCCCGGAAGTGCCAGGGCAGCGACTCCGATGAGGGTGCTCGCCGGGCGGGACTGGCCAAAAAACTCCTTCCTGACGGGGTTGATCACTGCCCGATCACCCACATTGGTTAGATAAACGGTTACTTTTATCACGTCGGCGAACGACGAGTTCGCGGCGGCGAGTATCTTGGCTACGTTCTGGAGGACCTGACGGCATTGTTGAGCGGCGTCCTCTCCGCCGACGATGCGGTTCTCCTCGTCAAAGGGCCCACAGCCCGATATGAAGAGGAGATTCCCGTGCCGCACCGCATCTGTGTAGTGGCTGAGGGGCTCCCCCAGGCCTTCGACGCGGAACTCCTCACGCTGGCTGGTCAAGGTGCGCTCCTTCCCGGGCTGACGCCTGCTTCAACGGCCGGCCACGCATCCGTCCCGCCTCCGCTCGGTCCCGCCCACCATCACACCAGTGTCTGGATCGTGGAGAACGAGTTGCCCGGAGCCCACCTCGAGGATTCCTGCCGGTTCTGTCTTCCAGCCGTCGAGTTCCGCGGACCCGCGTAGCGCGGCGAGTCGCTCTCCTTCAAGAGCCAGCCTGTTTCCCGTGCTGATTCTGATTCTCGGTGCATCCAGGGCCTCTTGAAGGGTCATTTTGAAATTGACAAGGTTGCACAGAACCTGAAGCTGGCCCTGCGGCTGCATGTCGGCGCCGGTAAGGCCTAGCGAGATTCTCTGGCCACCGCTCAGCTCGGCGGCCGCAGGGATGATGGTATGCAGTGGCCGTCGCCCGGGGGCGAGGTCCTGGACATGGCCGGGACTCAGGCGGAAGGCCGCGGCCCGGTTTTGCAGCAAGATGCCGGTTTCTGGATCCAGGATGCCTGAGCCGAAATGATCGAAAATACTGCTGATAAAAGACACCATCATCCCTGTCTCATCGGTGACAGCGATATAAACGGTGTCTCCTGCATGGCCTTCAGGGTCGGCGGCGGCTTGAATACTGCTGCGGGGGCCATCCTGTACGGCGTCGACGGCGTGCCGCATGTCGGCCAGCAGATCCTGAACGGAAGACGTCATGCTTGCTGGATCGGCCAGCGACGTGTCTCTCATGGTAAGGGCGCGGCTGATGACCTGCGCTAGCAGAGCCACATACCGGGCGCTTCCCCACGGCGGAAGCGAGTCGTGATCATCGAGGTAGTCCTGCAGCAGCCGGAGTGCGAAAAGAACGGTGGCTCCCTGCGTGTTGGGCGGGAGCTCAAAGACCTGGCACCCGTCGTACCAGAGGCTCAGGGGAATGACCCACTCCGGCTTGAACGCGGCCAAGTCGGTGGTTTTGAGAGCCCCGCCCGCGCGCTCGATCGTCCGGCAGAGCGCCTGGCCGATGGGCCCGCAATAGAAGGAGTCGAGGCCGGTGACCGCCAGGGTGCTTAGGGTTTCCGCGAGCCGCGGGGCGTGGCGGAGCTCTGCCGGTCCCGGCGGTCCGCCGTCGGTCAGGATGTCACGGGCCAGGGTGGGGTGCCGGCGGATCTTCGTGACTTGGTTCCGCCACATAGCACTGGTAACGGGGGCGACGGGGAAGCCTCGGCGGGCGTGGTCTATGGCCGGCTTGAGCACGTCCTGAAGTGGCAACCGTCCGAAGCGTCCGAGCAGAGCTGCCCATCCGGCAACCGCTCCCGGGACGGTTACCGAGAGCGGGCCTTCGGCGGGCATCGACTGCCGGCCGTCGGCCAGCACCATCTCCCGGTCCAGACCCATGGGCGCGGGCCCCGTGGCATTCAGCCCAAGGTATGACTTCTCTGCGGGCGGGTACACAAGAGCTGCGCAATCACCTCCTATCCCGGTGAGGTGGGAATCCACAACGCCTGATACCGCGTCCGCGGCCACTGCGGCATCTGCGGCAGTTCCGCCTGCCTCTAGCATTTGGAGCGCAGCGGCGCAAGCGAGCGGGTTGCTTGTCGCGACCATTCCCCTGCTGGCGACCACGGGCGGGCCGGTGCTCTTTGTGACGGACGGGAATGGCATGGCCCACCACTTGGCGCTTAGGGCAGGTCGGTCAGACAATGTGCTGCTCCACGGGTATGCCGGTGGTAATACTGCTCAACGGGCCTACTTTGATGGCCGGCCGGCCATGTGGGACGCGCCAGACCAGGTCGGGGTGGCGCGATTGCGGTCGGGTGCTTCATCCGAATTTGGCGACGAGGGGAAGTATGGAGCGGGCGGATACGGTGCCGGTGACAGCGCCGTTAGCGGCTTGGACGTCGAAGGTGCCGAACCCGTTGTGGTAGGTGTTGTAGGGCGATTCGCCGAGCGCGCCGACATATTCGATCTTTTTGTGGTGGGCGAGGGCGGCGGCGCCCTGGGCGAAGTTGTGGACGATCACCGCGCCCTTGGCCGGCTGGGTGACTGTGAGGATGTAGGGGTCGAATTGCTCCGGCGAGACGCTGTGGGACATCAGCATCGCCAGGGCGTACTCGTTCATCGCGTCCCAGGTGGACATGCCGTAGGGGTCGTTGAGCCACTGGGAGGCCGGGCTTTCCACGTTCGTGGCCGCGGCGCGGATGTCGGCCTGGTACAGGTGGTAGGCCGGGGTGATGCTCGGGTCCGGCGCGCCGAAGGTGAGCCCAACGTACTGCCTGGCGAACGTCTGCTTGCCGAGGGCGCCTTTTACCGAGCTGAGCCAGCCCGGGACGATCGTGCCGGACGTCCCAATGATGGGGGAGAGGCCGCCGAGCTGGAGGAGTTCTTTGAAGAACGTGGCGCCGGTGGGCGCGTCCTCCTCGGTGAAGATCACGCAGGGGTGGGCGCTGGCGACCTGCTCGGCCTCGGTCTCGTAGGAGGGCTGCCCGGGCGCCAGGGACAGGTTGACGACGATCTTGCCGCCCAGGTACTGGAACCCGTGCGCTGACGCGGGCCCGGCGCCCTGGGAGGCGACGTCGGTGGCGTAGACCGCCGCGGCGGTCTTGCAGTGCCTGACCCGCGCCGCGTAGTAGGCCATCGCGTAGCCGACCGCGGCGTCGGGCGGGGTGTTGCGCCAGAAGTACTTGTAGGACGTCTTGTCGAACAGCGACTGGCCCGCCCCGACGTTCATCGGGATGTGCGCCCGGTTGAAGATCGGGATCGTCGCGGAAGCTTCATTGGAATCCGGCCCCATGATGCCGACCAGGTTCGGGGTGCTGGCGATCAGCTTGTCGGCCGCGGGCACCGCGTCCGCGGGGTCGCCGCGGTCGTCGACGTTGGCCCAGGCGAACTTGTGGCCGAGGACTCCCCCGTGTGCGTTGATGTCCACGATGGCGGCGATCATGCCGGACGCCTCTTCGGGGCCGTAGGACGCGTCGGGGCCGCTGTAGGGCGCGAACGTCGCGACCACCAGCGAGCCGCTTTTCGCCGAGCCCGCCAGGCCGGTCGGGGCAGACGATGGCGAGGAGGAGGCGCCTGAAGACGCCGCGCTGCCACACCCAGCCGCCAGGCCAAGAACAGCCAGCGCAGCTATGACACGCGGCCGAGGCCGTGAGCCCATGGCACAGCGCCGGGCCCGAGATTCCCGGCAACGGTTCAGGGCGCCCCTGACCGGTTTTCTCTCAGCGCCGGCTTGGAGCCCGCGGGCAAATCGTTCGGTTGTCATTTGACTGGCTCCTTATCCGCCAGGGAAACGCAGTCCTCATCACGAACGCGAGCCCGGGCTGCGGCAACTTAGCTCAGTACCGTCACTGCCTTAGTTCTTCCGCAGCCGAAATGATGGCCTGCACGATCGCGACATAACCGGTGCACCGGCACAGGTTTCCGGCGAGGCCGGCTCGAACCTCGCTCGGCGTCGGGTTCGGGTTCTCCTTCAGCAGCGCACGCGCTGCCATGATCATCCCCGGAGTGCAGAACCCGCACTGCAGGGCGCCTTGTTCGACAAAGCACCGTTGGAGCGGATGAAGCTCATCCGCGGAACGGCTCAGTCCTTCGATGGTTTCCAGCTCGCGTCCGGCTGCCTGGGCTACGAGCATGAGACAGCTCTTCCTGCTGACTCCGTCGACCAGGATTGTGCACACCCCGCAGGCACCCGAGTCGCAACCGAGCTTTGTGCCGGGCAGTTGCACGTCCTCGCGAAGCCAATCGACCAGCAGCCGGTTGGGTCTGACGGTCGCGCTCACTGGTTCGCCGTTAAGGTGCAGCTTGACGTCTATCGCCCTCATCCCGCCATCTCCCCGCCACTACTGCGTTCTCGCTGCTGCCTTGCCTTGCTGAGAATCCTGGTCAGGGCAACGTGGACGAGCCGTCCCCGATGGGCGGCCGATGCGCGCCCGTCGGACAGTGTGGCTTCGGCCCCGCTGAGCCGCGCCGCTTGCTCGATGCGGGAGTCGTCCCATTCGCCCTGTTCGAGTAGCTGCTCGGCGGCATGGATCCGGGTTGGCTGATCCCGTGCCCCGCCTACCGCGACTCGGACATCGGTCCACTGGCTGGGCGTCCCGCCCATCCTCGCGCAGACGGCCACGGTGACCAGGGCACCGTAGTCTGCCGGGCTCACAGTGAGCCTCACGATGTCCGCCCACTTGCCTGCCGACGTTCTGGGCAGCCGTATCTCCGTGACGATCTCGGCCGGGTCGAGGGCGGACCGGTCCACGCCGATCGGGAAGTCGAGCATGGTGGCTTGCCGTGTGCTTCGGGCACTGGCGATCGTCAGCGTTGCGTCCAGGGCCGCCAGGGTGGGCGGACAGTCGGCTGTTGGCATTCCCGCGCAGATGTTCCCGCCCACGGTTACCGCGTTCCGGACCGCAACGGTGCCAAGCCGCCGAGCCGTGGCCGCCAGCAAAGGGAAATTCCCTTGTACCTCCGGACAGCGCCCCAGTTCCGCCGCCGTTGCCATCGCCCCAAGCCGAAGGCTTCCGTCCGTGTCGGCGCAGATACCGCTCAATTCCTCGATGCCGCCCAAGTCAACAACGACCGCGGGGCGTACTCTGCCCTGGCGCAGCGCCAGCACCCCGGCTGTGCCACCGGCCAGGACGAACGCCGAATCACCATACCTGTCGAGCACGTCAAGGCATTCCGCGAGCCTCTTCGGCCGCTCCAGCTCGAAGCTATGCATTGTTGCCCCCAGCGCGGTTCGCGGTCTGGGCGCCGAGCATCGCGTCCAGCAACTTCTCGCCCGTGATCGGCAGGGACTGTATCCGGACGCCGACCGCATGCGCGACCGCGTTCGCAATGGCTCCGGCGGTCGGCACAATGGCGGTCTCGCTGGCACCCTTGGCCCCGAGCGGCCCATTTGGCTCGATGCATTCCACAAGAACCGTCTGCAGATCGGGAATAGCCTCCGCTACCGGCATCGTGTAGCTCCGGAAGTCATCGGTCAGCAGCCGGCCTTCGTCAAAGCGCATGTCCTCGTAAAGAGCCCAGCCCACGCCCTGCGCGACGGCCCCGCAGATCTGGCCCTCCACCGCGAGCGGATTGAGGGCGCGCCCAACGTCGTCGGCCACGACGGAACGGATCAGCGTCACCACACCCGTCTGCGTGTCCACCTCGACCTCTACGGCCTGTGCCGCAAAGGAATAAGCCGGGGCCACGTTTCCATACAGGGTCTTGCGGTCGTACATCACGGTGGGCGCATCGTAAGAAGCGCGCTCATAGATGCCGTCACCGCCCGCACGGAAGATATGAGCGCGGCAAGCTTCGGCGACGGTCATGCCAACCGTGGCCGAACCTTTGACAAAGATCCAGCCCTCTGCAATATCGAGATCGGATTCCGATATCTCCAGCCGTTCCGCGGCCATGTTCAGCAACTTCTCCCGCACCATCCGGGCCGCCCGGATCGTCGCGTTCCCGGCTAGCAGCGTCGTGCGGGACGCGTAAGAGCCGAACGCAAAAGGAACCACGTCGGTGTCCGCCTGCGACACGACGACGTCTTCGAAACACACACCCAGCTCGGCCGCGGCCAGTTCAGCCAGGACGGTCGATGCGCCTTGCCCGAGATCCCCCTCTCCCGAGATGAGGTTCACGGACCCGTCCTCGTTCATCTTCAGCGCCACGGTGGCGCCGTCCCAGTCCGCCAGCTGCCTGTTGCCGGTCACGTGGATGCCGATGCCGATTCCCACGCCGCGTCGAGTGCTGCCGTTCCCGGGCGCGGCCCGGTACTTCTCGTCCCAGCCGATCTCCGTGGCCACCGTGTTAATGCAGTCGGTGAGGCCGCAGCTGTTCATCTCCCAGCCGTGGACGCTGGTGTCGCCGGCCCGGATGGCGTTGCGCCGCAGCAGCTCCACGGGATCCATGTCAATCATGTTCGCGAGGACGGTGAGGTGCGAATCCATGGCGAACTGCGCCTGCTGGGTGCCAAACGCCCGGAATGTGCCGCTGGGCTGGTTATTTGTGTAGACCAGGAGCCCGCGCGTTGAGAGGTTCTCGATCCGGTACAGATTGTCGCACCGCATAGCGGTGACAACCATTTGTTCCGGTGCCAGGCCTGAATAGGCGCCGTTGTCCGCGAGGACATACATCTGCTTGGCGACCATGCGCCCATCTCGTGTTACGCCGATTTTCAGTGTGATGATCTCCGGCAAGCTTTTCCGGGCCGCGGCGAAGTCCCCGGGCCGGTCATTGATCAGCCTCACCGGGTGGCCCGCCTTCATAGCTAGAAGAGCCGCGATCGCACTATTGTTTTCCTCGCCTATCTTCCCGCCGAAAGCACCGCCGACCACCGTTTGAATGACCCGGACTCGGGAGACTGGCACCCCAACCGCTTCAGCTACGAGCTCCCGGGTGAAGAACACAGACTGGGTGGGTGCCCAGAGAGTGAGCCGCCCGCTGGAGTCCGGGCTGGCCAGCGTCCCCATCGGCTCGGTGTAGCCGTGATACTGATACGGCACCTCATAGGTCGCCTCGTACACGGCGTCGGCCGCGGCGAAGCCCGCCTGCACGTCGCCGCGGGAGAAGGCCACCTCACGGGCGAGATTGGAGCGGTCGTCGTGAACTCTTGGGCACCCTGCCTCCAGCGCCTGTTTCGGGTCGAGCAGCGGGCGCTCGACTTCGTATTCGACCCGGATCGCCTCGATGGCCTCATGTGCGGCGTCGTCGCTGACCGCGGCCACGGCAGCAACTTCCTCGCCGGCGTAACGCACGACTCCCCGGGCTAGGGTGGTCTGGTCTTTCACGATGGGGCCCCACTTGCCCGGTGGGATGTCCGCACCTGTGACGATCACCCGGACCCCTGGCACGCTGAGAGCCCGGGAAAGATCAATATTTATGATTCTGGCTCGGGCGTGCGGGCTGCGGAGCACGCGGCCGTACAGCATGCCCGGCAATATCATGTCCCGCACGTAAACTGCCCTGCCCTGGGCCTTTTCCACGGCCTGACGTTGCGGAGTTCGTTCCCCGATCCGCCCGTGCGGCTTTGCTGCCTGTACCACTACGCGCCTCTCTGGTAGTGAACACGCCTTTCCGTGATGATTGTGGCCCGGGTTCGGCTTCGCCTACCGTGGCGCTTGCATCGCGCCACAAGTGGATCCAGCGCGACATGCCTTGCCTATTCTGAGCCACGGCACGGCCGTGCATGGCCTATTCCGACCTGGCCGGGACGCCGTCACATTGCGTGGGCCGCCTCAAGGCCCGGCCAGGTCCGAGCGATGTCGATCACGATGCCGTTCGGATCGCGGATCTTGGCTTCGAAGTGGGCGCCTTCGGACGCTTTGGGCTTCTGCTCATTGATTGGCTTCACCTCCATGGATTGGAGGTAATCAAGCATCTGGGCGGTGTCTTCTACCATGAAGCCCATGTGATGGATGCCCACGAAGGACGCCCCACCGTCCACGTTGAACTTCGCAGCGGCCGCATCCGATTTGAAATCCAGCAGAGCAATGCTGATCGACCCGTCGGTGCAGAATACGACCCGGTACTCTTCCGTCTCGCTACTCTCGATGACCTCGACGCCGAATGCGGCCTCATAAAACGCAGCCGTACCGGCGGGGTCCTTTGTGCAAATGGCGATGTGCCTGATCCGCGGAGTGTCCATGTGCCCCTGCATCCTCTCGTGAGCGGAGCCTGGCCGACGTCCCAGCACATGACTGTATAACATATCCAACTCAAGTCAAGATCCGCCGGGTCCGACTGGCTGGGGCCTGCGGTGTGCAGGAAGCATTGAGAGGCATACCGCGACTAGATCGCGCACCAGGAGAGCAGCACGGTCCCCAGGCGGGACGCGCCTTGCTGGGCGAGGGGGCGACGACGCTCCCGGGGAGCAAGACGGGAGCAAGCGACTGGCAACTAAGGGCGTTGAAGAGCGACGTCCAGCTAGCAAAACTGCTGGTAGAGCTATCTCTGGCCACATGCAGCCGACGGCTTGACTTGTATGGCATTCAGGGAGCGGTTCCCGAACCCCCCGACTGGGCCGCATCGTTCCGCGAGAATTCTGGATCAGGGGATTGCATTGCTCCTGCCCTTACACAGCGTGAGAACCCTCGACGGTGCTCGGCGTTCTGGCCAAGGGCCAGAACGCCGATTCGGTACTTGGCTGGTCGTGTGGCCGTACGCAAATCGCGGAGGGCGGAACGCCCGTTATGCGTCTTCATCGTCCTGGGTCGCGGCCGAGGGCACCGCGGAGGTGAAGGATTCACTCAGTATCGTCATGACCACCTGGTGACAGAATGAGCGCCCACGATCCTGATACGGGCCTGGCAGGGCGACGACGCGGGCAAGGTCGGCCTGGGGAGGGAGGCCACACGGAACGGCGGCGCTGTGGCCGGTGTCAGGGACCATCAACGGGGCGCGGCACTTCGGTTCACCGGCTCCGGCCAGCTGGCGCACGATTGCGGAGTTACCGCTCGGTATGTATTGACTGGTTACGCGACCGAAGTTAAATTTAAAGGTTGGCGCCACCGGCTATGCCGCTAGGTGGCTGAGCCATTTCTCTAGTGGCACAGTCGAGACGTCTCACAAGTCAGCCACACGTTCAGGGCCAGGCCTCACAGGATTCTTGATTTCCTGTTCGATTATCTGGGCTGGACAGGGGATAAGAGGAGACGGGCATGAAAGCGGTCTTCAGGCATGTGAGCCTCTGGCGAATTCCAGTAGTAGCAGCGGTTGCCGGGCTAGGGGTTCTGGCGGCACCGGCCACCGCATCCGCACAGCCTTCCAACGACAACTTCACCAACGCAACCGTCATCTCCTCGCTGCCCTTTAGCGACATCGTCGACAACACCACCGCCACAACTGAGCCCGGCGAGCCGAGTAGCTGCAGCAGCCCCCCCATTCAGCAAACGGTCTGGTACTCAATCACGCCCACCAGCAACATGACCCTCAAGATGGACATGTTCGGGAGCAATTTCTCCAACGGTCTCTTCACCGTCTACCAACAGACCGGGACAGGATTCGGCGGGCTTTCCACCTTGATCTGTGAGACCTCCGTATCGTCAGTGAACGTCCGCGTCTTCGCTAACACGACCTACTACATCCAGGCTGGCAATAACTTTGGGAGCGGTGGGCTGCTTCAGCTGAATGTGCAGCAGATCCCGCCGCCGGCCAACGACAACTTCGCGAACGCTACCCAGATCACCGCACTGCCGTTCACCGACACCGTTGACACCTCGGGGGCCACCCTCGAGCCGGGCGAGCCGATACCATCCTGTGCCTTTCCCCCGCTGGAGGGGACCGTGTGGTACGCCTTCACACCCGCCACGAGCGGGTCCGTTTCATCGAGCATTGACTCAAGCTTCCCCACTGCAGAAGAGGTATACACAGGGACATCGTTCGCCAATCTCACTGCCCTTCAGTGCGGCGGCGGGTTTTCTCAAGTGCACACGATTCATGTGAACGCGGGCAATACGTACTACTTCCAGGTGGAAGGCTTCGGCCTGGTCGGAGAGGGCGGCACGATCACCTTCAACCTCGTCACGACACCGCCGCCGACGGCGAATTTCTTCTTCACGCCCTTCGACCCGTCGATCTTCGACACGGTCCAGTTCTTTGACCAATCGTTCGATCCCGGTCAGGTTGGCTTCCAGACGGAGGCCTGGAACTTCGGCGACGGGACAACGGGAACTGGCAGCTTCCCGACACACCGCTACGCGGCTGACGGTGACTACACCGTCGGGCTCACCGTCACGACGTTTGACGGGCGGACCGCCTCGGCATCCCAGGTCGTGCACGTCAGGACCCATGATGTGGCCATCGCGAAGTTCACGGTCCCCACTTCGGCAAGTGCCGGCCAGACGCGTTCGATCACGGTGGGGGTCAGCGACAAACGCTACCCCGAGACAGTCCAGGTGCAACTGCTCAAGGGCAACAGCCAGGGCGGCTTCGACCAGGTCGGCACCCTAACGCAGTCGATACCGGTGCAAATGGGCAAGGCCACGACCCCGTTCGCATTCAGCTACACCTTCACGCAAGATGACGCAGCGGTCGGCAAGGTCACCTTCGAAGCGATCGCGACCATCCAGGGCGCCCGCGACGCTCTTCCCGCGGACAACACCGCCATCGCCTCAACCATCGTCCATTAAGAGCTCGCAGGCGAATAAATGGTCGGCCTGACTCGGCAAACACCCAGGTCGCGGTCCTGGAGGGCCTCCGAAACCGACGGTTTGTTCCCAGGCGACTCCTAAGAAAGAAACTTCTGATCTCCATCTTCCGGAAGCCCGGGCTGCAGCCCCCGTCGTGGCGGCCGCTGACTCACCCTTCTCTGAACACGCATATCCGGTTGCCTCCTCCCCGGACGCCAGCAGCAGCGCATTGGCGCACCAGATTGCCTGATCTGGCGCGAGACGATCAGCCGACGGCCGAACACGGCTGGCACGCAGAACGAACGGCGGTTCTTCGCGCACCTACCGGCGGAGCGCCGATCACGCTCCGCGATTGGCTTGGCTACGGCCGGGGCTGTTCGGGCGGCTGGCGCGCCGTTCCTGCCCGGGGCCGGCTGGAGCGCTAGGTGTCCAGGCGGGACATGACGCGAGGACCCCTCTCCGCTTCTCGCGGATCTCGATTGCGCGGTGCACGGATCTGGCCCGTTCCTCCGCGTCTTCCTGGGGTCCTCTGTCACAGTCACTCCATCCCTGCCAGGCGGCACGTGCCATGGACCAAGGTCCCTGCGGCACAGGACGTTCGGCCTGACGGCACCGGCACCGCCGGGGGGCGGCGGGGGAGCATCACGCGGTTATCGTGACCGCGGCCCCGCCGTCGTGGGCGTTTGCCGGTGGCCGTCAGGCGGGTGCGCATGCCGCGCGGCCGGATCACATCGTCAGGAGTCACGCCGTGGCTGATGGTCCACGGACCGTCAGGCGGCTGGAAGCCACTGCCTGCGGTACAGTGCATGCCGTGTCCTTGGGGCGGTCGTGCGGCCGGTGTCCCGGTTGGTGATGACCAAATAACTTGGGCTACAGCAACCCGCCACCGCCTGCGCATACGCCGGTAGCTACAGCGTCGGGGCCCGGATTGCTCCTAAGCAGTAGGGCGCGCGTTCGAATCGCGATCGGGGGCGCAAAGAGCCTTTGACCTGGGGTTTCGCAAGGTCAGGTGCCGCCGCTGAAGTAGGCTTCTGCTCAGCTTCCCCAGGCAGTAGGTCATCGGCCGGGCCCGCGATGGCGTGCTCGACGCAGATCCGCTGGGAGGACTGCTGGTGCCGGCGCTGCTCCCAGCCGGCGGTTTCTTCTCGCGCCGCGTTCTTGCCGGGCTTCTTCGGCGGGGCGCTGACCAGGCCGGGGAAGTCACGGGCCAGGCCCTGATAACCCGCATCAACCTCAGCCTGGACATCGGGATGGCGGCACAGCAGGTCTTCGATTCCTTCGGTGCGCAGCGCGGTGACGTCGTGCATCCGGCCGGGCCGGAACGCGCCCAGCCACAGCAGCCGGCCCGCCCCGTCGCTGATCGCGGTGGCCTTGCCGGTGTTCTGCTTCTTCTTGCCGGACACAAACGCCCGCCGCCCAGGCCGGGCCGCGGCGGGCCGTCGCACCTGCACCTCGGTGCCGTCGATCCGCAGCTACACCCCTTCAGCGGCGGCATAAGCGAACACATCGGCCAGCGTCCGCAGCCGCAGCCCGGGCTGGCCGGGCACAGCGAACCCTCGCTGGGCGAGCAGTGGCCGGATTTCCCCGACCGCCCGGGTAATGGTCGAGCGGTGCACCCCGTAGAACACCGCCAGCGCGGCATGCGGCAGCTGGAACCGCAACACCACCAGGGTGGCGATCACTTGGTCCGTGAACGCCAGCTCATAGTCTGGGCCTGCGCCTTCGGCGCGCCGCCGGTCCCGGCCGCGCCGCGCCCGCAGCCGCGACTCCTGCTGCGCCAGCCACAGTGGCGCCAGTTCGGCGATCAGCTTGCCCAGCTTGCGGCGGCCGATTCCAGTGCAGATACGATGCGACAAGGCCGCGCGGGCCCATCTTGACTTCACACCTTGATCGTTCCGCGCGGCCGTTCACATTCCCGGAACCGACACGCCAAGATCATCCGTTACGTCTCGAACGTCCTATCGCGCACCAAGTCGTTATGCGCTCGCAAGCATGCTCGCTCGCCGTCAACGGGGCTCGCGTCCAACCTGTGGCGAACTCGCGACTCTGCCCTATCACCCGCCCCGCCGATACAGATCGACTCGGCGCGGCTTGCAACTACTCGAGCCCTGCGGGGGGAGAGCGCGCAGATCATCCGATTTTGTGCCTCCTGGGCCACGTCATGTGATCGACCTGACTCGGCACCGGGGCTTTGCGATTGCCGACTGCTCGTGATCAGCTTTCCCCGCCAAGCGGTTGCCTGAACTCAGCTCCGCCGGGGAGGCAGGGAGCAGACTCCGGCACACCCAAACACGGCAACCGCGGGGCCCGAAGCCCACCTCAAACAAACGCTTGCGGTCACGGGCCGATACAGGTAAGGCGGATCCGGGCCCAAACCGTCAAGGACAGCAATCACGGAAAGTAACCCCGCCTTGGCCGCTCTCGGCGCGCCGCTGCGCTCTACAATCGCCGAATGCGTCGCGTGTGCCTTGCCTCAGGTGACTTGCCTGGGGAGCATATGGATGACCATTGCTTGCCCATCAGAGTGGATGGAGGATGGCATGTTCTATCAGCACATGCGTCAGACTGCCCGCCGGGTTGCGACGTTCGCCTTCGTCGGCGCGGCGGGGCTGGGGCTTGGGCCGGCCGGGGCTGGCCTCGCTGCCGCTGGCAATCTGCCAGTGCCTGCGCCCAGCATCGTGGACTACCAGTTCCTCAATGGCAGCACGACACCGCCGACTGAGGCGAACTGCCTCTCGATCGGCCGGCGCTGCTTCACCCCGGCGTCGATACAGAACTCCTACAACCTGCCCCCGCTGTACGCGGCCGGCAATGAGGGCCAGGGCGTCACGATCGCGATCATCGACTCGTTCGGCAACCCCAACATGGCCTCGGACCTGGCGAACTTCGACACCCAGATGGGCCTGCCGCACATGTGCGGCGAACCCGGCGAGGCCTGCGGCCCCGGGATTCCGACGTTCCAGCACGTGTTCTGGAACGGCGTGACCCAGGTCATGGCGCCGCCGCCGGGCAGCAACGGCACCGGCAGCCAGACCCGCAACATCTGGGCGCTGGAGACCAGCCTGGACGTGGAGTGGGCGCACGCCATCGCCCCGCTGGCCAACATCCTGCTCATGACGACCAATCCCGCCGAGACCCTGGGGGTGCAGGGGTTCCCGCCGATGATGGACGCCGAGCAGTTCATCGTGGACCACCATGAGGCGACGGTCATCTCGCAGAGTTTCGCCGCCGCCGAGGAGACCTTCGCGAGCACGCAGTCGCTGCTGAACCTGCGGCACGCGTTCATTTCCGCGGCGAGCAGCGGGGTCACCGTGCTGGGATCCTCCGGCGATGGCGGGACTGCCAACACGTCCTTCACGCCGGTGAAGAACCCGGCGACGATCCCGTTCCCGACCGTCGAGTGGCCGGCCTCCGACCCGCTGGTTACGGGGGTGGGCGGCACCTACCTGTGCACCGATCCCGTCACCGGCACCAGCGTGGACTCGGCTGACCCGCCGGTGAACTGCCAGTCCAACCCGGGCGTGCGTGAGGTCGGCTGGATCGGCTCCGGCGGCGGCTTCAGCCACGTGTTCGCCAGGCCCTCCTACCAGGACACGCTGCCGGCCGGGTCGACCCCCATCGGCGCCATGCGCGGCGTCCCCGACATCGCCTACCAGGCGAGTTCCCGCACCGGGGTGCTGGTTTACAACACCGCGCCCGGGTTCGCGCAGAACGGCACGAAATGCCCGACCGGTAACCCGTGCAGCGCCGGCTGGTACGTGGTCGGCGGGACGTCCTCATCCTGCCCGCAGTGGGCCGGGCTGGTCGCGATAGCAGACCAGATCGCCGGACACGGGCTCGGCCCGATCAACGCCACCCTCTACTCACTCGCCTCCGGGCCCAACTACAGCACCTACTTCTACGACGTCACCACCGGCAACAACCAAGCCGACCCCAGCGTCCCCGGCTACCCGGCGACCACGGGCTGGGACCCCGTCACCGGCCTAGGCACACCCAACGCCGCCACCCTGGTGCCGGCCCTCGCCAGTCACTGACCACCACCAATCCGGAGGGGGATCCCCCTGTGCGATCCCCCTCCGGGCACGGCCAGGCACCGATGTTCCGGCCGCCGTGCACAAACGGGCATAATCTGGCGCGCGGCCGCCGCAGGCATAACGTCCCAAGCATGAGCCCTGACCGCGCCGCACGGTGCCCCGGGAGCCTGGCAATCGGTGGCGGCTGCGCACCAGGCTCGCAGCGCCAGACCCCAACAGCCACCCGCCGCTCCCGGACACAAGCAACGACGCCAAACCTTACAAAGGCCGTCGGCGAGCCTCTCACGCGCCCGATCCGTCGCCAGCGCGGGCCACGCAGATGACCCCGATCTGTGCACAGCCGCCCAGCCAGCCCAGCTACGAGTACGGCGCGCAAAACGGCGGAATTGCGTGCCTTCTCGAGAGCGGTCACGCCTCTTTGTCAGCAGTGTCAGACAGCATGGGGTCATTGCGCTGCGATGGTCAGCGGCGACCGTGCTCACGCTCGGCCTCCTTGAGGCCGCTGTCGGCGCCCGGCCAGCTACCTGTCAGCGCGCTTATGCCGCTCACCGGGTCCGCAGGTAGTTCAGGTACGACTCGCCGCGCGGTGACAACCGGTAGCCGACGTCGAGGCTGAGGGTCAGCCCGAGTTCCTTCAGCCGCCGGACGTGCAGCTTGAAGTCCTGCCGCCCCCAGCCCATGGCTTCGGCCAGGACCGTGGACACGATGCCGGGCCGGTCAGCGATCAGCGCGAGCACCGCGCCGGTCCACGGCCCGCGGCTGCTTGAGGAGTCCATCCGGGCCAGCCTGGCTGTGATCGCGGCGACGTCCGCCTCGGTCAATCTGGCGGCGCGGGCCAGCTCGCCCCTGGGGTCTGGCCCGTCGATTCGCCGCAGCCGGATGCGGTAAACCGGCAAAACCGGGTCACCGCGCAGGCCGGCCAGCAATTCGCCGGCCCTGGCGTACCCGGCCTGGCGTGCCTGGGATTTTGCAAGGTCAGGTGCCGCTGCCGAAGTGGGCTTCCGTTCAGCTTTCCCCAGGCAGTAGGTCATCGGCCGGGCTTGCCCTTGGAGCGTTATGTGACATCTGACCTGCTCTTTCTTGGTGGTGGCGTTCTCTGGACGCGTTAGCACAGCGTCGTTATGGGATGGACCAAATAACTTGGGCTCATCCGGACTGCTGCTGACGCACGCGGCTGGATCATCAGCAGCAGCGGTGGCCGTACCAGTTGGCACACCCGGTTAACCCCGTCGCGCGCGCCCTGGTGCCTGCTTATGCGCTCGCAAGCAAATCCGCTCGCCGGCAATGGGCCCGCGTTTAACTGTGGGTGACCCGCGACCCTGTCCTAACACCCGCCGGACGTAAACAGATCGCCGAATCGGCGCGTCTTGTGCTTGCCTCGATCGCGATCGTCTGAGTGCGCAGATTGGCTGGTTCTGCGCTCCCGGGTGTTCTGAGCTCGCCCCATCTTACGTTCCTCGGCACTGGGGAAGGAATGTCTTCCAGGCGGGCGTTGTTGACGGGCCGCGCTTGGCCCCGAACCTGGCCGCAGAGGAGGACGTCGCTGTTCCCAAGCCTTTCATAATGAGGTGCTGCACCCGCAAGCACGCCAAGCCCAAGGCGGTGGGAATCCCGGTGACTGTGGCTGCTGGCTGGGCGTTTTCGGTTGAGCCATTCCACTGCTCGGCCAGTGTGAGCTGAGGTGCGAACGAGGCGTATTTCCCAACGGCCATGCATTGAAGCGGCCGAGGACAGGCCACGGTCCAAAGCATGAGATCGTAGATCTGTCCTTCCGGATTCGGGGGGGCCTGGATCGCCCACTTGTTCCCGTTCCACCGCTCGGCGAGGCTGGCGTTTCCGAACGAGCCGCCGACGGCCGTGCAGGCCGAGGGGGAGGTGCAGGCCACCCCTTCCAGGCGGATGCCCTGGACACCGGCGGGGTTGGGGGTGGGCTGGATGTTCCAGCGGGTGCCGTTCCAGCGTTCAGCTAGCGTTGCCGCGGGATTGCCCGTGCTTGCCCCGACGGCCGTGCAGGCCAACGGAGAGGGACATGCCACCCAGTTCAGGGTGCCGCCGCCGGGGGAGGATGGGTTCGGGGTTGGCTGAATGCTCCACTTGGTCCCGTTCCACCGCTCCGCCAGCGTTGGCCCCACCGGATCGCCCGCGCTGTCTACGGCGGCTCCGACGGCGGTGCACGCCGATGGGCCGGTGCAGGCCACGCCGGAGAGCTCCGCGCCCTGGACACCGGCGGGGTTGGGGGTGGGCTGGATGCTCCAGCGGCTGCCGTCCCAGCGCTCCGCCATGGTCACCCAAGTGCCGGAGGCGTTGACGGCTGCGGCGACGGCCGTGCACGCCGAGGCCGAGGTACAGGCCACTGAGTTCAGCAGGGTGGCCTGCGCGCCTGGTAGGTGGGGGATCGGAACCACGCTCCACTTGGTTCCGGTCCACCGCTCCGAGAGTGGCTGCGGCTGGCCCGAACTGTTGGAGTAGGCGCCGACGGCCATGCAGGCCGACGGCCCGGTGCAGGACACGCTTTCGAGATTGCCGCCAGCGGACGTGATCCCGGGGGGATTGGGCACGGGTGTGATGTCCCAGCCGTTCCCGTTCCAGTGCTCGGCGAGCAGCGCATGCCGGGGAGAGTTATCAATGCCGGTTCCACCGACCGCCATGCAACTGGCTGGGCTCGTGCAGGAGACGCCGATCAAACCGCTGGGCTCTGCCCCCGGCAGATTGGGCGTGTTCTGGATCTTCCAGGTCTGGCCGTTCCAGGATTCGGCAAGGCTAACCGGCGTGCTGAAGCCGTTCGCGGCGGGGCCAGCGGCCATGCAGGACGAAGGCATGGGGCAGGAGACGGCGAAGAACCCGCTAGCCGAAGCCTGGGTTCGATTGGGCGTGGGCTGAATGGACCACTTGGTCCCGTTCCACCGCTCCGCCAGCGTCACGCTGATGCCCGAACTGTTGACATAGAGCCCGACGGCCTCACAGGCCGGCGAGCTGGTGCAAGACACGCCATTGAGGAACCCGAATTGTGCTCCTGATGGGCTGGGCGCTGGCTGGATCACCCAGTTGGTCCCGTTCCACCCCTCGGCCAGGTTGACCCCCGTGCCCGAGCTGTTGATATCCAATCCGACAGCCTCACAGGCCGAGGGCGAGGCGCAGTCCACCCCGAACAGGACGCTTGCCTGTGCGCCCGCCGGGTTGGGCGTTGGCTGCGTCACCCACCGCGCTCCGTTCCACCGTTCGGCGAGGGTTCCGGAGTTGGATCCCCCGATCGACACGCAGACCGAAGACGAGGGGCAGGCCACGCCGAACAGAACTCCTCCTCCCGACACGGGATTGGGTGTCGGCTGAATCAGCCACTTCGTTCCGTTCCACCGCTCGGCGAAGGTCCCGGCGTTCGAGGCCCCGACGGCAGTGCAGGCAGAAGCCGAGGAGCAGGAGACGCCGAACAACATCCCGCCCCCCGCGGAGGGGTTGGGCGTTGCCTGGATGGACCACTTGGTCCCGTCCCACCGCTCGGCCAGGGTGATGTCCGTGCCTGAGTGAGTGAACGAGTTGCCCACCGCGACGCAGTCCGAGGACGATGTGCAATCCACGGCGTTAAGCGTGCTGCTTGCCGCTCCTTGAGGGCTGGGCGTGGGCGCTATGCTCCAGCTGGTCCCGTTCCACCGCTCGGCCAGGGTCACTGTGGTTCCGAGCCGTTTGGTGTAGTCACCGACAGCGGTGCACGAGGAAGAGCTGGAGCAGGAGACCCCGGCGAGCTGGCCAGTGCGCGCCCGTGGATTAGGGCTCGGAACGATCGACCATCCCGGGCCCGAACCTGCCGGGGCCGGTGCCAGTGAGGCGCGACCGCCAGTGTGGCCGCTCGTGCCGGCCACCTTCCCCACGGCCGATCCGGCGGATTGGGTGGCGGCGAGCGCACCAGGGGCGGCCAGCCCGGCGCTCCCCGCAGCCAAGGTGAATACGGCCACCGCCGCGAGGCATTTCTTCCTGGCTGACCCCCGAATCGCCGCGCGTGAGGTCAGCCAGCGTGCCGCCGCTCTCCCCCCGGCACCGTCCTGCTCTGCAGGTCTGAATATCCTCGCATGACCATCCAGGCATGAGGCGAAAAGGGCCAGCGCTGGCGCTAGCGCCCACCCCCAGCTCCTCCGCGAGGATGCCGCCCGGCCAGCCATCGCGGCCCTGTATTGACTCGGTGCACCGGAGTCGGCTGCCTGGCCAAGATGTGGTCGTCGCATCGGATTCTCCCCTTCTGAACTGGCCCCAAGGGCGGGCGGTGCGGCACGGCCGCCTGCGTGCGCTGCCGCCGCCACGAGGGCTCCCGAGGACATCTCGCGGCCGACGCTAGAAGGTCGGCAGGATGGCCAGAAGGGGGCATGCCCTGATCTTGAGGCAGGGGTGACCCCGCAATTTCGCGAGCCCGGGTTAGGGCTAACCCTTACGTCTCAGGCGCGCACGAAGGCCAGCACGGCGAGCACGCGGCGGTGATAGTCCGGGGTGTCGTCCAGGCCGAGCTTGGCCAGGATGCGGCCGACGTGCGCCTCGACCGTCTTGGGGCTCAGCACCAGGGTCTGGGCGATGCCCTGGTTGGACCGGCCTTCGGCGACCAGGGCGAGCACCTGGCGCTCCCGCCCGGTCAGGTCATCGAGGGGCCCGGGCCGGCGGGGCCGCTTGAGGAGGCGGGCCACGATGGTGGGGTCGAGCACGCATTCCCCCTCGGCGATGCGGGCGATCGCGTCTTTGAGGGCGCCGATGTCCGACACGCGTTCCTTCAGCAGGTAGCCCAGCGCTTCGGGGTGGTGCTCGAGGAGCAGGGTGGCGTACCGCCTCCAGGTACTGGGACAAGACCAGCACACCCACGCCGGGGTGGAAGGTGCGGATCTGCTCGGCCGCGGCCAGGCCCTCGTCGGTGAAGGTGGGCGGCATCTTGATGTCGACGATCGCCACGTTCGGGCGTTCGGTGGCCACGATCCGCAGGAGCTGCTGGGCGTCGCCGGCCGTGCCGGCGACCTGCACGCCGGCGTCTTCGAGCAGGCGGGCCGTGCCCTCCCGGATCAGCATGGCGTCGTCGGCGATCACGACCCGCATGGGAGCTCCGCTCCGATGGTGACCCCTCCGCTCGCCGCTTGCCCGACGCGGAACTGGCCCCCGACCGCACCGACCCGGTCGGCCAGGCCGGTGAACCTGGCATCCAGCTCGGGCCCGGGGTGGTGGCCCGCTGCGTCCTCGGTGACTTCGATGACAAGCCGGCCGCCGTCGTGCCGGACATCCACTGTCACGCCGCTCGCTGCGTCCAGCGTAGCCAGGTAGCCGGTGGTTTCTGCGATGACGAAGTACGCGGCGGCCTCCACCGGGCCCGGGAATCGCCTCTGCGGCATGTGAATGACCGTGACGGGGGTGGGGGTGTGCTCGCCGAGCGCCTCGACGGCCGCGGCCAGCCCCTCCTCGGTCAGGGCCGCCGGGTAGATCCCGTGGGCTAGTTCCCGGAGCTCGCCGATGGCGGCCCGGAGCCGCTCGTCGGCCTGGTCGAGCAATGCGATGAGGTTCGGGTCGGCACCGGTGCCGGGCTGGGCACGGGCCAGGCGTAGCGCGAGGGCGAGGCCGACGAGGCGCTGCTGGGCACCGTCATGCAGGTCCCGCTCGAGCCGCTGTCGCTCGGCGTCGCCGGTGGCGACAATCCGGGCCCGGGAGGCCCGCAGCTCCTGCAGCTGGGCGAGCACTTCCGCCTGCAGCCGCTCGTTGTCCACAGCCAGCCGTGCGGCGGCGGCGACCTCCTCGACGACGGCGGGATCGTCCAGCAGCCCCGGGCGGTGGAAGAGCACGGCCGCCGTCTGCCCCTGGCGCGCGAGCGGGGTCACGGTGCGGCGGTCCGGTTTCGCCGGATCCACGGCGGTCCCGGCGGCATCGACCAGCCGCCCAGGATCGGCCAGCGGATAAGCCACCTCCAGGCCCGGGTCGCCCAGCGACCGGGCCAGCACATCCCGCAGCGCCCCGGGGGTAGGTGATTCGCCCAGTTCGACCACCAGCGCGGCCATCGCGGACCGGGCCCGCCGCGCCAGCAGCCATGACCATGCCACGCCCAGGCCGATCGCGCACAGCGCAGCCGCCTGGGCCAGCCACAGGCGGTACTCGAACTGGTCGGTGCCGAGCAGGCCGCGTGACAGGCTGTGGGCGAAGTCGGAACAGGCCAGCAGCAGGTACGCGGCCCCGCCTGCGAGGACCGGGGCGGCCGCCCGGCGCAGC
>Ga0070707_100000826_pt1 | contig 30658 bp, 29 predicted proteins | sample KBSK5502metaG_FD_65468 | JGI IMG/M metagenome (GOLD analysis project Ga0070707, IMG submission 65468) | Corn, switchgrass and miscanthus rhizosphere microbial communities from Kellogg Biological Station, Michigan, USA - KBS K5-50-2 metaG | ecosystem: Host-associated > Plants > Roots >... | reverse complement strand
GGACACCTGGCGGCGTCGCGGTCGGCCTGCTCGATGCGGTCACCGGGCGGGAGGAGGGCACCCAGGATCGCACGATCGAGCCACGATCCAACTACGCGGTGGTGCGCGCGACCAAGGATTTCCGCAAAGGCGAAACCGGTATCGGCTTCATCGGCACGATGGTGAACCGTTCCAACGACGAGTGGACCGAGGCCTCGCTCCGCGGCGATGCGATGGTCGGAGGCTTCGACCTCCGTCACCGTTTCCTGAAGAGCCGCTTCGAACTCACCGCCAAGATCGTCGGATCGAGGGTCTCGGGATCGGAGGACGCGATCTCTGCAACCCAGAAGAGCTCGGTGCACTACTTCCAGCGCCCCGACGGCGAGCTCGCGTACGATCCGAGCCGCACATCCCTCGGGGGCAACTCGGAACAGGTGACGTTCGGGAAGATTGGCGGGGGAAAACTCCGGTTCCAGACCAGTTATCAGCGGGTTTCTCCGGGATTCGAGACCAACGATATCGGTTTCCTCCGGCGCGCCGACTGGCAGAGCCAGGCCACCTGGGCGGCCATTCAGCTCAACAAGCCGAGTCCGCTCTACCGAAGACTCTTCTGGAATTTCAACGAGTGGAACGACTGGACGACGACGGGTCTGCCCTTGGATCACGCGGTGAATACGAACGTGCATACCGAGCTGCCCAACAGCTGGTGGCTGCATCTCGGCGGCACCCTGGGCGGATTGGGCACCGTGTACTGCGACCGCTGCGCCAGGGGCGGTCCCGCGCTGCGGACCTCGACCTACTTCGCGCCGTGGGGCGGCATTCAGGGCGACTCCCGGTGGCCTCTCATTCCCGGCATCTGGTTCAACTACAGCTCGCGGGACGAAGGACGCTCCAGGTTTTTCAATCTGAGCCCCTCGCTCGATTTCCGGGTCGGCTCGGGCTGGACCGGGAGTCTGGGCACCAGCTATTCGTGGAACCGGGATGACCGGCAGTGGTATGGGAACTTCACCGATGCCGGCTCGGTAACCCACTACACGTTTGCCCACCTGGAGCAGCGAACCTACAGCCTGCAAGCGCGGGTCAACTTCACGGCCTCGCCGACGCTGACGGTCCAGGCGTACGCGGAGCCATTCATCAGCAACGGGAAATACAGTAACGTGCGGGAGCTTGCCGATCCACGCGCGGCGCAATACGACGATCGCTTCACGCTCTACAACGACCCTGCCGTGATCGCCGACCCGGGCCAGTTCAACGTCAAGGCGTTCAATTCAAACGTGGTGCTCCGCTGGGAGTACCGGCCCGGATCGGCGCTCTTCCTGGTGTGGCAACAGGGACGGTCGGACAGCAGGGTGTACGACGGCAGGACGCTGGGGGGAGACATTGACCGGCTCTTCAGCGCGCACCCGGACAACACCTTCCTGGTGAAGCTGAGCTACTGGTTCGATCGCTGAATCTTGATCCCGCGGAACGCCGGCCGATCGGCCGGCGCGAGGGCAGTCATCCAGCCGGGATATCGGGTGACCATGTTCCCGGCCCACCGCTGTTCCTGTGAGGCGAGCACACTCAACTCGGAGATGAGCCCGCGGAATCGAGCCGCGTCGGACCGGCTCAGAAAGACCGCCTGACCATCCCGCACGACGAACGACTGCTGTCGCTCCAGGGTAAAATCCGCGAGAGAGTCCAGTATGGCGGCAGTGGCCCGCTGCACGTCGGCGTAGGCCGCGAGATCTCCCTCCCACTTCCGCATCGCGTCGCCCGCGGCGGCGAAGAGCCCGTGACGAACTCCATCCGTCCCCTCCAGAGAATCCGCCCGCAGTACCAGTTTCGACGCCACCACCGAGACACTCGATTGCAGCGTGTCCACCTGCCCGAGATAGGCGGCGACCGCGGATCGAAGTGCACGGAGCGACGACACGGACTGCAGCGCGCGCCCCTGAAGGCGTTGATCGAATCGCTGCTGGGCGATCCACTCTTCGAGGCGGTGTTGCCTGACGGCGATGGAATCCCCGAGCTCGGTGATCAAGGGCCCCAGCGAGGCTTCCATCTGCGGGCTTGGTGCGGGCGTGGCCGACACCGCGCTGGGCGGTCGAGCTGGGGTGCGGAGGAGGTAGAACAGCAGCGCAACTACCACCGCCGCGACCACGCCCAGTATCGCATTGCGGGAGCCCGATCGCCTCGCGGGCCGACGGACTTGCACATTTCCGACGGGGGGCGCCGTCCCCAGCGCGCCCCGCCCAAGCCCAACCACGACCTGCTGGTAGGCGACGACGGTGCTGGCGCTGCGAAAGTTGTCCTCATCGCCAACGGCGAGTGGAGTCTCCGGAGTGATGAAGCCGTTGCGGACGGCCTGTGCCAGCCAGGTGACGTCCTCCAGGACGACTTCCTTGCCTCGAGAGTCTTTGTATCGGAAGTGCATGCCGGATTCGAGCGCAAAGGACGTACCCACCGACCCCCCCTTCCCCAGCATGGGCAACTCGATGCAGATAAATGAGTTGAATCGCTGCGGAGAAGCGGCCACCGCTGCCCGGGAGGCATTCCCGTGGCGCAGAGTGCGACAGTAGCCGAAAAGACGCCTGCCAGTGTGTGTGCCGATCAGTCAGGGGTCGTCCTTCCTCCAGTTGTCCCGTGCATGGAGAAAATCATGGCAAAACTGGTCGGCAGAAAACGCGTTCTGGTCGTGGGACTTTCGGTCGCGGCGGTGGGAATCCTCGCGGCGGCGGTCGCAGGTGGAGGCGATGGTGGCTTGTTCGGTTCGCGGCGCGTCAAGGCCACGCTTCCCGCCGGTACCACGCTCGTAGGATCGCTGTCGAATACTCTCTCGACCGAAGGCCTCAAACCTGGCCGAGAGGTCACCCTGACGACTCGCGCCCCCCTCCAGCTCGCCGAGAATCGTGTCTTGCCGGCGGGTGTCGTCGTGCGGGGTGAAGTCACCCATGCGCAGGGTGGCGGACGCATCGCTGGAGCCCCCGAATTGACCATCCGCTTCCGCGAGATCACCGTGGACGGATCGAGTTATCCCATCAGTGCGGAGCCGTTCCGGGTCCGGGGCAAGGACGACCTGGTCGAGAGCGTCGCCGAAATCGGCGGAGGCGCGGTGGTCGGCGGCATCATCGGCGCCGTCGCGGGCAGCACGGTCAAGGGCGCGGTCATCGGAGGAGTACTTGGCACCGGTGTCGCGGTTGCGACCAAGGGAAATCAGATCGTGCTTCCGGCAGGCACGCGCCTCCGGGTCCGGCTCACGGAGCCGGTCCTGGTGTCGTTCACGCCGATCGCCGCCAAGGATGGAGAGACCGACAAGTAAGGAGGACGTTTCGATGCAAAGACGGACATTGTTCGCGGCCGCGGTGCTGGTGACCGCTGCCGCCGCGCCGGTCGCTGCCCAGGCTGCGTTCGGGCTCAAGGCCGGAGCGTCGTTCGGAAACATCTCCAACAAGGGCGTACTGCCGGGGAGTCTCAAAACGCGCACCGGATTTGCCGGGGGTCTTTACATCGGAGGTGGTTCTTCCATCGTGGGCTTCGGCGTCGAGGGGCTCTACGCCCAGCGCGGTCTGAGCTCAGATGAAAGCCTCGCGGATTCGGAGACGCGACTCGATTACGTCGACGTGCCGGCCTACCTCAAGGTCAACATTCCGACCTCGGGTGTCCGCCCCTTCGTATACGCCGGACCGCAGATTTCTTTCGAGGTGCGCTGCAAGACCGCCGGCGGCGGGGAGTGCACCACCACGTCGCCCCGGAAGAGCACCGACTATGCCGGCGTCATCGGGGCCGGACTCCGCCTCGGCAAGGGGACCGCGGTGACCCTCGAGGGTCGCTACGTCTATGGGCTCCAGGACCTGAAGCTTTCCACCGTCACCTCCGGCGAGAGCTACAAGAACCGCACCTTCATGATCCTGATCGGCGTCGGGAAGTAGGACGTCAGGGATTGGGAATTGGGGGTCGAGGGGCGAATTTACTCCCGACCTCCGACCCCCGGGCTTCATGCTGCGCCCTCTCCACTGCTTCCTGCTGCTCGTTCCAACCGCGCTCTCCGCGCAGCTCGCGCCGGTGGAGCGTGCCGTGGCCCGCCAGGTGGATACCCATCGTCACGAAGCGGTCGCGCTTCTCGAGCGGCTGGTGAATCTCAACAGCGGCACCATGAATCTCGCGGGCGTGCGGGCCGTGGGAGACGTACTTCGACGCGAGCTCGATGCCCTCGGGTTCGCCACACGCTGGGAGGACGGCGCTCCTTTTCAGCGGGCGGGGCATCTGATCGCGGAGCGGACCGGCCGGGGACCGCGCGTGCTGCTGATCGGCCACCTCGACACGGTCTTCGAGCCGGAGCATCCCTTCCAGCGGTTCGAGCCCCTCGATTCGGTCCGCACCCGGGGCCCGGGAATCACCGACATGAAGGGCGGCGACGTCATCCTCGTTCAGGCGCTCAAGGCGCTTCGCGCCGAGGGCCAGCTCGACCGCATGAGTATCACCGTCGTGCTGCATGGCGATGAGGAGCTGACGGGCGAACCAAGGGCGCTCGCCCGGAAAACGCTGATCGAGATCGCGCGGAGGTCCGATATCGCGATCGGATTCGAAGATGGCGACGGCGATCCGACCACGGCGGTCATCGCCCGGCGAGGCTACACCAGCTGGCTTCTCACTTCCACCGGAACGCCGGCGCACTCCTCCCAGGTATTCCGCGCAGATATCGGCCCGGGCGCCATTTATGAAGCATCCCGCGTGCTGCAGGAGTTTCGCGAGCGCCTGACCGGCGATCCGCTGGTCACCTTCAATCCCGGCATCGCCCTGGGCGGCACCACGGTGGCGCTCGATTCTTCGATGGTCCACGGGTCCGCGGCCGGCAAGAGCAATGTGGTGTCGGCGCGCATGACGGTGGCGGGCGACCTGCGGACGATTTCGCCCGACAAGCTCGCGGAGGTCAAGGCGGCGATGGAATCGATCGTGGCGGCTTCGCTCCCGCACACCGCGTCCAGGATTCAGTTCGATGACGGCTACCCGCCGATGGCACCGACCGAAGGGAATCGGCGGTTGCTGGCGGTCTACGACCAGGTGAGCAGGGACCTGGGCGCCGGCCCGGTTGGAATCGACAACCCCGCGCGGGCGGGCGCCGCCGACGTCTCGTTCGCTGCGGGGATCGTGCCGATGATCATCGACGGGTTGGGCCTTGCGGGGTGGGGTGGGCACACCGACAAGGAGATCGCGGACATGAGCACATTATCGATGCTCACCAAGCGCGCGGCGATACTGATCCACCGGGTAACCCGGGTTCCTCCGGCGCCATAGCCCGACTGAAGAGGAGAACACGCTCATGGGCAAGCTCATCAAGACCCTCGCCGGCAAGAGCAGGGACGCGGCGCGGAAGGCCTACAAAAAGGCCGAGACGAAGGTTCTGGTCGCGGAGGGACGCAAGTCGGTTCGCGGCAAGGTCCGCACGGTCAAGAAGGTGACCAGGAAGGCGATCAAGACCGGCCTGATCACCGGTGCCCTCGCCGCCGCGAGTGTGGTGGCGCGGGAAATTCGGAAGCGGCGCGCGAAGGACTAGGCGCGGCGGCGCGGAGGGCCGGCCCGCCCAGCTACCAGGGGCGCTTCCGCTTGGCCTTCCGCGCCTTGCCCGCGGCATAACCCGCCGCCATGACCGCGCTCGCCGCGAGCGCGCCCGCGGCGATCTGAGCGGCCCGCGTGCCTTTGACCCGGGCCACCGCAGCCCGGAGCGCCTTCGCCGCCTTGGCCGCACGCGCCCGAAGAGACGGTTCGACTTTCTTCATCGCCGCCTTGCCCGCCGTCGTGACCCGCTTCTGCACCTTCTTCGCCGTCTTCCGCGCTTTCGTCGCCATGCTTCGCTCCAGGTTGATCGGACGCCGGGATCGTATCGCCGGCACGGATGATTCGCAAACTGTCCCGTCCGAGTTCGACGTTTCCGGTTGTACCCCCACGCACAGCAAACCGCTGCTGGCTCGCCTCTTGCCCCATGACGACCGGGAATCATGCAAGCCCGCGTGTGTCATGGCCCGAACCTCCTCGCGTCTCCGCAGCAGTGATCCTGTTTGCAATTCACATGGAGTAATCCAATGCAAAGATCGTCATGTGTCCCGGCAGTGATGCTCGCCGCCGCGGCGCTCGCCTGCTCCGATAGTCCCGCGGGCCCCGAGGGCCAGGGCACCGTCGTCTTCCAGCTTGCCACGACCGGCAGCGGTGCAACCGCGAGCTCGGCGTTGAGCCCGTCGTTATCCGTGTCGGTGACTCGCGGCGCCGATGTCATCGTGATCGAGGACGTGCAGCTGGTCGCGCGGAAAATCAAGCTCGAGAGCGAGGATGCCGCGTGTGAGGACGACGAGAGCGAAGTCGCGGGGGCGGAATCAGACGAAGACTGCCCCGAACTCAAGCTCGGACCCCTGCTCCTCGATCCGCCGCTCAATGACGGCGCCGAGACGGAGTTCCTGGTGACGCTGCCCGCCGGCAGCTACGATGAGCTCCAGCTCCAGATCCACAAGCCCACGAGCACCGGAGCGGATCAGGCGTTCGTCCTCGCCAATCCGGACTTTGCCGGGATCAGCATCAGGGTGACCGGCACGCGGAACGGCGCGCCATTCACCTTCACCACCGATCTCACCCAGGTCATCGAGATCGAGCTGAATGATCCCATCGTCGTCGTGGCGGACGGGGAAACGGCGTTGACGCTCCTGCTCGACGTGCGGGGCTGGTTCCTCGGCCAGGGCGGGGGCACACTGCTGAATCCGCTCAATCTGACCCAGGAGGACCGCTCCCGGATCGAGCACAACATCCAGCAATCCTTCCATGCCTTCGAGGATGAAGATCACGACGGCGACGACGACACGGATTGACCCGGCTGCTCGCTGATAGCATCGGGCCATTCCCCGGGGGTAAATTGATTCCCCCATGCTCATCCTCACCGCATTGTCCCTGGCCCTTGCCCAGGACACCACTCCCGGCTTCAGCGGCCGGGAGCATCGCATTCGAGTGCAGGTACCCCGGCACGACGCGGCCGCATCCTCGGGACCCGCCGTCACGATCGACGGCCGGCTCGATGAGCCCGTCTGGGCTCGCGCCGCCCGGCTCACCGGGTTCTCCCAGTTTCAACCGGTGGATGGGCGGCCGGCGGAGGAGCCGACCGAGGTCCTGGTCTGGTATGGCGCGGATGCGATCTATTTCGGAATCCGCGCCACCGAGCTGCATGGCGACGTCGTCCGCGCCACCCGGGCCAACCGCGACAATATCACCAGCGAAGACAACGTCCAGATCCTCCTGGACACCTACAACGACAAGCGGCTCGCCTTCCTCTTCGGAGTGAACCCGCTCGGCGTCCAGCAGGACGGCACCCGGAGCGACCAGTTCGGCGGCGGCGCGGGCGGCCGGTCGGCGACCGGGGGAGGCAACCAGAACATCAACCCGCTCGACGGGAACGTCGACCTCAACCCCGACTACGTCTTCGAATCGCGCGGCCGTCTGGTCGACGGGGGCTACGAAGTCGAAGTCAGGATTCCGTTCAAGAGCCTCCACTACCAGGACAAAGCCGAGCAGGTATGGAGCATCAATGTGCTGCGCAGGGTACAGCACAGCGGATATCAGGATTCCTGGACCCCAGCGGTGCGGGCGAGCGCGAGCTTTCTAGGTCAATCAGGAACGCTGGAAGGAATGCATGACCTGAAACGGGGGCTGGTGCTCGAAGTGACACCGACGGCGACCGCCCGGCTCGATGGCGCCCGGGTCCTCCCCGATCGTTGGAAATACGAGGAAGCCGGGGAGCTCGGTGCCGACGTTCGCTGGGGGATCCGGCAGAATCTCACCATGAACGGCACCTGGAATCCGGACTTCAGTCAGGTGGAGGCCGATGTGGGCCAGGTCGTGCTCAACGAGCGATTCGCGCTCTTCTATCCCGAGAAGCGACCCTTCTTCCTCGATGGCCTCGAGTTGTTCGACACACCGAATCAGCTCATTTACACCCGGAGCATCATCGCGCCCCGCGGAGGGGCAAAGCTCACGGGCAAACTCGGCCGCACCAATCTGGCGACGATGCTCGTGGCGGACGACAGACTCTACTCGATGAGCGGCGGCAGCACTCCCATTTTTGGCGTCGCGCGTGTGCGCCACGATCTCCCCGGCAGCGGGACGGCGGGTGTGGTTCTCACCGCGCGGGAGGACGGCCCCGCGTATTCTCGTCTCGGAGGAGTCGACCTCAGGCTGTATCACTCGAAGCTCTACTACGTCGAGCTTCAGGCCGCCCAGTCGTGGACCGGCAGCGGTGGAGCGAGCCGACCCGGCTCCCTGCTTCAAGCGGCGTGGGATCGCACCGGGCGTGGCTGGGGATTTCACTACACCGTGCAGGCGATCAGCCCTGATTTCGACGCGGCGGCGGGATTCGTCAATCGCACCGGCGTCCTGAGCGTCCAGACATTCAACCGGCTCAGCTTCTACGGTAAACCCGATGCCCTGGTACAGACCTACGGCGCCTTCATCGGCATCGGCCGCATCTGGGATTATTCCAACGTCGGCGACGGATCGATCGAAGGCGGCGAATTCATCAGCCCGAGTGCCACGCTTCGCGGCGGGTGGCAGGTCGGCGGCTCGCTGAGCCGGAACTTTTTCAGCTACGAGCCTTCGCGATATTCCGGCTACACCGTCGAGACCGGAGCAGGGACGGCGGTCGATACTCTCCCCTTCGAGGTGCCCGGCCAGGAGCGGAATCAGTGGGGCGGGTCGCTGCGAGTGACGACCCCGACCTACCGGCAATTCACCGCGACGGCGAGCCTGGGCGGGGGACGGGTGCCGATCTTCCTCGAAGCGGCGCCGGGGACGAGCTATCGCGTGGATGGATCGGTGGACCTCCGCCCCACGGCGGCGCTACGCGCCTCGCTTCAGTTCAGCCGACTGGCGCTCAACCGCCGTCGCGATGGATCACGCGTTTCGACCGAGACGATTCCGCGCATCAAGGTGGAATACCAGGTTACCCGCGCCCTCTTCGTCCGCGTCGTCGGCCAGTACGACGCGCTCCGGACCGCCCCCATGGTCGACCGGCAGGGGAGGCCGATTCTCGTGGGCGGGGTCAGGAGTCCCGGCGCCAGCAGCAATGAATTCCGGATGGATTGGCTCTTCAGCTATCGCCCCGGCCCAGGCACCCTGCTGTACTTCGGCTATGGCTCGACCATGCACGAACCGAGACAATTCCGCTTCGGCGACCTGAGCCGCACCGCCGATGGATTCTTCGGCAAGGTGAGTTACGTGTTCCGGATGTAGCCCGACGTTCCCCAGTCGGTCCTGACCCGAATCCGACCTGCCCTCTTGACCGACAATCGGCCTCTCGCCACAGTTAAGTGTCGTATTCCCTGTCCCTTCCCTGCCCTGGAGGCTCCATGAGACGGTTCGCGGTTCCGATGGTACTCGGCGCGCTCGCGATTACGACGGTCGCCTCGCGGGCGGAGGCACAGAACATTTTCTTCGGGGGCGGCTTGTCCCAACCGGTCGGGGACTTCAAGTCGAATCCTGACTTCTCCGCCAAGACGGGATGGCTTCTCCAGGGCGGGATCAACTTCGATGTCGGCAGCAGCGGGATCTTCGTGGAAGCCGAGGGATTCTTCGGAAGCAATTCCCACAAGGACACCGGCAACTTCAAGGAAAAGACCAACATCATCGCGTTCATGGGGGCGCTGGGAAAAAGCTTCGGGGCCGCTGACGCCAAGGTGAATCCCTACATCCTGGCGGGCGCGGGAATCATGGGACACCAGTTCCGCTCCGATAACGATCTCGCCGTGGAAGAGACCGAGAACAAGTTCGGATACACCGGCGCCGCCGGTCTCGCCTTCCGGCTCAATGAGAAAGCCAAATTCTGGATCGAGGCCCGTTATCTCGGCTCGAGCGGCACGGCGGTGATTCCTGTGATGGTTGGAATCCTCCTCGAGCTCGGGAACTGACCGAAGGGTCACCCCCGGAGCCCGAAGGCCGCCTCGAGCGACCTCGTCACCTGAAACACCGAGGGCCGGCGCGTGCCGGCCCTCGGTCGTTCAGGCGCTCCTCCGCACGATCAGGGATTCCCCGCCGGCTCTCGCACGAAGGTGAAGTCGTACTCCAGCCTGATGTCATCGACGACGCTGAGCACGACCGCAACCCGGGGCTGCGTCATGCCGAACTCCCCGAAGTGGATGTGCGTGACCGCCTTTCCGGTGATCGATCCGCCACTGGCCCCGGCCTTCACCTCCCACCGGCTCGGCTTGGTCACTCCGTGAACGGTCAGATGCCCCGTCAGGACCAGCGTCATTTCACCGGAGGTCGGGAGGATTGCGGGAAGTCCCTCGAGGCCGGTGACCACGAGGATTGCACTCGGGAAAGAGTCGGTCACGATCGTGCGGGCCTTGATGAACCGGTCGCGCCGGTCACGATCGCTCGTGAGTGTCCGCAGATCCACTTCGATCCGTGAGGTGGTGGAATCCACCCCGCCCCGGCCGTCGAGCGTGATCCCTCCGCTGATCGTGTTCGTGACGCCGACTGCTTCATTTGGCAATTCGGCCCCGACCAGCTGTTCCCGCACGACGAACCGTGCCTCGTTCCCCTGGGGCGACACGGAGAGGCGAATGGGAACGGGGGCGGGGGCCTTCTTCCCACTCTGGGCCACCAGCACCCCGGGAATCATCAACACGCATGCGGCGAGGAGTGTCCGCTTCTTCATTCGAATCTCTTCCGTCGGGTTGGGTGGAAGCGCCGCCGGAACCTCGTCCCGGCCCTGATCCTACGCAATGTCGCGGCCTCGTGTTGAGATTGGGGAGCGATCGCGAGCTCCAGATGTGTGAATACCGGCACCGGCCAGTCGTCCACCAATAGGAGCACACTTGGAGAGATCATGGGAAAACTGATGAGCAAGCTGAAATCCGCCGCCGCCAGGCGGAAACGCCGGAAGAGCACCGGGGTCGCCAAGGAGATCGGCAAGAAGGCGTTGAAGGCCGGACTGGTGGCCGGCGGCGTGGTCGCCGCCCAGGTCGCGGTACGGGAGGTCGCAATCCGGCGGGGCCTGGTCAAACGGAAAGTGGTCTGAAGCCCCACGAAGTTTCCTTCATGAGGAATGATCATGCGAGTCAATCGCAAGAAGGTCGAGGCGGGAATCAAGATGGCCGCGGCGGCGGTGACGGTCGCGGGAAAGAAAGCCGCCCACAAGCTGGCGCTCCTGGGTGATGACACGCTCGTCAAGGCGGGCGAGGCTGCGCGGCGTCGCAAACGCGCCCGGACGACCAAGGCGGTGCTGAAGGGGGTTGGAAAGGTGGCGCTGGTCACCGGCGCCGTCGTTGCCGGAAGAGCGGCGCTCAAGCGGCGAGGGAAGTAGCCGGAGAAGAAGGCGCGGAGGCGCGAAGTCGCGAAGTCGCGAAGGCGCGGGGAACGCAGTTCGCGTCCTCGCGTCCTCGCGTCCTCGCGCCACCCAGTCTAGCTCCCCACCTGCTCCTCCAGCTCCCGCACGAACCCCAGCTCATCCTCGTTGATCTGGTGTCCCATGCCGGGATAGAGCCGCTTCGTGACCGTGGCCCCCATCCGGGAAAAAACCGTGGCACTCTCGTCCACCCGCGCCTTCGGAATGTGACTATCGACGTCGCTGCATCCCAGGAAGACCGGGGTCCCCTCGAAATTCCCCGGATACTGCCACACCGTGCCCTGCGGCCCGATCAGCCCGCCCGAGAGCGCGACCACGCCCCCCAGCCGCGCCGCATGGCGCACCGCGTACTCACTGCTCAGGCAGGCGCCCTGGGAGAATCCCATCAGGATGATCTGTCGCTTCGGGATCCCCTTTCCCTCGATGGATTGGATCAGCTGATCGATCACGGCCAGGCCCGAGGAGAGCCCTGGCTCGTTCCGGGCCGTTTCCTCCATGAAGCTGAATGGATACCAGGTCCCCCCTGCCGCCGCGGGAGCCAGGTACGTGAATTGGGGATGCCGAAAAAGCTCGGCGAGCTCGATGATGTTTTCGGGGCCGGCATTTCTGCCATGAATCATGATCATCGCGGCGGTGCCTGACCCGAGCTCCGCCCCGGCGCTCAGGACTCTCTGGCCCTCGTGGGGTTTCACCGGCGTTTCCTACGGTTGAGCGACGGAAGGAAGTCCCGCTTCGATCCGCGTCCGGTTCGGCTCCTCCCAGGGCGGCAGCTTGAGGCTCTGCCCCAGGTGTTCCAGCTCCTCGTCGACCAGAAACCCCGGGGGAATCGTGGCAATCTCGAAGAGCACGCCACCGGGTTCGCGGAAGTAGATCGACTGGAAATACTGGCGGTCGAGCACCGCCGTCACCGGAATCCCCCGCCGAGTCACCTGGTCCCGAAAGTCGAGTTGCTCCTCTGCAGTCGCGACAGCCAGGGCGAGATGATGCACGGTGCCGAGTCCGTTGAGCGCCACGGGAGCATCGGGAGCGGCCAGCAGATCCAGCGCCCGTCCCGGACCCCCCTCGTTCACGCCGAGGCGGATGCGATTCCCTTCCTCATCGAGGGGGGAGAACCCCAGCAGATCGCTTAGCAGGTCGACGGACCGTGCCGGATCGGCGACGGTGAGCTCGAGGGAATGGATCCCGCGGATCGCGAGCGCGGAATCGACTTCCGCAGTGAGCCACGGCTCCCGCCGGTCATGCTCGGTCCCGATCAGCTCAATCCGGAGGCCCGATGGATCATCGAAGCCGAGGACTTCCTCTCCAAATCGCGGCCTCGTTTCACGAATCGGAATCCCATGCGCCCCGAGTCGCTTCCGCCAGACATCGAGCGAGCCAGCCGGCACCGAGAATGCCGTCGTGGTGATCTGACCCGCGCCCTTCTGGCCCGTCGCGACGCCCTGTCCCCGGTACGGAAAGGTGGTCATGATCGTTCCGGGAGTGCCTACGGCGTTGCCGTAATAGAAATGATAGACTCGCGTGTTGTCGAAATTGACGGTCTTCTTGACCAGCCGAAGACCGAGCAGCCGGGCGTAGAAATCGAGGTCTTCCTGCGCGTCGCTGACGGTGGCCGTGACGTGATGGAGGCTTCGGATTCTGGGGGGCATCCCGGAGTCTAGCGCACCGGGCGCTCCCCCTCAATTCCCGCCCCCATTTGCCGATACATCGCCCCAGACCTCCCCGCAATCGCAGGGAGCGACCGGAACCCCAGTACGGGACGGATCATGGCGCGCTGGCCGAAGGCGGGTGTGGCTGGATTGGGTGGGTTGCTGCTCTGCCTCGGCCTCGGGCTGGGGCAATGCGCACCGGCACCCGATCCCGAGATCCGCATCGGCGTGCTTTCCTACATCACCGGGGAGCGGCGGGAAACCTCCGGCGTTGGTACCGGAGAGGCCGTGCTCCTCGCGGAGCGGCTGCTCGAGGAAGCAGGCGGGCTTCACATCGGCAATCAGCGGTACCGGGTCCGTTTGCTGATCCGGGACATCGGAGACCGCGCCGATCTCGCCACCAGCGAAGCGCGCCGGCTGCTGAACGAGGACGGGGTCATCGCCCTCATCGGTCCGCAATTCAGCCGGGACGCGATTCCGGTCTCGAGCCTTGCCGAGCAGGCGCGGGTCCCGATGATCACGCCGATGTCGAGCCACCCCCGGACGACCGAGGGGAAACGCTTCGTCTTCCGGGTCGCCTACATCGACGACATCCAGGGTGGCGCGATGGCCCGCTTCGCCTGGGAGACGCTCGGCGCGCGCAAGGCTGCCCTGCTCTACGACGTGGCGGGCGAGTACAACCGGAACCTCGCCCAGGTCTTTCGGGAAGCGTTCCAGGCGGCGGGGGGAACGATCGTCGCGGACGAGCAATTCACCAGCGACGAAGCGAACGACTTCACGACTCAGCTGGCTCGCGTCAAGCTGATGGCTCCCGACGTCGTCTTTTCCCCGAATTTCATCGGTCCAGCATCCCTCCAGCTGGTGCAGGCTCGCCGGATGGGAATCACCGCGACGTTCCTCGGCACCGATTCCTGGGATCCTGACATCATGTCCTCGCTCGTGGAGGCGCGAGGATCGTTTGCCACCACCCCCTGGCACACCCGCATCGGAAGCGAAGAGGCAGATCGCTTCATCGAGCGGTATCGCAACGCCTACGGCCGGGTTCCCCTGGCGACTGCCGCGGCCACCTTCGACGCCATGCAGCTCCTCTTTCATGCGATCGAGGCGGCCGGGAGCGTGGATCCGGCTGCGATCCGCGATGCCCTCGCGGCGACGGAAGGGTTTCGCGGGGTCACCGGCGACCTGAGCTACCGGGGAGGGGCCGATCCCCGGAAGAGTGTGTTCATCTTGCGGGTCGACGAAAGAGGCGGCGAATTCGTGCGACGGATGGATCCGCTATGATAGGCCGCCTTCGTCGGGTCGTTCGCCGCAGCCTGATCGCGCGGCTGGTGTTCTCGTTCCTCGGCGTCTCGGTGGCGATGGTCATCGCGGTTGCCGTGATCGCGTATCACGAGGCCCGCGGCGCCCTGCGAGGGGAAGTGGTCGCGCGCCTCGGGGCGATCGCGGACAGCAAGGAGAAGCAGCTCGATCGCTGGGTGGATGCACAGCGAATCGAGGTCGAGTACATCGCGCGCCTGGCCCAGCGGCATTTCGACGCTCCGCCGATCCTCCCCCGGTTCGTGACGCCGGTGGAACGCAACTCCGGCGCTATCCTCAGTGCGCTGCTCAGGCGCACCACGATGCGGACGCCCGAGTTCCGCGAAATCTTCATCCTGACGGTGCCGGGCGCCCGGGTCATCGCCTCGACCGATTCCACCCGCATCGGGCTCTACCGCGTCACCGATGACTATTTTCTCGAGGGGCGCGCGCACACCTACATCCAGCGCGTGTATCCGTCAGCGGCGCCGCCCGAGGGTACGCCCACGCTGACGATCTCGACGCCGGTGCGGGACAGTCTCGGACGCACGGTCGCGGTGCTCGCGGCGCATCTCGATCTCCGGCGGATTGACTCGATCACTGCGGACCGCTCCGGTCTCGGTGTGAGCGGCGAAGCGTATTTCACCGACCGGTTTCGCGTGTTCGTCTCCTCGACGCGGTTCGGGCGGCCCGAGTATCCCCGTGGTGTCGAGACCTTCGGTGTCACCCAGGCGGCCTCTCACCGGAAAAGCGGAGACGCGGCGTACGATGACTACCGGGGGATTCCCGTCCTCGGCGTCTATCGCTGGCTCGAGTCTCAGGATCTCGCGCTCGTCGTGGAAATGGACCGGCGAGAGGCGTTCGCCCCGGCCAGGCGCCTCCTCGGGGTCATTGTCCTCACCGGAATTATCACCACGCTCCTCCTCGCGGCGGTGATCTTCCTGATCGCGCTGCGCATCGCCCGGCCCGTCAAGGCGATCGCCCTCACCGCCGAACAGGTGGCGCGGGGAGACTTCGCGGCCACCGCCCCCGTCCTCACCCGCGACGAAATCGGCCGGCTCGCCCGGGCATTCAATCGAATGACCGCGCGGCTCCGCCGCCTCTACGACGGGCAGCAGCAGCAGGTCGTCGAGCTCAGCCGGGCCGCGGCCGCGCTGGAGCAGAGCAAGGCGCTGCTCAAAGCGGTCATCGACAACACCTCCGCGTTCATTCTGGTCGCCGACCTCGAAGGCCGGATCGTCCTGGTCAACCAGCCACTTGCCACCTTAATAGGGGAAACCCCGGAAGGGGTGCTCGGGCGCACCTCCCTCGATGTGATCCCGGGCCTCACGCCGGAGCGGCGCGAAGGATTCATTTCCGAGGCCCTCAAGTCGGGGCGGCCGGTGGTCACCGAGGAATGCTTCACCATCTTCGGGGAAACCCGGATGGTGTTGCTCTCCAGATTCCAGCTCCGGGATGCCTCAGGGGAACCGTTCGCGGTCTGCGCGGTCGCGAACGAGATCACCGAGATGAAGCGCGCCGAAGAGGAACGCCGCCAGTTCACCGCGCAGTTGCAGCACAGCCAGAAACTGGAGAGTCTCGGAGTTCTCGCGGGCGGCATCGCGCACGATTTCAATAACCTGTTGACCGCCATTCTCGGCCACGCGAGCCTGCTCGATTCGGCGCTCGCGTCCGGCAGCCCCGCCGCGGTGGACGTCCAGCTGATCATGGAAGCGGCCCGCAGGGCCTCCGAAATGACCAATCAGATGCTCGCCTACGCCGGACGGGCCAAGTTCGCGGTCGAGATGGTGGATCTCAACGCGCTCATCACGCAGATCTGCCAGCTCCTCCAGGTCTCGATCCCCAAGAAAGTCGAAATCCGTTTCGAGCTCGCAGGCGGGCTCCCCGCGGTCGAGGGCGATCCCGTCCAGCTGCAGCAGGTGGTGATGAACCTCATCACCAACGCCGCCGAGGCGATCGGCGACCAGCCGGGTACCATCACGCTCCGCACCGACCTCGTCCCCTGGGCCCCGGGTACCCAGCCCGACGGGGACTGCGTTCGCCTGGTGGTCTCGGACACCGGTGCCGGTATGGATGCAGCCACGCAGGCACGAATTTTCGAGCCGTTCTTCACCACCAAATTCACCGGACGCGGTCTCGGTCTCGCTGCCGTGCAGGGCATCGTCCACGGACACCGGGGGCTGCTCACCGTGGACAGCGCCCCGGGACGAGGCACGACCTTCACCGCGCTGCTGCCGGCGACCGCGTGCGCCGCACCCGTCATCGCTACGGTGAGGAAACAGGAGAGCGAGAAGGGAAGCGGCAAAATCCTCATCGTCGACGATGAAGAAGTGATTCGCCGGGTCTCGAAGCGGGCGCTCGAGCATGTCGGGTATCAGGTGATCGTCGCCGAAGACGGATCCCGGGCGGTCGAGATCTTCCGCAGCGAAGGCTCCGGGATCGACCTCGTGGTGCTCGACCTGACCATGCCGGTCATGGACGGGCCCCAGACCCTCGCCGAGCTCAGGCTCATCGACCCCACAGTCCGCGTCCTTCTTTCCAGCGGGTTTACCGAGCACGATCTCTCCGCCAGAGGAGAGACCGTGGACGAGCCTTTCCTCCAGAAGCCCTACCGGTGGACGGAGTTGGTCGACAAGGTCAAGGAAGCGATCGCACGCCCCGTTGTCTGCCGGCCGTAGGCCCAACCGTCCGGATTTCCGGCCGCCGCTGCGGTTCAAAGAGGACGAAATCGCTACGCTCCGGGGACTCCGGAAACGGCCGCGAAGGGGTCCTCACTGGCACGGGCGATGCGTTTCCAGGCAGGAGAGCGGTCGGCTCGAACCTGGAGCGTGTTATGACCCGCGGTCGCATCTGTAGTGTCTGTGCCCTTCGGCTCGCGATCTACCTTGCCGCAATTCTCGCAGTGCAGCACGCCGCCGGTATGGCCGGCACGGCGCCCCTGGTCCTTTCCGTCGACGCAACTGCGCTCGACCTCACCGCACCGCTTCTCACCGTGCTGCTGCTGGGCATCCTCCTCGAATTCCTGAGTGGAGCGGCCCGATGGCGTTGACCAAGGCGACACCCAAGCCGACCGTTTCCAAGCGGATCTTTACTCTCGCGCTGGCTGAGCGGCTCAAGAGCATTCCGTTCGGCGGCGCCCTTGGTGTCGTCATCGCCGGCGGCGCCCTCTGGCTCGAGCCGGAGGTCAAACCGGACGGCTGGACCGCCCAGTCCTTCCTCGCGTTCGGCATGGGCGCCGGCATCGTGGTGGATCGTCTCGTCTCCGCGACCATCGGCTGGATCGTGAGCCCGGTCCTTCGCCATCTCTCCTCCCGGTGGGAGGCCACCCTCCAGCTCGGCAAGCTGGCTCGCTATCAACGGCGTGGGGTGCTGGGAGGAGCCGATGGCAAGCGGATCGTCACCCGCATCGCGAAGTCCGACGTCGCCGGCGACCGGCCACCGCGCCCATAGAGTGCCCCTCATCCGAACCATTGGACGTGACGGTTTTTGAGTCCCGTTCGCGCAAAGGGAGTGGGCACATCCTGCCGGGCACCCACCGCGAGTCGAGGAGGACCCCGTGGCACTCTCCCCCTCCCCGTTTGCCACAGTCTCCAAGCAGTCCGTACTCGGCGCGCTCGAGGCCACAGGGTCGCATGACCCCGATGTGCTGGAGCGGGAGAGGAGCCATCTGCTCTCCGTCGCCCGCTTCGCCTGGATGACGGGGGCCGCACTCCTGGTCGCCGGCATCGTGCTATGCTTCACCACTGTCGGCGTTCTGGCCGGCGTGCCGCTCCTGACCACCGCATCGTGGCTCATGTATCGCGGCAAACGGAATGTGGATGCGATCAAGGCAGGGTTTGCGGAGTTCGTCGGTTCCTCCGCACTCTGATCGCCGAAGCGAAGGGAGGCCAGCCGATGACGAACGCCTATCGCCTCGAGACGAGGTTGGCGATGTCCGCGCTTGCGGTGTTCGGGAGCCTGCAGGGCGTCCCACCGCGCCAGGCCACCAACCGATGCGCCGGCCAGGCCGCTTGTGCCGAAGTCCCCACCTTCCTGGCCACGGTGACCGAAGTCCGGGCCGGCGTGGGATCGCCGCGCACGATCACGCTCACCATCCGGTTCACCAACAAGACCCCACGCCCGCTCGTCGTCGGATACGCGGATGCCTCCGGCAGCGCGACCGACGAGCGGGGTAACCGCCTGCTAGTCGTCTCCACCGCCGTGCGCGGAATTGGAATCATCAGCCGCAGCGGCTTCGACCCGAAGCTCACCCTCCAGCCGGGGGAAAGCGGCGAAGCCGGCTTCGAGTTCGCCGCCCCGGCCGGCCAGGGAGGAGATATCTCGGGAGCGTGGGACGTTGAATTCACGGTCCGGGAGATCGATCCGGTCGCGAACCACCAATACAAGCTCGGAAAGGAGCACCTGCTTCAGTTCCGCGGACTTCGCGCCGCGGGCGGATCGCCGGACTGACGGAGCCAAAACGAACACCGTCGGGGGTGTGTCGCCGGAAGATGATGGGCCGTCTGACTATCTGGGGCCAAAAGCGGTCCTTCTTCGACCACTTCCAGGACGGGACATTGTCATGAGAAAAACATCCTTCGCACCGGCCGCCTTGCTTGCGAGTCTCGCAGTCCTGGGACCGCTGAGCGCACCGGGCGCAGCGCAGACGACTCGGCAGCCGCAACCCGGATTCAACCTCTTCTCGGTGGCGCAGGACGTAGAGATCGGCCGCCAGTCGGCGATCGAGGCCGAGAAGCAGCTCCGGCTGCTCAACGATCCGGTCGTCAACAATTATCTCACTCGAATCATCACGAGGCTCGCGGCCCAGGCGCCGGGTGCCAAATACCCCTACCGGATCAAGGCGGTGAACGCCGCCGAGATCAACGCCTTCGCTCTCCCCGGCGGTCCGATGTACGTCAACCGCGGTCTGATCCAGGCTGCCCGGAGCGAAGCAGAGCTGGCCGGCGTACTGGCCCATGAAATGGCGCACGTCGCCCTGCGGCACGGCACCCACCAGGCGTCGAAGGCGACGCTCGCGCAGGGAGGGCTGGGCCTGCTCGGCGGCCTGCTGGGAAGACCCAGCGGGAGTGCCGCGCAGATGCTCAACGCCATCGGCGGGGTCGGACTCAACGCGGTGTTCCTGAAGTTCAGCCGGGACGATGAGTATCAGGCGGACTATGTCGGCGCCCAGACGATGCAGCGCGCCGGATACGACCCGCTGGCGATGGCCACGCTCTTCGAGCTCCTCCAGGCCGAGCAGGGGCGGGATCCCGGAAAGCTCGCGCAGTTTTTCAGCAGCCATCCGCCCGCCGCCGATCGCGCCCAGCGGATTCGCACGCTCGCGGCCTCCATCGGGACCGGTGCGCCGCGGATCGTGGGAAACCTCGACAATGTGAAGCTTCGGATGGAGCGGCTGGGCGACGCGCCGGCTCAGGTCATCACCCAGTCGAGTGGCGCGGTGGTGAGCGATGGGACGATCGATCCGGTCACCGTGACGGTGGAAGCCCCTTCGGCTCGCTTTGCGCGGTTCACCCACCCCAACGGTTTCTTTACGGTGGATTTCCCGAATAACTGGCGTGCCTCCTCTTCGGGCCAGGCAGCGTCGATCGCGCCGGATGGAGGCGTCGTGGTGGCCGCCAACGGCCGACGGACACTCCACTACGGAGTGATCATCAACCACTACGCGCCGTTCGAGGGGGACAATGACCGCTGGGCGGCGAGCCTGCAGCGGAACTATGCTCCGTTCGAGGACCGGACCACCCAGCCGCGCGGGTATCTCGAGGACGCCACCGACGATCTGGTCCGCACTATTCTCAGCACCAACACCCACCTCCGCGCGGAAACCGGCTCGGCGCGCCAGGAGACGATCGACGGAGAACCCGGTTTCTCGGTCAACCTGACCGGACGCTCGCCGGTGACCGGAGAGGACGAGACGGTCACCGTGTATACGCGGGGGCTGACCGATGGACACGTCGTCTACGCTGTCGCCGTGGCGCCGACCCGATATGCCACGGCCCTCGAACCCACCTTTACCAGGATGATCCAGACCCTGAGAGTGAACGATGCCGCGGCCCATCGCGCATCGGCGACGTCGAATACGATTCGAGTTCCGTAACTGGAGTCTTCAGTCTTCGGTCTTCAGTCTTCAGTCTTCAGCCTTCAGCTGAAGGCTGAGGGCTGAGGGCTGAGGGCCGTTGTCTTTTCGTCGAGAAACCAACCCGCCCCACACGCCGTACGTTGTCTCACTATGCAACCCATTCTGCTGGCTCTGGCCCTGTTTCAGGGGCCTGAAACATCCGCACGCGTTATCCCGACCGACAGCTACGCCAACCCCGCCACCGCCGATCTGGTCCAGCGCACCCGGTCGGCGCGGGAGCGGAACGAACGCCTGGTCACCTCCTACACCGCGACGGTCAGCCAGCGCATGGGAGCGGGCATTCGAGCACTCTCCCGTGACCGCATGCTCTATCACCAGGAGCTCTCGGCCAACATTTCGTGGAAACGGGACGGAAAAAGCACGATAGAGGTGACCGGCGCGAGGCAGGCCCTCCCCGCGGTCATGCGCGGCGACAAGGTCCCCGGCGACCTCGATGCACAGGTGAGCTGGCTGGTGGTGAATCCGGCCGAAGACTATCTCGGGATGCTCGGCTCCGACGCCGACGGCTTCGTCTACCCGCTGCGCGAAGGGGGCGAGCAGGACTATCGCTACGCCATTGGCGATACCACCGTCATTACGCTCGCAAGCGGAAAACGCATCCGCCTGCTCAAGCTCGAGGTCACTCCGCGCCGGGCGGAGTGGAAGCTCATGTCGGGCGCGCTCTGGTTCGACGCCGATACCTACGGTCTGGTCCGCGCGGTGTTCCGCCCCGCCCGCCCCTACGACATGCGCCGGGACGGTGACCCCGATGACCTCGAGGATGTGCCGTCCTGGGTCAACGCAACGGGCGAAGTCAAGTTCATCACCATGGAGTACGGCCTCTACGAGGACCGGTGGTGGATGCTTCGGTACGCCGCGGTCGACGCCATCGGCAACGCGGGGTCCTGGCTCGGCATTCCGGTCAAATTCGAGCGGGTTTACTCCGACTATGAGGTCGAGGGCGGCACTCCTCCGGCGGAGGGAAGCACATTCCGGCCGGCGGGAACGGTTCGTCGCCGGGAAAATGAGGAGGAGCCCGACCCCGAGGCATGGCGCGCCGTTCGCGACAGTCTCCGGACCATCCGGCGGGCCTGCCGTGATACCATCTCCGAGCGGAGCCAGGTCGAGAACTGTATGAAGCTCGGCAGGCGGCGGGATACGACGCTCGAGGTGATCGTCCCGCTCGATACCCTTTCGCTGCTGACCAGCCCGACCCTTGGCGAGCCCGTCTTGCAGATGGGCGACCTGATCACCGAGGCCGAACTCCGTGGACTCGCCGACGCGATTCGCGGGCTTCCCGGCGCTCCAGGGACTCCCCAGGTGGAGATGCCCCGAAATCTTAGGGCACTGCTCAGGAACGCACGGTTCAATCGAGTCGAGGGACTGTCGCTCGGGATCACCGGCGGATTCCAGACGGGGCGCTTCGGTATCGACGCCCTCGGTCGCATCGGGTTTGCCGACCTCGAGCCAAATGCGGAGCTCGGTGCTTCCCTCACAGGCCAGCGTTCCCGTTTCCGGCTGGGGGGATACCGGAGGCTCGCTACGGTGAACCCTGATACACGCCCCTTCGGAGTCGTGAACAGCGTCTGGGGGGTCCTCGCCCAACGGGACGACGGGGATTATTTCCGCTCGCTGGGAGTGGAGGTCACCGGACAGAACAGAGAGACGGGGGGGTGGAGCTGGCGGCTATACGCCGAACGCCAGAAGCCGGCCGGAGTGGAGACTGAATTCAGTCTTCCGCATCTTTTCAACGAGGACCGCCATTTCCGGCCGAATGTGGTGGCGGACCGCGCAGATCAGTTCGGGGCGTCGCTCACCCTGCGAGGGAACAAGCCGCTCTCCCGGAGCTTTCAGGTGGGGGGTGACGTCACCCTCGACGCGGCGGGCGGCGATTACCAATTCGGCAGAGGGAGCGCCACGCTCCGCGCCATCGTCACCCCTCGCGCGCTCCTTGCCGTCGCAGTGGAAGCGTCGGCGGGAGTAACGACGGGTTCGCTTCCCTTGCAGAGCCGGTTCTACCTCGGCGGCCCCGCCAGCCTTCGCGGCTATGACGGCGCCGTGATCGCTGGTGCCGCGTATTGGCGCGGGCGAGTCGAGGTGGGGAACTCCTTCCCCGCGGTCCGCCTCATGGCGTTCAGCGACATCGGCTGGGCGGGACCGCGTGACGCGTTCACGCGCGGCAGGCCGCTCATCGGCTCCGGTGTCGGAGCCAGCCTTCTCGACGGCCTGGTCCGGATGGATTTGTCGCGGGCCCTGCGGGCACCGACCGGCTGGCGATTCGACCTCTACTTCGACGGCAGGCTGTAGTACTACCCTTCCCCTCTTCCCCCGCTCCTCTCTCCGCTGTGCCTGAAATCGCGCCGCGTTCGTCAAGACTTGGACGTGTATTGCCCAATGAACGGCACTGGGCTTATTTCCGGAATCACCCGCGCGCCCCGCCGCGCAGGAGTATCGATAGGTATGAGAACGCTCATTCCCACGGTCATCCCCACCGTGCTGATGGTGGATGACAATGTGGATTTCCTCGAGAGCACGGTCCGGGTACTCCGGGCCTCCGGTGTCTCCCATCCCGTCGTCACGGCGACCAACGCGCTCGAGACGATCAACTTGATCCATACCCTCGAGGGCCCGGCCATCCTCTTCGTCGACCTCAACCTTCGGGGCCGGATGAATGGGACTGCACTGCTCCGCTACTCTCGGAGCATCGCCCGGCATCCCGTGGTCGCATTCTATCTCTCCGCGGACGAGCGGGAGGAAGTGCAGGCGGCTGCACTCAAAGCCGGCGGCGCCTCGGGGTATCTGGTCAAACCGGTGCACCCCGACCGTTTGATCGCCCACATCACGATCGGCACCGAGCAGATCGAGAACATTCTTGGCGCCAATCACGACGTCCTGACCGGAAGCCTCCTGTCCCGCAAGGAATTCGACATGCGGGCGGTGGTGGAGCTGGAGAAGGCGGCCCGAACGCTGGGACAGACCGCGGGAATCTTCGCCGACATCGACGATTTCAAAGAGTTCAACACGACGTACGGACACCTGGTGGGCGATCGCGTGCTGCGGGGCGTGGCCGCCTGCTTCCAGAACCACCTCCGTCACTCCGATGTCGTCTGCCGCTACGGCGGCGATGAGATCTTCATGCTGCTGCCCGAGACGACCATCGAAGTCGCGCACCAGGTGGCCGAGCGAATCGATCGCGCGGTGCGCCGGCTCCGAATCGACGATGACAAGGGGGGCACCGTCAGCGTGGCGATTTCCCTTGGCGTGGCGTTTCTGCAGGGAGACGAAATCGGCGACGACCCCTCCGAGGGATTGCTCGAGCTGGAGCGACGCTGTGACCGCGTGATGTATCAGCGGAAAGCCCGCTCGAAAGCGGGGTGAGGGATTCCCTCACCCCGCTTTGCCGATCAGGGCGCCCGGTAGACTTTCCCTTCCTTCATCACGAACACCACTCGCCGTACCGCTTCGATCTCCCGGAGCGGATCGCCATCCAGCGCGATCAAGTCCGCTTCGAATCCCGGAATGAGCGAGCCGATGTGAGCCCCGAGCCCGATCGCCGTGGCGTTCCGCGAGGTGGCGGTGACGAGGGCGTCCATCGCCGGTTCCCCCGCCTCGCGAACCCGGCAGACCAGGTCGTCCGCATTGCGGCCGTGCGCGCCCGCCACCGCGTCGGTGCCGTAGACCAGCGAGAGATTCGGAATGCCGAACGCGGTGTGGAGGAGTTTCGGAAACGATGGGAGCGCCCGCTCCATGTACGCGAAGCCCTCCGCATTGAAATTTCCGACGCCCTCGAACCAGGACCGGTGTTCGAGATAATTGCGAAGCACCAGCCCGCATTGAGGATCGAAGTACACGCCGCGCTCCGCCAGGAGTCGGAGCACGTCTTCGGTCGCGAACGCCCCGTGCTCCACCCAGGTGCAACCGGCGAGAATGGCGGCGCGCATGCTTTCCGGCGAGTGGGCGTGAACCACCGTCCGGAGCCCGACGCTCCGGGCCTCTCCACAGATCGCCTGCAGCTGTGCGTCGGAGAGTGTCTGTCCGCCCCCCTCCCTGATGCTCTTCGAGGCGAAGATCTTGACGAAATCGGCGCCCGAAGATTTCAACGTATCGACGAGCTGTCGAAGCCGTTCGGGGGTAAGCGACGGGTTCGAGATCGGATTGAGCGAGGTCAGCACGCGGGGCCCGGGAATCGTTCCGGCCGCGATGGCGTCGCGGAGCGGCTTGTCTCCCTCGGCACCCATACTCTGGACCGTCGTGAAACCGGCATCCAGCATCTTCCTCGCATTGGCCCGTGCGGCGCTGTCGGACTGGGCCGGCGAGTCTCCATCGCTCTCGGTGTGCATCCGCCCGCGGCTGTTGATGTACGGGGTCAGATGCACGTGGGCGTCGATCAGCCCGGGGAGCACGGTGAACCGGGAAAAGTCGTAGGTCGGCGATCCGCTCCGGTAGGGTTCCACGGACCGGATCTTACCGTCGCTCACCGTAATCAGCGCGTTTCGGAGCTCACCTCCCCGCCCGTCGAGCAGGAGACCGGCGCGAATGGTGACCGGCGGCGCGGACTGGGCCGAGAGGGCGATCGGAAGGGCGAGCAGGAACGCCAGGTGCGTCTTCATGGCCGGCTCCGGACGTGGTGGGAGATCGACCAGAGATGATGCATCCGGGAGATTGGGACCACAAGCGACGATCCCGCGAGACCGCGCGAATACGCGGCACAGTCCCTGCAACAATCTGCTCGTGCGAGTCGTAATTCCCGGAAAGTTTTCAGCGTGCAGGAGTCCCGATGGGCAGCATCCTCTTGGCGTTCTCTCGCGGTCTTCGCAAACTGCATTCGCCCTTTTTCATCTTCGGGACGATCTTCGTGTTGTTCCTCGGGGTAATCGGCTTTGCCCTAACCCGCCCCCGCCCCGCCGCGCCGCGGACGATTTCGTACGGCGCGCTGGTAAGTGCGCTTCAATCGGGCGGGCTCGACTCGATCCAAATCAGGACGGGAAAAGAAGTTCGCGGCTGGATGTCCGCTCAGGGTGGCGCGGTTGAAGCGGTCCGGATCGTCTATCCCGCGACTGATGCCACGCAGCTCATCTCCGCGGCGACCGCGGCGCACATCGGGGTGACCTTCCTCCCGCCTCCCGTGGACAGCGGACTGATTATCGGCCTGATCGCCACGCTGGCGATTGTCCTGATCATGGTCGGCGCGCTCCGCCGTCAGCTCGGGGGCGGAAAAATCGATACCGAAGCCGGCTTGAAGGCCGGCACGACGGTCACTTTTGCCGACGTTGCAGGAAACACCGGGGCTCTCGCAGATCTCCAGGAGATCGTGACCTTTCTGAAAGAACCGCAGAAGTTCGCGGCGATGGGAGCCAGGATTCCCAAGGGCCTTCTCCTCGAGGGCCCCCCCGGCACCGGCAAGACGCTGATGGCGCGCGCGCTGGCCGGTGAGGCCGGAGTCCCGTGCTACGTGGCAAGCGGGAGCGATTTCACCGGCACCTATGTCGGCCAGGGCGTGCAGCGGATCAAGGGACTCTTCCGCAAAGCCCGGAAGGCGGGTGGCGCCGTCATTTTCATCGATGAGATCGATACCCTGGGAGGACGACGGGGGCGTGAGCAGGGACATAATGAAGACGACCGGACGCTGAATCAGTTCCTGGTCGAGCTCGACGGATTCGATCCGAGCGTCGGGGTGGTGGTCGTCGGCGCTACCAACCGCGCGCAGGATCTGGATCCGGCGCTGCTCCGCAAAGGTCGATTCGATCGCAGCGTAACGGTGAACCTCCCGACCGTCTCGGAGCGGGAGGACATTCTCGCGCTTCATGTGCGCGACCGCGGCGTCCCCCTCGCGCCCGATGTGGACCTCACCCGCCTCGCCCGCCTCATGACCGGAACGAGCGGAGCGGAGCTGGCGAGCCTGTTGAACGAGGCCGCGATCCTCGCGGTCCGTACCGGGAGCTCCACGGTGAGCTGGAGCCACATCGAAGAAGCCCGCGACAGGGTACTCCTCGGCCGGGCCCGCGAAGGATTTGCCGTCTCCGATTCCGAGCGCCGGCTGGTGGCACTCCATGAGGCGGGACACGCGCTGGCCGGGGTGCAGTACTGCCCGACCGATCCGCTCCACAAGGTCACCATTCAGCCTCGCGGCGGCGCGATGGGTGTCGCCTTCTTTCAGCCGGACCACGAAAACCATCTTTCCTCTCGCGAATACCTGGAGGGCCAGATCCTCAAGGGTCTGGGCGGCCGCGCCGCTGAGGAGGTCGTCTATGGCTCCGAGAAGATCACCAGCGGCGCCTCGAGCGACCTGCAGCAGACCACCCGGATCGCCAAGCAGATGGTCTACCGGCTTGGCATGGGCCCGACGACCGGCCTCATCGTGTTCGACCCCGACTCCGGTCCCGTGAGCAGCGATACCCACATTCGCATGGACCAGGACGTGCGCGCGATTCTCGAGTCGTCCTACAACGCGGTGCTCGATTGCATGAGGGTCAATCGCGCCGCACTCGAAGCGCTGGCCGACGCGCTGCTCGAACGGGAAACGCTGAGCGGGACTGAAGCCATCGACATCATGCGCGGCGCGGGACTCGAGGTGCGGCAACGGGCGGCTTGAATCCGCGCACCTCGCAGTGTGCGGAGCGACCCCCCAGAACCGTCTTATCCTCCGATGCCGAGCTTCCGCCGAATCCATCTCCTGGCTGTTTTCATCCCCCTGGCCCTCGGTCCCGCACGGGTGCTGGCGCAGAGCGCGGAACCCATCAGCGCGCTCTCGTCGGAAATCATTCCCGAGGGGATCTCGGCCGAGCTCTGGAGCCACGCCCTCGCGGCGCACCGGGAAGCGGTGACGGAGGGAAAGACCACCAGCCTTACGCTGACGGTCATCGACTACAGCAGGCCCGCGACCGAGAAGCGGCTCTGGGTGGTCGATGTCATTTCGCGCGCGGTGCTGCAGACCGAGTATGTCGCGCATGGTGAAGGCTCCGGAAATCTCATGGCGACGCAGTTCTCCAATGAAAACGGCTCCCACCGCTCCAGCCTCGGAACATTCATCACCGGCGCCACCTTTACCGGGGTGCGTGGTTATTCGCTCCGGCTCTACGGACTCGAGCCCGGAATCAACGACAACGCCTATTTTCGGGGCCTCGTGATCCACGGCACCCCGGGAGTCAGCGAATCCAAGGCGCGGAAAGGAGTGATGGGCCGCACCGAAGGATGCCCCGCGGTGTCGAACGAAGCGGCGAAGCGGTTGATCCCGCTCATCGCCAATGGGACCGTCGTCTTCGCCTGGTACCCCGAGAGGAACTTCTTACAGAAGTCGGGATATCTTGACCGGGAGGCGGCATCGGAGAGGCTCGGCTCCCTCGAGTAGGCTCCACGCCGCGTCCTCGCGTCCTCGCGTCCCCGCGACTACCGGAGCTCCAGCATGATCCGCGACAGCATCATCGACACCATCGGCGACACCCCCACCGTCCGCATCCAACAACTCGCACCACCCGGCTCCCACCTCTACGTCAAGCTCGAAGCGTTCAACCCCATGGCCTCGGTCAAGGACCGGCTCGCCTGGGCGATCATTCACGACGCCGAGGTGCGGGGCGAGCTCGTGCCGGGCCAGACGGTCATCGAGGCAACCTCGGGAAACACCGGGATTGCGCTCGCCATGGTCTGCGCCGCGCGGGGATACCCGTTCGTCGCCGTGATGGCGGATTCGTTCTCGGTCGAGCGGCGCAGGCTGATGCGATTTCTCGGCGCGAAGGTATTGCTGACGCCGGCCGCCGAGCGCGCCTCCGGAATGGTGCGAGTGGCGGAACAGCTTTCGAAAAAGCACGGCTGGTTCCTGGCACGGCAGTTCGAAAACCCCGCCAATCCCGCCTACCACCGCCAGACGACGGGGCCCGAGATCCTGCGAGACTTCGCCAATCAACGCCTCGACTATTTCGTGACCGGCTACGGTACCGGTGGGACGCTCACGGGGGCGGGCCAGGTGCTGAAAGCGGCGCGGCCGGGAATCAGGATCATCGCGACGGAGCCCGCAGGGGCGGCGCTCCTCGGCGGAAAGGAATGGCAGCCGCACAAGATTCAGGGTTGGACTCCCGATTTCATTCCGGCGATCCTGGACCGGAGCCTGATCGATCAAGTGATCACGGTGACCGATGCCGAAGCGATCGAGTGCTCCCGAAACCTCGCCAGGCGTGAGGGGATCTTCTGCGGAATCTCCTCGGGGGCAACCTTCGCAGCCGCGCTCAAGACCGCGGCGGAGGCCGAGAAGGGAAGCCACATCCTCGCGATGCTGCCGGATACAGGAGAGCGGTACCTGAGTACCGTGCTGTTCGAAGGGGTGGCAGAGGGATCGGACGAGTACCCGTCGTGAGGCTCCTCGCGAGAACGACCGGTCTCCTCGGCGCACTGCTCTTCCAGGCGGGCTGCTCCACCACCCTGCAGCCCGAGGACCTGGTCGGCGCCTGGCGCTCTCGTTTGCAGTTCACGAGCGGGGCATTCGCCGTCGTTAAGGACCTGGAGTTCATGTACGTCTTCAATGCCGGCGGTACGCTGACGGAGTCGTCGAATTATGACGGGGCGCCGCCGGTTCCTCCGGCGTATGGAGTGTGGCGGAAAGTGGGGCCGGATCAGTTCGAGGCCAAGTACGCTTTCTACATCACCAGGGCCCCCGCGCGGCTGGAGGACATGACCGGGGGCGGTGGCTGGTTGCCCGCAGGGCATGGCGTGTTTACCGAGCGGATCCGGCTTGCGGCGGATGGAAAATCATTCGAATCGACGATGAGCTACGAGGCGTTCGACCAGTCGGGGAAGCCGGTCGCCGGCGGCGGCAACGCGACCGGCCATGGGGTAAGGATCGACTTCTGACCTGCTCACCAGGCCTGGGTGGGGACGGATTTCGGAACCGGAAGTGATTGGAGGTAAGTCACCAGCTTCCAGATGATTTCGGGTGAGAGGAGTCCGCCGAAGGCGGGCATCCCCTTGGGCCGGCCCGAATGGATCGACTGGAAAATCGCGCCATCGCTGCCGCCGTAACGCCACCGCCCGTCACTCAGACTCGGCCCGACGAATCCCACCGCCCCGCCACCGTGGCACCCGTCGCAGTTCATCGAGCTGAAGAGCTTTTCTCCCTCGGTCGCCGATTTCTGATCTCCGTCGTAGGGATTCCGGAGACTATCGCCAGGGGCCGGCGCCCCACCCGCGGCGATGTGCTGACTGTACCGCACCGCGAGGGGCGCGGGTGTCGAGCTGCTTTGCCGGGCGACGCCGTCCCCCGCCGTCTCCGGTCTACGATCGGAGCACGCAGCCAGCGCGACCAATGCGCCGGCGATGATGGTTCTCACAGCGCGAAAATCCATACCATGCCGCCCTGGCTCGTGTAGCGGGCCAGGTCGCTGATGAAATCCGCGGGGTCGCGCACGTCGCTCGGATCATCGGCGTTGAGGTCGCCGGAGATCAGGCTCCAGTCGCCCCCGATCCCGGCGTAGACCGCGACGTATTGCCTGCCGTCGGGACCACGATAGGTGATCGGCGCGCCGACGACACCCGAGCCCACCTTGAACTTCCAGAGCGGTTCACCGGTCCGGGCATTCACGGCTTTGAGCCAGCCATCGAGCGTCCCATAGAACGCGATGTCGCCGGCGGTGACGACCACGCCGCTCCAGACCGGGTATCTCTCCTTGATCCCCCAGATTTTCTTCCCGCTCGCCGCGTCCCAGGCGATGAACTCTCCCATGTGTCCGCCCGGTCCGGCGACATACGGTGTACTCGCCCCGATGAACGGCGTCCCGCGAATGCGCGCCTTGACCTCGGCGTGATAGTCCATGCAGAGGTTGACCGTCGAGACATAGAAGAGATTGGTGCGGGGCGAAAACGCCGCCGCCGAGACGGGGCTCTTCCCTCCCTCGAGACTGGGGCAGATGTATTTGACGTTCCCGCGAGATGCTCCGGTAAACTTGCTGGAGTCGAGCACCGGACGGCCGGTCGCCCGATCGATGCGCGTGGCCCAGTTGAGGCTCACGAACGGCTCCGCCACCAGCACTTCGCCGTTGGTACGGTCCAGCGTGTAGGCAAACCCGTTCTTGTCGAAATGCACCAGCACCTTGCGCGGCCTGCCGTTGACGGTCAGGTCGGCGAGGATCATCTCGGCGTTGGAATCGTAGTCCCAGTTGTCGTGCGGAGTGAATTGGTAGGCCCAGACCAGCGCGCCGTCACCCGGCCTTCGTGCGAGCACGCTGTTGCTCCATTTGTTGTCGCCCGCACGCTGCTCGGGATTCCAGGGCCCGG
>Ga0070707_100000822_pt1 | contig 30756 bp, 30 predicted proteins | sample KBSK5502metaG_FD_65468 | JGI IMG/M metagenome (GOLD analysis project Ga0070707, IMG submission 65468) | Corn, switchgrass and miscanthus rhizosphere microbial communities from Kellogg Biological Station, Michigan, USA - KBS K5-50-2 metaG | ecosystem: Host-associated > Plants > Roots >... | reverse complement strand
GTGAGCGGGTTTTTGATTTCGTGCGCCAGCCGGCGCGCCACTTCGCGCCACGCGCTTGCTTTTTGCGCGCGCACGACCTCGGTCAGGTCTTCGATCACGAGCACGAAACCGCCGGTCATTAATCGTGTGACGGTCACGGCAACATGGGCCGGCCGGCCGTGGACGTTGAATTCGATTTCACGCGTGATCGAGTTGCCATCGGATGCGGCGAGCAATTCGCGAACCGCATGAATGTCGTGTCCAAAAATTTCGTCCAGCGTGGACGCGTTCTCGCTGGAGAACATGGCTCGCGCCGCGCGATTGATCTTGTTCACGCGCAGGTCGGGCTCCACCGAGATGACGCCGGTCGGAATGCTTTCGAGAATGATCTCCATGTAACGGCGGCGTGCTTCGAGTTCGCGTGTGGTGCCCTGGAGCTGTCCGGCCATGTCGTTGAACAGCCGCACCAGCAGGCCGAGTTCGTCCTGAGCCTGCACGTGAACGCGATGATCGAGGTTGCCCGCCGAAATTTCGCGAGTGGCTTCGGAAAGCGCTTCGATGGGGACCGTGATGCGCTTAGATAGAAATAGTCCGGTCCAGACCGCCGCGAACAAAATCAGGACGGTCATTAAAAGAAGGATGTAGACGTACGTGTCGCGATACAGTTTCTGGTTCTGAACCAGCGCATTGTAGTGATCCCGTTCCTGGCCGATCTTCGTCGCTAACTGGACGAGCTGTTCCGTTCGGGGAAAGAGCGCGGCAATGATCCCATCCTTGCTGCGTTGGACGCTGATCCAGTAAGGACCAATGTCCAGAAATGCTTCAGGTTTCTTCCCGATGCCCGAATAGATCAGGCCGGCGAGGTTCGCCGGGAAGACATCCGCTTCGGCAGAGGAGCGCAGAACCTTCCCTTCGTTATCAAGAATCATGAGCGCTTTCAGGCGGAAGGTTTGCCGCGCCTCGTCGAGATCCGCCGGGTGGGACTGACCGAGATGCGTCAGGATGCTGCGGGCAAGGGATTCCTGCTGCTTCTGCCACTCCGTATTCATGTCCAGAGTGGCGTTGAAAATCTGATCGACCGGCACGCTGAACCACTTCACGATGCTTCGATTTACCAGGCCGAAAGCAAACAGAAAGAGGAATGTAGCGGGAATCAACGTGAGCGAAATCAGCGAAACCAGCAGGCTGGTTTTGAACTTCGAGCCGGGCTTCTGCTGTTTGCGCTCGATCCAGACCTTAACGAGCGTGCGCAGGAGGACGAAGCCGAAGATCAGAAGAACCAGAAAGATAAAGGTCGAAAGCGTGTAGAGCAGCACGATCTGCGTGGGCTCGGACGGGCTGAAAAACGGGTCCAGATTGAAGGCAGCCTGGACGAATACTAAAAGCGCCAGCGTCAGGAGAAAAAACCCTGCTAAATATAATTTAGTGGTCCTCGGCGGTACCTTCATAAATTACTGGCTGCGCCCTTTCTTGAGGCTGCGCGCTATCGCGCTTGCGCTTCGCGTCGGGCTTGCATTCGCTCCGCTCATGAACCGACGAATTTATCACATATATCTTGCCACTTGAGTACAATGCCGCTTTAGTCAGGGAGAAGTTGAAATATGCCAAATTTCTCATTTAAAGGAAGAAACCGTCAGGGAGAGACAATCGCGGGCGAGCGCTCGGCGGACAGCCGCCAGGCTCTTGCGATGGCGCTGCGCCGGGAACAAATTTTCCTGCTCGAAGCGCAGGAAAAGAAACCGGGGGCGAGCCGTTTCGAATTCGGCGGAAACCCGACGCCCAAGGACGTCGCCGTTTTCACCCGCCAGTTTTCGGTCATGATCGACGCGGGCGTGCCGCTCGTGCAATGCATTGAACTACTTGCGTCCACTCAGGAAAACAAGAAGTTCAAGGCCGCATTGAAAGCCGTGCAGACGGATGTGGAATCCGGCAACAGCCTGGCAAACTCGATGAAGAACCATCCGAAAGTTTTCGATGACCTGTACACCAACATGGTGGCGGCAGGAGAGGCCGGCGGTATTCTCGATACCATCTTCCAGCGCCTTTCGATGTACATCGAAAAGAGCGTCAAGTTGAAACGCGCTGTTCAATCGGCCCTGGTCTACCCCATTGCGGTTGTGGTCATCGCCGGCGGCGTCATTACGCTGATTCTGTGGAAAGTCGTTCCGATGTTCACGGAACTCTTCAACAGCATGGGCGTGGATTTGCCGCTGCCCACACGCATCGTCATCGGCGCCAGCCGATTTATCGGCAGCTACGGCATATTTGTCGCGCTCGGCCTGGTTATCCTGGGTTTCCTTTTGAAATCGTACTATGCGACACCGAAAGGCCGGTACACCGTGGATGGGCTGTTCCTGAAAGCGCCGGTGTTCGGGCCGCTGATGCGGAAAATTGCGGTCGCGCGTTTCACACAAACGATGGCGACGCTGATTGCAAGCGGCGTGCCCATTCTGGATTGTCTCGATATCACGGCGCATACTTCGGGCAACGCGATCATTGAAGAAGCCATTCTCAACGTGAAGAAAGCGATTTCCGAAGGCCGCACGATCGTCGAGCCGTTGAAGGAATCGAAAGTCTTCCCGTCGATGGTCGTTTCAATGATCGGCGTCGGCGAACAGGCGGGCGCGCTGGAAGTGATGTTGTCGAAGATCGCCGCCTTCTATGAAGAAGAAGTCGACGCCGCAGTCGGCGATCTGATGACGGCTCTGGAACCGATGATCATCGTCGTCCTCGGTACGACCGTCGGCGGAATCGTCATTTCGATGTACATGCCGATCTTCACGCTTGTCGGACAGCTGAGCAAATAGCGCGATGGCTATTGCGACCAATGTGGGGGGACCGGCCCGGCCGGTGGGCCCCACATTAATAGAAGACCGACGTAAGTGGCTCCTGCGTCTGATCTACGTCCGGCTCGCGATTTTTACGCTGTTTGTCATTGCTGAAGTCTTCAGGCGGCCCTCGTCGCAAGTGGATCTGCTGGTCCTGCTTGCGGCGGTCTACGCCCTCTCTCTCTGCTGGTTCGCTCTCCTCAAGTTGAATGCCTCCTACGGGTGGCAATCGTACGCGCAGATCGGAGTGGACCTGCTGCTCATAACCTGGACGGTCAATCGAACGGGCGGCTTCGACAGTAATTTCTCTTCGCTATATTTTCTGGCAATCGTGATGTCGAGCATTCTGCTCAAGCGGCGCGGAGCATTCGTCGCGGGAACGGCAAGTTCGCTGATCCATTTTGCGCACATGGATCTGAGCTACTTCGGCTACATTCCGTCGACGACCGTGGGCTGGCCGGATCTTCCGACGGTGCAGTACTTCATCAGCCTCAACATTTTCGCATTCTGCTCGGTTGCATTTCTTTCGAACTTCCTCGCGGAAAGCTGGCGAAAAACGGGCGTCCAACTGGAAAAGTCGACCGGACAGGTCGCATTCCTGCAGGCCTTCAGCGACCGCATCGTCGACAGTCTCGCGTCCGGACTGATGACAACCGATATGCAGGGCCGGATTTATTTGTTCAACCGCGCGGCCGAGGAGATTACGGGATGTCGCGCCGATAGCGCACTCAAGATGACGATCTGGGAAATGTTTCCGAACATGTTGCCTAAGATCGGCCCCGGGCGTTTCGAGATCCCGACGGCGCGGCTGGACGGGCGAATGGTGTACCTGCGTTTTTCCGTTTCCCCGGTCATGATCGACGAAAACAACACCGCCGGGTACGTCTGGGGTGTTGATGACATCACGGAGTTGCGATTACTCGAACGGCAGATGCGGCAGAAAGAACAGATGGCTGCGATTGGCGCGATGTCGGCGGGCATTGCACACGAAATCCGGAATCCGCTGGCTTCCATCGCCGGATCATTCAACCTGCTCGTGCAGGCCGATCTGAATCTCGATCCGGATCAGCGCCAGCTTGTCGAAATCATCACCCGGGAGACCGAACGCCTCAATCGCACGATCAATGAATTTCTGTCGTACGCGCGCCCGCAGTCGCCCAATCGCATGTCCGTGAATCTTGCGGAGCTGATTTCCGAAACGATGAAATTGATGCGGAACAGCCCGGAGCTCAAGCAGACCCATCGCATCGAGACGTGGCTCACGCGCGTCATGGCCGACGTGGATGAGAGCATGATGCGTCAGGTGTTTTATAATCTGGCGTCGAATGCTTTCAAGGCCATGCCCAACGGGGGTACTTTGAAGATCGCACTGGAGCCGCAGAACGGTGGCGCCCAGATTCGATTCGAGGATACGGGTCTCGGTCTCGGAGAAGAGGAGATGAAGCGGTTATTCGTTCCGTTCAATTCCTCGTTCCGGAATGGAACCGGATTGGGTCTCCCGATCGTTTATCAAATCATTAATGCACACAACGGCACGATTGCCGTCAGGTCCCACAAGGGAATGGGGACGACCTTCACGATTGAACTCTAACTGGAATGTTTCACTTGAACGTTCTCATGTTTGTTTGGCACGAAGACACAAAGACACGAAGGCACAAAGAAAGGCCGCTTCAAATGGCCTTTGATGGCGGCCTTTCTTTGTGCCTTCGTGTCTTTGTGTCTTCGTGCCAAAAAATTATCGCGTTACCCGAACGAATTCACTGAAGTCTAAATGCCAAAGCGCGCCAAGATTCTGATTGTCGACGATGAGCGTTCGATTCGGGAACTGCTCGAGATCTTCCTGAAGAAGGAAGGATTCGGCGTTACCAGCACATCAAGCGCTCAGGAAGCCCTCGCACAGATCAAGTCGTCGGAGTTCGATCTCGTCATCTCCGACATCAAGATGGCCGACATGACGGGCATCGATCTTCTGCGCGAGCTCCGCAGCACCAGCTTCAACGGCCAGTTCATCCTGCTGACCGCCTTTGCCAGTGCTGAAACCGCGATCCAGGCGCTGAAGATGGGCGCCTACGATTACATCCTCAAAACCGAAAACTTCATGGAAGAGCTGAAACTCGTCGTGTACAACGCGCTCGAGAACCGGCGGCTGCGTGAAGAAAACACTTACTTGAAGCGTGAGTTCAAGAAAGTCCACGGTATGGGAAATCTCATCGGAAAGAGCAGGAAGATGCAGGAGCTCTTCAAGATGATCGAAGTCGTGAGCGCAACCAACAGCACCGTGTTGATTACGGGCGAGAGCGGCACAGGAAAAGAGCTCGTCGCCAAGGCCATCCATTTGAACAGTCCGCGCGCCGAAGAAGCGTTCGTGTCCGTGAATTGCGGCGCATTCACCGAGACGCTGCTGGAAAGTGAACTCTTCGGCTATATGCGCGGCGCGTTTACAGGCGCAGCGGCGAACAAGAAAGGACTGTTCGAGGTTGCCGACAAAGGCACTATGTTTCTGGATGAAGTCGGCGATACGAGTCTGGCGATGCAGGTGAAGCTGCTGCGTGTGCTTCAGGAAAGGACACTGCGCCGCGTTGGCGGCACGGAAGAGATTCCGGTTGATGTGCGAATCATCGCGGCAACGAATCGCGATCTGGGAGAGATGGTCGCCGAGAATCAATTTCGCGAGGATTTGTTCTACCGGGTCAGCGTCATCCCGCTAGAGCTTCCGCCGTTGCGCCATCGCCGCGACGACATTCCGCTTCTGGCGGATCATTTCCTTGCGCGGTTGAATGCGTCGATGGGAAAGAGAATCGATCGCATTTCCGACGAAGCGTTGAAAAAACTCGAGAGCTACGACTGGCCCGGTAACGTCCGCGAGCTCGAGAATGCACTGGAACGCGCCTTCATTCTCGAAACTTCCAGCGAACTCTCTGCGCAGCGTCTTCCCGAAAGCATGTCGACGGGTTCGCGCATGCGTCCCATGACAAACTTTCCCGATGAAGGGTTTGATCTCGAAATCTACGTGGAAGGTCTTCAGAAAGGGTTTCTCGAGGAAGCTCTGCGGCGCACGAACGGAGTCCAGGTGAAGGCGGCGGAATTACTTCGCATGTCCTATCGCTCCTTCAGACACTACATGCAGAAGTACAACATCCCTTCTTGAATTTCAGGGACAAGGGCCACTCGATCGCGTTAGGAATAACTGTGAGTTGCCGCGCGCCTGTGTTCGATTGGAGCCATGCTTTCGTATCGTGTGTCAACGCTACGATGGCGGTCAGCCTGCTGTAGCTCCATCGGCGGAGACGTCCCCAAAGGCTGCATTCCGGCAAACGCTCCAGATACGTGCGCTCGGAACCGATCGACGAGATATTGCTCATGCCGAGTGTTGCGAAAGCCAGTAACACATTCGCTGTGTCCATCACGGACAGAGCCACGTTGGGCCTGACTTGTTTGAGGACTCTGCGTAACATCGAAATCCGGCGGAGATTATTCCAGAGACCCATAAGTGAGTTCCCGCCTCGAGACGCCATGTCGAGGGAAACTCGGTGGACTGCAGGATGCAATTCATAGAAATCGGCACCTGCCGCGATAGTGAGTATGGTTACCTGCCAGCCCTTCTTCGCCCAATGATTAGCCAGACTCGCCGTAACACGCTCCGCGCCACCGCTGCTGAGCGAGTAAATGAAGAATAGGAGCCTCATCTGCTTCGTTTCGACATCACTCCAAGAAGAACAGTATTGAAGCCATATGTAACGGCATTCGCCAGAACCAGACCATTAAGGGCCATCCAGGGTACCAGCACGGCGTTGCTGATCAGCTTCACGACCAGACCGAGGAAACCGCAGACGGCGAGCGAGTTGAGAAGTTCACCACGAAATCGTCGCAGTTCATGCGGGTCTCGTTCCCGGATGGCGGCCGCAAGGGGCACCAGCACAACGACAAGCACGCTGAACCAGACCGCAACCGGCCAGGTGACAAGGTTCGCGTGATGGTCAGCATGGGCATTTCGGAGCCGGGAAATAATTGCAACGCGCGACATGGTTTACCAAACGTTAGATGATACACAAGGGACGCATCTCAGTGGGAGCCGGTTGTGTTAGCCATGGTATTTTGGGAACAGAGACGTACTTAAGGTATGACGGGAACTCGTCCAGCACACGCTGCCATATTGCTCTTTCTGATATCTGTTGCCGTCCGTATCGTATTTACGGCCGCTTTCCCGCTTCCGCCGGTGGAGAGCTGCTACGCCAGCGAGTATCTGTCGCTCGCGCGGAACGTGGCTGCGGGCGAAGGCTTCATCCGGGACGGTGAGCCATCAAGCTACCGGCCTCCGCTCTTTTCCGGTCTTCTGGCAGGCTGGTTTCGCCTTACCGGCACTTCCTCCGTTTATTCAGCCGCTGTTCCGCGCTATGGACTCGGCGTGTATCCAATACTTGTCGGTTTGATATATTGCCCATCGGTACCGTGAGATTCTCATTTTTTACCACTATTCGGGCGAACCGTTTAAGCCTTCTGACGCGTTACGCGGATCGTCTGGTGCAGTATCAGCCGCTCGAACACGACACGGGGGACATACTGAAGCTGGCCCAGGCCCCGCAAAAGTCAATTGCCAGGAATGTGGAGGAACTGCGAGAGGCTTTTCGAAGCGACGGCACGGCCCAGCCGCGAGTGGATGTCTTTTTGAACGGCAATCTGAATTACAGCTTCGACATTCAATCGATCCTCAAAGAGTTGCACAGTGTTTTGAACCGGCGCAGCCGGGTACTCGTGTTAGCGTACAACCCGTATTCGGCGTGGCTTCATCGCCTGGCCCGGCGATTCGGAGCCAGGCGAGCCGAAGTACCGTGGACTTTCATTACGCAGCCGGACCTGGCGAACGTGGCGCGCTTGTCGAGCTTCGAGGTGGTTCGTATAGGGCCGGCTGGAGTGATTCCTGTATCGCTGTTGGGCATGGGCGCGGCCCTCAACAGGTTGCTGGAGGCGTTGCCGGGAGTACGCCGATTAGCGTTCTCGATGCTGCTCGTTCTTCGTCCTCTGGACAAAGCGAAAGGACGGCCCTCCCTTTCCATCGTTATCCCGGCGCGTGATGAGCGCGACAACATTGAAGCGGCGCTCACACGCTTGCCGGATTTCCAGACGGAAGTCGAGGTTATTTTTGTGGAAGGTCATTCGAGCGATGGGACCTGGCAGGAAATCCAGAACGTTGCTAATCGCCAATGGAAGAATCTTAAAGTTCGCGCCTTCCAACAGAGCGGGAAGGGAAAAGCCGACGCAGTGCGGGAGGGTTTTTCACACTGCAGAAACGAAGTCCTGACCGTGCTCGACGCGGATCTGACGATGCCGCCCGAGTTGCTTCCGAGATTCTACGAAGCGTACGCGGCCGGCCAGGCCGATTTTGTGAACGGCACGCGCCTGGTCTACCCGATGGAAGGAGAAGCCATGCGTTTCATGAACTGGCTTGGCAACATCTTTTTCGCCAAAGCCCTCAGTTTCACACTCGATGTGCCGCTGGGCGACTCGTTATGCGGAACGAAACTTTTTTCGCGCGACGACTACAAGGTCATGCAACGCTGGAATCTGGATTTCGGAAAATTTGATCCTTTTGGCGATTACGAAATGCTTTTCCCGGCAGCAGAGCTGGGACTAGGCATTATCGATATTCCGATTCGATATCGAGAGCGCACTTATGGCTCCACCAAGATCCGGCGCTTCTACGATGGATTCATCCTCTTGCGAATGGTGCTCGTCGGCCTGTGGAGAATTCGGTTGGGAGTGGGTCGGTGATCTCGCTCGAGGACCCGCAACGCGTCGGAGAATTGAAGGCCCTCATCGGCCGGAAAAAGGCGTTGCGCGATTGGTACTGCGCGATCTATTCCCGCTGGGCAGCCGCGCTTCGCGATGTCCCTCCCGAAGGCGTGGTTGCCGAGATCGGATCGGGCGGCGGCGGATTCAGCCGCGATTTCATTCCGGAACTGGTTGCCACGGATACATTGCCATACGAAGGCCTCAACGCTGTGGTTGATGCCGGTAATCTTCCCTGGAGCACCGGCAGCGTGCGCGCTCTCTTTCTCCTGAACGTGCTGCATCATCTTTCCGACGCGCCGCGATTTTTAGCCGAAGCCCAACGCGTGCTGAAATCCGGAGGACTCCTCCTCATCACCGATCAACACGTGGGCTACATCTCGAGCCTGGTGTTGCGATGGCATGACGAACCATACGATCCCAAAGCGCAGAGTTGGAAAGCGGCTGCAAAGCACGCGCTCAGCGGCGCGAATGGCGCTCTTGCATGGATGATTTTTGATCGGGACAAATCTCAGTTCGAGAAGCAATTCCCCGGATATCGATTGATTGCATATGAACCGTTTTCGCCGCTGCAGTATTGGCTCAGCGGCGGATTGAAATCGTGGTCTCTCCTTCCGGCCCCTCTCTTGGGACTTCTTCACAGCTTCGAAGCCGCGCTTCTTCTTCTGAGCCCCCAGTTCGGTTCGTTTGCCCACATCGTCCTAAGGCGACGGTGATGATCAATTACCTGCATTTCCTTTTGCATCGGCCCGAGAAGGGATGGGATCCCGTTTCTGCGGAGTACGCGGCATCGAATAGCGAGATCGAGTGGAGGAAGGGTGTCGACGAGGCATTGATCGACGAACTGGACCGCTGGGTCGGTGGTTTGGCCGGACGACGGGTCCTGGATCTGGGTGGCGGTCCGGCGCACTATTCTGTCGCATTCGCCAAGAGGGGGGCGATTGTCACGTGGCACGATGTTTCGCGCGCGTATCGCGACATCGCGCAACGCAAAGCATCGGAACACAACGTACAAATAACATTCGCGATCTCGTACATGGATGAAGCCACAAAACTGCACCACGAGCAGTTCGATCTCGTGTTCAACCGCATCTGTTGGTATTACGGTTTCAACGATTACAGTTTTGCCGATGTCTTCTTCAACCTTATCAAGCCTGGAGGCGTCGGCTATGTGGACACCGTACATTCCGGAGCGCGCGATGAAGGCCAGTCGCTGTCAGTGAATCTTCGTACGCGGCTGAATGACCGGTTTGCCATTAAGATCGGACATCCTCTCCCACCCCACGGTCGCATCGCGCAAGCATTCATGAATAAACCAATTTCGAAAATGCAGATCGACTACACCTCCGGAAGGAATGACCGGATTCTGTTCATGAAGCAGAAGTGACGCCCAAAAGAGGGGGAACAACCTGCCAAAACTGGGGCAACAGGGCCCAAAATCCGGGCGACATCCGCCCCAATTTGGGGCAGGATGCCCGACGGTTTAGCGTACGTGACCAAAAAGAAAGGACCGCCGCCCCTCTTTTGGCACAACCGCGCAAAGAAAGGGAAGCCCGCCCCCAACTTCAGGCGACCCGCCCCTCTTTTGGCACGACGCTCCCCCAAAGACTGCGGCAGCCGCCCCAAAAAGCGGAAGACCTGCCCGAGTTTCGCTGGCCGCTAACTAGCAGAAGGAATCACCCTTGCCTTACGCGCGCCCGGCTTCGAGCCACTGTGACGTTACACACGTCGACGATTCCGGCAGAAACCAATCCAACTATAAGAGGATGAATCGGGATCATGAAGCGTCCGTTCGCACTCCATGTCAATGCAATGCTCAACAAGTTCATCGTGATGATTAACGTCACGATCTCGGTACCCGGTCTACCTATGAAATAAAAATAAATGCCTGCAACCAGACCCGCAATGAATAGCCAATCCGGTATGAAATAGGCGCCGTGTGGCCGGATTTCCTGCCAAATGTGAAGGGCCATGAGATACAAAACGCCGAAAGGGTGTTGGCGTGCCCATTGAAATGTCTGGACTGATCGAACCTTCGCAAGTTGGACCTGAAAGTTAACCGCATTTTGACCGTCTATGGGAGGATCCACGTGGTTTCGTGTCCAGAGACCTTGGGCCGCAATCGCGCCTGGACCAAATCCCTTGGGCGACTCCATCATGCCTTGAATGCCCAACGGCATCAATTCTCCGGTAACCACAATATTCCGAATGAACCAGGGACCAATGACCAGAAGGAACCAGCAAAGGCAAATCACTTTCGAACGCCAACTCTTTAGCGGTAACAGGGCCAACGGCAGCCAGATGATAAAAATGTTGCGGGTCGCAACCAGTAAGGCAAGCACAATACCCAAACGCGCCAGTGCTGACGATGTCCACGTATTAGCATTTCGCAGGTAAATCCAGGCGAGCAGTGACACGAGTAGGCTGGCCAGGGGCTCCGTCATGAAAGTGTAAGAATAGAAGCTGAAGAGCGGATGTAATGCCGCTATCGTCATCGTCAGCATCGCAGCCAGCACTCCGGCAGATTGGAAAGAAACAGCTGCCGCTATGGTGACGGCGCCGGCCATGATCCCGCAATTGACGATACGCCAAACGATGAAGTGTCTACCCGCAACGGAATAGATGAGGGCCAGCAAGAAGGGAAAGGCCGGTGGTCGCGTGATGTCGGGACGAAAATGCACCCGCGGATTGATTTCATACGCCGGCCAAGCCTGTGACGCCAGATACGGAGCCCGCCATTGGGGATTCGCCCAATCAATGCCGAAACGCCAATGCTGCCAAAGATTGAAAGCAATGCCTTCGTAGTCTGGAGCATCGCCGGTCTCTGGCGGAGCCTCCAAGATACCTAATGAAACCGCTGCCAAAAAATAAACCGCGAAGCTGCCAGTCCATATTGCAAGAAACAGGACTTGAGGCCGCGGCTTCGCCATCAATGGAATCTTACAATGAACGACACCCCATCGAATCTCCCAACGCCGTTTTCGACTAATCCAAAAAGTCTGAGGCTGTGCTCCGGCATGTGCTAATAAGTCCTTTGATCATCAATCGCAGGATTGATGGATCAATCGCGCGATTGATGGATTCCGGCCGACTCCAGTTCCCGCAAAACCTAAGTCGTTGAGATTTCAGCATCACGTTGTCTCTGTCGTTACAATAGCGTTGGAAAATGCCTCGCCAACAGATGAGGATGTCGCGATGTCCAGGGCGGCGGTCAAACGCGGAATGTCATCGCGGCGGCCCAGGAGACGGCAACGCCGTTCAATACTTGCCGTGTTTATCCAGTCCACCAGTTTCCGATTTTGCGGAGTGACACCGTCACCGCACAGAACGAACCGCACATCCGGAGCGGATTTGAGCCGCGCCGCCGCCTGAACGAAAGTGTGATGGTCTTTCTGCGGGTCAAAGCGGGCTACGAGCCCGATCAGGAGGGATTGTTCCGGGACGCCCAGTTCCTGACGCACAGAGCGTGGCACGGCCGGTTCGGGCGTGAATGCGGCAAGGTCAAATCCATTAGGAATCACTTCCATCTTGCCGGCATCGTAACCCAGTTTTACATGCGTCTGACGCGAGGTTTCGGAGTTGCAGATGATACGCCTCGGCAGCCAATGTGACAGTAGCGCGCAGGCTTTGGCCGTCCAGATATGCGCACGTTTGGTTACTCGAGGATCAAGATTGGTGTGGCGAATATTCCAAACTGTAGGTATGCCGCCGGCGAAGTGGCCCCTAACGCTCCAATCAGGTCTGCATGGTACATCCACGTCTGAATCACGCCAGGCGGTTTGCGGCGACGCCGCCTTATGAGCCGGATCAGACCAAGCGGGTTCGGTACGCCCAGACGCATGCCGAGCGTGCCGACGGGAATGTTGAGAGCTTGAATTTTTCTGCCTGTGGCGCCGATATCCGTCAGCGAGAGGACTTCAGGTTCGAAGACGTTCCGATCAATTTGCGAAAGCAGCTTGAAGAGCATCGTCTCTGCGCCGCCGACGGACAAGTCGGTGATCAGGTGCAGGACCTTGATCACAGCAGGCTCCCAAGAACTTGTGAGGTCGTCGCCGCAAGCCTGTCACGGTCGAATTCCTGAACAATGCGGCAACGCGCCTTCGAGCGTAGTTCACGACCTTCAGTGGCAAGGCGTGTCAGCATAAGGTTCCAACCGTCTGCCAGAGCCTGAGGATCTCGCAACGGCACGACAACGCCCGTCTCGCCAACCAGAATCGGAGAATCTCCCACGTCGGTGACCACACAGGGTACTCCGCACGCCATTGCTTCGCCGACGGCGTTGGGAAATCCCTCTCCATTCGAGGAACATAACGTGGCGATATCGAGCGCGTTCTGTACAGAAGGCATATCCGCCTGCCAGCCCTTCCAGATGATTCGGTCCGCCAATCCCAGCTGGTTGCCAAGCTCCATAAGCTCACGCCGGTAGTCCGGCCGTCCATCTCCGATACAGACAAAACGAAATGCCCCATGGGTCTGCATTGCCAATGCTGCAGCCCTAATGAAAGTAGGATGATCCTTCATCGGATGCAGTCGTCCCACAACGCCGATCAGTTTTTCATCATCGGTGACGCCCCACTCGGCGCGAGTCCGGCTGCGGGCGTCCTGATTCGGGACAAAAACGTGAGTGTCGATGCCGTTCGGGATGACAACAATCTTGTTTGCCGGAAAACCATGTGCGACGTGGTAATCCTTGCCCGCTTCTGAATTCGCGATAATCAGATCGGCAAACCCGGCCAATGCGCGTTGTAGCCGGAACAGCAGACGATCGAACCAATCGTATTGCGTCCAATCCAGATTCGAAGCCCGGAAACCCCACACTATCCGTGTTCCTGGCAGGAACGGTTTGAGCGCAATAGATAGAACATTCGATGCCGGCAGGTATCCGTGAAGTATATTGGGCCGCAGTTGCCGCACTGCAGAGACAAGACGCCAGGCAAAATGGAATACCTCCCATCGCCTGTGTTTTCCCATGCTGAGGTGCGTCACATGCGGGAGCTGAGCAACCTCGGCGCTGAAACGCCCTCCGGAGTAAAAGGTTATGATGGTGGTGCTGTACCTGGAAGGATCTAAGCCTTTAACTAACTCTACAAGCTGACGCTGGGCCCCGCCTTCGTTGAGTTGTCGAATCAGAAAACAGAGACGTACTGTTGCTGGTGTCAAGGCTGTTTGATTTGTGCGCGCTGGTAGTACGACAAATACCACTCCGCAAACTTCTCAACGCCCTCTTCGATGGAAGTGGAGGGCCGGAAGCCCACATCGTTCACCAGGTCGTTGACATTCGCGAATGTTACCGGAACATCGCCAGGCTGCATAGGCAACAGATTTTTTTGCGCCTTTCTTCCCAGACAGCGCTCCAACACCTCGATCAATTTCATTAGACCGACGGGGTTGTTATTGCCTACGTTATATATTTTGCAAGGCACGTTACTCGAAGCCGGATCCGGGTTTTCGCCTTTCCATTCAGGGTTGAGGCGAGGAATGCGCTCCATTACTCTGATGACACCTTCGACGACATCATCGATGTAAGTGAAGTCTCGCTGCATCTTTCCAAAATTGAAGACGTCAATCGGGCGTCCGGACATGATTGCTTCAGCGAAGAGAAAAATGGCCATGTCGGGCCTTCCCCAGGGTCCATAAACGGTAAACAGTCGAAGCCCTGTACAGGGCAGGCCATACAAACTGGCGTATGCATGCGCCATTAGCTCGTTGGCTCTCTTTGTTGCTCCGTAGAAGGACACCGGGTGGTCGGCATTGTGATGCTCTGAAAAAGGGATCTTTGTGTTCGCACCGTAGACGGAACTCGACGAGCAGAAAACGAGATGTTTGACGCCGTGATGCCGGCAGCCTTCCAGGATATTCAAGAATCCTTCGATGTTGCTGCTCGTATAGACATGAGGGTTCGTTAACGAGTATCGGACTCCTGCCTGTGCGGCCGTGTTCAGAACGACATCAAAATTCTCTTCTGTGAAAAGTTTCTCGATGCTGTCCCGATCGGCGATATCCAATTTCTTGAAAGTGAAGTTTCGGTTTTCCTGGAGCTGCTGGAGTCTGGCGGTCTTCAGATTCGCATCATAGTAGTCATTGAGATTGTCAATCCCGACGACTCTGTCCGCCTGGTCAGCCAATCTCTTCGAGACGTGATAACCAATGAATCCAGCCGCCCCGGTAACAAGCACGTTCTTCATAATGGGGGCAAAACTCCAGGGGTAGCTCGTTTCAGGATTTGATCCGCATGTGCGCCCGGAAGCCGGGAGGTGGGCGTCACGCGTGACATGTGTGGTGATTATACACAAACGGCACTCTTCGCGCCGCGCCGTGCTGCCGAGGAGATTACAGGCTGTCGCACCGATAACGCACTCAGGATGACCATCTGGCAAATGTTTCCGGACATGCTGCCGAAAATTGGTCCCGGCCGTTTCGAGATCCGGACATCGCGGCAGGATGGACGAATGGTGAACCTGCGTTTTTCGGTTTCTTCGGTGATGATCGACGAAAACAACATCGCAGGATACGTCTGGGGTTTTGCTGACGTCACGGAGTTGCGAGCACTCGAACGGCAGATGCGGCAGAAAGAGAGCGTTCGTATCCGTGAATTGCGGCGCGTTCACGGAGACGCTTCTGGAAAGTGAACTCTTCGGCTACGAAACCTCCAGCGAAGTCTCCGCGCAGCATCTTCCCGAAAGCATGTCGACGGCTTCGCGCATGCGCCCCATGACGAACTTTCCGGATGAAGGGTTTGACCTCGAAATCTACGTTGAAGGTCTTCAGAAAGGGTTTCTTGAGGAAGCCCTGCGCCGCACGAATGGAGTCCAGGTGAAGGCGGCCGAACTACTTCATGTCCTATCGCTCCTTCAGGCACTACATGCAGAAGTACAACATTCCGTCCTGATCTCGGAAAGCCTGACAAGTTCGTTCAGTGGTTTGAGGTGTCGCGACGAAATACGAATTCGTTACAACCATGACCACGATCTGTTTTCAGCCGCATCAGACTGAAGCCGCGCGCTCGATAAAAGTCGAAGACTTGTTCGGGGCGCGCCACTTCAAATGGATGTCCGCCGACCCAATCGACGAGATCTCGAAACCATGCCATTCCTCGTGTCGACTGGGGCCTCGTCGCGAACGGGTTCTCGAATCGGGCCGCGATCGCGATGAAAGTTTTTAATTTGAAATAAACACCGACGGCAAGAACCAGCAGGAATTTAACGGAGCGAGGCGATCTGTTGTACAGCCGCTTGATTGCGGCCCATCTCAGGCTGGTACCCCCCTGGTCGTTGTAGATGGCGATGAACAGCAAACTACCTGGTTTGCATGCTAGAGCGGCGTTTTCGAGAGCCTGCCACATAGCTCCGGTGTGATGTAACACTCCCCAGGAGTAAACGATATCGAACTGACCCAATCTGTTCAGAAAGCTCGAATCCAGAGCGCTGCCTTCGGCGATGCTCCAACGGGCGTCGTGCGGGAAGTAACGGCGTTTCAGTTCCTGAGTACACTCCACGGACGCCGGATCAAAATCGAATGAGACCACAGTGGCGCCCAGCCGGCGGGCCGCAAGCGAAAAGAGTCCGCTACCACAGCCAATGTCGAGAAAGCCGCGCCCATTGAGATTTTCGACCTCCAGCATCTCGCGAAGAGAATCAATTGCAGCCACGATTCGTGTCTCATCGAGTTCGCGCAGGAACCTGGCCCAGTTCTTCCCGAATTCGAAGCGCCGGCCTTGGGCGACTTCGGAAGCGTGATCGGTTTTCATACAGGCTGACGTTCCAGCCACGATTGAGCCGGTACCTCAGTTCTTCTTTTCGTGATCGAGCCACGCTTGAAACATGAGTATGTCCCAGAGGTAATAGTGCCAGTCACGCAGGCCCGACTTGTGCTCAGTCCATTTCTCACGGATCAATTGACTATTAAAAAAGCCTTCCGCTCGCAATCGCCCCCCGTCGAGTAATGCTTCGGCCCATTCCATCAGCGGCCCGCGCAACCAGGCGTCGATCGGAACGCCAAAGCCCATTTTCGGCCGTTCAATCAAAGCTGACGGGACGTACTTGTAGAGGATCTGGCGCAGGAGCCACTTACTCTGTCCATCCCGCATTTTCAGGGAAAGCGGCAGACGCCACGCCAGCTCCACGACACGATGGTCGAGCAACGGAAGTCGACTTTCCAGGCTCACTCCCATACTCGCGCGGTCGACCTTCACGAGAATATCGTCCGGCAAGTACGTCACTGTATCGAGGAACATCATCCGCTGTGTCAGGTCGGGCAGATTTGCCCACGCGCTGCGATCGGTCAAGACGGTTGGATATTCCTGCGCGCCCAACGCGACTGCTGCGGGGTCGTCCCAATGCGAGACCAGCCGGTGGTAGAGGGTTTCGGGCTCTTCCATGGCCAGGATCTGCGAAAGCTTGTGAAGTTTGTCGCCGGCTTTTCCGGCTCGACCATACTTCGTGAAAACCGGCTCGATCCATCTGAGCGTGTTGTTCAATACTTCGACCGGTATCGACGATATGGCGCTCGACAGTTGCCGGCGCCCTGCAGCCGGAATCCAGGCAATCTTGTTCCAAAGATCGCGTCCCGTCTGGTATCGCAAGTAACCGCCGAACAGTTCATCTCCGCCATCGCCGGAGAGCGCCACGGTGACGGAGCGCCGCGCCAGTTGTGAAACCAGAAAAGTGGGGATCTGAGAGGAGTCGGAGAAGGGTTCGTCGTAGAGCGTGGGAATGCGCGGTACCACACCCATCGCTTCTTCGGGCGTGACATACAACTCGGTGTGTTCGGTGTGCAGGTGTTCGGCGACCTTCTTTGCATCTTTGGCTTCGTTGTAGGCCGCTTCGTGGAAGCCAATGGTGAACGTCTCGACCGGGCGGTCACTCTGCGATTGCATCAACGCGACCACGGTTGACGAATCGATACCACCGGAAAGGAAAGCGCCGAGAGGAACGTCGGCTTCCATCCGTAATTTCACTGCATCGCGCAAGAGACATTCTACGGACGCAATCGCGTCCTGATCCGAGCCGTTCATCGGCTCGGCGACTCCGTGTTCGACAACACTCTTCGCAGACCAATAAGGGACAGGCTTCAGCGCCGAACCCACTGCCGATGCGCTGATTGTGATTACGCTGCCGGGCAAGAGTTTGTAGATTCCCTGGTAGATCGTGTAGGGCGTGGGGATGTAGTTATGGCGCAGATACAACGACAGGGCATGGCGGTCGATCTCACCACGGAAGCGAGGGTGAGCACGCAGGGCCTTCAATTCTGAACCAAACAAAAGCGTTTTTCCCATCCAGCCGTAGTAAACAGGCTTTTCCCCAAGCCGGTCGCGGACAAGATGCAGGCGGCGCTCGCTTTTGTCCCAGAGCGCGAAGGCAAACATGCCGTTAAAGCGTTCGAGCGATTTCTCGAGACCCCATTGGCTGATAGCCGCCAGCATGACCTCGGTGTCGGAATGCCCGCGAAACGTGTGTCCCAGTGGCAGTAACTCGGAGCGGATTTCTTTGAAGTTGTAGATCTCGCCGTTGAAGGCGATGACGTACCGGCCGTCACGGGATGCCATCGGCTGGTGACCTTCGGGTGAAAGGTCGACGATGGCCAGCCGGCGGCTGCCCAGGCCGACGCCCGCGGCAACATCGACCCACACTCCGCCATCGTCCGGCCCGCGGTGGAGCAGGGTTTCCGTCATGCGCCCCGTGACAGCCCGAAGTTCCTCTTCGTTTGTTCGAGTTAATGGGTCAAACAGCCCAGCGAATCCGCACATTCAGCAATCTCTTCGTACAGGCGTTCGTATTGCCTGACAATCACAGGCAGGTTGAAGTAATCCTGGACTCGGCTGCGCGCAGCAAGGCCCAGCTCACGCCGCCTGTTACCATCCTCGATCAGGTCACGCCAGGCATCCGCCAGCGCTGCCGGATTCATCGGCGGGACGACTCGGCCGGTATCGCCAACGAGCCATGCCGAATCTCCAACGTCCGTTACAACACATGGAACGCCGCAAGCCATGGCTTCACCGATCGCATTGCAAAATCCTTCGCCAAGTGATGATGACGTCGCGATGTCCAGGGCGGCAGTGAGGCGCGGAACGTCATCTCGACGCCCCAGCAGATGACAAAGGTGTTCAATACCTGCGCCCCTGATCCAGTCGCGCAGTCTCCCGTTTTCCGAAGTAACGCCGTTACCACAGAACAGGAAATACACTTCAGGAGAGTGCCGCGCAAGGCGTCCAGCGGCCTGGACAAAATTGTGATGATCCTTCTGTCGATCAAATCGAGCCACGAGCCCGATGAGCAGCGTTTTTTCCGGTAGACCCAGTTCCTGGCGAACCGATACACGAGCGATCGGATCCACTTTAAACGTCGCGAGGTCAAATCCGTTGGGGATGACCTGCATCTTTGCGGTCGCGTAACCGAGTTTTTCGTGGCTCAACCTGGACGTCTCGGAGTTGATGACAATACGCGCCGGCAACCATGGCGATATCTTCGCGCACGCTCTCGCGGTCCACACATGCGCGCGTTTGTTTGCTTCTGGATTCAGATTGCTGTGGCGAATGTTCCAAACTGTCGGGATGCCGCCGGCGAGCCTGGCTCCCAACGCTCCGATGAGGTCTGCGTGGTACATCCACGTTTGAAGGACGTCAGGCGGCCGGGAGCGAAGCCTTCGGGTGAGCCGCACCAGACCAAGCGGGTTCGGCACACCCAGACGCATGCCGAGCTTCCCGACGGGAATGTCGAGAGCCTGAATTTTTTTCCCGATGGCGCCGATATCCGTCAACGACAGTACTTCGGACTCGAAGGCATTCCGATCCATGTGAGAAACGAGTTTGAACAGCATCGTCTCCGCGCCGCCCACAGAGATGCCGGTGATGAGATGCAACACCTTGATCACAACACGTTCTCCAGGGTTTCGGAGGTTCTCTTGGCCAGCATGTCCTGGTTGAATTCGTTGACGATACGGCTTCGCACCTTGTCGCCCAGATGGTTTCCTTCCGACGCCATCCGCGCCAGCATCCGTTTCCAGCCCTCCGCCAAAGCATCAGGATCTCGCGGCGGTACAACAACCCCTGTATCACCGACGATGATCGCCGAGTCCCCGACGTCGGTGACCACGCATGGAACGCCGCACGCCATCGCTTCGGCGACAACATTGGGAAAGCCTTCGCCGTAAGAAGACAATGTCAAAATGTCCAGGGCGTTGTATACAGACGGCATATCGGTCCGCGCAGGTTGCCAGATCACTTGTTCCCTCAAGCCCAACTGCTCGGACAATTCGAGAAGTTCACGCCGGTATTCCGATCGGCCAGTGCCGATGCAGGCGAAGCGCACGCGGTTGTGCGTACGCGAGAGCAGCGCAGCTGCTCGAAGAAATGTTCGATGATCTTTCATTGGATGAAGCCGTCCGCCCACACCGATTAGCGTTTCATCGTTTGCCACGCTCCACCATGCGCGCAGGCGCTCTCGCTGTGCGACGTCTGGAGTGAACGCGCCGGTATCGATTCCGTTCAGGATCACGACGATCTTGTCTCGGGGAAGCCTCGCGCCACGTGATAATCTCTGCCGGCGTACGAATTCACAACAATCCGATCCACAAAACGGGCCAGTACCCGTTGGAGCTGGAAAAGTACGCGATCGAGCCGATGGTATTGTCTCCAATCGACGACGGAAGCTCGAATGCCCCAGAGCACGCGCGTTCTGCGTAAGAATCGTTTTAGTGTAATACACAGGACATTCGCGACCGGCAAGTATCCGTGGAGCACGTGGGGCCTCAGCCGGCGCATTGTGGAAATGAGACGGTCGCTGAACCGCCCTCCTGAATAAAAAGATACGACCGTGATCTTATATTTCGATGCGTCGAGACCTTTGATCAGTTCCACAAGCTGGCGCTGAGCCCCGCCCTCATTCATCTGCCGGATCAAAAAACAGAGGCGCACCCGATACCGTCTCATGTGGAGTGGTGCCGCAACCGCCGCTTCATGCGAATGGATTCCCGGATCGATCCGGCAACGAGGCCATCGAGGAGCCCGCGATGGCGTGCCCGATACAGTTCGACCACTTCAGGAAGAGTGGATATCGCATGCCTGAACCGATGCAGGTTGTCCTGGAATTGAGAAACATCTTTCCCGGTCCAGCCGTTGTGATGGAGACAGATCGTCCAGACGCCGAACGGCATCGGCCGAAATTGCCAGAGTTGCTGCGGGATCCAAGTGACGCCGCGATCGTCGACATGCGGAAACAGAAAGAATCCGTCGCTGACCACTTTAATCCCGAGGTTCATCAAGATCGTCACAGTGTTTTCGTCAAACGAATGAGCCGGCGCTACCCACACCGAAGGCGCGATGTTTTCGCGGCGAAAAATCTGGACAGCAGAGTGTAGTTTCAACTCCTGTTCGGCAAGAGGTAGTCCGGCAAATTCACTCCGATCGTTCAAACCGATAATGCCGGAATTGCGGGTGATGTAACGATGTTGGTACCCGTGCAAGCCGATCGCGGCTCCCGCCGTTTGCCATCGCCGAATGTTTTCCCAGAATTGCGGGTCTGGTTCGCCATGCTGCAGCTTCTCGTCCCGGTTGTCCGGAACGACCGCCAGAATCGGCTTCACGTCCGCCGCGCGTAAAATGACTTCGACTTCGTGCCAGACATCCCAGTTCATTGTGGGACACAGGTCATCAAAGCGAAGCAGGTACCTGGCGCTCACGTACTCACACCTTTCCCTTGATCAAAAAAATCTTATCTACCAGGTCGTTCGAGTAGTCGGGAATCATGAGAGTGATTGGATAACCGTTCAGCAAACCAGCGAGCCGCCCGTGCGGCGGATGAGGATGACCAATCTTCCATCCGAAACAATATGTGACGCGGGCCCCTCGGCGCGCAAACGCGGTACTGTACTGGCCGGGTCCGCCTCCCAAATAGAGAACTCGCTTATCCTTGAAGCCGCCGATCCGTTGCTCCAATCGATCGATTAACCCGACATTGATGTTGCGCCATTCACTTTCGGCATATTCGCCGGCGTATTCAGGCGCGACAGGATCCCAACCTTTGCCAGGCTGGTGAATCCAACTGTGCAGCCGGTTGATCAACTGAACTTCTCGGCAAAGCCGGTTCTTTGAAATACAAATTCGTTACAGCCCTTGCCGCCGGCGCACGTTTTCAATTTCAAGAGCACAAAACCTTTCGCACGATAGAAATCAAAAATCTGCTCGGGCTTCGCAACTTCAAACGGGTATCCGCCGATCCAGTCGATCATGTCATGCCAACGGCTCATACCGCGGCTCGTCCTGGCGTATTGTGTCCACGAGTGTATGAAGCGCCGAGGTTGAAAGGTCAACAAGGATCCCGGTGCCGTCTTCGCTTGCATGAACACGATCAACGCGGCCGTATACGGAACTCGCAGAACCAGAGGTAAATGGACGTAGAGTTTTTTTATGGCCGTCCAGACGCCACTCCAATGGAGCTGGTCGTTATAAATGGCGATGAACAACCGTCCGCCGTCCGCAACAGCGGGTTCGACATTTGCCAGCGCTTGCCACATTGCACCCGTGTGGTGCAGCACGCCCCATGCGTAGACCACGTCGAAGCGACCCAGGCTTTTTAAATAGCTGCTGTCCAGAGCGGAACCTCGTTCGACCTTCCACTGAGGATCATCAGGAAAATACCGGCGTCTCAATTCTGCCGTGCATGCGACCGAGTGCGAATCGAAGTCGAACGAGTAGACGCGGGCTCCGAGCCGCCGCGCGGCAAGGCTGAACAGACCGCTTCCGGATCCCACATCCAAAAAGCTCTTTCCAACCAAATTATCGACCTCGAGCATCCCCCGCAGCGATTGTTCCGCTTCCTTGATCCGTTCGTCGTTGAGTACTCGAAGGAAACGAATCCAGTTCTTACCGAATCCAAAGCGATCTTCAGATTCGACTTCATGCGCGGGAGTGCTCACTGCCGGATCCTCCCAGTGAGTTGATTTAAGTGTACGTTCCATATTCCCATTATCCTCTCTAGGCCGAACCGCTCTGTGACCTCGGCAGCGCGCAGACTTAAACGCCTCCGCTCCTCATCGTCCAACATTAGCCGTTCCATCGCGGCGGCAAGCGCACTCACGTTGCCGGGCGGCACCAAAACGCCGTCGATGCCGTCCCGTATAATCTCACGAGGACCACTTTCGCAATCGAAGCTTATTACTGGGAGACCGCACGCCATGGCTTCGAGCAGAGCATTCGGGAACCCTTCATATCGTGACGACAAAGTGAACAAATGCGCTTTTTTAAGGATGGCTAACGGCTGGTCAACCTTGCCTGCAAGACTCACGTGAGCGGCGATTCCAAGGTCAGCTGCCAGCATCTTCAGGCGGCCGCTTTCTTCGCCATCTCCAAGAATTACCAACGACCAATCATGAACCTTGTGGACACATTGTGCGAATGCCTGCATTAAGAGATCGAACCCTTTTTGAGGAACCAACCTGCCCATAGCCACTATCAATCGGCCATCCGGAAGTGCGGAATGAGAGCGATCCGATTTGCCCTGTGCATCACATGGCGTGCCGTTGAGTGGGTTTGGGATCACCCACACTGCGTTTTTATGACTGATCGCTCCTGCCCAGCTACGCATACTTTCGGATTGCACAACGACGGCCTGGGCACGGCGGTATAGCCATCGGCGCAATCCTGCCCAAATCCAATTGATTCGATGCTGTCTCGGATCGATGCGCTCTGAAACAATAACAGGAAAAGATGATCCAACAGTTGCCAGCAGCGTTAGGACGTTCGTCGTGTCCATAAAGCTGATCACAACATCCGGCGTGCTTCTTTGTATTTCTTTATGTAACCGTCTTACGCGTCTCCAGTTATTGAAGACTGCCGACAATAAATTGGGAGATACATGCGCTAAGTCTAAGGAGACCCGCTTCACTCGGGAATGCAATTGATAAAAATCAGTGCTTCGTGGCTGCAGTGTAATGACTGTTACGTCATTGTTGTTCCTTCCCCAATGATTCGCCATCATGGCCATTACTTTCTCCGCACCGCCTGAGGCAAGGGAGGAAATGACAAGAGTTATCTGCAAGACTTTTCTCCAAGCTGCTTCCAGGAAAAATGAAGGAAAAGAAACGAGGCCAAATAGACACAGCTGGTAGAAAGGGCGATTCCGGCCACTCCCAGTTTTTTCATGAAGAGATAGTTGAGCGTGATGCTAAGCACGACGCTAATGACATTCCCAATCATGAGGATATGATTGGCAAGCATTGCCGATATCAGGCGCACCAGGAGGATGCCGGCGGTATAGAAGGGGAGTTGAAGAGCAAAAAGAGCCAGTACCCGCGCCACAGCGTGAGTATCCTCTGTTGTAAACGCACCTCGCTGATAAATGATTTTTACTAAAGGTTCCGCGCCGAGCACGAGCGCGATCGTTACCGGAATAGCTGCGCAGAATATCAATCCGAAGTATCGCCTCAGGGTATGACGGATACCGGTCCAGTCATTTTTCGCAACCATGACAGAAAAGTACGGTATCACCGCCGTTCCGAGCGCCGATGTGCCAATGCTTATGGGAACAGTAATCAGCCTGTTCCCATAATTGAGGACCGCCACGCTACCTGCGCCAAGCATCGTCGCCATTGATTGATTAATGACCGACGTGCTTGCCAAAATGAAGGCGCCCGAAATCATTGGAAGGTACTGACCCAGGACTCGCCTTAGATGAGCGTCAGCTTGATTCCATCTTGGCCATGGAGATATTTGTTTGCCGGCCAGAGCTTTGCAGATAACTCCAGCCTCCAATGCCATTCCAAGCACGGTTCCAACGGTGAGGCTGGTGATACCCCAGTCCTTCGCAACGAGCAGACAGACCATGATGACGAACGGTGTCAGAGCAGGAGTTACCGCAACAAGGGCAAACTCCTCTCTTGCGTTCAAGACAGAGCTCCAGATCGTATTGATACCGGCGATCATTACAATCGGCGACAACATATAGAGGAGTCTCCGCGTCTCCAAAATTTTTTCAGGGCTAAAGCCGGAAGCAAGTAACGGCAAGTAATAAGGAGCAGCGATGACTATGCCGATGGTTGCGGCGCCCAGCAGAAGCGTGCTCCACGCCAACACGTTCGAGAGGAGTCTCTGCGCGGAATCCCTGCCCTCCCGTTCTCTGACTTGAACATACGTCGGAATAAACGCGGCATTGAATGACCCGCTGATAACCGTAATCGCTAGCGACGGTACTATAAGAGCGACGAGAAAAGCATCAATGGCGTCGCCCGTACCAAATGAGGCGGCGACAGCAAGCTCTTTCGCGGTCGAAACGAGTTTTGCACCGAAAGTAAGTGAGGCGATGACGAGAGCCGCACTGAAGATCTTCCGATTCGTCGAGGCGTTTGACCACTGCGTCCATTGCTTCATGGCTCCCACGTATGGTCTCAGGGGTTACTCGCGTATGCGAAAATCGTTTCGTCATTCATCTGTAATAGGACAAATACCAGTTGGTAAATTTCTGAATACCTTGTTCGATCGAAGTCGAGGGTCGAAAACCTACATCTTTCATCAGATCGTCAACATCCGCACACGTCACCGGAACGTCGCCGGGCTGAAGAGGCAGCAAATTTTTCTCGGCCTTTCTACCGAGACATCGCTCCAATACCTCGATGAACTTCGTCAACTCGACCGGCTTATTATTGCCGATGTTGTACAGCCTGTAGGGTGCGCTGCTCGATGCGGGATCCGGATTGGTACTACTCCATTGTGGGTTCGGTTGGGGGATTCTCCTCGACACTCTGACGACACCCTCTACGACATCATCGATATAAGTGAAGTCCCTCTGCATTTTTCCAAAATTGAACACGTCGATAGGACGGCCCTCGATGATGGCTTTCGTAAAAAGGAACAGGGCCATATCGGGTCTGCCCCATGGTCCGTAAACAGTGAAAAACCGAAGCCCCGTACATGGCAGGCCATATATGTTCGAATAGGTATGCGCCATCAGCTCATTTGCTTTCTTGGTGGCCGCGTATAACGACAGAGGATGGTCAACATTGTGATGCACGGAAAAAGGGATTCTTGTATTTGCGCCATAAACCGAACTCGAGGACGCAAAAACGAGGTGTTCGACTCGATTGTTGCGACAGCCCTCCAAAACGTTCAAGAAACCCTCGATGTTAGCGCTTGTGTAGGCGTGAGCGTTCGTTAAGGAATATCGGACACCGGCCTGCGCCGCCAGGTTGATGACAACATCAAAACCTTCATCGGCGAAAAGTTTTGCGAGTCCTTCCTTATTGGCGAGATCCAATTTCTTGAAAGCGAAGTTTCGGTTTTCTTGGAGCCGCTGGAGCCTGGCGGTCTTCAGATTCACATCATAGTAGTCATTAAGATTGTCAACCCCGACGACCCTGTTTCCTTCGTCCGTCAATCTTTTCGAGACGTGATAGCCAATAAATCCAGCTGCCCCCGTAACAAGCACGCTCTTCATAGTCGGGGCAAAACTCCAAAGGTGACTCGTTTTACGATTTGATCCGCAGGGGCGCTGCCGCTCAGGATCGAATCTTCCATGGAATCGCGTCTCGAAACCGCGACGTGAGCGTTACGCATGACTGTATGGTGATTATACACAAACGGCACTCTTGCTATTTTAGGCCGGGGAAACTTCCTGTATCCGGTCTGCGGCGGCCTTTCCGCTCAGGATGGAGTCTTCCATCGAGTAGTAATCCCAGCGCCCGTAGCGGCCCGCGGTGAAGATGCTGCGGGATTCCAGGTAATCGATGAGATTTTGAAGATGCGTCTGGCGGTGCTGATCGAAAACCACGTACGCGAAGTGAATATCGAGGACGTGGCGGGTGAGAATGCGGTCGCCTTTATTCAGGATTCCGCATCTTTGCAAATCAACAACGGCTTTCTCGAACATCTCATCAACATGCAGCTTCTCCTTCGGTTGATGGGTGATCTCGATATACATCGAGCTAGTCCCTTCCGGTGCCACCGACTTCGAGAAATTCATCGGGAAACCGATGCGCGAGAAAATGAACTGATGCTCAGGGAAGTAGATCCAGTGCTGGTCGTTGATGTTCGGCCTGTCGATGCCGATGTTGATGTTCAGCACCGATATGGCATGAAGCCGCTGCGCATCTGCCACGAGTGAATCCGGCGTGTCGTTCAGTATTCGATACAGGGTCGGCAGAGGAAGCGTGGAGACGAGGAAATCGTAAGGCTCTTCGCGGCCGCTCGCCAGTCGAACGTACTTCTTCTTTGCGTCGATGGACTGGACGGTCTCGCTCCGATGGACGTTTTTGATCGAGCGAGCCAGAGCCTGGGGCAGGCAATCGATGCCACCCGACCTCGGATAAATGAATTTCGGGTTGTAGCCCATCCCTTTGTTCGTCACGCCGAGTGCACCATTGACGACTTCGTCGAGCGTGGGTTTAGGAATCGACCAGCTCACCCAGTCCGACGTGATCGTGCTCAGATCCTGCTTCCAGAATTTTTCGTTGTACGGAAGCATGAAGTGTTTCGCGATGCCCGACCCGAACGTCTGGAGCACCCAATCGTGAAAATTCTTTGGCCCGCCGTTTTTGTGGTGCATGCTCTCGACAAAACCGACCACACAGTCCCGGATTACTTCCGGCGGAAGGCCGTAGGTATTCGCCTGAAACGGATACGGCGTCGTGGTCGATTTCGAGTAGATGGCGGCAAGCCGTTCATGTGAATTGAACGCATCGGGCAGGAGCCGCGCCACCAGTTCCTTCGTATAGGCGTTCTTCAGATGGATCAGGTGGCCCGTGCAGTCAAACGTGAATCCATCCTGGGTGAACGATCGGCAGAGACCCCCGATGGCACCCTCTTTTTCAAAAACGACAGGATCGTATTCGGCGAGGTGATGTCCAGCGCTGAGTCCCGCAAGACCGCCACCAATGATGACGATCTTCGCTGTCATGAGCGCATATCTACTTTCATGAGGAGGTAGGCCGACAGGCACGCGAGCGAAAGCATCCCGCCCATCGTGGCGACAGCCCATTCGAGTGCGATATGACTCATCAGAAGCGCCGCTCCGGAGAGCAACACTGCGACGACGTAGGTAGTAACGGCAGTTTCCCGCACGCTCAGGCGGCATCTTCTCAAACGCAAGGCAAAGTGATCCGGGCTGCCTTTTGTCACTGGAATTCCGCTGCGCCACCGGATCCACATCACCAGGGCGAGATCAAAAAGAGGAATGCCCAGAATGAGCACAGGGCTGATGACTGCAAGCAGGTTTACTCGTGTATAGCCCGCATTCATCGAGAGTGATGCCAGCATGAATCCGATGAACAGGCTGCCCGCGTCACCCAGATAGATTTTTGCCGGGTGGAAATTATGGCGGAGAAAGCCGAGGATCGCTCCGCACAGGACGATGCACAGGAAGGCGACGGCGCCACGGCCTGAGATGTAGTTCGCAATAGCAATGGAAAGCGCAGCAATGGCAGCAACGCCTGAAGCAAGACCGTCGAGGATATCGATGATGTTGAGGGCGTTCATAACGGCCAGAATCCACAACACCGACAGGGGAATTGCGACCCAGACCGGCAGGTAAGTCAGCTTGATGTACGTCCCTGATTTGACAAGAACAAGCGCGGCCAGCGCCTGGCCGAGAAGTTTTTGCGAGGGCGTCAGAACGCCGAAATCGTCGATCAGGCCGACCATCAATGCGATCGTCCCTGAAAGCAGCAGGCCCAGCGTTTCCGTTTTGAAATCGGTTAAAACGCCAACGGTAAGCAGAAATGCCAGGTAAACGGCCAGTCCGCCGAAGTATGGAACCGCCCCGTTGTGGTTTTTGAGCTGGCCGTCCGGATTGTCCAGAATACCAAGCTGCAGGGCTGCACGCCGCATGAGGGGGGTCCAGCAATAGGCAAAAACGAAACTTAATGTGAACGCGGCTCCATACCTGATCATATGTTCACCGCCTGGTTTCCAGACATTTTCGATATTCCGATTCGAGGCCTGCAATAGCTGTGCGCACGTCGAACTCTGCTACTCGCTCCTTACCTTTGGCCCCAAAACTCTTTCGTAACTGTGGGTCGGTAATAAGCTTTAGCACGGCGCCTGCCATACCCTCGACGTCGTGCGGGTTGAACAAGTAGCCGGTCTCGCCATCGATGACGGCTTCGCGCGCGCCGCCGACGTTTGTCGCGACAATGGGCAGCCCGCTGGCCATGGCCTCTGCAAAAATCCGAGGTAAACCTTCCCATAGGGACGTCAATACAACAATATCGAAGTTCCGATAAATCTCCGGCATGACTTCGATCGGCTGCCAGCCGAGAAGCGTAAAGTGCCGCTCAATGCCATGTTCGCGGATGCGGCTCTCGACGGATGTCCGCAAGTCGCCATCGCCCACCATCACGAAGTGGACACTGTCGGTTTTTTGGAGGATTCGGGATGCGATATCTACGAAATCCGTCGGCGCCTTCTCCGGCTTGAAGCACGCCACCATGCCGATGACCACTCTTTCTTCCGAAACGCCCCATTCCGCAAGCTTCGTCCGGCGGGGTCCCGGCTGGATGTATTCATCGATGTCGATTCCCGACCGCGACAGAATCCATTCGCCACGCCGCGTCAGGCCGAGCCTTTCGGCCTTGTCTGCGTTTTCAAGCGACACAAAGACATGTTCTGTCGTGATCTTTGAAGTCAGGCGTTCGATCCACACATAGAAATTCCGGACCAGCGGCTTTTGAAAGTCGTTGAAGCCGAATCCATGGGCGGTATGAAAGATAAACGGGACTCCAGCGAGCTTTGCCGCCCATCGGCCCAATATGCCGGCCTTCGGACAATGCGTATGAACCAGCACCGGACGTTCTCGCCGAAAAACGCGCCACATCATGATCAGCGCCAGAATGTCTTTGAAGGGACGTACTTCGCGCACAAGGTTCGGAACCCAGACGCGCGTGACACACGGGATTCGGTTCGCCCAATCGACCAGCAGGCCCTCAGTTCCGCTGACGAGGCCCAGCTCGTAACGCTCGCGTGGAAGCCGTTCGAGCGTCATCAGCGTGATTTTCTGCGCACCGCCGAGTTCAAGATGAGTGATGACGTGAAAGACCTTCGCCTTCATACAACCGCTTCAGGGTGGTGTACGAGTAAAGCACAGAGGACACGATTGTGTCGACCCGTCCTTCCTCCAGTGAAGGATACAACGGCAGCGTGAGTTCGCGCGCCGCGAATGCCTCAGTTACAGGCAGGTCGACATGGGGAAAGGCCGCCTGGAAGGCGGAAAAGTGATGGATCGGCGGGTAATGAATGCTGGTTTGAATTCCGTCCTGCTTGAGAAGTTCCGCAATCGAATCGCGCTCCGTGGCACTGTCGAAGACCACGGGATAAATGTGATACGACGGCTGCTTCGATTCGGGCAGCGAGGCCAGTGGGAGAATGACACCCAGTTTCGTTTCGGCAAAACGCTCGTTGTAATGGCGAACCAGGTCCGCGCGCTTCTGGTTGAAGAGCGGAAGCTTCGCGAGCTGCACCAGCCCAAGTGCTGCGCGAATATCGTCGAATCGGAAATTGAATCCGAATTCGAGCACGTCGTACTGAGCGGGCCGGCCTTTCTCGCGATCCCAGCTCGTGACGGTCATTCCATGCGATCGCAGCAGACGCAGACGCCGCGCCAGCTCAGGGTCGTTCGTGGTGATCATGCCGCCTTCGGCCGTGGTGATGTTCTTATTTCCAAAAAAACTGAAGCAGCCGGCGTCACCAAGACTTCCGCACGCCTGCCCCCTGAACATCGCGCCGGGGGCGTGTGCGGCATCTTCGACAAGAAATAGCCCGTTGCCTTTTGCGAGCGCGCATAGCCGATCCATGTCTGCTGGAATTCCCGCGTAATGGACAGGGAGGAGGCCCTTTGTGCGCGAAGTGATTTTCGCAGCTGCATCTTCCGGATCCATCGTGGGATTTTCGAGGCTGCAGATGTCGACGAGGACAGGCGTAGCCCCGCAGTGCATCACTGCAGCTGCTGTGGCCACGAAAGTCATCGAAGGACAGAGAACTTCATCGCCGGGTCCGACGCCGAGTGCCTTCAAAGCGAGAAACAGCGCTGCCGTCCCATTTGAAACAGCGACGGCTTCGGCCGTCCCGATCAGTTCGGCGAATGCCTTCTCGAATGCCTGCGTGCGCGGACCTGCCGTGATCCAGGCCGAGTGGAGCGTATCGAGAACTTCGCTCAGTTCCCGTTCGTCAAATTCGAGTTCCGAC
>Ga0070707_100000820_pt1 | contig 30823 bp, 26 predicted proteins | sample KBSK5502metaG_FD_65468 | JGI IMG/M metagenome (GOLD analysis project Ga0070707, IMG submission 65468) | Corn, switchgrass and miscanthus rhizosphere microbial communities from Kellogg Biological Station, Michigan, USA - KBS K5-50-2 metaG | ecosystem: Host-associated > Plants > Roots >... | reverse complement strand
GATCCCGACGACCGAGCGTCGCTCTGCGCGGACTGCATCCAGCGCTCGCACCGCGAGGAGCTGCCGGTCGCCGAGCGCCGGATGCGTGTCGTCGACCTGCCTATCAACGCGTCCGAAGACCGCGTGGTGGGGACGATCGACATCGAGTCCGCGCTGCAGCACGGCGTGCGCCGCTACGAGCCGGGCGTGCTGGCCGAGGCCAACCGCAGCATCCTGTACGTCGACGAGGTCAACCTGCTCGACGACCACATCGTCGACGTGCTCCTGGACGCCGCGGCCATGGGCGTGAACGTGGTCGAGCGTGAGGGCGTCTCGATCACGCACCCGGCCCGCTTCATCCTGGTCGGGACCATGAACCCTGAGGAGGGCGAGCTGCGGCCGCAGCTGCTCGACCGCTTCGGGCTCTGTGTCGACGTCGAGGGCATCCGCGATCCCGACGCGCGGGTCGAGATCACGGTCCGCGACCGGGCCTTCAGGGACGGCGACCAGGCCTTCCTGGAGGAGTGGATGGCGGCCGACGCTCAGCTGGCCGAGCGGGTGGTGGCGGCCATCGAGCACCTGCCCTCGGTCACCCTGCACCCGGCCCAGGCGCGGCTGATCTCCGCCATCTGCGTCGAGGCCCGCGTCCAGGGACACCGTGCCGACGTGGTGACGGGACGCACCTCCCGGGCGATGGCCGCCTTCCGCGGGCACCACGCGCCCAGCCGGGACGACGTCTACGACGCCGCCGAGCTGGCGCTGGCGCACCGGGCGCGCGCCCCGATCCAGCGCGACCGCACCGAGGAGCAACAGCCCGAGAGCGCCCAGGACCAGGAGGCCGGCCAGGAGCAGCCGCCCGAGGGCACGCCCAACCAGCCCGCCGGAGGCGAGGGCGACCAGGAGGCCGAGGCCGAGCCGCAGGCGAGCGAAGGCGAGTCCGGCCAGCAGTCGGCGGGCAGCGACCAGGGCCAGACCAGCGGGGCCTCCGGCGGGTCCGAGGCCGGGATCGAGTCCGAGGAGCTCTTCAAAGTGCGCCGCATCGAGCTGCCCCGGCAGCGCCGCCAGCGCAAGCAGGGCGGCAAGCGGGCTTCCAGCCAGTCCGCCGACCGGCGCGGCCGCTACGTGCGGGCGACGCCCCAGGAGAAGGTCACCGACCTGGCTCTGGACGCGACTGTGCGCGCGGCCGCCCCGCACCAGGTCAAGCGGGGCCGCGAGCACGGGGACCGCTTGCGCCTCGAGCGCCAGGACCTGCACCAGAAGGTGCGCGAGCGCAAGGTCGGCAATCTGGTGGTGTTCGTGGTCGACGCCTCGGCCTCGATGGACGCCGAGCAGCGGATGGCGGCCACCAAAGGCGCCATCCTCTCGCTGCTGCAGGACGCGTACGTGCGCCGCGACCGGGTGGCGGTCGTGATCTTCAAGAACCGTTCGGCCGAGGTCGTGCTGCGCCCGACCTCGTCGGTGTCGCTGGCACAGCGCCGGCTGGAGCGCCTCTCGGTGGGCGGCACCACGCCCTTGACGCACGGCCTGATGGCCGGGTTCAAGGTCATCAAGACGGAGCTCATGCGCGACCCCACGGTGCGCCCGCTGCTGGTGCTGATCTCGGACGGGCGCGGCAACATCTCGATGTTCAAGGAGGAGCCGCTGGTCGAGGCCCAGAAGGTCGCCCAGCTCATCCTCTCGGAGAAGATCGACGCGCTGGTCATCGACTCGGCGCGTGACTTTTCGCACCTGCCCTCGGTGCAGCACCTGGCGCGGGTCGCGCCCATGTACCAGACCTACGCGATCAATGCCTGCGCCGATCTTGCCGAGCGCATGGGCGCGCGCTACTACGGGCTCTACGACCTCTCCCGGGACGAGATCGCGTCGGCGGTCGAACGCGAACTCCGAAGGTAGAATCTCGGGTTCCGATGGCCGTCGATCGCTACTCCTTCCCCTTCACCGCGATCGTGGGCCAGGAGCGAATGAAGCTTGCCCTGGTGCTCAACGCCATCCATCCCGCCATCGGAGGCGTGCTCATCCGCGGCGAGAAGGGCACCGCCAAGTCGACCGCGGTCCGCGCGCTGGCCCGCCTGCTGCCCGAGCAGCAGGTGGTGACGGGCTGCCACTTCGGCTGCCACCCGGCCGACCGGGACACGCTCTGCAGCGACTGCCGGGAGCGCCTGGACGCGGGCGAGGACCCCCTGCCGGCGTCGACCCGGCGGATGCGCGTGGTCGAGCTGCCGATCAATGCGTCGGAGGACCGGGTGGTGGGCACCATCGACCTCGAAGCCGCGCTGAAGGAGGGGTCCCGGCGCTTCGAGCCGGGCGTGCTGGCCGAAGCCAACCGCAACATCCTCTACGTCGACGAGGTCAACCTCCTGGACGACCACATCGTCGACGTGCTCCTGGACGCCGCCGCCATGGGCATCAACACGGTGGAGCGCGAAGGGGTCTCGGTGAGCCACCCGGCGCGCTTCATTCTGGTCGGGACCATGAACCCGGAGGAGGGCGAGCTGCGCCCGCAGCTGTTGGACCGCTTCGGGCTCTGCGTCGACGTGGAGGGGATCCGCGACCTGGAGCAGCGGGTGGCCATAGTGGAGCAGCGCGCCCACTGGGAGGACGACCCCACGGGCTTCTACGCTTCCCATCAGGTGGGGGAGGAGGAGGTCAAGAACCGGATATCGGAGGCGATCAACACCTTCCCCGAGGTCGAGCTGCCCCGGGCCATCCTGCGCCTGGTCGCACAGCTGAGCGTGGCTCTCGAGGTCGACGGGCACCGGTCCGACCTGGTCTGCGCTCGTGCGGCCCAGGCCAAGGCCGCCTACGACCGGGCCGAGGAGGTGGGGCTCGGCCACGTGACCCAGGTCGCGGAGATGGTCTTCGCCCACCGGCTGCGGACGGTGCCCTTCGGCAAGGGCGGGCCCAACCTAGGCGAGGTGATCAACCGCGTGGTGGGAGTCGCTTAGCCAGGGTCAATACGCCGGCGTAACCACCCGCTCTCGCGTCGCAGTGAGGGCGTCGCGCCGGCGCAACCTGGCTCACCGGCGGTCTTAACGGGCGGCGTTCCCTTTCCCGCCCCGGGATCTCATGCTCCCGCACATGCCCAGGCCCCTGCCGCTCGGTACTTACACGATGCAGCGGCTGCGGGTTGATCCGCTCCTGCTGCTCAAGGCCGCCCGGCTCGGCGTGCCGGCGCTGGCGGCGTTCTCGGGCTTGACGGCCGCCTGGGGGCACGGCGTCGACGTGCCTCCCTGCTCACCGATCCAGGTGACCGTCCCGCAGGGCCTGGGAGTTTCCGCGCGCTCCGGCCTGCTGGTGTCGCGAGCGCGCCTCGAGGCCGGTGACGTCGTGATCAGGCGCGGGCTTCGAGTTACCTCGATCTGCCGGACTCTCGCCGATTTCGCTCGTTCGATGCCGCTGGCCGAAGCCGTGGCGATCGCCGACATGGCACTGCACAACGGGCTGGTGGAGCTTGACGAACTGACGGCATATCCCATTGGGCGCGAGCTCCGCTTCGGGCGGCTGCTTCGGGTGCGACGGGGGCACGCATCGCGACAGCCTGGTGCAGGACAACCGCCGCCAGAACGCGATCCTGCGTGCCGGGTACGACCTCCTCCGGTACACGGCGCCGGACGTCCTGGGCCGGCCAGAGGCGGTAGCTGCGGAGGTGCGTGCCAGGCTCAAACGGCGTTACGCCGGCGCAAAGCCCGCCGCCTGAGTCATCGGGGTCGTTACGCCGGCCTATCGGCCGGGAGCGTCTAAAAAAGAAGGCCCGCCCCAGCGGCGGGGCGGGCCGTTTTCCTTGAGGACCTACATCGCTCGCCGTCTGCCGAAGCGGCTGCCCATGACCAGGCGCACGATCCCGATCAGGATGCAGGCGCCAATGAAGGCGATGATGATCTGGGCCAGCAGGCCGCCGGCTACGATCCCGATCTTGCCGAACAGCCAGCCGCCCAAGAAGGCGCCGACGATGCCGACCAGGAGGTCGCCGATGAGGCCGAAGCCACGTCCGGCCATCACGTGGCTGGCCGCGAAGCCGGCCACCAGACCTACCAGTAGGATGATGAGCAGTTGATCCACAGTCATATCCATTTCAACCCCTTTATGAATTCAAGATAACTGACAGTACGGCTATAACTATCACCCTCCGGGGAGTTTGGCAAGGCTGCGATTCTGAAGACGTGTAAATAGAATCGCTGGCGATGGCCTCCCCGGCTCTCCAGCCCGAACGGGCGGCGGAGCTGCTGACCCGGCTGGACGCGAACGTGCACCAGGTGATCGTGGGCAAGCGACCGAGCGTGCGCCTGGCCGTGGCGGCCCTGGTGGGAGGCGGCCACGTGCTCCTCCAGGATCTCCCGGGCACGGGCAAGACCATGCTGGCGCGGGCGCTGGCGACCAGCATCGGGGGCGAGTTCCGGCGCATCCAGTGCACGCCCGACCTGCTGCCGGCCGACATCACGGGCGCCAGCGTCTTCAACCAGCGCGACGCCAGCTTCGAATTCCTGCCCGGGCCGGTCTTCGCCAACGTGGTCCTGGCGGACGAGGTCAACCGCGCCACCCCGCGGACGCAGTCGGCCCTCCTGGAGGCGATGGCCGAGGCCCAGGTCACGGTCGAGGGCGTGACCCACCGCCTGGAGCAGCCCTTCTTCGTGATCGCGACCCAGAACCCGGCCGAGTTCCAGGGCACCTACCCACTGCCCGAGTCGCAGCTCGACCGCTTCCTCTGCGCGATCGAGATGGGGGCCCCGACCAGCGAGGAGGCCACCGAGGTGCTGGCGCGCCGGGAGCACGGCGACCCCATCGCCGACCTGCGGCCGGCGCTGACCACCGGCGATGTGCTCGAGCTCCAGGCCTCGGCGCTGGCGGTGGTCGTGGCCGCGGCGATCCGCGCCTACCTGGTGTCGCTGCTGGAGGCGATCCGCGCCCGGCCCGAGGTGACGCTGCCCGCGTCGATGCGCGCGGGCATCTACCTGCAGCGGGCGGCCCAGGCCTGGGCGCTCTTTGAGGGCCGCGACTTCGTGCTTCCGGATGACGTCAAGGCGCTGGCGGTCCCGGTGCTGGCCCACCGCCTGGGACTGCGCGGCCGCGTGCGGCCCGAGGACCTGGTCGCCGAGGTGGTCGCGGCCACACCGATCCCGCCGCTCCGGCAGGGCTGACTGCGGTGCCTCGCGCCCGGGTCTTCGGGGTCGTGCTCCTCGGCGTCGTGGTCTACGCCTACGGCAGCACGTCGGAGGTGGCGTGGCTCTTCCTGCTCGCCTACTGGCTCTGGGCCTTCGCGGCCGCCGCCGCGATCTACGCGGCCTGGAACGCGCGCGGCCTGGAGGCCAGCGCCGCGGTGCGGCCCAACCACGAGCTCTTCGAGGGCGACCCCGCCGAGCTGGTGGTGGGCCTGCGCTCGCGTCGGGGCACCCGCGGCCCGGCCAGAGTGGGGGGTGAGGTGGCCGGCTCGCGGGCCGGGGCGGGCGCCGGGCGCATCCCGGAGGGCGGGGTGGAGGAGGCGCGCGTGCTGGGCGCGCTGCGGCGGGGCGTGATCCGGACCTCCGGCTTCGTGCTTGAGTCGGGAGATCCACTGGGCCTGTTCGCGAGCCGCCGGCCCCTGCCCGACCGCGAGCTGGCGCTGGTCTTCCCGCGCTACACCTCACTCAGCGGCCGCCGGCCGCCGCGCGAGGTAGAGGCCGCGCTGGCCGCGCCGCGGGCGGGGTCGGGCAACGAGATCTTCGGCGTCCGCGAATACCGGCGCGGGGACCCTCTGCGCCGCATCCACTGGCGGACCAGCGCCCGCCGCGGTGAGCTGGTGGTGCGGGAGTTCGAGCCGCCCGGCCAGCGCACGCTGACCGTGGTCCTGGACGCGGCGCCACCCATCCGGGAAGCGGCCGACCAGGCCGCGCGGCTGGCCGCCTCCGAGGCCTACGACTGCCTGCGCGAAGGGGGTCGGGCGACGCTGTGGGCGCCGGGCCTGGAGCCCAGCTCCCCCCAGGACTCGCGCTCACTGTGGGCGCTGCTGGAGTGGCTGGCCCGCTACCCGGAGCTGCCCGCTGATGAATCGGTCCCGCCGCCCGCCGGCGAGGCGGTCGCGGTGACGTCGGGCGCCGAGCCCGCGGTGGACGACGCTCTCGAGGAGCTCCGGCGCCGGGGCGCCCAGCAGCGGACGTGGGACCTCAACGAGGTGGGCTTGGAATGGCCGCTGCCCGACTGACCAGGCTCAGGCTCCCGCCCAGCCCGAACGAAGACTCCGCCGCCGCCCGCGCCTTCGCCTGGGCCGCGTTCGCCGTCGCCGGGGCGGCGATCGGGTACTACGGACAGGACTACGTGCTCCCGCCGCTGGCCGCCGGCTTGGCGGCGGCCGGTCACGCCGTCTCCTACCGGCGGCGCCGGCAGCCCCGCGGCTGGTGGCGGCAGGCGGTGCTCGCCGGCCTGGTCTTCGCGTGCCTTGCCTACTTCGTGCTCGACTCCGTGGGCGGCATCTTCGGCGGCCAGCTGCCGCAGGCCCACTTCGCGCTGCTCCTGGTGGCCGTGACCAGCTTCGACCTCAAGACCCGCCGCAACCTCTACTCGTCGATCTGGATCAGCCTGACGGTGGTCTACCTGGCCGCGGTCTACGCCTGGGACTACCCGTTCGGCCTCTTCCTGGGCGCGTGGACGCTCTGCCTGGCCGGCTTCTGGCTGGCCTCAAACCTCAAGCGCATCGACGCTCGCATCAGCGTTCCGGTGCGACCGGTCGCGCTGGGCGGGCTCGCGGTGGTGCTGGGCGGGGCCTTCGCATTCTGGCTGCTGCCACAGCCCTCGGCGCATCCCGAGAGCCCGCTGGTGGTCTCCCTGCCCAACGCCGTCCACTTCCAGGGCGAGCTCGAGAACCCGGCCCTGCCCCTGGTCCAGTTCGGCGACTCCAGCGGCGCCAACAGCAGCGTCGACCTCCGCTTCCGCGGCCGGCTCGGCGACTCGGTCGTCATGTACGTGCGCACGGGCGCGCCCGCCTACTGGCGAGGGCAGGTCTTCGACACCTGGAACCCCGCCGCCGGCCAGTGGACCGCCAGCCACTCCGATTTCCGAACCTTCCCGCCCTACGCCGACCAGCACCGGCTGCCCCCGCCTCTGGGCCCGCAGCTGGGCACCTTCGTGCAGGTTTTCCGGGTCCTGCGCACGCTGCCGGACGTCATCTACGCGGCCCAGCCCGTGCAGGCCATCTACTACCCGGCCGAGGAGCTGCGCCGCGACGCCTACGGCACCTGGCGGGCGCCTGGGCCCATCCGCGCCGGCCAGACCTACTCAATCGTGAGCTCGCTCCCCGACTACGGCGCATCCTCCCTGATGGCCGCCGAGGGCGTCGACATGACCGAGAACCGCGACCCGGCGGGCCTCTCGACGGCGGCCCGGCAGCTCAGCCGGCAGGCCGTGCTCGGCGCCGGACCCACTCGCTACGAGCAGGTGATGGCGCTCACCACCTACCTGCAGAAGCACTACCAGTACTCACTGGAGCTGGGCCACGTGCCGCCCGGCCGCGACCCCGTCGACTGGTTCCTCCTCGACGCCAAGGTCGGCTACTGCGAGCAGTTCGCCACCGCCGAGACCCTGATGCTGCGCAGCCTCGGCATCCCCGCCCGCCTGGCGACCGGATACGCCACCGGCGATTACGACCCCGTCCTCAACCAAGCGGTTGTCCACGAGCGGGACGCCCACGCCTGGGTCGAGGTCTACTTCCCGAGCCGGGGCTGGGTGCCGGTGGACCCCTCTCCCGGCTACTCGGCGCTGGCCGCCACCCGTTTCCCGGACCGCTTCGCGGCCAGCGGCTTGGCGCATCTGATCCCGCACCTGAGCATCGGGGCGCCGGCTTCGGTCATCGGGTCGCTCGGCCTGGCGGGCGTGCTGCCCGGGCTGGTCGCGCTCGCCGTGCTGGCGGTGGCGGCCGGGGCCTGGCTCCTGGCGAGAAGGCGCCGGGCGCGCGCGCCGGCGCCGCCGGGCCAGGCCGAGCTGCTGCGGCTTTACGACCGGCTGCAGGGGCGCCTGGGCCGGCGCCGGGGCCCGCCCGAGACCCCGCTCGAGTACCTGGCCGAGCGGGGCGAGCCCCCGCTCCTGGCCGAGGTCACGGCCCACGTCAACCGCGGCGCCTACCGCGGCGCCTGGCCAGAGCCGGAGGTGGTCGCCGCGCTCGCGGCTAAGCTTGAGCGCCGATGACCGAGACGCTGGCCCCGGCCACGGGCGCGGAGAACGTCCACTGGGACCTGGCCGAGCTGTACTCGGGTCCCGACGACCCCAGGATCGAGGCCGTGCTGGCGGAGGGACTCGACTTCGCCCGGGAGTTCGAGCAGACCTACCGGGGCCGCGTCGCCGAGCTCCCGCCCGCCGAGTTCGTCGAGATGATGAAGAGCCTCGAGGAGCATTACGACGCCATCGCCCGGCCGAGCCTGTACGCCAGCCTTCTGCACACGCTCAAGACGCAGGACCACGAGGCCGGCCGGCTGGTGGGGCGGGTCCGGGAGGCCGGCGCCGAGCGGGGCAAGCACATGGTCTTCTTCTCCCTGGAGCTGGCCGCGCTCACCGACGAGCAGGCACAGAAGCTCTACGCGGACCCGGCCGCCGCCATCTACGAGCACACCATCGAGCAGGAGCGAAAGGAGCGGCCTCACCAGCTGTCGCAGGTCGAGGAGACGCTGCTGACGGAGATCAGCCCGGTCGGGGTCGGCTCCTGGACCCGCCTTTTCGAGGAGCTCACCGCGGCCGTCACCGCGCCCATCGACGGGCAGGAGGTGCCGCTGGCGACGGCGCTCTCGCTGATCCGCGAAGCCGACCGCGAGAAGCGGAAGCAGGCGTCGCTGGCGATTACCGAGGGACTGCAGCGCGACCTGCGCACCCGCACCTACGCCTTCAACGTGGTCCTCCAGAGCAAAGCCATCGGTGACCGGCTGCGCAAGTACGCGAGCTGGATCTCCTCCCGCAACCTCGCCAACGAGACCTCCGACGAGGCGGTGGAGGCGCTGGTCGCGGCGGTGACCGCCCGATACGACATCGTCGGCCGCTACTACACGGTGAAGCGGCGCCTGATGGGACTGGACAAGCTCTACGAGTGGGACCGCTACGCGCCGCTCGAGGAGGTCGACCGCCGCCTCACCTGGAGCGAGGCCAGCGAGCTGGTGCTCGGCTCCTACCACCGCTTCTCGCCGCGCGCGGGGAAGCTCGTGCAGGACTTCTTCGAGCACCCCTGGATCGACGCTCCCGTGCTCGAGGGGAAGCAGAGCGGCGCCTACTGCGCGGGCGCCACGCCCCGGTTCCACCCCTTCGTGATGATGAACTTCACGGGCAAGCTCAGCGACGCCCTGACCCTGGCCCACGAGCTCGGCCACGGGCTTCACGACCGGCTGGCCTCGAAGCAGCACATCTTCGACTACCACCCGCCGCTCACCCTGGCGGAGACCGCTTCGGTCTTCGGCGAGCAGCTGACCTTCGACCGCCTGATGGCCGAGGAGAACGACCCCAAGGTTCGGCTGCAGATGCTGTGCCACCAGGTCGAGGACGCCTTCGCGACCATCTTCCGGCAGGTCGCCATGAACCGCTTCGAGGACGCCGCCCACACAGCGCGGCGCGCCAAGGGTGAGCTCTCGTCGGACCAGCTGGGGGAGATCTGGCAGGAGAAGGTGCAGGCCATGTTCGGCAGCTCCCTGGAGCTCACCGCGGACCACCTGCCCTGGTGGAGCTACGTGGGCCATTTCGTGCAGGTGCCCGGCTATGTCTACGCCTACGCCTTCGGCAACCTGCTGGCGCTGTCCATCTACCAGAGGTACAGGGACGAGGGCCCGAGCTTCGTTGACACCTACCTCGAATTCCTGGCCGCCGGCGGGTCGCAGCGCCCGGACCAGCTGGTCAAGAGCGTGGGCATGGACATCACCGACCCGGGCTTCTGGGACGCCGGCCTCAGGATCCTGGACGGCATGGTCGCCCAGGTCGAGGAGCTAGGGGCTAGCTAGGAACTCCTCGCCACTCGGGCCATTTGTATACAAACGGCGGGCCGGCGTTGCCCTCTGGTGCGCGCTTGTATACAAATGCCGGGATCAGTTCCCAACTGCGACGCTGCTCAAGCGCGTTCGCGTCACCGCGACCCCCGGCCGCGGCCACTCCTGGATCCCCTCATGGTTGGGGTCGAGCACCGTCCAGCCGCCACCATCTGCCGCCAGCACCACCACGCTGTGCCCACCGGTCGACCAGGTCCGCGGCCGCAGCAGGCTGAATCCCCAGGTCCCATAGGTCCCCGGCTTCTCCTGGCCCCAGGCCAGGTGTGCCACCAGCACCTCGCCCGGGCGTATGCGCAAGGGCCACCCGGGAAGGACCAGACCCGTGTGCGCGCGCACCGCGACGCCGCGCTCCGCCGCCAGACGCTCCAGCCGGAGGTCGATGGGGGCCCGCCGGCCGGGCAGCGAAAGGTAGTCCAGCAGCCCGGGCGCGCCGTACTCTTGGGCCGCGCCCAGGGCCAGCGTGGCCGGGCCCAGAGGCGGCAGGTCGGGCACCCGCAGCAGCCCCAGGGCGATCAGCGAGGACGCGGTCGTGCAGGCGGCGCCGCGGTTCTGAACCCACGCTGACGTTTCGCTAAAGGGGCTATCGGGATGCACGAGAAACGTTATAGTCTTGATGCCGCAGAAATGGAGCAGCGCCTGCCCGACGCACGGCCTTCACCGCGGCTGCAGGACCGCCTTCGCAGCTTCCAGCGGGAGGCTCTGGCGGAGGTGTTCGACTCGGCCTTCGACGACCTGTATCCGTTCGTGCACGCGCTGGTTGGCGATCATGCCACCGCCGAGCGGGTGGCGGAGGAGACCTTCGGGCGCCTGCTCGACCGGCTCCCGCCTGAGGCCGGCGAGCCAGAGCCGGTGCGGCTCTGGCTGCTGAGCCAGGCCGCGGACGCCGTACGCCGGGTTCCGCGGCTCGAGGTTGCCGGGCGGGGTCTGCGCGAGGCCATCGCCCGCCTGGGTCGCGCCGAGCACGAGGCGGTCAGCCTGCGCCTGGTGGCCCGGCTGGGCGCCTCCGATGCCGCCCTCGCCACCGGGCGCCGGACCAGCTCCGTCCTGGGCTCGCTGGTCGGCGGGCTGCGCTTCCTGCGCACGGGCTCGCCCGCGCTCAACCCGCTCTCGCTGCCCACTCAGCAGCGCCAGCTGGACGCCGCCGTCGATCGCCTGCTGGCGGGCGACACGCCGGTGGCGGCCGCAGCCTGGGCGCCGCTGGTCGACGACGCGGCGGGCCTGCTGGCGGCGGCTTCCGGCGTCGTCGACCTGCCCCGTGAAGCCGCTCCGCCCGCCGTCCGCGCCCGGGTCCGCGGCCGCTTCCTGGCTCGCGGCCAGGAGCGCCGCGCGGGCTGGTTCCACCGCTCCTACACCCCCGCCGAGGTACCCGGCCGCAAGCCGCGCAAGGAGCCCAGCCCGCTGAGCAGCGCGGCGGCCATGGGACTCGCGATGGTGCTGGCGGTGGTGGCGGGCCTGGTGCTCGCCGTGGCGTCGGCCTTTGCCGACCCCACGTCCCAGACGTACGGCCTGAAGCGGGCGGGCGAGTCGACGCTGCTGGCGCTGAGCACAGATCGCGTCGCCAAGGCCGACCTGGAGGTGAAGCTGGCGGCCGAGCGCGCCAAGGAGGCCGACTCCATGGCCTCCAGCCGCCACCCCGACCTGGTGCTCGACGCCGAGAACTCGCGCTTCGACGACCTGCGCGCCGCGGCCGCCGACCTGGCCGGGATCCCGCGCTCCGCCCGCGACGCCCGCTGGAAGTCGATCCGGAACCGCCTCGAGGCCGAATCCGCCAAGCCGCTGTCCGACCTGGAGCGGACGCTGACGGCCGGCGGTTACAAGACCCAGGCCGCGGAGCTGAAGGCGGCCGGCGACCGCTTCCAGGCCGACCACCAGGCCTTCGACAAAAACCTGGGGGCGGTCGGGCCTGCGCCCCAGCCGTCCGGCGTCCCCATCCCGGTGCCGAGCTCATCGCCAAAATAGCCGGGTGAGCTCGGGCGCCACCCCTGCTGTGGTGGCGCTCGACGTCGGCACCTCCTCGGTTCGGGCCCTCCTCTACGACGAGCACGCCGAGCCGGTTGCCGGCCGCGAGGTCCACCTGCCCTACCAGTCTCGCCTGGCGGCCGACGGCACCGCCGAGGTCGACGCCGAGCGCCTGCTCACGCTTGCCGAGACCGCGCTGGACCGGGTGCTGCGCGGGTACCGCGGCGAGGTCCTCGGCGCCGGCATCTCCACCTTCTGGCATGGCCTGCTGGGCCTCGACGCCCGGGGACGGCCGGCGGCGCCGCTGTGGCTCTGGTCGGACAGCCGCTCCTGGCGGGAGGCCGAGGCCTGGCGGCGGCGGCCGGACGCCCGCGCCGCCCACCAGCGCACGGGCTGCCCGATCCACCCCAGCTACTGGCCGGCCAAGCTGGCCTGGGCCGGCGCCGGCGCCGCCGCCCGCTGGTCGAGCTTCTCCGACTTTCTCTTCATGAGGCTGTTCGGGGAGTGGGGGACGTCGCTCTCGATGGCCTCGGGCACCGGCCTCTGCTCGCTCCGCCGCCGAGACTGGGACCAGCCGCTCTGCGCCCGGCTGGGCGTCAAGCCCGCGCAGCTGCCGCCGCTGACCGCCCCCATCCAACAGGGCCTGCGGCCGCTCTATGCGCGCCGCTGGCCGGCCCTGGCGAGGGTGCCCTGGGCGCCCCCGGCCGGTGACGGGGCGCTGGCCAACCTGGGCAGCGGCTGCACGACGCCGGCGCTGCGCGCGCTCACGATCGGCACCTCGGGGGCGCTGCGGGTGATGACCTCCGAGCTGCCGGCCCGCCTGCCGCCCGAGCTGTGGTGCTACCGCCTGGACGCCGCTCGGCTGGTCGTGGGCGGCTCCTTCAGCAACGGCGGCAACCTCCACGCCTGGCTCCTGGAGAACCTGCGGCTCGACGAGCCCGGCCTCGAGCGTCGGCTGGCCCGGATGCTGCCCGCCGCCACCGGGCTGGTCTTCGTGCCCCTGCTGGCGGGGGAGCGCAGCCCGGGCTTTGCCGCCCACGCGATGGGCGCCCTCGCCGGCCTGACCCTGTCCACCACCGCTCTCGACATCGCCCGCGCCGGCCTAGAGTCGGTGGCCTTTGACTTCGCCCGCGTCGACCGGCGCCTGGACGAGGTGGCGCCGGGCGGCTGGCGCCTGGTCGGCAGCGGCGCCGGGTTGCTCGCCTCGCCGGCCTGGATGCAGATCCTGGCCGACGCCACGGGCAAGCCGCTGGTCGCCGGACCCGCGCGCGAGGCCTCCAGCCGGGGCGCGGCGCTCTGGGCGCTGGAGCACCTGGGCCGGCGCCCCGACGGGCCCAGCCGCGAGGCCCCGCGCGGCCGTACCTTTAGGGCGCGCGGGGACGCGCACCGCGCCTACCGGGAGGCGGCGGCGCGCCAGGGGGCGCTGTACAGGCGGCTGGTGCAGCCGCGCATTAGAAAGGGGTCAAATGGAGGCTGAGATGGCAGTAGCGGAAACCCCGACCAAAAGCGAATTGGCGTTCCTCCACGACCTCGGCCAGCAGCTGCGCGTCGACTCGATCCGCTGCAGCACCCAGGCCGGCTCCGGGCACCCCACCTCCTCGATGTCGGCGGCGGACCTGATCGCGGTCCTCATCACGCGCCACCTGCAGTACGACTGGTCGCGGCCAGAGGAGCCCAACAACGACCACCTGATCTACAGCAAGGGCCACGCCTCGCCCCTCTGCTACGCGATGTTCAAGGCCGTCGGCGCCATCTCCGACGACGAGATGCTGAGCTTCCGCAAGTTCGGCTCCCGGCTGGAGGGCCACCCCACGCCGATCATCCCCTGGGTCGACGTGGCCACCGGCTCGCTCGGCCAGGGCCTGCCGATCGGGGCCGGCGTAGCCCTGGCCGGCAAGTACCTCGACAAGCTGCCCTACCACGTGTGGGTGCTCTGCGGCGACTCCGAGCTCGCCGAGGGCTCGATCTGGGAAGCGCTGGACAAGGCCGGCAAGTACGGGCTGACCAACCTCACCCCGATCGTCGACGTGAACCGGCTGGGCCAGCGCGGGGAGACCGAGTACGGCTGGCGCACCGAGGTCTACGCGGCGCGGGTCGAAGCGTTCGGCTGCACGGCCGTCGTGATCGACGGCCACGACCCGGCGGAGGTCGACCGCGCCCTGGGCGAGGCCCGGCGGTCGCGCGCCAAGCCGACGGTGATCCTGGCCAGGACGGTCAAGGGCAAGGGCTTCAGCGAGATCGAGAACAAGGAAGGCTGGCACGGGAAGGCCCTGCCCCCGGACATGGCCGAGCGGGCCATCAAGGAGCTGGGCGGCGAACGCAATCTGCGCGTCGAAAGCCTGCGCCCAGAGCCCGGCGAGCCCGCGCAGCTGAGCAATCCCAGCCATCCCGTCCACCTGCCCAGGTACGAGAAGGGCGACAAGGTGGCGACCCGGAAGGCTTACGGCGACGCCCTGCTGGCGCTGGGCGCCGTGGCCTCGGTGGTGGCGACCGACGGCGAGGTCTCCAACTCCACCCATGCCGACGAGTTCGCCAAGGCCTACCCCGACCGCTTCTTCGAGATGTACATCGCGGAGCAGCAGCTGGTGTCCACGGCGGTCGGCCTGGCGGTGCGCGGCTACGCGCCCTTCGCCTCCACCTTCGCGGCCTTCTTCTCGCGCGCTTACGACTTCATCCGGATGGCCGGGGTGAGCGAGGTCTCGATCAAGCTGGCGGGCTCCCACGCGGGCGTCGAGATCGGGCAGGACGGCCCGTCCCAGATGGCGCTGGAGGACCTCGCCGCGATGCGCGCGGTGCACGGCTCCACCGTGCTCTACCCCTCGGACGGCGCGTCGGCGGCGGCGCTCACCGAGGCCATGGTCTCGCTGCCGGGGATCGCCTACATGCGCACGACCCGGGGCGCCTACCCGGTCCTCTATGACGGCGAAGAGAAGTTCCCGATCGGCGGCAGCAAGGTGCTCAAGAAGTCGAGCGAGGACCAGGTCGCGCTGATCGGCGCCGGGGTCACGCTGCACAACTGCCTGGAGGCCGCGTCGCTGCTGGCCAAGGAGGGCGTGAAGGCGCGCGTCATCGATCTCTATTCGGTCAAGCCGGTCGACGCGGAGACCCTGCGCCAGGCCAGCGCCGACACGGGCGGCCGCCTGGTGGTGGCCGAGGACCACTACCCGCAGGGCGGGCTGGCGGCGGCGGTCATGGAAGCGCTGGCGCTGGAGGCCAAACCGCCCCGGGTCGCCCACTGCGCGGTCCGCAACCTGCCCACCTCGGGCACGCCGGAGGAGCTGATGGAGGCGGCCGGGATCAGCGCGGGCCACATCGCCGACGCGGCCCGCTCGCTGCTGGGAGGGAAGTGATGGCACGCAACGGCGACTCCCCGATCCGGCTGCTCCAGAAGGAAGGCCAGAGCCTCTGGCTGGACAACATCCGGCGCCAGCTGATCACCTCCGGCGAGCTGGCGCGCTTGCGCGACGAAGGGCTGACCGGCGTCACCTCCAACCCGACGATCTTCGAGAAGGCGGTCTCGGGGTCCACCGACTACGACGAGGCGATGGTCCGCCTGGTCCGCCAGGGCCGGCGGCCCGAGGACATGCTCTGGGACCTGATGGTCGAGGACATCCAGGCCGCCGCGGACGTCTTCCGGCCGGTCTACGACAAGACCCGGGGCGCCGACGGCTTCGTCTCGATCGAGGTGTCGCCAGAGGTCGCGCGCTCGACCAAGAAGACCATCGCCATGGCCCAGGACCTGCACGACCGCTGCCGGCGGCCCAACGTGATGGTCAAGATCCCCGCCACCAAGCCAGGGCTGCCCGCGATCCGGGAGATGCTGGGCCGCGGCGTCAACATCAACGTGACCCTGATCTTCTCCGTGGACCGCTACGCCGAGGTCGTAGACGCCTTCATGTCCGGCCTCGAGGACCTGAAGCGCGCCGGCGGAGACCCGTCGCGGGTGGCGAGCGTCGCCAGCTTCTTCGTGAGCCGGGTCGACACCAAGGTCGATCCCCTGCTGGAGGGCAAGCCCGGGGGCGAGAAGCTGCAGGGGCGGGCCGCGATCGACAACTCCAAGCTGGCCTACGAGCGCTGGAAGGAGCTGCACTCCGGGGCGCGCTGGCAGGCGCTGAAGGGGGCCGGCGCCCGTCCGCAGCGCTGCCTGTGGGCATCGACCTCGACCAAGAACCCCAAGTACCCGGACACCTACTACGTCGAGGAGCTGATCGGCCCGGAGACCGTCGACACCATCCCGCCGGCCACCCTGGCCGCCTTCCGCGAGCACGGCGAGGTGGCGCGCACGCTGGACCAGCACCTCGACGCCGCCAAGCGGCGGCTGCGCCAGCTGGAGGAGCTCGGCATCTCGCTGGCACAGGTGACCGAGGAGCTGGAGGTCGAGGGAGTCGACCTCTTCGCCAAGTCCTACCAGTCCCTGACCAGGGCGCTGCGCGAGGAGTCGAAGAAGATCAAGGCCGGCAAGGGACCCCGCCAGTGGTACAGCCTGGGCACCCTGCAGCCGAAGGTCGACGAGCAGGTGGCGAGCCTGCAGAAGCTGGAGGCGCCCCGCCGGCTGTGGGCCAAGGACCCGACGCTCTGGACCAAGGACCCGGCCGCAGGCAAGGACATCGTCGACCGCCTGGGCTGGCTGTCCCTGGGCGACACGATGGAGGGCGCCCTGCCGCGGCTGCGGGCGGTGGCCCGCGAGGCCCGCGCATACTCGGACGTGGTGCAGCTGGGCATGGGCGGCTCGTCGCTCTGCCCCGACGTGCTGCGCCACACCTTCGGCCATGTGCGCGGGCACCCCGAGCTGCACGTGCTCGACACCACCGACCCCGGCACCATCCTCTCCCTGCGGGGCCGCCTGGACCCCGCCGACTCGCTCTTCATCGTGGCCAGCAAGTCGGGCACCACCACCGAGACCCTCTCCCACCACGCCTACTTTTGGGACGCGGTCGAGAAGGCGGGCGTCAAGCAGGCGGGCCGCAACTTTGCGGCCATCACCGACCCGGGCTCCACGCTGGAGAAGCTGGCCCGCGAGCAGAAGTTCCGGTGGACCTTCCCCAACCCACCCGACATCGGCGGCCGCTACAGCGCGCTCTCCTACTTCGGCCTGGTGCCCGCCGCGGTCGCCGGCTACGACGTCGGCGAGCTGCTGGAGCGGGCGGTGGAGATGGCCCACTCCTGCGACGCCAGCGTGCCGGTCGCCAAGAACCCCGGCGTCTGGCTGGGCGCGGTGTGCGGGACGCTGGCCAGGCTCGGCCGCGACAAGCTGACGCTGATCGTCACGCCGCGGGTGCGCACCTTCGGCTACTGGCTGGAGCAGCTGATCGCCGAGTCGACCGGCAAGCAGGGCACCGGCATCGTGCCCGTCGAGGGGGAACCGGTGGGCAAGCCCGCGGTCTACGGCGACGACCGGCTCTTCGTGCACATCCGGATGGACAGTGATCCCGACGACGCCCGCGTGCGCGGGCTCGAGAAGGCGGGCCAGCCGGTGGTCACGCTGACGCTGCGCGACAAGCTCGACCTGGGCGCCGAGTTCCTGCGCTGGGAGATCGCGACCGCCATCGCGGGGTCGATCCTGGGCATCGACGCCTTCGACCAGCCCAACGTGCAGGAGTCGAAGGACAACACCAGGAAGGTCCTCGCCGGGTGGCAGAAGTCGGGCAAGCTGCCTCCTGCCGAGACCGTCAGCGCGGGGGACGGGGGCAAGGCCATCGCGGCGGTCCTGCGCAAGGCCAAGAAGCGCGCCTACGTCGCCTTCATGGCTTACACCGCGACCACGCCCGGCTCCGAGCGCGCCGCGTCCCGGCTGCGTGAGCTGGTGCGAGAGCGCTCGAAGTTCGCCACCACCTGGGGCTACGGCCCGCGCTTCCTGCACTCGACCGGGCAGCTCCACAAGGGCGGGCCCAAGACCGGGGTGTTCGTGCAGATCGTGCAGGAGGACCCGCGCGACGCGCCGATCCCCGGCCAGCCGTTTTCGTTCTCCACCCTCAAGCAGGCCCAGGCACTGGGGGACTTCAAGTCGCTCACCTCGCGGGGCTACCCGGTGGCCCGGATCACGCTCGGCCGCAAGCCCGCCGAGGGCTGGCGTGAGCTGGTCGAGTCGCTGGCGAGGAGCTCCTAGCGGTGGAAATGGGAATGGTCGGTCTGGGACGGATGGGGGGGAACATGTCGCTGCGCCTGATGCGGCGCGGGCACCGGATGGTCGTCTACGACCGCTCAGAGGAGGCGATCCAGGCGCAGGAGCAGGCGGGCGCCACCGGCGGCCGATCGTTGCAGGAGTTCGTGGCGGCCTTCCAGCAGAAGCCGCGCGTGATGTGGGTGATGGTCCCCTCGGGCCAGCCCACCACGGACACCATCTCCCAGCTCGCCGGCCTGGGTGAGCCCGGCGACATCATCATCGACGGCGGCAACACCAACTGGAGGCTGGCGCTGGGCGACGCGCAGCTCGTGAAGGGCAAGGGCCTCCACTACCTGGACGCCGGTACCTCGGGCGGCATCTGGGGCCTGCAGTACGGCTACTGCCTGATGGTGGGCGGGGAGGAAGGGGCGTTCAACCACTGCCTCCCTCTCTTGAAGGACCTGGCCCCGGAGGACGGCGGCCTGGTGCACACCGGGCCGGAGGGCTCGGGGCACTTCGTGAAGATGGTCCACAACGGGATCGAGTACGGCCTGATGCAGTCGTACGCCGAGGGCTTCCAGATCATGAAGCTCTCGACCAGCTTCCCGGGCATGGACATGCGCGCCATCGCCGAGGCCTGGCGGACGGGCTCGGTGGTGCGCTCCTGGCTGCTCGACCTGATCGCCGACGGCCTCTCCAAGGACCCCGATCTGGCCCAGGTCAAGGGCTATGTGCAGGACACCGGTGAGGGGCGCTGGACGGTGGAGGCGGCCATCGAGGAGGCGGTGCCCGCGCCCAACATCACGACCGCGCTCTTCGAGAGGTTCCGCTCGCGGATGGAGGACACCTTCGCCGACAAGCTGCTTGCCATGATGCGCAACCAGTTCGGCGGCCACGGCGTCGTGAGCGAGACACCCCCATCGCGCTGAACCCGCTCGCGGCCGGGCTCCAGGAATCGCGCATGGCGGAGCCCGCGCTGATGGTGATCTTCGGCGCCACCGGCGACCTGTCCAAGCGCAAGCTGCTGCCCTCGATCTACAACCTGGCCCGGCAGCGCCTGCTGCCGCCCGGGTTCGCGGTGGTGGGCGCGGCCATGGACGATCTCTCGGAGGAGGACTTCCGCGATCACGCCAAGCAGTCCGTCACCGAGTTCTCGCGCACGCAGCCGGTCGACGAGGAGGTGCTGAAGAGCTTTCTCGCCAACCTGTTCTACGTCTCCGTCAAGTTCGACGACGCGGAGGGGTTCAAGCGGCTCAAGGCCCGGCTCGAGGAGCTCGACAACCAGCGCCACACGGGCGGCGACGTCGTCTTCTACTGCGCCGTGCCTCCGCCCGTCTATCCCCTGCTGGTGTCGCAGCTCGGCGGCTGCGGGCTGGCCCGCGAAGAGCGGGGCTACCGCCGGATCATCATCGAGAAGCCTTTCGGCTCCGACCTCAAGTCGGCGCGTGAGCTCAACGGCCAGCTGCAGAAGGTGTTCCGGGAGGACAACGTCTACCGAATCGACCATTACCTGGGCAAGGAGACCGTGCAGAACATCATGGTCTTCCGCTTCGCCAACTCGATCTTCGAGCCGGTCTGGAACTGCAACTACGTCGACTCGGTGCAGATCACGGTGGCCGAGGAGCTGGGCGTCGAGGGCCGGGGCGGCTACTACGACCAGGCGGGCGCGCTGCGCGACATCGTGCAGAACCACGCGCTGCAGCTGGTCACGCTCACCGCCATGGAGCCGCCGGTGGCGTTCGATGCGGACGCCGTGCGCGACGAGAAGGTGAAGGTGCTGCGCGCAGTACGGCCGCTGGCCGCGAGCGAGATGCCGGCGAACACGGTCCGCGGCCAGTACCAGGCGGGCTTCGTGCTCGGCCAGAAGGTGCCCGCCTACCGAGAGGAACCGTCGGTCAAGCCCGATTCGGAGACCGAGACCTTCGCGGCGGTCAAGTTCCAGGTCGACAACTGGCGGTGGGCGGGGGTGCCCTTCTACGTGCGCAGCAGCAAGCGGGCGCCCAAGCGCGTCACCGAGATCCGGGTGCAGTTCAAACGCCCGGCGCACCTGACCTTCGGCCGCGAGCAGCTGCGGGAGACGCAGCCCAACGCGCTGATCCTGCGCATCCAGCCCGAGGAGGGGATCTCGCTCAAGTTCAGCGCCAAGCTGCCCAGCGGCGGCGTGCGCCTGCGCACGGTGAACATGGACTTCCTCTACCTGAGCTCCTTCGTCGTCGATGCCCCAGACGCGTACGAGCGGCTGCTGGTCGACTGCATGCTCGGGGACCCCACGCTCTTCACGCGCGCGGACGAGGTCGAGCACGCCTGGGGCTTCGTCGATCCCATCGAGGCGGCCTGGCGCGCCGGCAGGCCGCCGCTGGAGTTCTACAAGGCGGGCACCTGGGGGCCCAAGGGCTCGGACCGGCTGCTCGAAGCCGACGGCCACAAGTGGGCGGTGCCGTGATCCGCCTGCGCCCGCGGCACCCCGACCAGGTGCGCAGCGCCGAGTGGCACGAGCGCGGCGTGACGCTGCCCGAGGTCATGAGCGAGGTGGGGCGGATCCACGCGCAGCTGGCGCGCCCCGAGGCCGGCGACGACGCCTTGCCCCACCCGCGCAACTGCTGCCTCAACCTGGTCTCGATCGCCGACGACGAGGAGGAGGCGCGGCTCGCGGAGCGGGTCGGGCACCTGCTCGCCTCGCACCACCCTCTGCGCCAGCTCCTGGTCGAGCTGGAGCCGTCTCACGAGGTCGACCGCCTCGACGCCTGGCTGCACGCCGAAGCCCACCAGGCCCCGGACGGGATGCCGGTGCAGTTCGAGCGCATCCGGCTCAAAGTCACAGGGGCCGGCACCAAGCACATCGACAGCCTGGTCGCGCCGCTGCTGGTGCCCGAGGTGCCGACCTGCCTGTGGTGGCTCGGCAACCCCCCTGTCTCCGACGAGGCGTTTTTGCGCTTGCTCGAGCTCAGCGACCTGCTGGCGGTCGACTCGGCCACCTTCGAGCGGCCGTTCCTAGTCACTCTCGAGCTGGCCGGGCTGGCCGAGGCCGTCGGCCGCCGGGTGCCCGTCACCGACTTCCACTGGGCGCGCCTGCAGCCTTGGCGAGAGCTGGTGGCGCAGTTCTTCCAGCCCCAGGAGCGGCGCGACTTCCTGCGCGGCATGAACGCGGTCGGCATCGACTACGCCGGCGAGGGGCGCGGCAACCGGGTGGCGGCGGCACTGCTGGTGGGCTGGCTGGCGACGGCGCTGGAGTGGAAGCTGCAGCGGGCGGCGGCCGGCGGCGGTGGCGCGGTCGCGGCCCTCTACCGCGGGCCGCGCGGGCACTCCGTGGAGGTGCACCTGCGCTCGGTGTCCGCTGAGAAGCTGGCCGAGGGCGAGCTGGCGGCGGTGCGCGTCGACGCGGCTGCGGGCGGTCGCGCCTGCGCCCTGGCGATCGAGCGCTCGGCGGCGAACCTGGAGCGGGTCGAGGTGCGCATAGACATCGGCGAGCGGGAGACGCTGACCGAGCGCCTGCCGCTGGACACGCCGGCGCCGGCGGAGCTGCTGGTGGAGATGCTGAACGGCATGCGCGACCCCGTGTACATGCGGTCGCTGGCTGCCGCCGCCGATCTGCTGAAGGCATTTCGCTGAGTGGCCAATTTCGAAGTGCTGCCAGACGCGGCGGCGGTCGCACATGCCGCGGCCGAGGCGGTGCGCGACGCGCTGGCGGGTGGCGCGCGAACCCTGGTGCTGGCTGGCGGCACGACGCCCGGAGCGGCATACCTGGAGCTGGCGGGGATGGACGTGGAGTGGGGGCGGGTCGCGGTGCTGTTCGGGGATGAGCGCTGCGTGCCTCCCGGCGACCCCGCCTCCAACTACCGGATGGCGCGGGAGACGCTGCTCTCGCGGGTCGATCCGGCGACGGTCCACCGGATGCCGGCCGAGCTGGGACCGGACGAGGGGGCGGCCCTGTACGAACCTGTGGTGGCCTCTTTGCAGCCGCTCGACATCGTGCTGCTGGGGGTGGGGGAGGACGGCCACACGGCCTCTCTGTTTCCCGGGCACCCGGCTGTGCAGGCGGACGGCCTCGTGGTCGGCGTGCGCGAGGCCCCCAAGCCGCCGCCAGAGCGGGTCTCGCTGACCCTGGGCGCGCTGCGCTCGGCGCGGCTGGTGCTGGTGCTGGCAACGGGTGAGGGCAAGGCGGAGGCGGTGGCGCTGGCACGCGCGGGCACCGTGCCCTCCGGCATGATCGAGCAGGCGCGCTGGCTGCTCGATCCGGCCGCGGCGGGCAGCGGTTCTTGAAGCTCGAGATCGCGCCCTCCGTCCTGTCGGCCGACTTCGGCCGGCTGGCCGAGCAGGTGCGCGAAGCGGAGGCCGCGGGCGCGGACCGCATCCACTTCGACGTCATGGACGGCCACTTCGTGCCCAACCTGTCGATGGGGCCTCCGGTGCTCCTCGCAGTGAGGGCGGCAACGTCGCTGCCGATCGAGGCGCACCTGATGGTGGAGCGCCCGGAGATGTTCGTGGAAGCCTTCGCGGAGGCGGGCGCGGACGTGATCGAGGTCCAGGTCGAGGCGACCTACCAGCTGTACCGGGTGCTGACCCGGATCGCCGAGCTGGGCAAGAAGCCCTGCCTGGCGCTGAACCCCGCCACCCCGGTCGAAGCCCTGGTCGAGGTCCTGCCCTACGTCGCCGAGATCAACGTGATGACGGTCGAACCGGGCTTCGGGGGCCAGAAGTTCATCCCCTCCTCGCCCGAGAAGATCCGGCGCGTGCGCGCGCTGGCGCCGGGGTTGGACATCGAGGTGGACGGCGGCGTGGACGCGACGACCGCGCCGCTGGTGCGGGACGCGGGCGCCAACGTGCTGGTCGCCGGATCCTTCGTCTTCCACCACCCGCAGGGTGTGGCCGGCGGGGTGGAGGCACTGCGCGCCGCGCTTGTCTGATCCCCTCAAGCGCGCCGCCGCGGCGGCCGCGGTGGAGCTGGTGCGGGACGGGATGCTGCTCGGCCTGGGCAGCGGGTCGACGGCGGCGGAGTTCATCGATCTGCTGGGCGAGCGCGTGCGTGCGGGCTTGCGGGTGACCGGGATCGCGACCTCGCGGCGGTCGCACCACCAGGCCATCGCGCTCGGCATCCCCATGCTGGACGAGCTGCCCGCGCCCATCGACCTCGCCGTGGACGGCGCGGACGAGATCGACCCGGCTCTGAACCTGCTCAAGGGGCGCGGCGGGGCCCTGGTGCGCGAGAAGCTGGTCGCGGTGGCGGCCCGGCGCTTCGTGGTGATCGCGGACGACTCCAAGCTGGTGGAGCGGTTGGGGGTGGGGGTGCTGCCCGTCGAGGTGCTGCCGTTCCTGTGGCGCCAGACGGCCCGCCGCCTGGAAGCGCTCGCACCCCTGACCTGGACGCTGCGGGGCAGGGTGGATGCCCCCTTCGTATCGGACAACGGCAACCTGGTGATCGACCTGCAGCTGGCCGGCCCGGTCTCGGACCCGGTCGGTTTGGGGTCTCAGCTGAAAGCCATTACCGGGGTTGTCGAGCACGGGATCTTTGCCGGGCTGGCGAGCGCGTGCCTGGTCGCGGGCCCGGACGGTGTCAGGACGCTGACCGCTTCGGGATTGCGGGGATCGTCGCCCTAAAAGGGCTGCGAAAGGGCGACATTCTCGACAATGCCAAACGCCCGGGCCGGCAACAGGCCCCCGATAGACTGACGGGCGCAGCGGACGGGTCGCCTAGTCCGGTCGAGGGCGCGGCACTGGAAATGCCGTAAGCGCGCAAGTGCTTCGAGGGTTCAAATCCCTCCCCGTCCGCCATTTTTCGGGGCGACATGCTCCGGCATCCCATCGCCGGTGGACGTCGCCCTGATACTGGCGGTATGGCCAACGAAGTCTTCGACACAGCGCGCACGGTGCTCGCGGTGCGCGAGTTCCAGGACAGGCCGATCCCCCACGAGCTGCTGCATCGGATCGGCGAGGCGGGACGCCTCACAGCCAGCGGCAGCAACAAGCAGCCCTGGCACTTCGTCTTCGTGACGCAGCCAGAGGCGCTGCGGGAGCTCGGGCGCCTGGTCCGGACGGGGCCCTACACGGCGGGCGCGGCGGCCGCGATCGTGGCGAGCATCGAGCGCGACAACCCGCTGGCGCTCTCCGACGTCAGCCGGGCCATCCAGTCGATGATCCTGACCGCCTGGGCGGAGGGCGTCGGCTCCAACTGGACCGGGTTCGCCGGCCTGGACGGGGTGCGCGACTACGTCGGTCTTCCCGGCACGTACGACGTGGTGGCCGTGATCCCGCTCGGCTACCCGAAGCGGAAGCTCGGCAAGGGCCTGAAGAACCGCAAGCCTGCGGATGAGGTGCTTTCGGCCGAACGCTTCGGGAACCCCCTCTAGCTCAGACCTATACTCCGAGCCATGCCGGGCCGCTGGTTCGGCTCCAGCGCGGCCGTAGCGCTACTCGCGCTGCTGGCGCTGGCTCCGACGGGCGCCCACGCCGGCTCCCCGCTGGTCCTGCGCGCGGCCGTGGACGGGGAGATCAACTCCGTGACCGCCGCCTACATCGCCCAGGCGGTCGACCGCGCCCAGTCCGAGCAGGCGTCAATGCTGCTGGTGGCCATGAACACCCCCGGCGGCATCTCGGGCCCGATGGACGACATCGTCACCGAGCTCCTGAAGTCGACCGTCCCGGTGGTGGTGTTCGTGGCCCCTGCGGGCGCCCGCGCCGACTCCGCCGGCCTCTTCGTCGCCCAGGCTGCCGACCTGGTCGCGATGGCCCCCGGGACCAACATGGGCTCAGCGCACCCCATCGCCTCGACCGGCGCGGACCTGGGCGGCGACCTGGGCAAGAAGGTCCTGAACGACGCGGTGGCGCGGATCCGCAACCTGGCCACCGAGCACGGCCGCAACGCCGACTGGTGCGAGAAGGCGGTCCGCGAGAGCGAGAACATCAACGCCGAGCAGGCAGTCGAGCTCCACGTCGCCGACCTCGAAGCCCGGAACGAGCAGGCGCTGCTCGCGGCCCTCGACGGCCGCCGGCTGCAGCGGCCCAACGGCGCCACCAGCACGCTGCAGGTCGCTCACGCCCAGGTCGAGGACGCCTCGATGTCGTGGCTGCAGGAGCTGCTGCACGCGCTGATCGACCCCAACGTGGCCTACCTGCTGCTCCTGGTCGCCATCTACGGCCTGATCGCCGAGGTGACCACGCCGGGCGCGATCTTGCCGGGAACCGTGGGCGTGATCAGCGCGATCCTGGCCCTGGTCGCCCTGGCCAGCCTGCCGGTGAACATCGCGGGCGTCCTGCTGGTGCTGTTCGCGGTGCTCCTCTTCATCGCGGACGTCAAGGCGCCGAGCCACGGCGTGCTCAGCGTGGGCGGCGTGATCGCCCTGCTGCTGGGGTCCGCACTGCTTATCGACGCCGGACCTTTCGGCACGGGCGTGAGCCCCTGGCTGTCCGTCGCCGGCACCCTGGTCAGCCTCGGCTTCTTCGTCCTGGTCCTGCGCCGCGTGCTCGCCGCCCGCCGGCGGCCGGCCTTCGTCGGAGGCGAGGCGCTGCTCGGGAGGGTCGGCGAGGCCCGCGAGGACCTGGCGCCGTCGGGCATGGTCTACGTTTCGGGTGCCCTCTGGCGCGGCGTCGCCGGATCGGGGACCATCGCGGCGGGAACACCGGTCAAGGTGACCGGCCGGACCGGCCTCGAGCTGTCGGTGGAAAAGGCGGAGGAAGGCTGATGCTGAACGTCGCGATCGTGATCGGAGTCCTGCTGCTGCTGGGACTCGCCGTCGCCTTCTCCAGCCTCCACATCGCCCGCGAGTACGAGCGCGGCGTGGTCTTCAGGCTCGGCCGCCTGATCGACCTCAAAGGCCCCGGCCTGTTCTTCATCTTCCCGTTCGGCATCGACCGCCTGATCAAGGTCGACCTGCGCGTGATCACCCTGGAGGTGCCGCCGCAGGAGGTGATCACCGTCGACAACGTGACCCTCAAGGTCAACGCGGTGATCTTCTTTCAGGTCATCGACGCCCGCGCCGCCATCACCAGGGTGCGCGACTTCGCCCGCGCGACATCCCAGATCGCGCAGACCACGCTGCGCTCGATCCTCGGGCAGTCCAGCCTCGACGAGCTGCTGAGCAGCCGGGACAAGATCAACCAGGAGCTGCAGAAGATCATCGACCAGCGGACCGAGCCCTGGGGGATCAAGGTCAGCGTCGTCGAGGTCAAGGACGTCGAGCTGCCGCAGACCATGCAGCGGGCGCTGGCGCGCCAGGCCGAGGCCGAGCGCGAGAAGCGGGCCAAGGTGATCGCGGCCGAGGGCGAGTTCCAGGCCGCCCAGACGCTGACCAACGCGGCCGGCGTGATGTCGGCCCAACCCGCCGCACTCGCCCTGCGCTACATGCAGACGCTGCTCGACATGGGCCCCGAGAAGAACTCCACGATCATCTTCCCGATCCCGCTGGAGCTGATCCGCCCGCTGCTGGGGCCTAGCGGAGGAGACCGGTCAGCCGGCGAGCCCGGCGGGGGCCGGAGGGCTGCGCCTAAGGGCTGAGCAGCCCGCAGCAGCCAGGCCAGCCGGGCGCGCACGGCGCATTAGTCTCAACGCGTGGCCCGGTTTCCGCATCCCGAGCTGGCGGCCGCCAGCCTGGCCGATCTGCGCAGGTTCAGCGCCCGCCGCCTGGTCGAGATGCACCTGGAGCGGATCCAGGCCATGAACACCCAGGGTCCGGAGCTGCGGGCGGTGATCGAGCTCAATCCCGACGCCCTCGCCATCGCGGAAGAGCTCGACGCCGCCACGCAGCCCAGGGGCCCGCTGCACGGGATCCCGGTGCTGCTGAAGGACAACATCGACACCGGCGACCGCATGCTTACCACCGCCGGCTCGCTGGCCATGACCGGCGCGCCGGCGCCGCGGGACGCGCCGCTGGTGACGCGTCTGCGGGAGGCGGGCGCTGTGATCCTGGGCAAGGCCAACCTCAGCGAGTGGGCCAACTTCCGGTCCAGCCGCTCGGCGAGCGGGTGGAGCGGGCGGGGCCGCCAGACCCGCAACCCGCACGTCCTCGACCGCTCGCCGTGCGGCTCCAGCAGCGGCTCCGCGGCGGCCGTGGCGGCGGGGTTCGCGCCGCTTGCGGTCGGGACCGAGACCGACGGCTCGATCGTCTGCCCGTCCTCGGTCAACGGCGTGGTCGGCATCAAGCCGACGCTGCAGCTGATCTCGCAGCGTGGCATCATCCCGATCGCGGCCAGCCAGGACAGCGCCGGCCCGCACGCGCGCAGCGTCCACGACGCCGCGGCCCTCCTGGGCGTCCTGACCGACGAGCCGCACGACTTCACCCAGTACTGCGATCCTGACGGCCTGCGCGGCGCTCGCATCGGCGTCCTCCGCAAGCCGTACGCCGGCTACAGCGAGCACGCCGACCGGCTGTACGAGGCCGCGCTGAGCGCGATGGGCGCCGCCGGCGCTGAGCTGGTCGACCCCGTCGAGCTGGCCACCGCCGAGGAGATGCGCACCTCAGGCGTCGAGCTGACGGTGATGGAGCACGAGTTCAAGGCCGGCCTGGACGCCTACCTGCCGACCCGCACGGGCCTGTCCGTGCGCAGCCTGGAGGAGCTGATCGCTTGGAACCGGGAGCACGCCGCCGAAGAGATGCCCTACTTCCGCCAGGAGCGCTTCGAGGCGGCCCAGCTGACCGAGGGCCTGGAGGCGGAGAAGTACCTCACGGCCCGAGCCAAGGCGGGCGAGCTGTCCCGCCAGAAGGGGATCGACGCCGTCATGCACGAGCACCGCCTGGACGCCCTGGTGGCGCCCACCCGCTCGCCCGCCTGGGTGATCGACCCCATCAACGGGGACCGCGGCCTGGGCGGCTCCAGCCAGCCGGCGGCGATGGCCGGCTACCCGATCCTCAGCCTCCCCATGGGGCTCGCCCTCGGCGCGCTGCCGGTGGGCATCACGATCTTCGGCCGGGCCCACAGCGAGCCCGCGCTGATCCGGATCGCGGCGGGGCTGGAAGCTGTGCTGCCCAAGCCCGAAGCGCCCAGGTACGTGCCCCACCTGGACTGCCCGTGAGCAGCGTCTACGACGAGGTGGGGGAGGAGGGCTTCCGGCGCCTGGTCGACGCCTTCTACGCGGCGGTTGCCGAAGACCCAGTCCTACGCCCGCTCTACCCGCCCGACCTGGAGCCGTCCAAGGAGCACCTGCGGCTGTTCCTGGTCCAGTACTGGGGCGGGCCCACGACCTACAGCGACCAGCGCGGGCATCCCCGGCTGCGCATGCGCCACATGCCCTTCGCCATCGGGCGCCGGGAGCGCGACGCCTGGTTCGAGCACATGTCGGCGGCGGTGCGCGGGCTCCAGCTGAGGCCAGAGGCGGAGGGCGCGATCCTCGAGTACTTCGAGGGCGCTTCGCTCGGCCTCATGAACCGGGTGGAACTGGCATGAGCAACCCATGGTTCCCGCTCGAGCCCCGCACCCCGCTGACGCGCGAGCAGAGGGCCGACGCCCGCCGCTACAAGGTGGTCGGGCGCCCCGAGCTGGCCGGCGCGCTCTGGTTGCCGGCTCTGGTCGTCCTGCTCACGATCGCGGTCTGGCTGGGCTGGAGCCGGCTCCAGATGGTCGTCGCCGCGGGTCTGATCTTCCTCGGCCTGTGCGTCTTCATCTTCTGGCGGCCGGCCGGCCGCCGCTCAGCGGACGCCGAGCAGCTCGACGTTGAAAAGTAGCGTGGCCCCCGCTGGGATCACGGCCCCGGCGCCCCGGCTCCCGTAGCCCAGGTCGGGCGGGATCACGAGCCGGCGCCGGCCGCCGACCTTCATGCCGGCCACGCCCTCGTCCCAACCCCGGATGACCTGGCCCCGGCCGAGTCCGAAGGTGAAGGGTTCGCCGCGGTCGCGCGAGCTGTCGAACTTGGTCCCGTTGGTGAGCCAGCCCGTGTAGTGCACGGTGACCTCCTGGCCGCTGCGAGCCTCGGGCCCGCTTCCGTCCAGGATCTCGACGATCTGCAGTCCGGAGCCGGTCTCCTGGGGGGTGCCGTTGACCTGGAAGTCGTCTTGCATAACCCGGAGCCTAGCTAGTCGAGTCTGGGGGAGGGCCCCCAGACGCGGCGGCCGGGCAAAGCCCTTCCCCCGCCGCTCCCCGAGTCTGGGGGAGGGCCCCCAGACGCGGCGGCCGGGCAAAGCCCTTCCCCCGCCGCTCCCCCCTGCTGTTTAGGCTGGTGTCGCCGTGCTGAGCTGGACCGGGGAATCAGCCACACTGGTCGCGCCGGCCGAGCCACCGGGTCGGATCCGGCGCTGGCGCGCCGAGCAGGATGGGCGCCCGGCCGTCGTCGTGCAGGCGGTCATGAACGGGCCCGAGGACGCTCGCGAAGCCGGCGAGCGGCTGCGGCGCCTGGCTGCGCGGCCCGATCCCACGCTGCAGGCGGTGAGCGGTTGGGCGGTCCAGGAGAACGAGGCGTGGGCCGTGACCGACCCCGACGACGGCAGCTCGCTGGCCACGCTGCTGCGCTCGGGACCGCTGCCGCCGAGCGTGGCCGCCGCCGTCGGCTGGTGGGTGCTGACCGGGCTGGATCTGCTGCACAGCGCCGGCGTGGCCCACGGCAACCTGACCGCCGACAACGTGCAGGTCGCGCCCAATGGCCAGGTGGTGCTCCGCAACCACCTCTTCATAGGACGCTCGCGAGCGTCGAGCGACGACACCCGCGCCGACGTGGAATCGGCCGGGGCGCTGATCTGCGCCGCCCTCGGCATCCCGGTCCAGGGACGGCCCGGCGCACCCCTGACGCCGGCCGAGGAGGCGGCGCCCGCGCTGGCCCGCACGGTCCGCGCCATCGCCAACGGCGCCAGTGGCGGCAACCCGAGCGGCGCCCGCATGGCGCTGGCAGCCACCGCCGGCGCGGTGGTCCAGCCACAGGGCCTGGCCGCCGCCGCCACCGAGCTGGCGCACCGGATCCCGCTCGGCTCGCAGACACCCGCGCCGCTGGCCCCGGGCGCGAGCAGCGGGGCGATCCCGATCGCGCCCGCGCCCCGGCCCGAGACCCCGCCGCCCGACCTGCCGCCACGCCGCTACGTGGCCACGCCGACCGACTTCGCCGAGCTCAAGGAACCGTTCGACTGGACCCGGCTTCTGCTGCCGGTCGCGGGCATCGCAGCGCTCCTGATCGTCGTCCTGGTCCTACTGGCGGTGGTGCCCAGGCTGTTGGGTGGTGGCGGTTCCGAGAACAGCCCGACCGCGGCCGCGACGCCCACGCCCGCCGCCAGCAAGGCCCCCACCTCGGCGCCCAAGACGCCCACCCCGGCGGCCAGGCCGAGCGGGCCGCCGAACTTCGGACCGGCCTCCTCGGGGGATGTGAAGTCGGTGCAGCTCGCGCCCAACGGCGACTGCGTCGTGGGCGGCTCGTGCGCGGTCGAGGTCACGGTCAAGACCACGCTGGCGGGCGCGCCCAACGACGTGACCTGGACCATCAAGTCGTACGACCCCTGCACCGGCTCGCTCACCGAGGTGGGCACGGACAAGGTCACCGAGCAGAACGGCTGGAACACCGTGATCGGCGACCGCACCGTGAACCTGCCCGCGGCCCGCGCCCAGCTGCTGGTGGTGGCTGTGACCAGCGCCCCCGCCACCGCGGCCTCGCCTCCGCTCACGGTCGGCTCCGGCTCCTGCTGAGAACCGATCCCCGGCCGGGCCGCTTGCGCGGCCTCTTCCTCGACCTCGGGCCGCTGCGCGAGTCGCGCGAGTTCCGGCTGCTGTGGGCCGGCCAGCTGATCTCGACGACCGGGCGCCAGGTGACCGTGGTGGCGATCCCCTACCAGATTTACGTGCTCACGGGCTCGACCCTGGCGGTGGGCCTGCTGGGCCTGGCGCAGGCGGTGCC
>Ga0070707_100000819_pt1 | contig 30825 bp, 37 predicted proteins | sample KBSK5502metaG_FD_65468 | JGI IMG/M metagenome (GOLD analysis project Ga0070707, IMG submission 65468) | Corn, switchgrass and miscanthus rhizosphere microbial communities from Kellogg Biological Station, Michigan, USA - KBS K5-50-2 metaG | ecosystem: Host-associated > Plants > Roots >... | reverse complement strand
TTGGTCGAGATGTCGCCGATCGAGAAGAAGAGACCGCCGGCAAGACCATTCGCGACGGCGGCCCCCCAGTGCCGGCGGCCCACGATTACGAGCACGATTGCGATGGCGGCCGTCACACCGAGCCAGAGCAGGATCGGCCCGAGGTCACCGCCTCCCTCTTGTGCCTGCGCGCCTACGAGCGAGACGGCCAGGGCGGCGAGGCCGAGCACCGAGAGCAGTACGCCGCCGAGCTCGACGCGGGTGAGCGGCCGCTTCGCCATGCGGGCCGACGCGAACGCGAGGACGCCGATCCCGCCGGCGGCGATGCTCTGCACGAGCGAGAGGGGAGCGAGCGCCAGCGCCGCCACGTAGAGGAGGAACCCGCCCGACTCCATCCCGAACCCCAGCAGCCAGGCCCGGTCGCCGAGCAGCAGCCCGACCGAGTGGACGGGATGGCGCATGGAGAGGGCCGGCAGATCGGCGGCTGCGTCGTGCTGGCGCAGGTACGCGAGGTTGATGACCACGGCCGACGCGAGCGCCAGCACGAGCCCGGTTACGGTTCCGCCACTCACGACCAGACTCTACGAGGCGCGCCTCCGCCCGATGTACTCACCCGTGTATCGCGCGATTTCACCCACTCCGGGCGATACGACGAGACGGATTTCACTCAAATCGGGTAGACGACGCGTGTCAGGATTCGGGCATGGGTCGCGTCGTGTGGAGCGTGAGGACAGGCCGGATCGGCGAGTTCGACGCGCCGGAGATCCTCGGCGGGTACCGGTCGGCGAATCCCGTACACGAACCGAAGCTCGGCGAAGTCCTCCACCTGCCCGACGGCTTGGGCCAGTGGCGCGTCATCGACTGGTCGCTGGCCGACCGGATCGACGCAGCCGGGAACGTGCTGGTCGTCGAGTCAGCCGCCGCCGCCGCCAACCAGGCAGCGTAGGTCCCTCAGCGTCCTCAGGACGCTGCGAAGTCGACCTCCTGCGCCTCGACCGTGCCGGCCGTCCTGCCCGGAGCCTCATGGTTGCCCCAGTAGAGATTCGTGTGTGCGATGACGAGCTCGGGCGGTGGCGCACCCCAGGGCGAGAGATCCTCGGTCGTGTGCGCATCGCTGACGAGCGTCGCGTCGTAGCCGCGAACCAATGCGCCGTGCAGCGTCGAGCGCACGCACTCGTCCGTCTGGGCACCCACGACGACGAGATGTCCCACCGCGAGGTCTGTGAGGACGGACTCGAGCGTCGTCTCCTCGAAGGAGTCCGGATACCGCTTCGGAACGAGCGGCTCGCTCTCGTCCGGGCTCAACTCCGGAACGATCTCCCATTGCTCGCTTCCCTGGGCCAGGTTGTCGCTCGAGTGCTGCACCCAGACCACGGGAACCTCGGCCGCACGAGCTTTCTCGACCACGGTGCCGACATTCGCGACAACCGCGTCTCGCTCGTGGGCGCCACCCACAACGCCGTTCTGCACGTCGATCACGAGCAGCGCAGTGTTCGGTCTGTTCTCGAGTGTCGTCATAGCCTCCCCTTAGTCGCACGCATCGGACAGCGTGACGCTAGCGAAACTCGGTTGCCGGCGGCCACGACGCGGGAGAGGGGCCGCTCATGAACGTGTTCGTGGTCCGGCGAGCATCGAGGGACGCCACGCGATATGGCCCGCTTGCCGGTGCTTGACGTTCGGAGTGCCTTCAGGTGAGAGGACGCTGGCCCAGGCGAGTGGCCTGTCCTCAGAACGTGATGACGGTTCCGACGGCTGGTTGCACGAAGGCGTCGGGGAGTGCACGTGCGAGTTGGTGAACGGCTTTCCAGCCGGTGCAGTGTGCTGGTAGGAGGCGCCGTATACCGGCGGCCGCGAATGCGTTAACTGTGGGTTCGATGATCGGTTCGAAGATCCCGCCGGTGAGGTGAAGGCCACCGATGAAACCGGCGATGCGCTGCTCGCCGGTAAGCCGCTGCGCGTTGTGCAGGACGTTGACGGCTCCTGCGTGCGAACAGCCGGAGACGATGACGAGTCCCTTGCCCTGTACGTTGACGATCAGGTTCTGGTCGTCCCAGATCATCGGGTCCGGCTCCCAGCCTCCGTTCGACCGCGCGTGATGGATCGGGAAGCCCTGCTCGAAAGCGGTGAGGCGCTGCACCTGGCCGGAGACGAGCGCGGTCGAGTCGAGTAGTAGCGTCTGCCCAGGCTCCTCGATGACCTCGCAGCCCTCGGCCTCAAGGTCACGCTTATTCGGCGGGGGAAGTCGCAGCTCGTGTCCGGTCGGGAACACGATCTTGCGTTCCTTCCAGGCTTCGGGGTGGATAACAAGGGGGAGCCGCTGCCGACCGTGACGCTGGAAAAGCGCTTCGAGCCCGCCGTGATGGTCTGCATGTCCGTGCGAGACGACGAGCGCGCGCAGGTCTCGGACCGGCACCTGCAGGACATCCAGATTGCGGGCGAGAGTGGCCGGTGTCAGGCCCCCGTCGTACAGAAGTGAACTCCGGCGGCCGCTCGACTCGATCGTGATCAGCGCAGAAAAGCCGTGTTCTGCAATCAACTGATCGCGATCGTCGAAGCCGGCAGCGAGATACCTGCGGACCCCCTCAGCGCCGGCCATCAATAGATCGACGAAGTTGTCGACCACGATCGTGACCTCAGCACGATCGACCGGCTCAAGCCTGATCGACGGGCCGCCATCCATGGCCCGACCAGCCTACAAGGCGCCCACGCCGCCGCTCGCTCAGGGGTCATTCTTGAACGCTGACCCATGCGAGCGTCAAGACCCGCGGTTGCCTAACCCCTAAGAGAAACGCGTCTGAAGCCGTGGCCGGGGTGGAACGAGCGGCAAAACGCGCGTCCCGTTCCCGTATGAGGGGACGCGAACACGCCGAGCTCGATCCTGTACGACGACCCGATCTTGTTGAAATCGCAGTGCGGGCGACCCGTCCCGGCCGGCAGGCTCGGCGCACTTCCGCCGAAGCTCCGGCCACGGAAGCTGCGGTTGAAGGCACTGCATGCCGTCGGCTTCAAAGACACCGGACTGACGGCAATCTCCACGTAAACGCGACCCCTGCCGAAGCGCTTCGTGTACTGACACACGGACGTGTTATTGCTGCCGCCGAGGACCTTCGCGCCGCCTTTGCCGCCGCCCCCGCACCCGGCGACGAGCAGAACAGCAACGCAGGCAGCCAGCGCGGGAGCAGCCCGTAAAGAGGAGTCACGCACGGGCATCTCAGGCACAACCGTACGCTCGGCCAGCGACGAGGGCGATTGCGTTCCCTGCGAAGCACCGAGAGCAGGGCCTCGGACGTGCATTGGCTAGCCTCTTATGCGGTGAACCGAGAGCAAATCGTGTCCGCTCCCACCTTCCAATTACTCGCGTGGATAGCGGAGCACTCGCCGAGTTATACGGAGACGATGGATGCGTGGAAGACGTCGTGCCCGCGCCTCGCGGTGTGGGAAGACGCGCTGGACGACGACTTGGTCTACGTCGACCGTCGAAGCGTGTTGCTGACGCCAAAGGGCAACGCGCTCCTGGCGACCGCCCGAAACTGACACTCGGGCAATTCCGAGCACTGCCCCCGGCGCCCCGTTTCAGCGCGAGATTTCGAGCGCGAGGGCGAGCGTGCAGCCGGTCTTCAGGAGCGTTTCGACGGCGTGCCAGTCGACCGCGTCTTCGACCGCCCTGATCGCTTGGTAGCGCCCCAGGCCCAGTCCCATGAACCGCTCGATCTTGAATTGTTCGACTCTCAGGATCTCGTCGCTGCTCATCATGTTCCTCCGTGGATACAGATCTGGACGGCGGCGAACGCCAGCGGTTAGGCCTCCACACAGAACCCGTACAAGCCCTCAGAGAGCATTTAGCCTCTCCCGAACTCCCTGAGTCTGGGGCTCAGCCCGCTGGGATCGCGATGTTCTTGGGAAGATCTAGCCCGCCCGCCGATAGCGGATGTGCGTGGCCAGCGGCGAATGCAGCACCTCGACCGGCTCCATGCCCAGGGACTCGACGCCGTCGAAGATCCGCTCGCCGGAACCGAGCAGGACCGGGGCGATGTCGAGCGTGAGCTCGTCGACGACCCCCGCGACGAGCGCCTGCCGCGCGGTCGAGGCTCCTCCGGCGATGTCCACGCCGTCATCACCGGCTGTTTCGCGGGCCTGCGCATAGGCGGCGTCGAACCCGTGCGTGACGAAATAGAAGGTCGTCCCGCCCTCCATCTCGATCGGCTCATGAGCGTGATGAGTGAGCACGAACACCGGGGCGTGGTACGGCGGCTCGGGCCCCCACCACCCGCGCCAATCCTCGTCCCACTCCCCGCGGATCGGCCCGAACATGTTGCGGCCCATCACGTAGGCGCCACGCGGACGCATGAGCCAGCCGGCTGCCGTCTGGTCAGCTTGGGTGGCGCGCGCGTTGTCGAGGTGCCAGAGATGGAGATCCATCCCGCGCTTGCCCAGCGGGTCCTCGCGGCTCTGGTCCGGCCCGGCGACGAAGCCGTCGAGCGAAATCGACATATGACACGTGGTGTCCTGCACCAACACCTCCCTGGTTGCGACTGACCTCTCGAACCCTAGGCTCAGGGATCATTCCGAAACAGCGGCCGGCGGTCGGGGAACACTCACCCCGAATTCGATGGAAGGAGTCGGGGGTCTCGTCCGTCATGTGAGCGATGAACGTTTTCGACGACGAACAGGTCGGCCGCTTGCTACGCCTTCTGCCGCCTGCACCCGAGGGCTGGGTGCGCGCGGCGCAGGAGCTGCCGGCTGCGCGGGCGATGCTCGACGAGCTCGTCGCACGGGCCGAGCAGGACGCCGCCTTCCGGCTCCAGCTCATGGCTGACCTCGAGCGGGCGGTTGCGGCCGCCGGTTACGAGCCGTCCCCGTTCATCGTCTCCCGGCTGCGCCGGCACCTCGAGACGGTCTAGGACACACTCGCTACTCGAGGAGCTCGCGGCGTATCGCGAGCTCGTGGCGGGGGCAGCCTCGTCTTTGCTGATCCAGCGGAGAAGGCCGGCCCTCGAGCCGGGCCTTCTCGCGTGATGGGTCTCAACTTGGTGTGCTCGTCGTCTCGCCCCGCCTGGCGCCTGGGTCAAGCACTCATCGTCTAGACGCGCCCGGCAGCCCGATACCTTCGGTTCTTTGCCGAGCGCAGACAGACGAAAGGCCCGGCGAGCCGGGCCTTTCAAAGAGTCGTGCCGCCTCTCTCAGCCGAACCGTGCGTGGCCTTCGACCTCGTCGTCCTCGTCGTTCGCGCCGAAGTGGCCGCGCTGCTCGTCATTGGCGCCGAAGTGGCCGCGCTGCTCGTCGTTCGCTCCGTAATGACCGTGACCCTCGACCTCGTCGCCCTCGTCGTTCGCGCCGAAGTGGCCGCGCTGCTCGTCATTGGCGCCGAAGTGGCCGCGCTGCTCGTCATTCGCACCGAAATGACCGTGACCCTCGACCTCGTCACTCTCATCGTTCGCGCCGTAGTGGCCGCGCTGCTCGTCGTTCGCGCCGTAATGGCCGCGCTGCTCGTCGTTGGCACCGAAATGGCCATGACCCTCGACGTCGTCGTGCTCGTCGTTCGCACCGTAGTGACCGCGAAGCTCGTCCGACATGGCTCCTCCTTCTGAAGTCTTTGCGCCCGTCTTGGCGCTGTTAACCCCCTAGACGCGCCCAGGACGAAAAATCTTCCCACGGATATGACCGATGACTTTGCACCCGTAACGGGGATCGGCACCACTTAACGCAGATGAGTCTGGCGGCGGGCAGAACACCGTCGGCACTGTGGTTGGTGGCTGCGCCGGGCGGCGCAGGGGGCTCCTCAACGGAGGGTAGAGGTCGCCGCCCGCGCGCCGGCTTCGAGAACCGAAGAACCAACCCGGGAGGCAAGGATGACCGCGATATCGAACGTCATAGATCTCGCCGCAGCACGCGAGCGACGCGCAGCAGAGCGGGACGCCGCGGTCGCCGTCGTCACGCAGCTACCCGCTGACGTCGCCATGCAGCTCCTCAGCGAGAGCGGTTGGCGCGTCAGCGACGGCCCGTTGGGCGGAGCCTGGACGGCGCCGGACGGAGACGTGATCTACGGGATCGACGAGGCCCTCGAGGTCGCGCTCGTGGGGAGTAACCGCGCCTGAACTACGGCTTGCAGGTGGCCGTGATCGACCCGTTCGGAAGGCGCATTATCGAAATCTCTGTGGGCGACGGTGCAGGGAGATGACCCACGCGCAGGCGACGGCGAGCGTCGGCCGGAGCGAATCAAGTGAGCTTGCTGCCCCCGCTCGGCGTGACCAGAACTTCCCGTCAAGGCTCAGGGGCGCATTCGCGAACACTGGTCCAAGCGAGAGCTTGACGCTCTCGGCCGTGAGCACGGATCATCTAGGCGTTGTTCTTCAGGCTCAACAGCTGGGAACTCGCGCTCATTCTCTTTGCCGTGGTGGTCGGCGGAACGGCCCTGGGGGTGGGGATCGGCCGCTACCTGCGGAAACACTCCGAGGTTCTGCGCGAGCCGTTCGGCGTGCTACAGGCGGCGCTGCTCGGGATTGTGGGTCTCATCCTCGCCTTCGGGCTGAGTCTCGCCGTCGGTCGCTATGAAGACAGGCGGGCTGCCATCGTCGATGAGGCGAACGCCATCGGAACGACCTACCTGCGCGCCGAGACGCTGGCCGAACCCATGCGGAGCCGTTCTCTCGAGTTGCTGAAGCAGTACACGGACACGAGCATCAGCCTGTCGAAGGAAATCCCGGGCAGCGCGAAGGCACACGTCACCCTCGCCGCGAGCAGCGCGCTGCAGCGGCGGTTATGGCGGCTCGCCGGCCAGTCCCTCACCCGAGCCCCCGTTGCGAGCGCACCTCGCCTGTACGTGGACAGCCTGAACGAGATGTTCGATGCGCAGACCGTGCGCGTCGCCGGCCTCGCCAACCGAGTGCCGAATGCCGTGCTCGCGCTCGAGGTGGCAGCCGCCACCGTTGCGTTAGGGCTGCTCGCCGTTTACCTGTCGATGCTCGGCCGCGGCGTGATCACGGTCCTCCTGGCGTCCGTCCTCGTAACGTCACTTCTTCTTGTCACCTTCGACCTCGACCGCCCCACGCGCGGACTCATCACCGTTCCCGACACAGCCCTGACAAACGTGCGCCAAATGATGGTGCCAGCACCTGCAGCCACAGGGCCATCCTCGCCGTAGACACAACGTCGCAGAAGACGGCGAGGAGGATCGGGCTTTCCTAGAGAGCGGATGATGGGACTCGAACCCACGACCTTCTGCATGGCAAGCGCGTCGGGGTTCGGGTCCCTCCCACTCTCTAGCCCGCACGGTTGAGCCAAGAGCGCGGCCTCGGACGCGCCGTCTCGGGCCGCTGAGATACCCGGCTTTTCCGGGCGATTCAGGGCTTACCGGGTACACCGTTCCCGATAAGCGGTTGCCGCCAGGCCTCGTCGTAGCTTCCGGCTGATGGCTGTCGATGTCGCGCTTAGGCCGCTGCTGACCAAGCTGGAGGTTGCGCGCCTGCTCAGGTGCAGCCTGCGCACGGTTGACCGGCTTCGCAGTCGCGGCCTCCTCGCTGCGGTCCAGTTCACGCCTGGTGGTCGCGTCGCCTTCAGACGTGAGGATGTGGAAGCGCTGCTGGAGTCGGAGGCTCGCGAGCCGCATCCGGCACGAGCCGACGAGTTGGTCTGGCGGTGAGCGGAGACATCGACCGGAACGGCGCACGCCCGGCGCGGGGCTACACCTGGCCGCCGTTCGAGAACGGGAACCAGGTCGCACGCAAGCACGGCGGCTACAGCCTGCTCGGCATGGGCGACCGGGCCACCGAGATCGCGGACGACATCCGGCCGACCCTGCCCGCGTACGCGGCCGCCGACGAGCCCGTCCTCCTGCTCCTAGCGACGACGCTCGCCAGGATTGAGCGGGCGAACGAGGCCATCGAGATCGTGGACGCGAACTCGACCTCCGCGCTCTCTGAGTACCTGGCAGGGGACGAAAAGACACTCGCTCCGAACCTCGCGGCGCTCCGCAGCGACCTGCGCGGTTGGATCAACACTGCGCGGCGGCTCGCGAACGACCTCGGGTTGACGCCGACGAGCCGGGCGAAGCTCGGTCTCGACATCGTCGCGGCGCAGCGGATCGGCAGCGGACTCGTCGAGCGGTACGGAGGCCGCGCGACGTGATCGATGCGCTCGCCTTCGTGGAGAAGGAGATTGTTCTCGCGGACGGCCGGACGGCTGGTGATGGTCTGGCCGCTGACCCGTGGATCGGGGAGCGGCTGCTCGCGCCGATCCTGGCCGTCGATGAGAGAGGGCTGCCTCGTTATCGGCTTGCGTATGTCGAGTTGCCGAGGGGGCATTGGAAGTCGGGCGGGATCGCGGCTATCGCGACCGCCGAGGCTGCGCTGTATCCGGATACGGACGTGGTCGTGGGCGCGGCGGATACCGACCAGGCCCGGATCATCTTGGAGAACGTCGGCGGCTACCTGCACCGCAACCCGGAGCTTGGCGCGCTGTTCACGGTGCGGCGTGACGAGTTCCAGACGACGGGCGGGTCAAGGATCCGGGTCATCAGCAGTGACGCGCCGAGCGCCTACGGCTTGGGCGGCACGCATCGCCGGTTCCGGGTCATCTGCGACGAGTTGACCGCCTGGCGCAGCGACGACCTCTGGGTCGCCCTGGCGAGCGCGAGCGGCAAGGTCGAAAACGCGCAGGTGGTCGTCCTCTCCAACGCCGGGTTCGACGCGGAGCGGTCGTGGCAGTGGGCGGTGCGGCGCACCGCCGAGGTTGCGGTCCGAATGAGGACGTGAGCCTGCCGACGCCCGACCTTCAGCCGATGATTGAGCTCAACCAGTCGGTGTTCTCGGGGCAGAGCGTGGGAGGGAACATCTGTGTGCAGGTCGCGTCGAACGATGCCTCGACGCTCCTCTTCAACACGGGCTATCCCAACAACATCTGGTTCGCGCTCCGCTGATACGTTCGTCACGCCGTCCGGCCCCGGATCGGAGGAGAGATGTTCAGGTACAGGCTCCACTCGCCGGACGGGGACGACCTCGGTGAGGCGGCGGCCTACGCGGTGATGATCAAGCCGGACGAGGAGATCCACCGCAACGGCGGACAACGGCTGCGGGTCGTCGCGGTCGTGTCGCTCGATGAGGAGGACGAGTCGCCGTTCGTCGGGATGCTGCCGGTCGAGGCGGCGTAGAGCGAGGCCGTAGCGGCGAGCCGAACGTCCGCGCACTTGCCCTTGGCGGGGACGCCGTCGGGTTCATCTCGATGAGGGGGTCGCAGATCGCTGGAGAGACGATAACTCCGGTTGAGCGTTCCCACGCTGCCAAGACAGCGTTTCGTGCCTCGAGATTCCCGGGACCCCGGTATGCCATTGCCGGGGAATAAGCGGCCGCCTGATGGGTCTTTAGGGACGACGGATGTCACCAACCCCATCCCGGAGGTGCCTGATGTTCAAGCGCAGATTCCGTCTGCCGAGTCCGGCTCTCGTGGTCTCGATGGTCACGCTCAGCCTCGTGCTCGGCGGGACCGCGGTCGCGGCAACAACGCACAAGGACGCAAGGGCCGACAGTGCGTTGGTCAAGAAGCTTGCGCCGTCGCTCAGCGTGAAGCACGCGAAGAACGCCGACAACGCAACCAGCGCGGTGAACGCAACCAATACCGTGAACGCGACCCACGCGACGAGCGCCGACAGCGCGACGAATGCGACCAACGCGACGACTGCCCAGACCGCGAAGGTCGCTAAGTCCATCGGTGCGGTGACGTACGTGAAGGGAACCGTTCGAGACGCCCCGGCGAATGGCGGTTCGGGTTTCGCGGAGAGCACGGAATCGGACGCATTTTGCCCGGCGGGCACCGTCGTAATCGGCACGGCGTCGCACGCAAACGACCAGGGTGTCGAAGTCAGCGACGTGCTCGTCGCCACGACCACACAGGTCTCGGGCTTCTTCGACAACTTCAACAACATCGACGAGCCGAACAACTTCGTGATCGCCATCTGCGCGGCGGCGGCCTCGGTCAGCGATCCATCCGGTTTCACACCAACGTCATGACCCGCTAACCAACTTCTCGGTGGCAACGTCGTGGCAAAGTCGCCGACGCCTCCCGACGTACAGCGCACGTCGATGGCGGTTCCGTGCCGCACCACGACGGGGGGCGACTCATCACGACGCACCGAGCAACCCCGCAGACCGCCTGACCCACCTGATGCATCTCAGAGCTAACGCTCGGCAGCTCGCCTGGGCCAGTGTTCCGGAATGACCCCTGACAAGCAGGCGTCGGCGGAGCTAACCGGTCGAGGAAGTCGCGAAGCGCACGAGGCGCAGAAGGCACGAGCGACGTGATCCGTGCGTCCCTGCTGCCCTGCGTCCATGGCGCTCGCAGATGGTCCAGGAGCAAGCGGGTGGCGATTCCGGGCAAGCGCAGGAACCACTGCTAGGGGCATGGCACTGGTCTAGGCCAGTGCTCCGGGATGCCCTGAGTGGGGTCAGTTTGGACGAGCGAGCCGGTGTGCTGCGTGTCCGCTATTGATTGGATCCCGATAGTTCCTTATCATCGGCCGACTCGATTCGGTGGCCTTAGAAGGGGGTCTGCTTGCTCTGTTTGCGCTGCGTGTGGCCGTTTGCCAGTGGGTCCGTTCTCGGGGTCGCCTTCGTGGCTCTGATCCTGCTGCCGGGAACGGCGTCAGGGGCCGCTGTGCATGCCCCCCGGTACGCGCAGCTGTCTGCGGCGAACGGGACGTGGGGGATTGGGAGCGAGGCGGCCTTGCCGGCGAACGCCGCGACGACGAATCAGAACGTCTCGATCAACTCGATCTCCTGCGCTTCAGCCGGGAACTGCACTGCCGCGGGCACGTATCTCGGCAGTTCCGGATACCGCCAGGGTCTGTTGCTGACCGAGACGGCGGGAACGTGGGCCTCAGGGGTTGAAGCGAAGCTGCCGGCAAATGCTGCGACGAACCCGTACGTAGGTCTCAGCTCGATCTCCTGCGCGTCGGCCGGAAACTGCACCGCAGTCGGCGACTACAGCGACAACGCCGGCAACGGGCAGGGCTTACTCCTCACCCAGACCTCGGGCGCGTGGGGAGTTGGATCAGAGGTCACGCCGCCTGGGAATGCAGGGACCAATCCGTCGGCCGGTCTTGCGGCCGTCTCCTGTCCGTCGGCCGGCAACTGCAGCGCAGTCGGCTCGTACAGGACGACCTCGGGCAACAACATGGAGGCTCTCGTTCTGACGGAGACGGGCGGTAGCTGGTCGACCGCAGTCGAACTGTCCCTGCCGGCGGACGCTGCCGCCACGAATCAACTCGCCGGGCTGTATGCAATCTCGTGTCCCTCGGCGGGAGACTGCACGGCAGTCGGCGGCTACCAATTCATGTCGGGCGCGGACAGTTGGGCTTCACAGGGGCTTATGGCGAGCGAGAACGCCGGCAGCTGGGGCACCGGTGTCGAACCCTCACTGCCCGCGAACGCCTGGACGCCGAACCCCCAGGCCGGACTCAGCTCGGTCTCGTGCGCGTCGGCCGGGAACTGCACCGCCGTTGGGAACTACTCCAGCAACTCCCCCGGTAACCAAGGTCTGCTGCTCACTGAGACCGCCGGCAGCTGGTCATCCGGAGTGGAGGCGGCGCTGCCCGCGAACGCCAAGACCAGCGCGCCCGGTCCGCTCGAGGGAATCGGCTCGGTCTCCTGCGCCTCGCCCGGAAACTGCAGCGCGGTCGGCGAATACAGCGACAGTTCCGGCAACGGCGAAGGACTGCTCCTCACCCAAACGGCCGGAAGCTGGGCAACCGGGGTCGAGGCAGCTTTACCGGCGAATGCCGCAACCGCTCAGCAAGGAGTGGGACTCAGTTCGGTGTCGTGCCCCACAGCAGGTAACTGCGCCGCGGTCGGCGGATACATCGACAGAGCTGATGGAGGCGAGGAGATGCTCGTAACCGAGGCCGCAGGCAGTTGGGCAACTGGAACCGAGGTAGCGCCGCCGTCGAACGGTGGCCCCCCATACAACCTGACCGCCATCTCGTGCTCGTCCGACCAGCAGCACTGCAGCGCCGCGGGGAGCTACGGGATTAATGCAGCGGGAGCGAACATCGCCGGCCAGTTGGTCGGCACCACCACGACAGCGCCCCAGGAAACGCTGACGGTGTCCTCATCGCTGGGAGGAACGGTCACGAGCTCCCCCGCTGGGATCGACTGCGGATCAGTGTGCGTCGCTGGCTTTGACATTGGGAGCGTGGTGACGCTGACCCCGACTCCGAATGCGAACGCGAACTTTTCAGGCTGGACGGGTGGAGGATGCGAGAACTCGCTCGGCCCGTGCCAGGTGCCAATCAACGGCGCCACGACGGTGAGCGCACTCTTTACGTTGAAGTCGTTCCTGGTCACCGTGCAAAAGGCGGGGAACGGCTCGGGCGCCGTGAGCAGCAACCCCCCGGGCATTGACTGCGGATCGAGCTGCGCAGCCGCCTTCAACGCCGGCACGACCGTCACTCTGTCGGCAACTCCAGACGCCGACTCGACGTTCACGGGCTGGACCGGTGCCGGATGCTCGGGAAACGCCGGCTGCCAGGTGACAGTTGGGGCTGACACGACAGTCACAGCGACGTTCGCTTCGAAGCCGAAGCCGCCCCCCTCACCCAGGTGCGTGGTGCCGAAGGTCAAGGGCAAGACTCTGGCCGCCGCAAAGCAAGCGATCAAAGCTCACAACTGCTCGGTTGGCAAGATCACGCATGCCACCTCGCGGAGGGTCAAGAAAGGTCACGTGGTCTCGCAAAGGCCCAACCCCGGCACTCGGCTGAAGCACGGCGCGAAGATCGCTCTCGTGATCAGCAAGGGACGGTAGGGATCAAGCGCGCGCGGCCCGAGTCGAGTCGTCTCTGAGGCCAGCTCTCTCGCCTGGGCCAGTGTTCCGGAATGACCCCTGAGCGCGGTGGCCGAGGAGCTGGGAGGCTGGGCTGCGTTACGCTGGGCTCGCCCTACTGTAAGCGTCGTCGGTCTCGATCATCAGACCGACTCTCAGCCTGCACGCGTCGTGGATCTTCGTGAGCTTGAACACGTAGCCGCCCTGCAGGGTGTTCGTTCTGTGAATGATCCCCCAGCGGTATGTCCCGGTCCCGGAGCACGACCGTGGGCCGCTGATGCTCAGCCGGTGCGCCGTCACGTGCGAGAACTTGGCGTGGTACCAGCCAGCTTTGTTGATCATCGCCTTACTGATGTTGACCTTGCCGTGGGGACCGACAACCATCACCACCCCGTCTCCTCGTTCCCACCTCCCGGTCATCTTCTCGGGTACCGCGGTCGTTGGGGCCGACTCTGCGACCCCTGTGACAATCGCCGCGGCGAGGGTCAGGGCGAGTATTAGAACGAACCTCTTCCCGGATACGAAACGCATGCGAGCCTCCTGGTTTTCGCGAGAGCGCGGTCGGACCTCTCAGCCGGAGCCTCGCCGGAGGCGCTGAGGCTCGACTGAGGCACCGCTGAGCGCGAACGAGCGCGAACTCGTGCTCCGGGGTCAGTCCCGAACACGAAGCAGGCTCGATCCCGAAATGAATGGATACCGCGCGCCCAGGGCTTACGACGCGGGTCTGATGCACCCCGCGCGGCCGGCGGCTCGCGGGAGGGCAAGCCGCCGGATCGCAGGGTGACTGTTAAGGAGCGGCCTCGAAGGCCTGGCCGAGGTCGTACTTGGCGACGTCGTTGCCGAGGTTCTCGCCTTGCACGACCGAGTTGCGGAAGTGGAAGCCGATCCAGACGCGAGCATCGACGACCTCGTTCTGGATGTTCTGCACGTTGTTGAAGACCCGGCTGGTCGTCAGCGTGGTGCCGCCGTTCGTCGCGCCGGGAACCGTGATGTTCAGATGGTTGCTCCCAAGTGCCGCTGCCAACGCGTCCGTGAGCGCGGACGTGAGGCAGCCGTGCGCCGACGGGTACTCGGGATGGGTGGGCGTCGCGAGTAGCGGCGTCCAGTTCGGGTCGGCAGTCGTTGCATCGTTGCCGTCGAGATCGGCATGCCGGATCGCGGTGATCGGCCGCCACGCGAGGTAGAAGTACTTCGAGTCGAAGCAGGCGATCCCGGCGTCGGCGGTGGTCAGTTCGCCCATTGCGAACAGGTGGGCGGCGTCGACGAGGCCCATGCCGTTCTCCGTGATCGCGTTCTGCATCATGCCGTTGTACTGATTGACAGCATTCGCGTTCCAGAAGTACGCCGTGTTCGTTTCGTCCTGCGTACGGACCGTGCTGTTGACGGAGCCGTAGGCCTCGGTCTCGTTCAGGTCCTTCGCGTACTGCTGGCTCGTCAGTGCCGGCGGCGGCCCAACCCGGAACTGCGAGGCCAGCTGGAGCACGAACGGCCGCATCGACGCCACCCACGGCGTCTGTGCGGTCTGCCCGGCCGACTGGAGTTGCCACTGGCCCGGGATGATCGGTCCGATCGTCCCGTACGTCGGCGTCGCGGCATTGCGGCCGTCCCCGCTGCGCAGGGCGATGATGTCGTTCGCCGCGGCCTGGCCGAGAGCGACGCCGTCCGAGACGCCCGGCGCCCCAAGGCCGCCTAGCGAGGCGATGTAGGAGTTGTACTCGCCGTCGACCGTCGCCGCCTGGTCGGGCAGGTAGTTGTCGAGTGTCGTCTGAGCCGCGGCCGCGACGGCCGCCTGCGCCGACGTGCCCGGCACGACGGTGTACGCGAAGTCGTGGTACGGCTGGTAGCCGCCCTCGAGCTTCGTCACAGCGTCGTACACGGCCGCCTGCACGTACGACATGTAGATCAGGCCTTCGACCTGGAACTTCGCCGGCGCCGAGGCCCGCACGGCGCTCACGGCGTTCGCGTTCCACGTCAACACCGCGTCCGACGGAATAGGCGGGGGCGGTGATGCCTGGATCGCCGGCGCCGACGACGCCAGCAGCGCGGCCACGGTCGCCGCCGCCGCTGCCGCTGCCGCTGCCGCAAGGACGATCGACGTCCTCCGCACATGCGTCTGCTCATCTCTCCTCCTGTCTGAGCCTGGGTACGGCTATCGGTGAGGAGGCTGGACGAGGGCGCTGAGGTCAGGCTGAGGCGGCGCTGAGGGCGTCTAGCGCGTGCAGTGCGAGCCGTGTAACGGTGCCACGGTCACCCAGATGCTCCCGGCCACCTTCGCCATCGACGTGATGCACGGGCCGCCGGGCTTGTACGAGTGATGCTGCTTGAAGAGGGCGAGGACGGCGAAACCGTGACGAGTAACGGGGATGTGGTCGACCGGGCCGTTTGGTTTCTCTTGCCGGCTCACGACTCCGTACGGCGAGTCGTACCACCAGAGTGAGCCGAACTCTCCTAGGTACTCCTCCCAGCGGGGTGGTCCGTCCGCCTCCGGTGGGCCGTGCCCCTCGATGCCCAGCGGGGACGGCTTGACCCCATAGACCTCACCGCTGCCGCCGGTCACCCGGACCAAGATGTCGCCGCTGCGGGGAATGATCTCCGGCCGCGTGGCGCGCGAGTGGGCCACGACGAGTTTTCCCGCTATGCCCCTCTTGTGCGGGTTGATCTTGTACAGCGTCGCCTTCGCCGAGCTCAACACCCAAACGGTGCCGTAGCCGAAGGCGATCGAGTCGACTCGGGCCGATGCGGGAAAACGCGTTTTCCTAGTCACCTGGCCGTTCGATTTGCGGATGCGCAGCACCGCTTCGCCGCGCCGGTCGTGGCCGACGATCCAGACTGCGCCGCCGCGTGGGGGCACGGCGACTCCCGTCGGGCTGAAGCTGACGGGGAGCTTGTAATCGTCCTGCTTGCCGAGGGGCCCCACGGGCAGGTAGGCGAGTCGCGCTCTCCTGCCGACAGTGCCTCCCTCGATGAACCATGCTCCGGACTGATCCGCCGCGAGCACCGGCCCGGTGTACAGGCTGCAACACACGGCCGGAGGCGACACCGGCGTCGTCTCGACGACCCGGTTTCGCGAGCCGTCGACCTGCGTGATCGTCCCGTTGCCTCGGCTGTAGACGTAGACGCTGTAGTCGGCGCCCGCGGCCACGACAGGATCAGTCCCCACACGAAAGAGCTTGCTGACTTTGCTCGTTGCCGGGTCGATCTGGGCCAAGGTGTTCGCGTCGGCAAACAGGTGGGTCGGGACGCGCCTCCCACCACCGTGGGCCAGAGTCGTCGCGATGACTGCAGCGGCCACAGCGGCCGCGAGGGCGATCCCACCGGCGAGGAGGAGAGATCTTCGTAGACGGGACGGCTCGCTGTTGCCGAGGCCGAGCGCGTCCTCCGCAGCCGAGACGAGCGCGCCGCAGGTCGCGAAGCGCTGCTCGGGATCCTTCGCCAGGGCGCGGCCGAGGACGGCATCGACCGCTTCGGGCAGTCCCGCCCGTCGCTTGCTCGCCCGCGGAGGGTCCTCCTCCAGATGTGCCCACGCGACGGCGAGACGGGAGCCTCGCGGGAAGACCGCCTCGCCGGTCAGGCACTCGTAGAGCACGCAGCCGAGCGAATAGACGTCCGCGCGGCCGTCCGCCTGCCGGCCCTCGAGCTGCTCCGGCGCGAGATACCCGGGCGTGCCGACCGCGCGTTCCTCCCCGGCCCCGCTCCCCTCGTCGTCGAGGGTGCGGGTGAGCCCGAAGTCGGCCAGGTAGACGTGTCCCGAACCGTCGAGCAGGACGTTCGAGGGCTTGACGTCCCGGTGCACGAGGCCCCGCGCGTGAGCCGCGTCGAGGGCCGCCGCGATCTGCGTGCAAATCGCCACGGCGCGGTCCGGTTCGAGCGCCCCCTCCGCCCGCAGGAGGGAGCCGAGGTCGGTGCCGTCCACGAGCCGCATCGCGAGGTAGACGCGGCCGTCGACCTCGCCTGCGTCGTAGATCGGGACGACGTTCGGATGCTCCAGCGACATCACGAGCTCCGACTCACGCGCAAAACGCTCGCGGAACTGCTCGTCCCGCGCCAGAGACGGCGCGACGAGCTTCAACGCGACCGTCCGTTTCAGGCGCAGGTCGTACGCCCGGTACACCACCCCCATCCCGCCGCGGCCGATCAGCTCCTCGATCCGGTAGCCGAGGAAGTCGCTGCCGATGCCGACGGGTTGGTAGACGTCCATGCTCCTGCCGGGCAAGCCTACGCCCGGTGCGAGAACTTTCCAGTGGCGCGCTGAGGCGTGGCTGAGCCTTCCCTGAGGCCCGCGTCCGGGTCATAGTGGCGGCGGGATGGAGTTCCGGATCCTGGGGCCGCTCGAGGTCGTGGAGGACGGCCGCCCGATCGCGCTGGGCGGGCCGAAGCAACGCGCGCTGCTCGCGTTGCTCCTGCTCACCCCGAACCGACCAGTCTCGGTTGATCGCCTGGTCGACGCGCTGTGGAGCGGCGAGCCGCCGACGACCGCCGCCAACGCGCTCCAGTACCACGTTTCCCGGCTGCGGAAGACGCTCGGTGACGGAGCCGCGATCGTCACCCGAGAGCCGGGCTATCTCATCCAGGTCGCCGCCAACCAGCTCGACCTGCTCCGCTTCGAGCGGCTGGTCATGGAGGCGGAGGACGCAGATGCGGAGCGCGCCGGTCGCCTCCTCGGAGATGCGCTCGACCTCTGGCGCGGCGAGCCGCTCACCGACCTCTCCGACGACGTGCTCTCGCAGGCGGAACTGCAACGGCTCTCCGCCGCCCGTCTCGCCGCGCTCGAGCGACGAATCGACGCCGACCTGGCGCTCAGCCGCCACGCCCAGCTCGTCCCGGAGCTGGAGGCCCTGGTCCGCACGCACCCACTGCACGAGGGCTTCGTCGGAGCACTGATGCGCGCCCTCTACGGCGCCGGCCGTCAGGCGGATGCGCTCGAGGTCTACCGCGCGACGCGCGAAAGGTTCGACGACGAGCTCGGGATCGAGCCGTCACCGTTCCTCCGCGACCTAGAGCGCGCGATCCTGCGCCAGGATCCCGGGCTCGCGATAGAAGCGCCTCCCGGTGAGGCGGCGCGCTCGATCCTCGTCCTCGTCGGCGACCTGGGCAGCGTCGACAACCTGCTCGCAGTCGCCGAACCTCTCGCAGCCGGCTCCGGCCGCGAGCTCATCCTCGTCAGCTTCGCCGGCGGTTCGGACGGGCTCGCGGCGGCGACCGCGGCGCTGGCGGAGCAGCGCAGCGCAGTCGCCGCGCGCGGCGTTCCCTGTCGCGTGGCCGCCTACACAACTGCCGAGGCGGGAGAGGAAGCCGCTCTGCTCGCAGCCGAACAGGCGGCCGACCTCCTGCTCGCCGAGGCCCCTCCCGGCGTGCCCGACGCCGGTGAGGTGGGCGAGCCACTCGCAACGCTTCTCCGACAGACGCCGTGCGATGTCGGCCTCCTCAGCAACGGAACACCAACCGCCGACGGGCCCGTCGTCACCCCCTTCGGTGGCGCAGAGCACGACTGGTCAGCGATCGAGCTCGCCGCCTGGCTAGCCTCGTCACTCGGCACGACCCTGCGCCTCCTCGGCACCGAGGCCGACCCGACCCTCGGGCGACGCGACGCGAGCAGGCTGCTTGCGCGCGCCTCCCTGCTCGTCCAGCAGGTCGTCGGGATCGTGACCGAGCCGCTGCTGATCCAGCCGGGCGAGGCGGGAGTCGTCGAGGCAGCGGCGGAAGCCCGCCTGCTCGTCCTCGGCCTGTCCGAACGCTGGCGCGAAGAGGGGATCGGCCCCGCCCGGACCGCGATCGCCACCGCCGCCTCCGCTCCGGTCCTCTTCGTCCGCGCCGGTCTGCAACGCCGAGGGATCGCCCCGTCGCAGACGATGACGAGGTTCACCTGGACACAGGCGGCGCGGCCCGCTGAGCTTCGCTAGACCCTGCCGCTCCGAACGCTCAGGGGTCATTCCGGAACACTGGCCCAGGCGAGCGTTCGCAGCTCGGCATGTGTTTGTGCGTCCTTCGACGTTCGTCTCGACGGCGAGCCGGGCTGGCGCTGGCTCGTCCAGGTTGCCGGCACCTGGACGAGCCAGCGACTCACTGCGGCCTAGCTTCCGAGCCCGGCAGCGTTGATGTAGTTCGCCACGGTCTTGGCGAGCTGTTGCACCTCTGACGTAGGAATGGTGCTGGAGCTGGCGAAGCCGACGTACTCTTGGAGGTGGCCGGAGGAGAAGACGATTTCCGCGCGGCCGCCGTAGTCGTATCCCCGTGCTCCGTCGCCGACGCTGCTCAGATCGACCGCGGGGGCGGGGCTGGAGGTCGGGGCCGTGTAGTCGGCGGTGAAACGTGCCAGGTTGGCCGTCGGATACCACCCGATGCCCTGACCGAGCGTGTCGAATTGGCCAGCCGGGTCCATCTCCACGCCATACCCGGAGAGCAGCGCGGGATCGTAATCGACGAAGTAGCCCGGATTTCCGGGACCGGGCTCAGCCGCCGGGCCGTTGAGGTCGGTTGTCTTGAGCGCGAGCGACGCGAGATCGGGCCCGCCGGGGGGTGGCCCCCCTCCCCGCCTCGGCGGTATCGTGACCGGCTTGGCGTGCAACTTGCCGGCAACCGCCTGCTTGATCCGTGCGTCGAGCCGTTGCGCGAGCGTCGGCGCAAGCCTCTTCGCTGCCGCCGCGGTGCCGGCCCAGACCGTCACCTCGGCCTCGTAGCGGCCCTCGGTGAACTGCTCGTCCAGGCCGAAGAGCGGCTTGATGTTCGCGGCGCGGTAGCCGACGAGGATCGCAAACCGTCTCCTCCCTACTGCCGCGACCTTCTGCTTCTTGACGGCGACCGAGATCCCACCCCAACGGGTCGGCCGCAGCACGCCCCCCTTCCAGAAGGCGAGACCCTTCCTCGCTCCGGCGCTCGTCTTGTACTCATCCACACTCGTCCAGACCTCGGTCACGCCGGCACCGCCGCTGGCCCCCAGACCGTAGTCGAGCGCGTGGCCCTTGATCCGGCCGAGCGTCGCGAGTGCCACCTCGATCGCGCCATTGCCGTACCACTTGTAGATCGGGCCGAGAAGAAACTCGTGCGAGGGGCGGACACCGTACGAGTCGGGCTGGAGCCGCAGCGACTTCGCGGCCGAACCAATCACCGCCTTCGGCAGCGGCAGGACCGACACCTTGACCCCAACGGACTGCGCCGACGCGGCCGGCACGAGCACCACAGCCAACATAGCCACTACAACTAAGTGCCTCTTCATGTCACTCGCTCCCTTTCCTGTCCTCCATGCGGGGGTGTGGCCGGACTGATCCGCCGGCTGTGGGGCAAAGAGCATGGACGCCGGAACTGAGGAGCGGCTGAGGCGACGCTGAGGCTCACACACGCGATGGGAGGCGTCTATCCCAGCCGAGTGACGTTTCGGTAAGGCACGCCCGTCAGGTGACATTCCGGAACACTGGCCCAGGAGAGCGTCTGGACCGCCCGTATCTGGGCTGGTCGCGTCGAAGCGAACGTTCTGGCTCAGCGCAACCTCAGCCTGCCCTCAGCGCTCCGCGCCAGCCTTCTCGCGACAGGGAACCCGTCGTTGGAAGGGAGCACCATGCTTACCAAGGCTTTCCGAGTTGGCGGCAGTGGCAAGCGGATGGTGGAAGGCGTTATGAAGCGGGGAAACTGGCTGCGCCGTGCAGCGCTCCTTCTGGCGCTACTCGTGCTCGCGGCGACTGTCACCGGGGTCGCAGCTTCGGCCACGAACACCGTGATACCGAAGCAGCTGACCGGGGACTGGTCGAAAGACCAATATTTGGGGATCAGCGTCAGTCCCCGGGGCACGGTCGAGTGGAATGACTTTCGCGTCTACCACGCCAGGTTTTCGCACGTTACGACGCACCGGCTGAGCATCAGCGGCGATTCGTGCTCCGCGGCGGGGACGTACCGCTGGACGATCCTGAACCATGGGGACGTGATTGGTGAGCCGGGCCGCGAGCTCAAGCTCAAGAAAATGCGCGACGCGTGCAAGGCGAGAGTCCACCTGTTCGCCGGCCGTTGGTTTAAGGCGGCGTAACTCCCAGCCCTGGCCGTACGCGCAGCTCAACCTCCCAGCCTGCGCTGGTCTGATCTCGACCTCGGCAAGGGAACCCTCCGCGTGCGGGAATCGAAGACCGACGCGGGCGTCCGTACAGTCGATCTACCGGTCGCGCTCCATGAGGAGCTTGTCCTCTGGCAACTCGACGCCGAGCACACCGCCCCGACCGACCCGGTGATCCACACGGGACGCGGTCGGCGGCAGAACCCGTCCAACCTGCGCCGCGACGTACTCGCCCCAGCCGTGGCGAAGGCGAATGACCGGCTGACGAAGCTCGGGATCGCGCCGATCCCCGGCAACCTCGGCTTCCACGGGTTCCGCCGAACCTATGCGACGCTCGCCTGCCTCAACCGCGAGGACCTAGGCTACGTCGCCGACCAGCTAGGCCACGAGGACCCCTCGTTCACGCTGAGGGTCTACCGGCAGGCGACGCGGACTCGCGCTGACCGTCTCCCGCAGGCGCACCGCGCCGAGTACGACCGGGCGCTCGAATGGGCACGGATCGGGGGCGCTTATCGGGCACTACCGGGCACACGGGAGGCCGAAGCGGCACGCGAGTTGCAGATCGAGGCAACAAAAAGCCCCGTCTAGCGGGGCTTTCGAGAGCGGATGATGGGACTCGAACCCACGACCTTCTGCATGGCAAGCAGACGCTCTAGCCAACTGAGCTACATCCGCGTGGGACGCGCATTCTAGCCGAGGTCGGCTGCGTCCAGAGCCTCGTTCACGAGCCGGTCGGCGAGCTCATTCTGCTCCCGCCGGACCGCCGTGTAGCGCACCTTCCCGACCTGCCGGGCGAGGCGAGCTGCGTCGAGGGAGAGCGCCCGAAGCGCCTCGTTCTTGACGCGGTACTCGCCGTTCATCTGCTTCACGAGCAGCTCGGAGTCGGAGATGACCTCGACCTCCCCCACCTGCAGCTCGGCCGCCCGCTCGAGGCCTGCGACGAGGGCCCGGTATTCCGCAACGTTGTTCGTCGCGACGCCGATCGCCTCGCCATGCGCGGCGAGCACCGTGCCGTCGTCCGCCTCGAGCACATAGCCGAACGCAGCCGGCCCGGGGTTGCCGCGCGCACCCCCGTCGGTGAAGAGCCGCGCCTTCACGACACGAGCTCGTAGATGTCGAAAGCCGGCTCCTCATACGGGTGCGAGCCGCGCAGCGCGGCGATGACCTCGTCCTGCCGGTCGGCCGGAAAGACGGTCTCGAGCCGGAGCTCGGCCACGCGCTCCTCTCGTCCCGCCTGCCCCACGCTCGGCGTTGTCCCCTCCCCGCCGAGGAAGGTGCCGGTGCCGTCCGTGTACCAGGAGCAGCGCTCGTAGCCGCCGATCCTGCCCGCGCCGGCAGCGAACAGCGCGTCGCGCACGGCGTCGAGCGCTTCGCGGGGCACGAACACGATCAGCTTCCGGTTCACGCGCGGACCTTTACACAGGCGCGAGCGCGCCTTCGACCGAGCGCACCGTCTCGTCCTCGAGATGAATGCCCGACGCCGCGACGTTGTCGCGGATCTGCTCGGGACGGGACGCGCCGACGATCACACTGGCGACGTTCGGCTCACGGAGAATCCAGGCGAGCGCGAGCTGGGCCATGCTGACCCCGAGACCGTTCGCGATCGGGCGCAGCCGCTGAACCCGCTCGAGCACATCCTCCGCCAGGAACCGCGACATGAACCCGTCGCCGCGCGCAGCAGCGCGGGTGTCTGCGGCGAACGACTCGCCCGGGCGGTACTTGCCGCTGAGCACGCCCTGAGCAAGAGGCGAGTAGACGATCTGGGACACGCCGTTCTCGCGGGAGGCCGGGATCACGTCCTCTTCGGGATCGCGGTGAAGGAGTGAGTACTCGGGCTGCGACGAGACGATCTTTGCGAAGCCCTGCTCGCGCGCGAGCGCGACGGCGCCGCGTATCTGCTCGCCGCTCCAGTTCGAGACCCCGATGAAGCGTGCCTTGCCCGCGGTTACGACCTCCGTCAGCGCGCCGAGCGTCTCCTCGACGGGGACGTCGTCGTCCCAGGCATGGCACTGGTAGAGGTCGACGTGGTCGAGCTGGAGCCGGACGAGCGACGCGTCCATCTGCTTCAGCACCTGCTCGCGCGAGAGGCCGCTGTCGCCGTTCGGCATTTCTCCGAGAACCTTGGTTGCGACGACGAACGAGTCGCGCGGCCGCCCCGCGAGCGCCCGGCCGAGCACCTCCTCGGATCGCCCTTCGCTGTAGATGTTCGCGGTGTCGAAGAAGTTGACGCCGTCGTCGAAGGCGGCGTCGACGAGAGCGTCCGCGGCGGCCTCGTCCAGGCTGCCGCCGAACGTCGTCCAAGTGCCGAGGCAGATCTCCGAGACGCGGAGACCGCTGTCGCCGAGCGCCCGGTATTCCACTACTGCTCGGTGTCGATCTGGGCGCGCTGCAGGTGGCCGGAGTAGTCCACGTAGATCGACTTCCACTCCGTGAACACGTCGAGAGCTGCCTGTCCGGCCTCGCGGTGGCCGTTGCCGGTGTCCTTGGTGCCGCCGAACGGAAGGTGCACCTCGGCGCCGATCGTGCCGGCGTTGACGTAGGTGATGCCTGCCTCGAGGTCTCGCATCGCGCGGAACGCGGCGTTGACGTCCCGCGTGAAGATCGAGGACGACAGGCCGTACTTGATTCCGTTCGAGACGCTGATCGCCTCGTCGAGATCACGCACGGGGATGAGCGCCGTCGTCGGGCCGAAGATCTCCTCCTGCGCGATCCGCATCTGCGGATCGACGTCGGCGAACACAGTCGGGCGGTAGAAGAAGCCCTTGCCGAGATCGCCGTCGTCGGCTACCTCGCCACCCGTCAGGAGTTTCGCGCCCTCGTTAGTGCCGATCTCGGTGTAGGAGTGGATCTTTTCGAGCGCGGTGCGGTTGATGACGGGACCGATGTCGGTGTCGTCCTCCCACCCCGGCCCGAGGCGGAGCTTCTCGACTCGGTCGACGAGCCGCTTCTGGAGGTCGTCGTACGCGCCCTTCTGGACGATCACACGCGACGCGGCGGTGCAGCGCTGGCCGGAAGTGCCGAATGCCGACCAGAGGATCCCGTCGACAGCGAGGTCGAGGTCTGCGTCGTCGAGGACGATGATTCCGTTCTTGCCGCCGAGCTCGAGGTGAACGTGCGTGAGCGTCTCCGCTGCCGCCTTCAATACCTCGACCCCGGTCTCGCGGGAGCCGGTGAGTGTGATCACGCGGACGTCCGGATGGCGCACCATCCGCTCGCCGACCGTGCTACCGCCGCCGTGGACGATGTTGACGACGCCGTTCGGGATGCCGGCTTCTGCCAGCAGCTCGACGAAGCGCTCGGCCAGAGCGGGCGTGTCCGTCGCCGGCTTGAGGACGACGGTGTTGCCGCAGACGAGCGCCGGGATGAGCTTCCAGGACGGAATCGCGACGGGGAAGTTCCAGGGCGTAATCGCTCCGACGACCCCGATCGGCTGGCGGACGCTCATGTTCCACTTGTCGCGTAGCTCGGAAGGCGTCGTGTGGCCGAAGAGCCGCCTGCCCTCGCCGGCCATGTAGTACGTGATGTCGATCGCCTCCTGGACGTCGCCGCCCGCCTCGGCCTTCACCTTCCCCATCTCGCGCGTCATGAGATCGGTGAGCGCAGCTTTCTCCTGCTCGAGGAGGCGCGCCAGCCCGAAGAGGATCTCGCCGCGCTTCGGAGCGGGCACAAGCCTCCAGTCCGCGAACGCGTCCTTCGCAACCGCGACCGCGCGGTCGACGTCCTCGACCCCGGAGCGCGGGAAGACGCCGATCGTCTCGCCGGTCGCAGGGCTCGTGCTCTCGAAGGTTTCCCCGGAGGCAGCGTCCACCCACTCGCCGCCGATGAAGTTCTTGAAGTTCGTGCTCGTCGTCGTCGCCATGCGCCGAGCCTAGCCAAACCCGCGTGACACACTCGCAAGGTGCGTGCAGTCCTCGTCGTCGCTGTGCTCGGCGCGATCGCGCTTGCCGCGACCAGCTGCGGAGGAAGTCACAAGGCCGCGCCGCCACGCTGGGTCCAACGGGCGAATGCGGTGTGCAAAGTCGACAACCCGAAGATCTATGGAGGCGGAGCGATCTTCGACTCGGCCGCAACGATCGCGGGGTTGCGGCGCGAAGTGAACGACCTCGCCCGTGCGGGTTTCTTCAAGCGGGTACCGGCGGCCGGAATCGACGTCGCGATTGCCGGCGGACTACTGCTGCACGCAGGTGGTGGTGGCGACTTCGGGACTCTGCAGAAGGCCGACCGCGCTCTGATCCGCGCGCGCACCGCCGCAGCACGCAGAGACGTCCACTGCTCGTTCGCGGCCGTCCCGCTGCAGAACCTCTAGGACGCGCTACTCGGGCGGCGGCGCGTCGACGTCCGGGAACGTGCCCGGATGCGCGCGGCGGCGGTCACGGACCGTCCGCTTTTCCTTGTCCTCGAGCCGCGCCTGCGACTTCTTGCGACGATCGCCCCCCTCGCGGCGGTCGACGATGACGGTCACGTTCGGATTGTCCTTGTAGTACTCGACCATCTTGTCGTAGAGCTCGTCGGCCAGCTCGCGCGGAATGACGCAATAGATCATCGCCCACTGATTGTAAGACGGTGTTCGGCCGATAACACCCCCCATGCGCCGGTATAAGGAGCAAATGTTGCGTCGGCACATCTGGTGGCTCGCTCCGCTGGCAGGCGCGGCCATCGCCGGCGGGGTCGTCGCGGCGGTGTCGCTCGGCGGCGGCTCGTCGTCGAGCAGCCCTCCGAGGACGAGTCAGGCCCGCCTTCGCCCCGCGGCATCGGTGCTCGCGTTCCAGCACGCGATCACGGCCGTCGTCCACGAGCTCTCGCCGTCCGTCGTCCAGATCCAGAACTCGCAGGGCCTCGGCTCGGGGGTCGTCTTCGACTCGAACGGCGACATCGTCACGAACAACCACGTCGTCGCAGGCGGCGGCCCGTACACCGTCACCGCCGGCCCCCACTCCTACGGCGCAACCCTCGTCGGCCGTTTCCCCCTGGACGATCTGGCCATCGTCCACGTCTCGGGGGCGAAGCTCACGCCGGCGGCGTTCGCGGACTCGAGCAAGCTCAGCGTCGGAGACTTCGCGATCGCGATCGGCAACCCGCTAGGCCTGCGCTCCAGCGTCACCGACGGCATCGTCAGCGCCTTCCGCCAGGGCGTCTCGGAAGGAAACGGCATTGCGATCCCATCCATGATCCAGACGAGCGCCGCGATCAACCCGGGCAACTCGGGCGGTGCCCTGGCCGACCTCCAAGGGCGCGTGATCGGAATTCCCACGCTCGCCGCGACCGATCCGGAGCTCGGTGGGACTGCGGCGCCAGGTATCGGCTTCGCTATCCCGAGCAACCTCGTCAAGGACATCGCCACTCAGATCATCCGCTTCGGCCACGTCGTCAACTCGCACCGCGCCTACCTCGGCGTCCAGATCGGCGACACGAACGGCGCCGGCGTGCTCGTTCAGGGCGTTACGGCGGGCGGACCGGCGGCCAAGGCCGGGCTCGTTTCCGGCGACGTGATCACGTCCGTCAACGGCCAACAGACGCCCACGGTCGACGACCTGACCAGTGTCGTCTCGGAGCTCAAGCCCCACAAGACCGTCGTGCTCGAGGTCGAGACGCAGCACGGAGCGCACAAGACGCTCCACCTGACGCTCGGGACGTTCCCGGGATCCGGCTAGATACGGGCGATCTCGGGGACGAGCCTGCCCTCGTCCTCGACCTGCGCGTTCCAGTCCTTGTAACCCTCGTCGAGCTCCTCGAGCTCATGGCCCCGCCGCTCGAGCCGCACGGGCTGGCCGGAGTCGGGGCTCACGCGGTACTGGTACCAGGAGAGCTCCCAGGCGACGGTGACCGCCAGCTCGCCGGATGTGCCCGAGAGCGGCACGATGCTCGCGTTCGGCTCGCCGAGGCTCTTCGCGATGCCACCGACCGTGCGCCGGTACGCGCTGCCGTTGAAGAGATCGGCGGCTTCGAGAAGCGCGACCTCGCCGTCGGAGAGCTTGCGGAGGATCGGCTCCTGCCGCGCCAGCGCACTCTCGTCCTCTGCGCGGCTGAGGCCGAGGAACTCCGTCAGGTTGCGCTTGCGACGACGCCGGCGGCCGCCCTCGATGGTCGGCGTCGTCGGTGCGCCCTCCTTGATCCAGCCCGCCTCGATTGCGAGCTCCTGGCAGAGCGGACAGACGTCCACGAGCTCAGCGCCCTCGGACGGAGCAAAGCTCACGGCGCGCTCACCCATCAGCAGCGTCCGCTCGCACACGGCGCACGACCGCGTCGTTGCGATTTTCGTCACCCGCATGGGCTTCCGAGTGTAGCCGGGGTTGCGCAGAGTTTTCCACAACGGCTATTGTCTCTTACATGTGTGTTTTACATGTACTGGCTAGCAGGGCAGCTAGGTGAGAGGGCCGCGCGCGCGCCGGCACCACCACGGCCGCTGGCGCGTCCTCGCCCGCGTCGAACGGTTCGCCGAGCCCGCGCTCCTGCTCCTTCTGCGCGAGCGACCGGCGCACGGCTACGACCTGCTCGAGCGTCTGCCGGAGCTGACAGGCGAGTCACGCATCGAGATGGGGAACCTCTACCGCCTTCTGCGCGGGCTCGAGGAGGAAGGGCTCGTCTCCTCGGAGTGGGACGACTCCTCCTCCGGCCCCGCGAAGCGCCGCTACGCAATCACGCCTGCGGGCGAACAGGTCCTCGACCAGTGGGCCGAGGCGCTGCAGCGCTCCCAGGAGCGCACCGCCCGCTTTCTCGCACGGTATGAGGAGAGGAGGTGAACTGCATATGCACCACCGTCATCATGGTCGGGGGCGTGGCCCCCGCATGTTTTTCCGCGGCGGCTTTCCGAACCGCGCGGAGCTGATCGAGCGCCTGGAGGGATTCCAGCGCGACCTCGAGCAGCAACTCGCTGACGTCGCCGATGTGCTCGCGCACCTGCGCGACAGCGCGGACGCAGCGCCACAGCAGCCGACTGATATCTAGTCGGCCCGCTCTTGACGCGCGGGGAGCTCATCCGGGATGGTCGTTCCGGTGGAGCTCCCCGACGCGATCAGGCGCGCCGTGCTCTTTCCCGAGTCGGATCTTCCGGGATTCCCGCCAGGGCACCCGAACGAGCGTGTCGAGGTCGAAGGAGTCTTCATAGCCGTCCCGGGCGGACTTCCCCACGTGCTCGTCCTGCCCGAGCGGATCGAGGAATCGCACATCGACCGCGTCGTCGGCGCCGTACGGCAACTCGCGAGAGGCGAGCAGAAGGAGAGGGCGCTGTGGTTCGTTCCCGAGGCGGTGTCACCCACGGGCCTGGCCCAACGTCTCCTGACGCTGGGCATGCGGCGAAACGACCTGCCGGGAGGCGACGCACGGCATGCACTGATGGTCTGCTTCGAAGCCCCACCGCCCGGGCCGCCGGGTCTGGTCGCCCGACCGGCACAGACGTTCGAGGAGTTCCTCGCTGCGCTGCTCGTCATGGTCGACGCATTCGGGCAGGACGAGGAGGCGAGGCGGGCTGCTGAGCGGCGGGCCGAAAGCCTGTGGCGGTTCCAGTTCAGCGACGGCGGGCCGCAGGTGTTCGTCGCTCTCGTCGAAGGCGAGGTCGTCGCCTTCGCCGTAGCGCGCTTCGGCCGAACCGCGGTCTATCTCCAGGGTGGCGGCACACTGCCCGACCACCGTGGCCGCGGCGCCTACCGCGCGCTCGTGCGCACCCGTTGGGACGCGGCCGTCGAGCGCGGCACACCGGTGCTCACGGTCGGAGCAGGCGACATGTCCCGCCCGATCCTCGAGCGGCTCGGCTTCTCGATCGTCGGCTGGGAGGATTGCCTGCTCGACGAGTTCGGCTAGCCCGCGAGGGCGCCCGCGACGAACTCGGCGATCGCGGACGTGAACGCGTGGCGGCTCTCCTCCCACGCGTAGAACATGTGCCCGCCTTCGAAGTGGCGAACGGTCAGCCGCCCGGCAGTGTCCGGATCGAGACGCATGAGGTTGCGCAATCGATCGCTCGCGTAATACGGCGTCGCCATGTCGTAGCGCCCGTGTGTCAGGAAGGCACGCATGTGCGGGTTGAGCGCCATGCCGTAGCGGAAGGAGTCGGTCGCGCCCTCCGGCGGCGCGAAGAAGTGCCGCTGCGTGTCCTCCTTCCACGCCTGGTTCACCTCGAGGCTCAGCAGGCGGTACTCGCGGTCCGTGCGGACGCCGATCTCCGAGCGGAGCTGGCGGTTGACCGCGGCGGTGTAGGCAGGCCCGATACCGGCGAGCGTCGGATCCGGCGCCTCATGTTGCGGACGGTCGGGGAACGGGTCGGTCGAGGTGATCGAGACGTCGTAGTAGCCGACCACCTTCCGCTCGTCGCGAAGCAGTTCGCGCGCGAAGACGATCGGCGAGACGCGACCCTCCGCGCGTGTGACGAGCTCGAGCGGAAGTCCCACGACGTCAGCGAGCCGCGCGAGCGTTCGCTCGCGCTCCTGCACGCTGAGCGAAGCCCCCCGGATGAGGAACTTCGCGTAGTCCCCGCTCGCGAACTCCTCGGCTCCGGCCGTCACCGCAGCGAGCGGTGTTCCATCCGCGAAGGCGCGCGAGCGTCTGTGGAAGGCGGCGCCGGCGGCCATCGTCGGGAGCAGGTCCACCCACTGCACGACTCCGTAGTCGTCCCCGGCGAGCCCGGTCAGCTCGAGCGCCGGCGAGATCAGAATCGCGCCGTTGAGACCGATGCCCGTGTCCTCCTGGAGCATCCGCGCGAGCCGGCCGACTCGATAGCCGCCGTAGCTCTCGCCGGCGATGAACACGGGCGAGGCCCAGCGGTCGTTCTCGGAGAGCCAGCGCGCCATGAACTCGCAGAGCGACTCGAGGTCACGCTTCTGGCCGAAGTACTCGTTCGGATCCGGCTTCTCGTCGCCACCCGGCTTCGGCCCGCCCTCGGGCTTGTCCTGGTTTCCACCCTTGTCGGGCTCGATGATGCGGCTGAAGCCGGTACCGACCGGATCGACGAAGACGAGGTCGGCGAACGCGAGCCACGAGGACTCGTTCTGGACGAGCTGCGGCGGCAGCGTGGGCAAGGTCCCGTCGCCCGGGAACGCGACCCGCAGCGGGCCGACGGCGCCCATGTGCAGGAACGCCGACGACGCGCCCGGCCCGCCGTTGAAGACGAATGCAACCGGCCGAGTCCGATCGCCGCCGTCGGCGACATACGAGACCGAAAAGATCTCGGCGGAGGGCTTCTCCTTCTTCCGGAGGACGAGCCACTTTGCCGTGGCCGTGTAGCCGAGCGGCTTGGCGCCGCCGGTCCAGCGCGCACTGGTTTCCGCTCCGGCCGGGGGCTCGTGGTCCGGCTTCGCCTTGTTCTGGTCTTCGTCGCCGGCCATCTAGACCTTCGCCTCTTCCCGCTCGCGCTTGGTCTGCTCGATGATCTTCTGCGCGACGTGGGTCGGCACTTCCTCGTAGCGGAGGAAGTGCATCGAGTAGTCGCCGCGGCCCCCGGTCATCGAGGTCAGCGCCTGCGAGTAGGTGAGGATCTCGGCCATCGGCACCTCTGCCTTGATCGTCGTCATGCCGCCGGCGGGCTCCATCCCCTGCAGCCGGCCTCGCCGCGAGTTGAGGTCGCCGTTCACCGCTCCCACGGTGTCGTCGGGCACCGTCACCTCGAGCTCCATGATCGGCTCGAGCAGGACGGGATCCGCCTGCTGGTACGCCTCCTTGAACGCCATCGACCCCGCGATCTTGAAGGCCATCTCCGAGGAGTCGACGTTGTGCTCCATCCCGTCGACGAGCAGGACGCGGACACCCTGCACGGGCGCGCCGGCGAGCTCGCCGTGCTCCATCGCCTCGCGGATGCCCTTGTCGACGGCCGGCCGGTAGCCCTGCGAGATGACGCCGCCGACGATCTTGTCGACGAACTCGTAGCCCAGCTCGCCTTCCTCCGGTGGGAGCGGCTCGAGCACGATCGCGCAGTCGCCGAACTGACCCCGGCCACCGGTCTGTTTCTTGTAGCGATGCCGCGCGCGCGCCTCCTTGCGGATCGTCTCCTTGTACGGCACGCGCGGCGGGTGGAG
>Ga0070707_100000818_pt1 | contig 30829 bp, 28 predicted proteins | sample KBSK5502metaG_FD_65468 | JGI IMG/M metagenome (GOLD analysis project Ga0070707, IMG submission 65468) | Corn, switchgrass and miscanthus rhizosphere microbial communities from Kellogg Biological Station, Michigan, USA - KBS K5-50-2 metaG | ecosystem: Host-associated > Plants > Roots >... | reverse complement strand
CGAGGTCCGGCCAGATCGGGAAGAAGGCGCCCGACCACTGCTCCGGCGCGTCGGCGATGATCGACTCGAACGCGGCCGCCAGCGACGCCAGGGTCGCCTCGATCCGCTGGCGACGCGTCCCGTCGGTCGCGACGTCGACCGGTCGCAGGCCGCCAGCGACGCGACCGTCGGGCAGTCTCCGGACGCCGACGGCGTAGATCCGGGCGCCGGTCTCGATCGCGAGCAGGGCCGGACCGATGGGGAACGGCGCGGGCGCGCCGAAGAACGGCACGTCGATCCCGCCGCCGGAGATGTCGCGGTCGGCGACGATCCCGACGTAGCCGTCGGCACGAAGGGCGGCCTGCAGCTCGCGGCGGGCGGCCCGGAGCCCGACGATCCGCACGCCAAGCGAACCGCGCGTGCGCTCGAACCACGCCTGGAGCGGCGGGTCGTCGACCGTCTCCATCGGCGCGACGAACGTCTGGCCCGAGCGGTGGGCGAGATACAGCCCGGGCAGCTCGATCGGGCCGAAGTGTGCCGAGGCGAAGATGACCGCTCCGCCCGAGAACGCCTCGTCGACCAGCTCCGGCGTCTCGTTGATCACGCGGTCCTCGAAGATCGCCGGCTTCAGGCTCGGGACGCGGAGCACCTCCAGGTAGTAGCGGGCGTCGTGGCGGAAGGCGAGGCGCACGAGCCGTTCGAGGGCTCGGGGATCATTGGCTGCGGCCCGGGCCGTGGCGGGACCGACGCCGCGGCGATCCAGCTGGCCCGCGACTCGGGCCAGGTTCCGCCGGGCCTGGCTCGCCCGCTCGGGCGCGACCCGGTACCAGACCCCGCCGGCGAGGTTCGCCAGCGCGACCGCCGTCCGCTCGGGGAGGAGCGACGCGGCCCACGACGCCGCGCGAAGGACGCCGACGCGCCCCCGCTGGCCGAGGCTGCCGCGCCGGGGCGGCGCAGCGACTGCGTCGCCGGCGCCGGTCACGACGGCGCGAGCTCCGGATCGGACCGCGAGACGGCGGGCTCGTCAGCCGATCGCGAGGCGGGATCGACACCCTCGGCCCCCGACCCCGATGACGGCCCGGATGCCGGCGCGCTCCCGAGCATCGCGGCAGCGCGCGCCGCCAGCTGCGACTCCTCCTCGATCGTCGCCGGCCACATCGGCTTGAAGCTGTACCACTGCTGCGGTGCCGCGGCGATCGTCGCCTCGAGCGCGTCGGCGATCGCCTGCGTGGCGCGAGCCACGTCCGCGTCGGAGGAGGTCGGAACCGAGATCACCGAGCTGAACGACACGTGGAACATCTCGTCGTCGCCACGCCGGATCGCGACGGGCAGGATCAGCGAGCTCGTCTTCGCCGCGAGCGTCGCCGGACCCGCCGGAAGCGTCGTCCACGACCCGAACAGCCGGACCGGGACGCCGTCCGACCGGTAGCCCCAGTCGATGAGCAGTGCGAGCATCTCGCGCCGCTTCAACACGGCGTAGATCTCGCGCAGGTTGCGCCACGGGATCACGTGGACGCCCCAGGCCTCGCGCAGGCGGGTGAACCGCTCGAACATCTCGGGGAAGGACGAGTCGTCGGCAACGACGCTGATCGGCCAGCCGCGGTCGGCGACGCCGGCCGCGACGGCCTCGTTGTTGCCGACGTGGCCAAGGACGAAGATCAGCCCGCCGGGCGCCGACTGCCAGATGTCGTTGATCCGGTCGAGGTCGGTCTGGATGACCCGCTTGATCGCCTCGTCGGGCGACAGCGACTCCAGCCGCATGATCTCGACGAGGTAGGCGGCGTACTGGCGGTAAGCGCCCAGGGCGAGCTTGCGCACGCGACGATCGCCCGGTGGGAGGCCGGCGACCCGACCGAAATTGGCGTTCGACCAGGCCCGCTTCTGCGGCCAGAGCAGGTAGCCGGCCTGGCTGCCGGTGCCGATGACCCAGCGCGCGAGCCCGGCCGGCACGTGGGCCACAATCCAGACGGCTGCAGCGTAGGCGGTGACGGCGAGCTTCTCCAGGGGGCGTCCGGTGAGCCTCGCCTGGACCTTGCGAAGTCGGAGGCGAAGCCCCGCGACGCCATCCGCCTGAGGGTCGCCCCGCTCGCGACGGCGATGGGGTGCCTCGAGGCCTTTTCCGGCGCTCATCGTGCCGCCGTCACTTGGCCGCGGCGGCTGCGGCTCTCTTCGAGGGGGCCGGAGCCGTCGACGCCAGCTTCTTCAGCTGGGCCTTCGTCAGGTTCTCGGTGCCAACGAGGGTCTCGTTGTCATCGCCGCGGATGAACGCCTCGAGCCGCTGGCGGGCGATGTCATCGTGGATCTGGACCGGCGGGCTCTTCATGAAGTAGCTGGAGGGCGCCACGAGGGTCCCCTTCAAACCGCGATCGAGGCCCAGCTTCAGGCAGCGGATCGCGTCGGTGATCACGCCGGCGCTGTTCGGCGAGTCCCACACCTCGAGCTTGAGCTCGGCGTTGAGCGGGACGTCGCCGTAGGTCGTGCCCTCCATCCGGATGTAGCACCACTTGCGGTCCTGGAGCCACGGCACGTGGTCCGACGGGCCGACGTGGACGTTGCCCGGGTCGAGGTCGTAGTCGAGCATCGACGTCACGGCGTTCGTCTTGGAGATCTTCTTCGACTCCAGCCGCTCCCGCTCGAGCATGTTCAGGAAGTCGGTGTTGCCGCCGAAGTTCAGCTGGTAGGTCCGGTCGAGGCGGACGCCGCGATCCATGAACAGGCGGGTCAGGACGCGGTGGCTGATCGTCGCCCCGACCTGGCTCTTGATGTCGTCGCCGATGACGGGCAGGCCTTCCTCGGCGAAGCGACGCTGCCAGTACGGCTCGCGGCCGATGAACACCGGGATCGCGTTGATGAAGCCGACGCCGGCGCGAAGCGTCTGCTCGACGTACCACTTCGTCGCCTCTTCCGAGCCGACCGGCAGGTACGACACGACGAGGTCGACCTTGCGCTCGCGGAGGATGCCGACAACGTCGGCCGTCGGGCCGGGCGCCTTCTCGATGATCTGGCTCAGGTACTTGCCGAGGCCGTCGTGGGTCATCCCGCGCTCGACGGTCACGCCGAGCTTCGGGACCTGCTGGAAGACATAGGTGTTGTTCGGCTTCGTGTAGATGGCCTCGGACAGGTCCTTGCCGACCTTGTTCTTGTCGATGTCGAAGGCCGCCACGAACTCGATGTCGCGGACGTGGTAGCCGCCGAGATTGACGTGCATGAGGCCCGGGACGAAGTCGGTCTCGGACGCGTTCTCGTAGTAGTAGCGACCCTGGACCAGGCTGCTCGCGCAGTTGCCGACGCCGACGATCGCGACGCGGATCTTCTTGCCCGGTCGATGGCCGTTGGCTCCGTTCGTGCTCACTCGTGCTCCTCTTTGGCTGGCTGGCGGATGACGTGAACGATTCGTTGGATGGTGGTGATCGTCGCCCCGACGGCGATCACGGCGAGGACGACGGCCAGGAGGCCGCCCTGCGGGAACTCGCAGACGCCCAGGCAGGCCGCTCCGGTGGGAGGCACCTCGTAGATCGGGACCGGCGCCAGGATCAGGCCGACCGAGAGGAGGACCAGGCGAACCTCGCGCGGCATGATGCCGATCCCCGCCATCCTCGTTCCAGGCGTGAATCCGAGGCCTTCGGACTTGGCCCGGGTGTAGCTCACCATGATCGAGGCGCCCATCGCCGCCGCGGCGAGGATGGCGCCTTCGCGGAAGCCGGCGAACGCGAACCCCGTGACGAGCCCGAGGAAGACGACGATCTCGCCCGCCTTGTCGAACACGCTGTCAAGGAATGCCCCCAGGCGGCTCGTCGTCCCCGTGGCCCGCGCCAGGGCCCCGTCGAACAGGTCGAAGACCCCACCCACGAAGACGACCACTCCACCCGCGAGCCACTGTTGCTGAGAGACGAGTACCGCCCCGACAACGGTGAGCCCGAAACCGATGAGGGTCAGGTGGTTCGGCGACAGGCCCAGCCGGCCGAAGGCGAGCGCGAACGGGATCGCGATCTTGCGGACGCGGGCGCGGAGCTCGGGGCCGACCACCGAGCCACTCACGACGCGGCTCGCTCGCGGTCGCCGCCGAGGCCGAGGATCGCCGCTTGTCGGGCCGCAAACGCTTCGAACGCCTCGGGCAGAAGGCGGCAGAACGTCTCGCGGCCCAGCCGACGGGTCTTGACGAGCCCCGCCGCGCGCAGCCGGCCGATGTGCCACGACACGAGCGGCTGCGACAGGCCGACCTGGGCGACGAGGTCCGCGACGGTCGCCTCGCCGTGGGCCAGGCGGCGGATGATCCGCAGCCGGTTCACGTCAGCGAGGGCCTTGTGCACGACGCGCAGCTCCCGCAGGTCCTCGGGCGGAAGGACCGCGCTCGCGATGGTGCTGCGGACGTGGGCGCGAGAAGGACTCAGGGTTGCTCTCCGGGGAGAAGGCGCGCCGCGATCGGATCAACCGCGGTTTATATCAATGGTGGTTGATCCTAGGCGCGTCGCGCTCGGCCTGTCAAGACTCGTCGACACGCGTTCGGCAACATCGGGCCTGCCGCCGGCCGTCGAAGGCCTGTACTCTCGGTCCGGTGAGCCGGTTCACCGCGTGGAGCCTCCTCGCCGTCTTCGGGATCGGGGTCTTCCTCGCGGGCCTCGAGCTGATGATCACGGCGACGGCGCTGCCGTCGATCCTGCTCGACCTCGCGACCACCGACCAGATCGGCAAGCCGGCATTCTCCGAGCTGCGCCACGCCTCGTGGATCATCAACGGCTACCTCCTCGCCTACGTCGTCGCGATGCCGCTGGCCGGCCGGCTGGCAGACGTTTGGGGGGCGCGTCGCCTGTTCCTGTCCGCCCTGGTCGTGTTCATCCTCGGCAGCCTCGCGGCCGGCCGTGGTCAGTCGATCGACGAGCTGATCGCGGGGCGCGTCGTCCAGGGCTTCGGTGGCGGCGTCCTCGTGCCGGTCGGGACGGCGGCCGCATCCCACCTGTTCGTTGGCCACAACCGGCCGCGAGCCCTGGGGATCATCGGGGCGCTGACGTTCCTCGGGATGGCCGCCGGGCCGTTCCTCGGCGCGGCCATCCTCGGCGGCATCGACGTCGGCGGCGGTCTCGACCGGCTGGGGATCCCGGTCGGGACGCCGCTCCGCGACGCGCTGGCGCCAGCGTGGCGCTTGGTCTTCTACGTGAACGTCCCGATCGGGCTGATCGCCCTGTTCATCGCCTGGGCGGCATCGCACGGTTGGGAGACGCCGCGGCGGCGCGTCGGGCTGGACGTCGTCGGCGCCGTCGTCTGGAGCGTTGCGCTCGCAGCTGCCCTCGGGGCGACGACGCTGATCGGCGTGTCGGACCTCGGCGGGCCCGATCCGGTGCTGGTCGGGCTGGCCCTGACCGCGGTCGCTGTCGTGGCGACGCTGCTCACGGTGGTCCGGGGCTTCCGCCGAGCGGAGCCGTTCCTCGACCCACGCCTCTTCCGTCGCCCCGCGTTCACCTCGGCGACGCTCGTTTCGCTGCTCACCGGCTATGCGTTCGCGACGGCGATCATCGGCGGAGCGGTGTTCGTCGATCGCGTCCTGTACGGCGGGCCCAACGACCAGCGGTTCGCCCTGGGATCGCTGGCGGCGGCGACTGCCCTCGGGGCGCTCGTCAGCGGATTCGCCGTGCGCGTCCTGTCGCTCCGCCTCGTCACCCTTGTCGGCCTGCTCATCTGTGCCGTCGCCCTCGCGCTGATGGCCGGCTGGACGCCGGCCGTGTCGATCGTCACCGTCGCCATCGTCCTCGGCGCCTTTGGACTCGGATTCGGGCTGACCGTGACGCCGCGGAGCACGGCGGCAGTCGAGAGCGCCGGGCGCGCCTCGTTCGGGATGGCCAGCGCGATCGTCACGGTCGCCCGGATGATCGGGATGGCGGTCGGCGTCTCGGTGCTGACGGCGTATGGCTCGACCCAGATCGACCGACTCTACGACCGACTGTTCGCCGTCGACCCCGAGGGCTGGAAGACCGTCATCCCGGCCGATCTCCGCGATCGCGGGCTGCACGACGGGCTGGTCGTCAACGCGCTCGAGTCGTGGGCCGCGAACGAGGCGTCGGGGATCCTGGTCGGGATGTTCCTCGCGGCCGGCGTCGTGACGGTCGTCGCGATCCCGCCCGGCCTGGCCCTCGGCGGGCGGACGCGTAGACTCAGCGCCGGCTCGACCGCGGGCACTCCGCTCGCGACGGCCGAAGCCGGAGGCATGGACGGGCGCGATGGCCACGACGAGCTCGAGTCGCCGATCGCGCTCTGAGGTGCTCGGCACGCATCACGGCGAGTACCGCCACGAGTCCGAGGGCGGCGAGGCCCCGCACCGCGAGACCGCCGACGAGCTCGGCGCGGACCAGCCGGGGGGCGTCCGGATCGTCGCCTGCCACGACGGCACCGCGAAGACGTCAGCCGACGTCCGCGACATCGCGCGCCTCCTCAAGCCGGCCGATGCGCGCCTCTGGATCGATCTCGCCGCGCCGAGCGAGGACGAGATCCGGATCGTCGCCGACGCCCTGGGCCTCCATCCGCTCATCGCCGACGACATCGCCGTGCGGAACGAGCGGTCCAAGGTGGAGACGTTCGATCAGGACGTCGTCCACGTCGTGTTGTTCGTTCTCCACTACGAGGGCGAGGCGACCGCGTCGGAGATCGACTTCGTCCTGGGCCCGCGATACCTGCTGAGCGTCCACGACGGGACGCTCGGAGCCAAGACGTCCGCGCCGCTGCGGTTCGGCGTCGAACACGCTCTCGGGAAGGGGCCCGACTACCTCCTCTACGCCCTGTCGGACACGATCGTCGACGGCTACTTCCCGGTCCTCGACCGGATCGGCGACGACATCGACGAGCTCCAGGACAGCATCCTGAAGACGGCGACCGAGTCGACGCTCGAGCGCCTGTTCGGGCTCAAGCGTGAGCTGGCGGCTCTGCGCCGGGCGACCTCGCCGGCCCGCGAGATCTTCGCCCAGCTCACGAACCGCGAGGTCCCGGCGATCCACCCGGACCACATCGTCTACTTCCGCGACGTGTACGACCACTTGATCCGGGTCACCGACGAGCTCGACAACGACCGCGATCTCGTCGCCGGCACCCTCGACATCTACGTCTCGATCGTCAACAACGACCTGTCCCGGATCATGAAGCGGCTGACCGGTGTGACGGTGATCCTGGCCGGGATCGGCGCGGTCGCCGGGATCTTCGGGATGAGCGAGGCGGGCAACGCGTTCAGCGGCTCGGAAGCCGGCGGGTTCTGGCTGGTGACGGGTTTCGTGGTCCTGCTGTCGATGCTGGCCGCAGTCGTCCTCCGACGCATCGACTGGATCTGACCCTGCAGCCTCTTCGGGCGACCCTAGCTGCAAGCGACCGGGTGGGGCACCGGGTGGGCGTCGGCCTGGTCGGCCGACAGCACCGTCCAGGGCTGGGCGATGACCTGGAGCTTCGGATACGTCGCGTTCGGCCCCGTCGAGGTCTGGAGCCAGAGTGTTTCGCTCGTCGCGGCGATGGCTCGGTCCAGGAAGTGGGTGTTCGGAGGAACGTCCGGAAGGACCCGCGTGATGCGGTACACGAACTCGAGGTCGTCGCTGGTGTAGACGTCGACCGTCAGGTCGATCAGCCCCTTGCCGCCGTTCCGCTGGACCTCGGTCAGGAGCGGCAGAAACATCCCGGTGCGGGCGTGAGCGTAGACGTAGGTCGACCGGCCGCTGCCCGGCTGGCCGAGCCGCGGGTCCTGGAGCTCCAGGGCGACGTTGCATGGCGGATAGCCCGCGCTCGGTGGGGCGATGACCGGCAGGTCGATGCCGAGAGATTCGATGACGACGCGCGTCGCGACGCGGTCGTTGCGGGAGACGCTGGCCCCGACCAGCGGCCCCGCCGAGGCCTCGAGCGGCGGGAAGGTCGGGATGAACCAGCCGGCCCCCGGGTCGGTCGCACCAGGCGACGCCGACCCGAGCGACGTGTCGGGAAGCCGGTCGAGCGGCGAGGCGGAGCCGAGCACGCCGGCGGCCAGGGCGAAGACGCCCGTCGCGGTCAGGAGGGCGGCGGAGAGCCGCCGGGCGGCTGGATCGACCAGGCGGCGCATCGGGCGCGCATCCTACCAGCGCTTGTCTCGGGACCCACCGACGCGGATCGGCCCGAGCGCCCGGAGGGTCAGCCGCAGACGACCGGGTGGGGCTTGGGGTTGGCCGCCGCGTGGTCGGCCGGCAGGACGATCAACGGCTCCGCGACGAGCTGGGTCTTGCCGGGCGTGCCATGCGGGCCCTCTGACGTCTGGAGCCAGAGCTGCTCGGTCGTGGCGCTCGCCGCGGCGTCGAGGTTGAGCTGGTGGAGCAGGACCTGCGTGATCTCGTACTCGAACAGCAGGTCGTCGTTGGTATAGACCTGGACGAGCATCCCGATCATCGACTTCGGGCCGCCGCTCTTCTTGAGGATCGCCCGCTCGTAGATCGGCCCGAACATCCCGTCGCGGGCGTGGGCGTAGATGTACGTCGCCATCCCCGAGCCCGGCTGGTGGAGCTCCTGGATGTACATCGCGACGTTGCACAGCGGATACGTGCTCTCGTTGCCGCGCGGCTTGACCACGGGCAGGTCGATGTCGAGCGCCTCGATCACGACCCGCGTCGCGACTCGGTTCGGGTTCGCGCTCGCGGACGGGAGCGGCTCGATCGACCCCGAGGCGCCGACTGGCGGCAGGGTCGGCAGGGTGAGGCTGGCGCCCGGGTCCGGCGAGACGATCGCGGCCGACGCGGACGCGTCCGGAGCGGCCGACGCGCTGCCGGTGTAGCTCAGCAGGCCGGACGCGATCAGGGTGACACCTGCCGCGGTCAGGACCGCCGGCAGGAGGCGGTCACGAAGACTGCGGCCGAGGCTGCTCACGGGATCGGCATCCTAGCAGCGGCCTTCCCGAGACGCCTCCGGGCCGTCCGTACTGGTACCCTCGCGGCGCATGAGATCCGGCGCCACGATCCTGGCCGGCCTGCTTGCCGGCGTCATCGTCGCGCTCGGCATCCTCGCCGCGTTGGTCTTCGTCGGTCCGGACCCGGCCGGCCTTCGTCCGACGCCGACAGCGACCCTGCCCAGCCCAGTCGCCTCGGCCAGCGCGTCGCTGCCCGCGGCGTCGGGCGGGCCGTCAGCGTCCGCCTCGGCGTCGCCGTCAGCGTCCGCCTCGGCGTCGCCGTCAGCGTCCGTCTCAGCCTTGCCGTCAGCGTCCGTCTCGGCGTCGCCCGCCGGGTCGTTCGCGGCGTCGCCCTCGGGCAGCGAAGCGTCCCAGACCGTGGGCGTGACGGTCACGCCCTGAGGCGAAGCGACGTTCAGCCAGCTCCGGTCAGCGCGCCGGCTGCGGCGCTGATCATCCCGAGCAGCAGGCCCGGGAAGACGCCGAACAAGATCGTCGCCAGCGTCGCCGTGGCCAGGCCGCCCCACATGAGCCGGCCGTGGCGGAGCGGCGGCGCATCGCTGGCGGGGTCGCGCATGTACATGTAGACGACGACGCGCAGGTAGTAAAAGGCCGCCGCTGCGGCGTTCACGACGAGCAGGACCGCGAGGAACGCCACCCAGCCACCCGCCTGAACGGCGGCCAGGATGATCACCGCTTTCGCGAAGAAGCCGGCCGTCGGCGGGATTCCGGTAAGGGACAGCAGGAAGAGCGTCATCAGGACGCCGAGCCAGGGCTCCTTGCGGCCGAGCCCGGCGAACGTCGCGAGCTGCGATGTCACGCCCGCGCGCTTCTGGAGCGCGGCGATCACCGCGAACGCCCCGAGGTTCATGAACGAGTAGGCCGCGCCGTAGAACAGCAGACCCTCGAGGCCCTGCGGCTGGCCGCCGGCGTACGCAGCGAGGCCGACCAGCATGTAGCCGGTGTGGGCGATCGAGCTGTACGCCAGCATCCGCTTGACATTGTCCTGGGTTAGCGCGACGAGGTTCCCGAGCGTCATCGTGATCGCCGCGAGGACGATGACGACCGGCAGCCAGTCGGCCTTCATCGGACCCAGCGCCTCGACGAACAGCCGCAGGATCAGGGCGAACGCGCCGACCTTCGGCCCGACCGACAGGTAGCCGGTCACCGGCGTCGGCGAGCCCTGGTAGGCGTCGGGCGTCCAGTAGTGGAACGGGACGGCGGCGATCTTGAAGGCGACCCCGGTCGTCAGGAACGCGAAGCCCATCGCCAGGCCGGGGCTGAACGGCAGCGTGTGGTTCACGACCTGGGTCAGGACGCTGGCGACGTCGGCGACGCGGGTCGAGCCGGTGAGGCCCCAGACGAAGGCGAGGCCGAACAGGAAGATCGCCGAGCTGAACGAGCCGAGGAGGAAGTACTTGATCGCTCCCTCCGTCGAGTAGCCGTCTGACTTGTGGTAGCCGGCGAGGAGGTAGCCCGGCAGCACCATCAGCTCCAGGCCCAGGAAGAGCAGCAGCAGGTCGACCGACGCCGAGATCAGCATCGCCCCCGACATCGCGAACACGAGGACGGTCGCGAACTCCGCCAGTGGCAGGTGGCGCGGGGCGAGGTAGTCGGGCGCGAAGACGATCGTCATCGCGATGACCGAGATGAACAGCAGGTCGAGGAAGGTCGTCAGCGCGTCGAGCTTGTAGGCGCCGCCGTAGGCGGTGGTCGCCGGCATCGACCCGACGGCAAGCGTGACGATGGCCGTCAGACCGAGCCCGATCAGCGCGGTCGCGATCACCGCCTCCGTCCGGCCCGGCACGACGATGTCGACGACCAGGATCGCGATCGCCGTGGCGATCGCCGCGATCAGCGGGGCGATGACGACGATGTCGCCGCCGTTCACGACGCCGCCTCGGTCGGGACAGGCGTCTCGGCGGATCCGGTGCCGCGCCCGGACAGGTCGATCCAGGCGACCCAGGCGAGCCGCCCGACGACGTACAGGATCGGCAAGGCGATCGCGAGCGCGGCGGCGGCGGGCGGGACGACGATCGCCGCCTGACGGGCGGCATCGGTGAGGACGTTCGCGACCGAGCCCCCGACGAGGTCGAGGACGAGGCCGGGGAACAACCCGAACACGACGGTCAGGGCAGCCAGCGGGGCGAGGGTCAGCACCTCCGTCGGCGTCATGTCGACGAGATGGTGGCCGAGGCCCTGGAGGAAGCCGCTGAGCTCGCCGAAGATGATCCGCTGGTACATCCAGAGCAGGTAGGCCGCGGCCAGGATCATGCAGACCGTCGCGATCGCCGCGACCCACGGCGAGAACTGGAAGGCGCCGACGAGGACCAGGAACTCGCCGACGAACCCCGACAGCCCCGGCAGCCCGCCGGAGGCGAAGCAGAAGAACCCGAGGGCGACCGCCCATACGGGCAGGACGCCGGCGAGGCCGCCCATCTTGGCGATCGTCCGGTCGTGGGTCCGCTCGTAGATCACCCCGACGAGGAGGAACAGGGCGCCGGTGATCAGCCCGTGGTTGACCATCTGCAGGATCGCTCCGTCCATGCCCTGGACGTTGAACACGAAGATCCCGAGTGTGACGAAGCCCATGTGCGACACGGAGCTGTAGGCGACGAGCTTCTTCAGGTCGGGCTGGACGAGGGCGACGATCGCGCCGTAGATGATCGCGATCAGGCTCAGGACGATGATCGCCGGGGCGAACGTATGGGCAGCGCCGGGGAAGAGCGGCACCGCGAACCGGATCAGGCCGTACGCACCCAACTTCAGGAGGATCGCCGCGAGGATGACCGAGCCGGCGGTCGGCGCCTGGACGTGGGCGTCCGGGAGCCAGGTGTGGAACGGGAACATCGGCACCTTGATCGCGAATGCCAGGAAGAACGCGAGGAAGGCGAACAGCTGCAGGGTCGGGTCGAAGCCGAACCCGTGGAGCTTCTCGAAGTCGAACGCGCCCTGCCAGACGCCACCGTGCGCCGACTGGTAGGCGAACGCCGTCGTGAGGATCGCGACCAGCATCAGGAGCGAGCCGACGAGGGTGTACAGGACGAACTTGATCGTCGCGTAGATCCGGTTGGCGCCGCCCCAGATCCCGATGATCAGGTACATCGGGACCAGGACGATCTCCCAGAAGATGTAGAAGAGGAACGTGTCGAGGGCGACGAACACGCCGATCATCCCGACCTCGAGGACGAGGAACGAAACCATGTACTCCTTGATCCGTTCCTTGATCGGGGAGAACGAGGCCAGGATGCTGATCCAGGTCAGGGTGGTGGTGAGGACAACAAGGATCAGCGACAGCCCGTCGACCCCGACCTTGTACTGGATGCCGAACACGGGGATCCAGTTGATCGCTTCGACGAGCTGGAACGGCCGGGCCGCCGGCGCGTGCGGATCGAAGCCGATCACGAGCAGCAGCGAGATCACCCACGTCGCGAGGCTCGCCGCGAGCGCGAGCGCGCGGGCGTAGCGCGTCGGCGCCGCGGCCACGATCAGCGCGCCGAGGAGCGGCGTGAAGGTCGTGACCGTCAGGATGCCGGGCATCGCGCCTACCTCGCCGCCAGGACGAGGAACGACCCGGCCATCACGATCAGGCCGAGGGCGATCCCGAGGGCGTAGTTCTGGACCCGGCCGGTCTGGACGCGCCGGAGCTCCTTGCCGGCGTCGACGGTCGTTGCCGCGATGTCGTTGACCGTGTCGTCGACGACCCGCCGGTCGAACCACCAGGCAAACGCTCCGACGCGGCCGCCGATCACGATGAAGATCAGGTGGTTCAGGTCGTCGAACCACCACTTGTTGAGCGACGCCCGGTAGAGGAACGGGACGCGGGCGGTCAGCGCTCGGACCCGCTCCGGGTTCGGCCGCCACTGCAGGCCGCTGAGGCTGACGCCGAACAGCCGCCACGCGGCGACCATGCCGAGGACCGCCACGACGATGCTGACCAGGAGCAGCCCGCCGTCGATGCCGAACAGCTGGAAGGCCGGCTCGGCGCGGCCGAGGAGCTCGTGGCCGTGCTGGAAGACGGGCTCGAGCCAGCCGGCGAGCAGGCCCGTTCCGTTGCCGAGCGGCGGACCCGGCCACGACAGGACGAGGCCGAGCAGGATCGACGGGATCGCGAGCAGCCAGAGCGGCGTCATCATGACGCTCGGCGACTCGTGGATATTGGGCTCGACGGCCGGGTCGACCCGGCTCTCGCCCCAGAACGTCAGTCCGATCAGCCGGAACATGTAGAACGCGGTCATGACCGCGACGACGATCCCGATCAGCCAGACCCACTGGAAGCCGTTCTTGAACGCCTCGCCGAGGATCTCGTCCTTGCTGAAGAAGCCCGCGAGCGGCGGGATCCCGGCGATCGCGATCGACCCGATCAGCATCGTCCGGTAGGTGTGCGGGATCTTCGACGCCAGGCCGCCCATCCGCCGCATGTCCTGCTCGTCATGGACGGCGTGGATCACCGAGCCGGAGCCGAGGAACAGCAGGCCCTTGAAGAAGCCGTGGGTCATGAGGTGGAAGATCGCGGCCGTGAACGCGCCGACCCCGAGCGAGGCGAACATGTAGCCGAGCTGGCTCAGGGTCGAGTAGGCGAGCACCCGCTTGATGTCGGTCTGGGTCATCGCGATCGACGCGGCGAGGATCGCGGTGAAGATCCCGATCGCGGCGACGACCACGATCGCGTCGCCGCCGGCGGCGAAGATCGGGTTCGTCCGGGCGACGAGGTAGACGCCGGCGTTGACCATCGTCGCGGCGTGGATCAGGGCGGAGACCGGCGTCGGGCCCTCCATCGCGTCGGGCAGCCAGACGTGGAGCGGGAACTGGGCGCTCTTGCCCATCGCCCCGGCGAAAACGAGCAGGGCGACGACCCAGATCGGGATCGGCAGCGCCGCGCCCTCGGCGGTCAGCCGGGTGATCGAGTCCTGGATGTTCAGCGTCCCGGTGTCGACGAAGATCGCCATGATCCCGAGCGCGAACCCGACGTCGCCGACGCGGTTGACGATGAACGCCTTCTTCGCGGCGAGCGCGGCCGACGGCTTGTGCTTCCAGAACCCGATCAGCAGGTAGCTCGACAGGCCGACCAGCTCCCAGGCCACGAACAACACGAGGAAGCTGTCCGCCAGGACGAGCAGCAGCATCGAGACCATGAATAGGTTCAGGTAGGCGAAGAACCGCCAGTAGCCGGGGTCGTGGCTCATGTAGCCGATCGAGTAGACGTGGACGAGGAAGCCGATCGTCAGGACGACGATCAGCAGGCAGGCGGTCAGGTTGTCGACGAGGAAGCCGACGTCGACGTGGAACGCACCCGCCGGGATCCACGAGTAGAGCCGGGTCGCAAAGCCGCCCTCGCCGAACGGCTGGGCGCCGGTCAGGGCATTGAACACGACCCACATCCCGATCAGCCAGGCGATGCCGACGGCGCCGACGGGGACGAGATGGGCCCGCTTGCCGAGACGACGACCGACCAGGGCGGTGAAGAGGAATCCGAACAGCGGCAGCCCGATGATGACGGGGACGAGGAAGCCGAACATCAGCGGCTCGTCACTGGCGCATCGCGTCGTATTCGTCGACGAGCGGCGTCTTCCGGTTGCGGTAGATGGCGATGACGATCGAGAGCCCGACGGTCGCCTCTGCCGCGGCGACGGCCATGACCAGGAGGGCAATGACCGAGCCACCTGCGCCGAGCTTCGGGATGAACGAGCCGAACGCGACGATCGCGAGGTTGACCGCGTTGAGCATCAGCTCGATCGACATCAGCATGCTGATTGCGTTCCGCCGGGCGAGGAACCCGAACATCCCGATCGCGAACAGGATCCCGGACAGCACGAGGTAGGCGTCGAGCGAGCGCGAGCCGCCGGCCGCGAGCCCGATCAGGCCCAGACCGACGATGAAGACCGGCGCCAGGATCGCCCCGGCGATCACCCGGATCATTCGACGTCGTCCGTCGCGGCTGTTCGGTCGCGCTTGGCGAGGAACACGCCGCCGATGACGGCCGCCAACAGGAGCACGCCGACGATCTCGAACGGCAGGACCCAATCGGAAAACAGCACTCGGGCGAGGTCGGCGGTGACCGTCTCGCCGCGCTCGCCGTTGCCGCCCCACTGGGTGGCCCCGATCGTCAGCACGAGGACGATGACGAGGATGACCGCGGCGATCGCCGCCGGGACCGCCTGCGTCTGGAAGACGAGTCGCGTCGGCCCGACCTTCGTCTGGGTCAGCATGATCGCGAACAGGACGAGGACGCTGATCGCCCCGATGTAGACGAGGACCTGGGCGCCGGCGACAAGCGGCGCGCCGGCCATCACGTAGATCCCCGCGAGCGCCCCGAAGCAGACCATCATCGCGAGGCCGCAGCGGATGATGTCGCGCATCGTCACGACGAGGAGGCCGGCCAGGAGCATCGTCCCGGCGAGGATCACGAACAGGACGTCGTCCCAGGGGAGCCCGAGGATCGGGATCGTCGACGGGATCGCCACCGCCTGTCAGCCGTGCCCGTGGCCGGCGTGGTCCCCCGCCGCGCCCGGACCGGCGGCGCCGTGACCCTCGGTCAACGCCGGCGCATGGCCGTTGCCGTGTCCGTTGCCGTCGCCGAGGCTCTTCGCGACGTATGCAGCGACCGACGCGGGCAGGACGGGCAGCAGCCGGGTCGGCTCGATCGGTCGGCCCTCGGCGGCGGCCCGCTCGGCCCAGTCGCGCTCGCGCCGGATGTAGGTCATCTCCGTCTCCTGGTCGACGGCCGCGAGGGCGATCAGGTCGACCATGGGATCGACGCGAGAGGTGTGCGACAGCTCGAAGTCGCCGCCGTCGCGGAGGGCGTCGTAGGGGCAGGCGTCGACGCAGATCCCGCACAGGATGCAGCGGCTCTCGTCCACGTCGTACTTCTCGAGGACCCGCGGCTTGGGCATGAGCGCCCCGGTCGGGCAGGTCTCGGCACAGCGGCCGCACGACACGCACGGGGTGTCGTTGAGGCTCATGTCGAGCGGCGTCGTGACCAGCGTGTCGAAGCCGATCCGCATGAAGTCGTAACAGGCCGCCCCGACGACCTCGGAGCAGACCTGGGCGCAGCGGCCGCAGTCGATGCAGCGCGACGGCTCGCGGAGGATGAAGGCGTGGGAGTCGTCGCGGATGTAGTCGTGGTTGATGCCGGTGAACCGGTTCTCGGTGACGCTCCGGTAGCCGGCGCCCTGGTGGTACTGCGGCTCGAGGGTCTGGAGCGTCGTCCCGTACTCGATCCCGAGCCGGCGCAGGTCGCAGAACCCGATCGCCTCGCACGTGCACTGGAGGCAGCGGGTCGACTCGGCGATGACCTCCTCCGGCGTGTACGGGATCTCGTACTCGATGTAGCTGTCGTTGCGGACGCTCGCCGGCATCGCCTTCAGCCGGTAGCGCGGCTCCTTCTGCTCGCTCGTGAACGGCACGATCGACAGGAACTCCGGCTGCGGCTCGGCGAGCTGCTGGCGGGTCTTGATCGCCGTCAGGTCGAGGCCCTTCAGGAACGCGTCGACCGCGTAGGCCGCCCGCCGCCCCTCGGCGACCGCCTGGACGACCGTGGCCGCGCCGACCCGAACGTCGCCGGTCCCGAAGACGCCGGGCCGGTCCGTCAGGAACGTCACTGCGTCGGCCTTGAGCCGGCGGTTCTTCGTCGCCTGCGGCCCCTCGGAGCCGGGGCCGATCCAGTCGAGCTCCGGCCCCTGGCCGATCGCGAGCAGGACCCGGTCGCACGGGATCGTGAACTCCGTGCCGGCGGCCGGCTCCGGCCGGCGCCGGCCGGACGCGTCCGGCTCGCCGAGCTTCATCCGGATGAACTCGACCCCCGTGACGTTGCCCTTGGCGTCGGTGATCACGCGGGTCGGGCCGGCCTGGAAGATCGCCGTTACGCCTTCCTCGATCGCTTCGTGGACCTCGTTCGCCGCCGGCATGTCCTTCATGTCGCGGCGGTAGACCAGCGTCACTTCGGCGGCACCCTGGCGGATCGACGTCCGCGAGCAGTCCATCGACGTGAATCCGCCGCCGATCACGACGACCCGCTTGCCGGCGTGGCCTGGATACGGCAGGCCGAGGGTGGCCGTGCGGAGGTACTCGAGCCCGTCGAGGACCTCGGCGGCGTCCTCGCCGGGCACCCCGAGCTTGTTCGTGTCGTAGCAGCCGATCGCGATGACGACCGCATCGAAGCCCTGGTTCTGGAGGTCATCGAGCCCGAAGTCCCGCCCGAGCCCGGCGTTGCAGACGACCTGACCGCCGAGACGCGACACCGATTCGTACTCGGCCTCGAGGACCTCGACCTTCGGCAGCCGGTACTGGGGGATGCCGTAGCGGAGCATGCCGCCCGGCGCCGGGTCGCGCTCGAACACCGTCACGTCGTGGCCGGCGATCAGGAGGTAGTAGGCCGCCGCCATGCCCGCCGGTCCAGACCCGATGACCGCCGCCTTGCGGCCGCTCTTCGGCTGGACCTCGAACGGGACGGGCGGATCCTGGTCGTCGTCGAGCATCGCCCGGATGACCTGGTCGCCGGCGTACCGATGGGAGTCACGGATCGCGATCGCCTCGTCGACCTCGTCGCGCCGGCAGTGCTCCTCGCACGGCGCCGGGCAGACCCGACCGAGAACGCTTGGGAAGGGGATCGTCCGCTTGAAGATCCGGGTCGACTCGCGGAAGTTCGCCTCGGCGTTGGCCTTGAGAAAGCCCGGGATGTCGATGTGGCTCGGGCACTTGTTCTGGCAGGGCGGCAGGCAGTACGCGTTGTGGTCGCTGAAGATCAGCTCCAGGTTCGTCCGGCGCAGACGGCGGACCTCCTCGGTCTGGGTCTGGACCTTCATCCCGTCCTCGCACGACCGAGAGCAGGAGATCGGCGGGTGCTCCTCGCCCTCGACCTCGACGACGCACATCCGGCAGGCGCCGAAGCCGGGCAGCTTGGGCTCGTAGCAGAGGGTCGGGATCTCGATCCCGTTGTCGCGGCAGACCTCGAGGATCGTCTGGCCCTCGAAGCCCTCGACAACCCGGCCGTCGACCTCGATCCGGATGCGCGGCGTCGACTGAGGACGCTGCGGCGACTGGGTCGTGATCAGGCGCTCGGCGAGCGAATCGTCGAGCGGCTGGAGCGTGTTCGTCTCGACGTACGGGCGCGGCAGCGTGTCGGTCATCGTCTCGTCAGTGGGCTCCGCCCGCGGCGACCGCGATCGGTCGGCAGACGCCGGCCGGACACGAGCTGCGCAGGATGTGCTCGTCCAGCTCGGACTGGAAGTATCTCATCCCGCTCGCGAACGGGAGGGTCGCCAGGCGCTCGTGGTCGCACAGCGCGGAGCCGACGATGTCAGCCGAGAGGTCGGCCAGGAGCTGGCCGTCGGTCGGCTTCGGGAGGCCCGTGGCGATCCGGTCGCCGATCTCGCTGACGCGGCGAAGTCCGATCCGGCAGGGGATCGTCTTGCCGCAGGCCTCGTCGGCACAGAACCGGGTCAGGAGGCGGGCGAGGTCGACCACGCAGGCGCGCTTGTCGGCCGCGACGACCGACCCGGAGCCGACGTGGGCGCCCACGGCTCGAAGGGCCTCGAACTCGTAGGCCGTGTCGGCGAGCTCCGCGGGCAGGATCCCGCCCGCCGGGCCGCCGACGAGGATCGCCTTCAGGCCGTCGATCCCGGACCTGCCGGCCAGGGCGATGATCTCGCGCAATGGCGTCCCGACCGGGACCTCGGCGACGCCGGTACCGCCTGGCGCCCGGACGGAGACGAGGATCGTCCCGGGACTGGCCTTCGAGCCGATCGCGGCGAACGCCTCCGGCCCGTTGGCAACGATCCACGGGACGGCGGCCAGGGTCTGGACGTTCTGGACGACCGTCGGCTGGCCGAACAGGCCGCGGGTCGACGGCTGCGGCGGACGCTGCTCGGGCTGGCCGCGCTTCCCCTCGATCGCCTTCAGGAGGACGGTCTCTTCGCCGAGCATGTAGGCGCCCTGGACCGGCCGGACCGACAGCTCCACGTCCATCCCGGAGCCGAGGGTGTCCGTCCCCGCGAGATTCGCGTCGACCATCCGGGCGATCGCGGTCTCGAGCGCGGCGATCGCCTCCGTCGCCTCTGCCCGGACCGCGACGATCACGTCGCCGGCACCGATGGCGGCCGCGGCGATGAGCGCACCCTCGAGGACGGCGTAGGGGTTGCGCTCCATGAGCGTCCGGTCCGTGTGGGACGACGGGTCGGCGCCATAGCCGTTCGCGACGACATAGCGGCGAGCCATCGTTCCGTGGCCGCTCCCGAACCCCGGCGCGACCACGTCGGCTGGTAAGGCGGCCGCTGCGGCCCGCCACTTCTCCGCGGTCGGGAAGCCGGCACCACCGCGGCCCCGCAGCCCGGACGCAGCGACAGTCGAGATCGTGCCCGGCCCGCCGAGGTCGAGGAGCGCCCGACGCAGTCCGTCGAAGGCGCCCCCCTTCCGCGCCTCGTCGAGGTCCAGCGGATCGGTGACCCCGCGCGGGAGCAGGATCGCCGGCCAGCCGCGGGGGGTGCGGAGGATCGTCGTCATGCGCGGCTCGCGGGGGGGGCGCGGCGCCCGCCGCGCCCCCCCCGAGCCGGACCGGCCAGCGAGGCGTCCAGGCCGGCCAGGAAGGCCGCCTCGCGGCCGGCGCGAGCCGTCGCCGTCGCGGCCGCCAGTGGCTCCGCGGCCGGGGGCTCGAAGCGGAGGTGGCGGTAGTACGACGCCGTCCCGTAGATCATCGCGTACCAGGCGCCCGTCCTCTGGCTGATCAGCTTGAGGGCGGCGACCGGCAGGTGGCCGTACTCGGCCTGGGTCGCGTCGAGGATCTCGAGCATCATCTTCGGATCGAAGTCGAAGCGCTCCAAGATCGCCTCGAGCTTCTCGGGATGGATCGGGTCGAAGTGGGCGTAGGCCTGGTCCGGAACCGGCCGGCCGGATCGCCGCAGCGCCGACTCGTCACGGCGCTCGCCGTACGTCTCCGGGGCGCCCCAGTGGATGTGATAGCGGCCCTTCGTGTCGATGCCGCCCATGTCGATGCACTCGATCGGGCAGGCCTGGGCGCACTGGAAGCAGGTCTCGCATTTCAGCGTCCCGTACTCGTCGTACAGCAGCTGGAGCCGGCCGCGGAACTTATGCGGGACGTCGAGGCGGACCTCCGGGTAGCGGATCGTCGCCTTCGGCTCGAAGAACCGCCTCAGCGTCAGGGCCATGCCCTTGGCGACCCCGAGGCCAGGCACGTTCGCCATCAGGCGGTCCTCATCGCGGGTTCATCACGATCACCGCCAGCGCGGTCACGAACAGGTTGAGCAGCGAGGCGGGGAGGAGCCACTTCCAGGCAAAGCCCATCAGCTGGTCGATCCGGACCCGGGGCAGGGTCCCCCGCATCCAGACGAAGGTGAACACGAAGACGTAGGTCTTGCCGAGGAACCACAAGAGCCCGGCGACCCAGTCGAGGCTGATGAACGCCCAGCCGCCGACGACCACGATGGCCAGGACGTTGAACAGGACGAAGCCGATGATCAGCGCCTGCCACCACGGCAGCGAGCTCCGCCCGACGTAGAACGGTGCGGCGAGAGCGAGGATCAGGATCGGCGGGATCAGGAGCAGGGCGAAGAGCAGCCCCATCCCCGTCGAGCCCGGATCGAACGTGAGGTGGATCGCCCACGCCTCGGGCCAGGCGATCGGCGCGTTCCAGCCTCCGAGGAAGAGTGCGACGAACAGGCCCGAGATGATGAAGACGTTCACGTACTCGGCGAAGAAGAAGAAGCCGAACCGCATGCCCGAGTACTCGGTCGCGAAGCCGGCGACGATCTCGCTGTCGGCCTCGGTCAGGTCGAACGGCGTCCGGTTGCCCTCGGCGGTTGCCGCGATGAAGAAGATCAGCGCCCCGAGCGGCTGCTGGAAGACGTACCAGTTCGTGAACCAGCCGGCCTGGTTGAGGCTGATCTGGTTGAGGCTCATCGTGCCGGTCAGGATCAGCAGGCCGACGACCGACAGGGTCAGTGGGATCTCGTAGCTGACGACCTGCGCGGCCGACCGCAGCCCCCCGAGCAGCGAGTACTTGTTGAACGACGACCAGCCGGCCATCAGCAGCCCGACGACCGTCAGCCCGCCGACCGCGAACAGATACAGCAGCCCGATGTTGATGTCGGCGCCGAACAGGCCGGGTGCGAAGGGCAGGACGAGCAGCGACATCACGGCCGACATGTAGACGACGACCGGGGCGAGGGTGAACACGAGACGGTCGGAGCCGGTGGGGCTGAAGTCCTCCTTCATGAGGACCTTGAGGCCGTGGACCACCGACAGGAGCGACCCGAAGGGCCCGACCCGGTCCGGCCCGATCCGGAGGTTCATCAGGGCGATGACCTTCATCTCCATGTAGATGATCAGGAAGGCCGTCGGGACGCTCATCAGCAGGACGGCGGTCGCCGCGACGAGGAATCGGACGAGCCACAGGTTGGCCGCGAGGAAGTCGACGACCGGCTTGCCGAACAGGACGACGACGAGGACGAGGCCGGCGGTCAGGAGCAGCAGGATCGGGATGACCGTGAAGAGGATCTTCCCGGCGAGCGTGAGCCGGCCCCAGCTCCGCGCGACGGCTGTCACTTATCCACCCCGCCCATGATCGGATCCAACGACGCCATAACGGCCATCGCATCGGCGATCAGGTGGCCCGGCATCAGCACGCCGACCGACTGGAGGTGGACGAACGACGGGTCGTGGATCCGCATCCGGAACGGCTGGTCGGTGCCATCGGAGACCACGTAGGCGGCGTACTGCCCGCGCGGACCCTCGACCGCGGCGTACGCCCGACCGGGTCGCGGGCGGAGCAGCCGCGGCAGCTTCGCCATGACGGGGCCGTCGGGCATGTTGTGGATGCACTGGTCGATGATCCGGAGGCTCTGCTTGATCTCGTCGATCCTGACGAGGTAGCGGGCCAGGCAGTCGCCCTCGTCGCGGGTCGGGATGTCGAACTCGAGCTCCGGGAACACGCTGTACGGGTGGGCCCGACGGAAGTCGAGGGGGACGCCCGTCGCGCGCAGGCTCGGGCCGGTCACCGCCATCCGGAACGCCGTTTCGCGGTCCATGACGCCGAGGCCGCGCATCCGGCGGACGAAGATCTCGTTCTCGTTCAGAAGCCCCAGGTTCGCCTCGATCTGAGTCGTCGCGCGGCTCATCCAGTCGCCGAGGCGGCTCATGAACTCGTGGTTCAGGTCGCCGTTGACGCCGCCGATCCGGAGGTAGTTGTAGAGCAGCCGCTGGCCGGTCAGCGCTGCGAGCATCTCGGCGATCTCGTCGCGCTCGATGAGGCCGTAGAGGATCGGCGTGAGCCCGCCGAGGTCGAGCGCCATCCAGCCGATGAACATCGAATGGGACAGGATCCGGTTCAGCTCGGTCGAGAGGACCCGGATGTACTCGGCACGGCGCGGGACCTGGACGTCGAGCAGCTTCTCGAAGGCGAGCACGCCCGGCCACTCGCAGAACAGCGAGCTGATGTACTCGAGCGGGTCGAGATAGGCGATCGAGTGGTGGTAGTCCGCGTTCTCGCAGAGCTTCTCGACGCCCCGGTGGAGATAGCCGAGAACCGGGTCCAGGTCGACGACGACCTCGCCGTCGAGCTTGAGGACGATCCGCAACACGCCATGCGTCGACGGGTGCTGGGGGCCCATGTTGATGAACATCTCGCCGTCGCCGAGCGTGTAGAACTCCGCCTCGCGCTCGGTCCGGGGCGGGTACGGCGGGACCGGCTCGAAGACGCCGGCGGCCTCGTCGAGCTGGACGCGCGGGTCGTCCGACGGCGCCTCGCGCTGGCCGTGTGGCGGCGCGGCCGTCATGCGCGGACCTTCCGGATCGTGTCCGCGGTTCGGGTGTTGCGCGGCGCGTGGACCTGCTCCATGTGGCGAACGCCGGCTCCCGGCGAGCGCGCCGCGTCGTCGGGCAGGAAGAAGTCCTTGCGGAGCGGGAAGCTCTGGTAGTCGGGCGGCATGTAGATCCGGCGGAGGTCGCGGTTGCCCTCGAACGTGATCCCGAACATGTCGTAGGCCTCGCGCTCCATCCACTCGGCGCCCTGCCACAGGAACGTCACCGACGGGACGCGGGGGTCGTCGCGCGACAGGCCGTCGGCCACGACCCGCAGCCAGTCCGGGCTGGTGTCGCCCCACAGGTGGTAGACCACCTGCATGACGCTGCCGGTGTCGACGCCGGCCAGGTCGGCCAGGAGGACGAATTGGAAGTCGGGTTCGTCGTGGAGCGTCCGGCACACGTCCGGCACGTCGCCCGGCCCGATCCGGATCTCGGTCTCGTCGTGGCGCTGGTAGACGGGCGCCGTGAGGCGATCGCCGAACCTCGCCTCGAGCCGTCGCTTCAGGGCGGCGTCCATCAGACGTCCGCCGGAACGGTCGGCCCGATGGCCCGATCGGGCCAGTGCCCGCGGCGATCCTTCACCAGCTGCTGGAGCTTCATCATCCCGTAGATCAGGCCTTCGGGACGAGGCGGACAGCCGGGGACGTAGACGTCGACGGGCATGACGCGGTCGATGCCCTCCACGGTCGCGTAGCTCCGCTTGTAGCGACCGCCGGAGCAGGTGCAGTCACCCATCGCGAGGCACCACTTCGGCTCGGGCATCTGCTCCCAGAGACGGACGAGCGGCCCAGCCATCTTCGTCGTGAGCGTCCCCGCGACGATCAGCACGTCGGCCTGGCGGGGCGACGCCCGGAACGGGAACATCCCCCAGCGGTCCATGTCGTTGCGCGACGTCGCCGACGACATCATCTCCATCGCGCAGCAGGCCAGTCCGGAGAGGAGCGGCCAGAGGCTGTTCGCCCGGATCAGGTCGAGGACGTAGTCGGCCTTGGTCGGGATGACCTCGAGCGGGCCGGACCAGCGGGCGTTGTCGCGGCGGCCGGCGCCCGACGCCTCCAGCTCGCGGAGGTGGGTGATCTCGGGCTCCAGGCTGCCCTGGTAGGCGTTCGGGTCGACCGACCGCCAGAGCGTGTTCGAGACGACGATCGGTTCGCTGACGGCGGTCGTCCGGACGGTGAGCGCGCCGGACTTGTTGCCCGGGGCGTCCGACGACGTCCGGGTCGCGTCCTCGGCGTTGACGCCGAGGCCGGCGCCGGGCTTGTCCCTCAGCGCCATTCGAGGACTCCCTTCCGCCAGGCGTAGGCCAGGCCGAGGAGCAGGATGCCGACGAAGATCAGCATGCTGATGAACCCGCTGACGAGCAGGTCGCGGAAGACGATCGCCCAGAGGAAGATGAAGACGACCTCGATGTCGAACGCGACGAACAGCAGGGCGTAGATGTAGAACGACAGGCCGAAGCGGCCGTGGGTGTCGCCGTACGTGTCGATGCCCGACTCGTATGGCAGGCCCTTGTGGGCGTCGCCGGGGTTGCGGTGGGAGATGAGCCAGGCGGCTCCGATCGTCAGGAACACGAACGAGACGCCTGCGAACAGGAACCCCGCGATGTACCAGAGGTTGTTCACGACGACCGCTACTCCCGGTGGGCTCCGGGTCGACCGGTCACCCGAGGCGAAGCGTCGGGGAGTCGGTCCACCCTGATCGCACGACGCGGCGCAGGGGCGCCGTTCGCGCGCGGCCATTCTACCGTTCACGCCGGGTTGTGGCGGCTGCCCAGCCGGGCGCCCCCGCTCCCGCCGCGACCGTGTCGACCGGTCGGACCGCGGCCGCCGAGTACGGCGAATGACCTATTGCTCCGAGGCCCCGTCGGCGCCCACCCTCCTGTCGTCCGGTCGTGCCGGATCACCGCCGGGGAGCGGGTCGCGAACTGGCACGCGCGCTCGGCGCGATCCGCTCCCCGACCCCCACCAGACCCTCCGAACGGTCGTCGCGCGCGTCCCGCGCCCGCGGTGGGAGCGGCTGGTCGTCAGGCGCCGACCGCGCCCGCTCGCTCGAGCAGCGCGTCGAGGGTCACCCCCGGTGGCAGGCCGCGGCCGAACGCCATGACCCCGAACCCGCCCATCGCCGCCGGGTCGATCATGCGGACGACGGCCGATCGCGCCTCCAGGTAGCCCTGGAGCGTCGCGCCGGGCGCGGTCTGTTCGGCGACGAGCAGGTTGCCGAGCCCGAGCGCGTCGAGGAACTCGGCCTGGGTCGTCGTGCCGAGATGATCCAGGCCGGCGCCCGTCGCCGCCCGCTCGACGGCCGTCACGTCGACGTGGGCCGTGATGTCCTGCCGCCCCACGGCCACGTACGGATCGTCGTCGACGCGGTGGCCCTGGTAGGTCGCCAGCGTCCCCGCGTGGCGGCGCTCGCCATAGAGGTCGGCAGCCGGGTGGCCGTAGTCGACGATCAGGAGGACGCCGCTCGCGAGGCCCTGGGCTGCCGCCGCGACCCAGGCATCCGCGGCGAGGCAGATCTCGGCGACCTGTCCGTCGCGGAGCTCGACCGCCTCGTCCCGGAGGCGATCCGCCAGCGCCGGCGTCGACGGGTCGGCCTCGACATCGACGAGCCCACCGTCTGTCGAAACCCCGACGAGGATCTCGCGGAGCCGACCGCCGTGGCGGGCGACCCGATGCGTGGGCAGCGCGTCGAGGACCTCGTTGGCGATCGCCAGGCCGTCGATCGGGCGGCCGTCGTCAGGAAGGACCTCGACGTCGGGACGCGCGTCAAGCAAGCGGGCCCGGACGCTCTCGACCCGGCTCGCCTCGACCTCGGCCACCACGTATCGGATCCGGCGCGGGCCGAGCGCGGTCACGAGCGGCTCGGCGAGGGCGCCCTCGCCGGCACCGTACTCGCGGATCGTGAGCGGCTCGGGCGAGCCGATCGCGTCGTGGACCTCCCGGGCGAACCGCGCGATCGCCCGGCCGAACAACGGATGCGCCTCGGGCGCGGTCAGGAAGTCGCCCGCGCGGCCGGGTCGCGCGTCGGTCGACCGGTAGTAGCCGCGCACCGGGTCGTAGAGCGCGATCTCCATGAACCGCGCGAACGTCATCGGTCCGTCGCGCCGGATCTCGTCACGGATCGTGGCCATCAGCTCCAGGTCCGAGGCATCGTCCCGGTCGGGTGGCCGGACGCGCCTCAGGTCCACGTGGCGCCCTTCGCCAGGGCCAGCCGGAGGCCCGGGCCGACGACGCTGTGGCCACCGAGCACGACCGGGATGGCGGCGTCACGAGCGGACGCGGTGAGCGAGCGGAGCCACGGATCGGCGATCCGCTCGGCCAGGAGGAGATCGCTGGCGAAGCGGTCCTCCGGCGCCGGCCAGCGCTCCTCGTCGGCGCCGAATTGGTGAGCGAGGAGGACGCGGCTGTCGATCACGGCGGCGTCGCCCAGCTCGGCGAGGCGCGGCCCGAGCGCTCCCGGGCCGTCGCGGTCGAGGATGAGCCCGAGGACCGAGCGCACTGGCCGCTGGTCGCCGGTACGCGTTCGGAAGCCCCGCTCCTCGATCAAGGCCCGCGTCCGCGATGCGGTGGACCGCTCGAGCCAGAGGAGGCCGGCGGCGGAAGCTCGACCGGCGACGATGAGCTCGCATCTCCGATCCCGGGCGGCGGTTGCGGCGCCGGCCAGCGCCGACCTGACGGCGTGCGTGGCGATGCCGGCCCGGCTGAGGCTGGCCTCCGCGTCCGCGCGCCGGATCAGCAGCCCGTCGAGGGGCGAGTCGAGGTCGACCTGGAGGCGCCAGCGACCGGCGAGGTCGTCGACCTCGAAGCCAGCCCGGTCCGCCAGCCAGCGCGGCAACCCGTTGTCGCTCGCGAGGTCGGGCAGGTCGGCCAGCCGCTCGACACCGGCGATCGCGACGATGTCCGCCGAGAAGCGGTTGTTCGCGAGGGCCCGGCCCGCCGGTCCGCCGGCCACCGCGACGAAGGCGCGACGATCGGCGTCCGTGGCGAGCGGGACGCTCCCGGACCCGAGCACGACGATCCCGGCGGGCGCCAGCCGGGCCACGACTCTCTTGAGTCGCTCCCCGAACGATCCGGCCGATGCCTCATCGGTCACGACGACGCTCGCCCCGATCCTCTCGAACGCGGCCGCGTGGCGCCGGGCATTGCCGTCGCGGATCGCCGACAGGACTCGCGTGAGTGGCCCGGATGCCGGCTCCAGTCGCGGATGGAGAATGAGCACGACGACGCGGGCCATCGCGCGAGTCTAGCGAGCGGAGGTCGGCCGGCCGTGCGACGAGTCAGGGCGTACATCGGTCTCGGGGCCAACCTCGGCGAGGCCGCAGAGACCATCGCGAAGGGCATCCGGACGCTCGCGGTGCTGCCAGGCGTCCGGCTCCACGGGGTGTCTCGCCTGTACGTCACGAGACCGGTCGGCGTTGAGGATCAGCCACCGTTCCGGAACGCCGTCGTCGCCCTCGACGTCCCGGCCGGACCCGACCGGCAGACCGGGGCCATCGCGTTGCTCGTGGCGCTGAAGGGGCTGGAGCGGGCCTTCGGCCGGCAGGAGCGCGAACGCTGGGGCCCGCGCGAGCTCGACCTCGATCTGCTGCTCTTCGGTCGGGCTCGCCTCACCATCGACCGGCCGCCTGAGGGTGTCTCGCTCGACGCCGGCAAGGCGGATCGCCTTCTGGTCGTCCCTCACCCGGAGGCCGCGGACCGCCTGTTCGTCCTCGCGCCGCTGGCGGACATCGCGTCGCGGCTCGTCCCGCCCGGCTGGAAGGAGACGGTCGCCACCGCTGCGGCCCGCCGCCGCAGCGTCGAGGGGGAGGATGCCGCTATGCCGATCGCCGCGTGGGACGCCGACCGCGAGGGCTGGCAGCCGATCGCGCCGACCTAGAGCCGGACGGACGGCGGCCGATCCCGGTCGAACATGTGGACCGTATCGACGAAGCGGACCTGCTTGTTCTGGTAGGCCATCACGAGCGAGTGGGTCCGGGCGCCGCCGCCGAAGAACCGCACGCCCTGGAGGAGGTCGCCCGCGGTCACGCCGGTCGCCGCGAAGACGAGCGACTCGCCCGACGCCAGCTCCTCGGTGGTGTAGACGCGGTCCTCGTCACCGTGGCCCATGGCCGTGCCGCGGGCGCGCTCCTCGTCGCTCCGGTAGCGGAACCGGGCCTGGATCTCGCCACCGAGGCAGCGCAGGGCGGCCGCGGTCAGGACGCCCTCGGGCGCCCCGCCGATCCCCATCACCGCATGGACGCCCGTGCCCTGGACGGCGCAGCTGATGGCGGCCGACAGGTCGCCGTCGGTGATGAGCTTGATCCGGGCCCCTGCTTGCCGGACCTCCTCGATCAGGGTCTCGTGGCGCGGCCGCTCGAGGATGACGACGGTGATGTCGGAGATCGCCCGACGGAGCTCGGAAGCGATCCGGGCGAGATTCTCGCGGGGCGGGAGGCGGATGTCGACCTTGCCGGCCGCGCCCGGCCCGACGCACAGCTTCTCCAGGTACGTGTCAGGGGCGTGGACGAGGCCGCCCTTCTCGGATGCCGCGAGGACCGTGATTGCCCCCGCCTGGCCGTGGGCGACGAGGTTCGTGCCCTCGAGAGGGTCGACGGCGATGTCGATGGCGGGGTTCTCCGTCGCGCCGTCGCCGTGGGGCGCCCGGCGCCCGACCGGCTCGCCGATCCACAGCATCGGCGCCTCGTCGCGCTCGCCTTCGCCGATCACGATCCGGCCGTCGAACTCGATCTCGTCCATCGTCTGGCGCATCGCCTCGACGGCGGCCCGATCTGCCTCGTCCTTCTCGCCGCGGCCCATGAACCGGGCGCTCGCAATCGCCGCCGCTTCTGTGACACGAACCATCTCGAGCGCCAGCAGCTGTTCCATGAGCCGTCAGGACATCAGTGGCGGAAGTGCCGAGTGCCCGTGAATACCATCGCCAGGTGGTGGCGATCGGCGACCTCGATCGCCATCTCGTCGCGGATCGAGCCGCCCGGCTGGATGATCGCCGTCACGCCCGCCGTCGCCGCCATCTGGATCCCGTCGGGGAACGGGAAATAGGCGTCGCTGGCCATGACCGCGGTCTTCGCCCGGTCGCCGGCCCGCCGCAGCGCGATCTCGACCGACACCTGCCGGCTGGCCTGGGCCGCCCCGATGCCGATCGTCGCCCCGTTCCGAGCCAGGACGATCGCGTTCGATCGGACGTGGCAGACCGCCCGCCAGGCGAAGAGCAGGTCGTTCAGCTCATCGAGCGTCGGGCGGCGGCGGGTGACCACCTGGAGGCGGCCGCGATCGAGGCCGACCTCGTCGAGGGTCTCCACTAGGAGCCCGCCGGCGACGCGCTTGAAGTCGAGCTTCGCGATGCCGTAGTCGCGCATCCCCTCGGTCGGGTCCGGCGGCACGGCGACGATCTCGAGGCCGGCCTTGGCCTTGAGGATCCCGAGCGCCGCTTGGCTGTACGCCGGCGCGACGACCGCCTCGTAGCTGTTCGCCGCGATCTCGCGCGCCGTCGCCCCGTCGAGCTCGCGGTTGACGCCGACGATCCCGCCGAACGCCGACACCGAGTCGGTCTCCAGCGCGTGCCGGTAGGCCTCGACGAGCTCGTCGCCCGACGCGATCCCCACCGGGTCGGTGTGCTTGACGATCGCCACCGTCGGCGCCATGAAGTCCCGCGCGATGCGATAGGCCGTATCGAGGTCGAGGTAGTTGTTGAACGACGGCCGCTCGCCGCGGATCTGGGTCGCGTCGGCGAGGGTCCCGCTGCGGTGGGTCGTCTCGCGGTAGAAGGCCGCCCGCTGGTGGGGATTCTCGCCGTAGCGCAGGTCGTCCACCTTCTCGAGGACCAGGGCGAGGCGGCTCGGGAACGTCGTGTTCGTGATCTGGTTCAGGTATGCCGCGATCTCGGCGTAGTAGGCGGCGACGATCCCGAAGGCCTCGGCGGCGAGCTTCGCTCGCAGCTCGGCGCTCACGGCGTGGTGCCGCTTCAGCTCGCTGACCAGCTTGCCGTAGTGCTCCGGGCTGCCGACGGCCGCGACACCTGCACCGTTCCGGGCCGCCGCTCCGAGCAGCGCCGCCCCGCCGACGTCGATCATCTCGATCGCCTCGTCGATCCCGACGAGCTGGGCGCCGACCGCGGGCGCGAACGGGGCGACATTGACGACGACGATGTCGATGGCGCCGATGCCTTCGGTCGCGAGCTCCTTCATCTGCTCGTCGATGTCGCGGCGGGCGAGGATGCCGGCATAGATGGCCGGGTGGAACGTCTTGACCTGGCCCCCGATCAGCGGCTTGATGCCGGTCAGGTCCGAGACGGAGCCGACCTCGATCCCTTCGGAGGCGAGGTGGTCCCGCGTGCCATCGGTTGCGTAGACCTCGACTTCGAGGGCGCGGAGGTCCCGGGCAAGGGCCGCGATCCCGTCGCGGTTGGCAACCGACAGCAGGGCTCGCACCCGGGTTCGTCCTCCTCCCAGCGGCCTGCCGCGGCGTGACGCGCTCGTCTTGCGGCCGAGTATAACGCGGGCCATGGCATACTCCGAGGCCGGCGAGCGGCCGTCGAACGGGTCGCGCCGAGCCTGCCTGAACGGCGTTCCGTCACCCGAGCAAGCGAGGATCGAACGTGCGGCTGCTTCCCTGGGAGTACCTCTTCACCCGCTTCAGCGCGCACACCTTCCCCGACGTGTACACGCCGCTGTGGATCGCCTCGCTGGGCCTTCTCGTCGTCCTGGTCGTGCTCTACAACACCCGGACCCGGGCGCTCCACCGCCACGCCCCGTATCTCGACCTCTGGGAGTGGCTGCTGTGGACCGGGATCTCGCTGTTCGGCCTGCTGCTCGTCGCGTCCGTCTTCAACTTCTACCTGATCGTCCTGCTCGTGATCCTCGTCACGGGCCTCGGGGTCATGCTGTGGGTCCGGTTCATCCGCTTCCCGCCAATCTTCGAGGTCTACGAGCAGAAGATGGCGAAGCAGCGCTACTTCACCCGCTCGAAGTTCGCCCATCCGGAGTCGACGATCCGGCCGAAGGGCGGTCGAACGGGCCCGGCTCGGGCCGGCGCCCAGCGCGCCCGGGCGAACCGCAGCCGGCGCCGGCGCTAGCCGCTCGGCTGCACTCGCCGACGTCGCGCCGATGCCGATCGAGGTCCGCCGGTTCGGCGTCGGCCATCGACGGAAGGACGGCCCGCCCGG
>Ga0070707_100000816_pt1 | contig 30839 bp, 25 predicted proteins | sample KBSK5502metaG_FD_65468 | JGI IMG/M metagenome (GOLD analysis project Ga0070707, IMG submission 65468) | Corn, switchgrass and miscanthus rhizosphere microbial communities from Kellogg Biological Station, Michigan, USA - KBS K5-50-2 metaG | ecosystem: Host-associated > Plants > Roots >... | reverse complement strand
AAGGCGTTTGTTACTTGTTCAGGTTCGGCACAGGTGGCTTCGATTGATCTCAAGCAGGACCGCGTGCTGGCCCTGCTTGATGTGGGACGCACGCCAGTAAGCCTGACCCTCAAGCCCGACGGCGGCGAGCTCATGGTTTGCGATTTCGATTCCGACAGTATTTCCATTATCGAGACGGGCAACGATGAAGTGGGCAGCAGCAGTTTGATTGGAAAGCATCCGGCACGGGGAGTCGTGACGGGGGATAACTCGCGCTTCTATGTCAGTAATTTTGGCTCGAACAGCGTAGCAGTGTATGACATTGATATGGGCAAGCTGATCGCTACCATGCCGGTGGGCAGCCGACCCGAGGGATTGGCGCTTTCGCAGGATCAGAGGTATTTGCTGGTGCTGGACACGCAGTCGGGGGATGTGACGGTGATCCAGAAGCGCAATCCGCGCAAGCTGGAGCCCACGGAGTATTCACTGCTTACGATGATTCCGGTAGGAGTGCAGCCGAACGGGATTGTGGTTAAGGCGTTTATGACCAGCACGCCGGCAAAGTAGGGATTGACCAACCCGCCACAGGATTCGAGAGGAAAAAAGAGACCTTGCAAGCAACGTCTCGACGGCAGGTTATTGAATTTGGCGTCGCGAGTGTTATGAATTGGCCGCGACTGGCTTGGCGCAGAACTTGTCGAAGGCGGCTTTCAGCTCGGTGGCGATGGCCGGAGCTTCGCGGCTTTCGATGTCTCGGCGTTGCATCATGTAGACCAGCTGGCCATCGCGCAAAATTCCGATCGATGGTGATGATGGCGGATATCCGGTGAAGTAGCTGCGGGCACGTTCGGTGGCTTCGGTCTCCTGTCCAGCGAAGACGCTTACAGCTTTGTCAGGCCGAGAAGAATGCTGAAGGGCCATGCGGACGGCGGGCCGCATGCGTCCGGCGGCGCAGCCGCAGATGGAGTTTACAATCACCATGGTGGTTCCCGGCTGATACTTCAGCGCCTGGTCGACTTCCTCGGGTGTACGCAGTTCCCGGACCCCAAGCCGGGTTAACTCTTCGCGCATAGGGACAACCATTATTTCTGGATACATGGGCATGAGTTCTTGTTCCTCTCGATCTGGCTGAGCTTTCGCCTTCTGAGCCTCTCTCGGCTGTCTTCCTCATTGTAGCTTGATATTCATTCCGCGCTGGCAATGGGTAACCAGCCGCCCGGCTATGACCTTCGGCGGCTGCGCGCCTGCGTGGGCGATGTGTATATTGAGAGCAAACCCATGCTGCTGCAGGAAAATGTTCCCCTCGCGCCGCTGACGACCTTCAGAGTCGGAGGCCCGGCACGCTATTTCGTCGAAGCTCAATCGATTGGCGAGGTGCAGGAAGCAGTCGCCTTGGCGCGATCACGTCAGTTAGAGCTCTTCGTTCTAGGTGGCGGCAGCAACCTGGTGGTGGCGGACGCGGGCTGGCCCGGTCTGGTGCTGAAGGTTGCGATCTCTGGCATCGAGCAACGCAGCGGCGACGATGGCAAGACTGTTTTTGATGTAGGAGGGGGCGAGCCTTGGGACAAATTTGTGGCGCACGCCGTGATGCAGCACTGTGCCGGAGTGGAGTGTTTGAGCGGCATTCCGGGCAGCGTGGGCGGCACTCCGGTGCAAAATGTGGGGGCCTACGGGCAGGAAGTGTCCGAGACTGTTGAGTCAGTTGAGGCACTCGATCTCAAGGACAATCAGGTGCGCGAGCTCTGCCGTGAGGCCTGCGGATTCGCTTATCGCAGCAGTATCTTCAACACCAGCGAGCGTGGCCGGTTCATCATTTTGCGCGTGACTTATGCACTTACCGCTGGCGGGGAGCCACGCATCAGCTATGCCGATCTCGAGCGCCACTTCGATGGATGGGAATCGGCGCCGAATGTGGCGGAAATTCGCGAAGCCGTGCGGCACATCCGCGCCCTCAAGGGAATGCTGATCGTTCCGGGGGATGAAGATGGCCGCAGTGCAGGCTCGTTTTTCAAAAATCCCGTCCTTACTGCAGCGCAACACGAGGGACTCGAGCAGCGGGCCGCAACTCGCAGATTGAAAGTACCCAGCTATCCGGCGCTGGAAACGCGTAAAAAAGTTTCTGCCGCATGGCTGGTGGAGCATTCCGGGTTTCGGAAAGGATATGGATCTGGGCGGGTGGGTATTTCACACAAACACGCTCTCGCAATCGTCAATCGAGGCGGAGCCTCGGCTGCTGAGGTGCTGGCCTTGAAAGATCAGATCCAGGTTCGGGTGGAAGAGATATGGGGCGTGAAGCTTGAGCCGGAGCCGGTGATGGTCGGGTTCTGAAGGGCTAATGCGACCTCCCTGCCCGCAATTCATCGGCAGGATGTCGGCGAAAAACCTGGAACGCGCCTAGCCTCGTCGACTGCGGTGCAATCCTACTTAAATAACGGCCTGGCAGTGCTTATTGGCCTCGTGGGCACCTCGCCCGCCGCCATTGTTCTGCCTTGATTCCCTATAGGGAAACGTTGCAAGCAACGTCTCTACGGACGTTCTTCGGAAGAAATTCCTGAACAGAGCGGACACAGCAATGGTCTTTACCTGTGAGCGCAAACAGATGGTGGCTGGACAGGCGATCTTGAGTGAGACCGCGACCACGGTGCAAAGCCAGGAATACGCACTCGAAGACATCGTCCGGCAGCATGCGCGGCTTGTCTACCGCATCGTCTATGGCGTCCTGCGTAACCATCACGAGGCCGAAGATGCCACGCAAGAGACGTTTGTGCGAGTGCTCCGCTACGGCAAGAAGCTGAGCAAAGTCCAGGATCATAAGAGCTGGCTGGCGCGAATTGCCTGGCGGGTCGCGGTGGATCGGAGCAAACCGCACTCACGAAAACGGGAGATTGCGCTGGAGAGTTTTGACCAGCCTTTCGAAGAGCTCGCCTCTTCGGAGGTGGGCGCAGAGGAAGTGATTCTGGGAAAGCAGGTGGGAGCGCGGTTGGAAAAGCTGATGGCAGCGCTACCTGAGAAGTTGCGAGCGCCTCTCATCTTATCGGCGATCGACGAAATGTCGCCACGAGAAGTGGCAGCAACTTTAGGAATCAACCAAGCGATGGTCAGGTCGCGAGTATTTCGAGCGCGGCAGATCTTGCGGGAGAAGCTGACGCAGCCGGGGAATCGGAAGTGAGGGATGGGCAACGTGGCTGACAACGATCACATTTTTGGCAGCGAGGAGAAGAAGAGTCGGAGCTATGACGCGCTCGACCGCGAACTTGATGCCGCGCTGGCGCAGTACGGGGCAGGCGAGCCCAGGGCGGGACTGGAGCAGCGCGTTCTGACCAATTTGCAGGCGGAGCGGGAAAGGATAGCGTCCCGGACCTGGTGGCGTTGGCCGGTTACGGTGGCTCTTGCCGCTGCAGTGACCATTGCTGTGGGCGTGTCACTGATGTGGAGGTCGGCGAAAACATCGCCGGTGGTCTCGGTGGATGGTCCGCCTAGGGTGCAAAGCGGTGGGCAAGATGGGCCACTTTTAGCGGGGGATGTGCGGAATCCACCGCCTTTGACTTCGTCTGCCAGGCGGAAACACACAAACCGTGATCGTCGCCGGCAACCCACAGTCGCTGCCGGACCCAAGCTGGAACAGTTTCCATCCCCCCAGCCGATGAGCGAGCAGGAAAAGATTTTAGCGAGCTATGTCGCGCAATATCCCGAACATGCGGCGTTGATTGCTGAGGCCCGGACCGAGGCGCTGAGAAAAGATAGAAGAGAAGAAGAGGAGACCGGTGCATCGACTGGCAATCGGGATTCCCGCCAATGAGATGAGTAGTGATGATCGACAGAACTATGTTCGTACAGACCTAAGGAGAATTTCGAATGTGCAAGAAAACGATGGTGGCGGCAGCATTGATTTGGGGAATGATGATTTCGGGCGAGACCGGGAAGGCGTCGGCTCAGGAGACTGGAATGGCAAAGGGAACACCTGAAGCGACAGAGCCGGGGCACGCTTACCGGCTCGATTTCTCGATCAACGAGGTGGACGACGGAAAGAAGATCAATACGCGGCAGTACTCGATGAATCTGAGTGCCGGGGACAACAATGAAATCAAGATCGGTACGCGTGTTCCCGTCGAGGCGAAGCAAGGAGAGTTCCAGTACATTGATGTGGGAACTAGTATCTGGTGCAGGCTGAGGGACCGGCATGACGTGGTCTGGCTGGGCAACGATCTCTTGTTGAACGTGCGAGGAGAGATCAGCAACTTTGCTCTTCCCGAACAGCAAGGCCAACAGGTCCGGCCTGTACTGCGCCAACTGAACATCAATGCCAGCACTCTGGCCGTTCTAGGGAAGCCGATGATCGTCGGTAGCGTGGATGATCCGAATTCCAAGCGGCAGTTCCAACTGGAAGTGACAGTGACCAAACTCAGGTAGCTGGAGTGCCAAGAGCACAAACCCATCGGCGGCGCATAGCCGCCGATGCGTCCTGAGTGTGCATGGGTGGAAACGCTCCTCCGCCGAATAGCGCGTTCGTGGAGGCAGAGGCTTCGAGAGCTGAATGTTGACTCCGGAACGGCGGCTCAAACAAGGTGCCTCGGTCAGCTTTCCAAGACTTGATTTCGCTCGATTCCACTTTTCAAATAACGCGTCGGCGTCGTCCCCAATTGCTTGCGGAACATCGCTATGAACGCGCTCGTGCTGCTGTATCCAGCCTCCAAAGCTGCTGCAGTCACTTTTTCCTCGGAAGCCAGCCACTGCATTCCATGGAGGAGGCGCAATTGCTGCCGCCACTTGGCGAAAGTCATTTTCGTTTCCTCCAGGAATAGCCTCTGAACGGTCCTCTTGCTTGCGCCGCAGTCTCTGCACAGCTTCTCCAATGTCCTCTGATCGCCAGGATTCGCAAACAGCGCTTCCATCACTCTCTTCGCCCTTGCATCCACCGTATGCGGCAACTGCAAAGGCACGGACTCGACCCCCCTCAGGTGATCGACAAGTAACTCGACAATCCGCCTCTCCGTCGCGGTTTTCTTGCTTAATTTCGAAAATTTGCAAGCAGGAAGGATTAGCTCCTTCAAGAGCGCCGACACATTCATCACAAAACACCTCGCCGGCAGCGTGCGGCAAAGCTTCGGCAAGAGATAGAGAGTCCTCATCGAAACCTGCCCCGACATGCTCACCGAGTGCGGCGTGTCCGCTGGAATCCACATGGCACGCATCGGCGGCACAACCCAAACCCCCTGCTTCGTTCGGAGCGTCATCACCCCTTTCGAAGCAAACAACAATTGATCTTCCGGATGAGAGTGCTCCGGAATCACGTGACCATGGGGCAGGTCCGCCGACACACTCGCAATCTCCGCGAGCGGACAACCGTTTTTACGCCCAAGGATGCTGTGGCACTTATGCGACACTCTTTGTCACAATAGCGAGAGAATTTACGCGCCACAAGTCTATTCCTAACCTGCACAGAGCTATCACGGAGAAAAAAATGCTCGCTTCGGCAAAGATAGTTGGCTTTGTTCCCACCAAGGATTACGACAAGGCGCGCGCCTTCTATGAAGGAAACCTCGGATGTGAGTTTATAAGCCTCGATCAATACGCACTGGTCATGAGCGTCGGAGGGCATAAGATTCGGATTGCAAAAGTGCCAAATTTCACTCCACTGCAGGGCACGATCCTGGGCTGGGAAGTAGATAATATCGAAGCCATCGTCACTTGGCTCAGGGACAGAGGCGTGGTTTTGGAAAAGTATCCTTTCGTGCAAGATCGCGAGCTTGGAATCTGGACAACTCCCACGGGTGACAAGGTAGCGTGGTTCAAAGATCCAGATGGCAATATCCTTTCCGTCAGTCAGCACCATTAACCCGAGATGTGCCCGTTTTCGGACGCGCCGGCGTTTGTTCCCCATCGAAACTGCTCCGCAGGAATGGCTGTGCGATTTGAGACGAGGAGTTTGATGCCCATCCTGCTGTGCATCGCCTTGATTTGAAAACCCGCCAGGTCTCGACCATTCCCGGCTCCGCCGGAATGTTCAGCCCCCGAATGTCGCCGGGCGGCCGCTACATCACTACCTTCTCCGTAGGAGAGGTGAAACTAATGCTGTACGACACCATCTCGGCAAAATGGTCGCTAATGACCCAGAGGGGAGCTGGTGGCAATGAATGGTCACACGATAGTAAGTATGTTTATATGGCAGACCAGAGTCGAGGCTTTCCCGAAGTAGTTCGAATCAACATCAGGAGCCTTAAGCTAGAAAGTATGCTGAACTTGAGAGACATGGCATTAAGCTCAGATTGGTTCGCTGATTGGCAGGGTGTGGGTCCAGACGGTTCAGTGCTGGTGATGCGCAACAAGAGCATCGAGGAAGTCTACGCGCTCGACTTGCAGCCTTCGCGGTGACCTCCAGAAATACCCATATGCAATGCGATTCACGGAGCGGCGCCGCCCCCGAGCGTGACCCTTATTTCTCCGCTGTGACCCTAACGAGGGGAGGGTAGAACGATCCGGCGCTGGCGGCGCACGCCTTCTTTATCTAATCGGCAAGTTCCGCCGCTTCTTGAAAGATCTCTACAAACATTTTGCGAGTCAGCTTGCCGGTCTGCGTGTTCTGATTGGAAGGGTGGTAGCTGGCCAGCAAAGTCTTGCCATCTGGTAACCGGTAACTGGCGCCGTGTTTGAAGATGTAAGTTTTCTTGCTGGCGATCAGACCGCGGCGCTTGACGTGGTTGAGGTAAGCATCAAAACCAATTCTGCCCAAGGCTACGATCACCCTCAGGTTTCTTAACCCTGCAATTTCGCGATCAAGAAATGTGGAGCACTCGGCCAGTTCCTGCGGCAGGGGCTTGTTATCGGGCGGAGCGCAACGGACTGCGGCGGTGATGTACAGGTTCTTGAGTTTGAGACCATCGTTGCAATCGGTGGCGCCAGGCTGATTGGCGAAGCCGATTTCGTATAACACGGGATACATAAACTTGCCGGAGGCGTCGCCGGTGAAGGGGCGGCCGGTGCGGTTAGAGCCGTGGGCTCCTGGAGCTAGTCCCATGATCAGCACGCGGGCTTCGGGATCGCCGAAGCCGGGAACGGGCTTTCCCCAGTATTCGCATTCACGATAGGCGCGTCGTTTTTCACGGGCGACTCGTTCGCGGTACTCGACAAGCCGCGGACAACGAGTGCAGGCGACGACTTCGCGGTTGAGAATGGTGAGCCAGTGGACACTCATGAGTGCGGACATCCAGTGTAGTCGAACGAGGCTCAACTGCCCCTCAACCTGTTAAACTGGAGCGAGATGTCGCCACGACTTTCACGCCGCCGCTTCGCCGCCTACGGAGCAGCCGCCCTGCTTAGCGCAACCGGTGCCGAGGCGCTGTTCCTGGAACCCCATCATCCAGTTGCGGAGCACGTCGAGATTCGCCTCTCCCGCCTGCCACACTCGTTTCATGGATTTCGGATTGCACAAATCACGGACATTCACTTTGGACCCTACATGGGAAAAGCCGGGGTAGAGGAAGCCGTGCGAATTGCGCGATCGTTTCGCCCTGACTTGCTCACGCTCACCGGAGACTTCGTTTCTCCCCGTTTCGGTCAGCCCTTCGGCCCAGCTGGTGCCCGTCATACGGAGCCGTGTGCCGATGTATTGGCGAGTTGGAAAGGAGTTCCGATGGTCGCCATTCTCGGCAACCATGATCACTGGAACGATGCGGCCATCGTGGCAGGCGCGCTGGTGGATCGCGGCATTCGCGTTCTTCGAAATGAATCGTTTGCGATCGAGCGCGGGCATGACCGGTTGTGGATCAGCGGAGTCGACGATGTGCTGGAGAAGCAGGACGATCTCCCGACGACATTGGCAGCCGTTCCGGAGACCGAGGCGACGGTGTTGCTTGCGCACGAGCCGGATTTTGCCGATTATGTGGCGGGGTTTCCGGTCGATCTCCAACTGTCCGGACACTCGCACGGCGGCCAGGTGAGGATCCCCGGCATTGGTCCCATTGTTCTGCCCGCTCTGGCCCGCAAATATCACACCGGGCTGAATCGAGTCGGGCGGCTGCAGGTATATACCAGCCGCGGTCTGGGTGTGATCAATCCCCCGGTGCGGCTGAACTGTTCTCCAGAGGTAACGCTGCTCACGCTCTTGAAGCCCATATGACCCGGTGATAACGGTGTACCTCGGTCGCATCGCTACCCGATTCCGGGCATGGGTAAGAGACCATGGACTCGAAGACTAAGGTCGATTCCTTGGTTTGACGCTGCTCTCTCTTGTCTTTACACTCAAGGTTAAGGGTCGCATGAATTCAGTCCCGGATTTTAAAGAGACACCTGGATTTGGCCGTAGCGCGAAAGGCAGAGCGTGAGCCCCATAGAGACGGCGGAAACGAAGAATAAAGAGAGCGTCAAGCGCGAGATTTCAGTCGAGGTCCCAGCCGACGAGGTGGCGCGCGAAACCGAAGTAATCATTCAGAAATATCAGAAGGTGGCGCGCCTCCCGGGCTTTCGCGCCGGGCACGTCCCCGCCTCCATCATCAAGCAGCGCTTTGGAGAAGAAGTTAAAAGCGATGTGGTCGAAGCTTTGGTTCCGAAATACTTTCGCCGCGAAGCCGAAAAACAGGGCTTGATGCCGGTGTCACAGCCGCGCGTTACCGATCTCCACATTCACGACAGCGAACCCCTGCGCTTCAAGGCCAGCTTCGAAGTGATGCCTGAGATTCCGGTTGAAGGCTACAAAGAACTGCGCGCCGATAAACCTGAGATCGTAGTCAGCGATGCAGAAGTCGAGCAGGCGGTGCATCACGTACGCGAGCAGCATGCGACCTTCACCTCGGTCGAAGGACGTCCGCTGGCTGATGGCGACTTTGCGCAGGCATCGCTGGATGGCCGGCCCAAGGATGCGCAAGCCACGAAGGAGGCAAATCCCGTTCGTATGGACGAAGTGCTGGTGGAAATCGGCGGCAAGAACACCATGCCGGAATTTACCGAGCACCTGCGCGGCGCTGCGGCGGGCGAGGAGCGTACCTTTGACGTTGACTATCCGCAAGACGCGTCCGACAAAAGACTTGCAGGAAAGACATTCTCGTATACGGTGAAGATTCACGCCATCAAGCAGAAGAGCCTGCCGGAGCTGAACGATGAATTCGCGAAGGAACTCGGCGAGTTCACTACTATGGATGCGGTAAAGAAGCAGATCCGCGAGAGTTTGGAGGCGGAAAAGCGTCACACCGCAGAGCACGAGGCAAAAGATAAGCTGGTAGCCGAACTGGTTAAACGCAATGAGTTTGAAGTGCCGGAATCATTGGTGGAGCGGCAAATCGACCTTCGCCTGGAGCGCGGGCTGCGCGCGTTGGCGGCGCAGGGCATGAAGATGGAAGATATGAAAAAGATGGACCTGCCCAGGCTGCGCGTGGGTCAACGGGAACAGGCATTGCAGGATGTGAAGTCGTCTTTGTTGCTGGAACGGATCGCAGAACTGGAAAGAATCACTGTCGCTGACGATGAATTGAACCAGGAGGTTGAGGCGCTGGCGAAACAGACAAAACAGACGGCGGAAGCGGTCCGCGCTCGTTTGACACAGGATGGGGGCCTCGATAGAATCCGAAATAGAATCCGCAGCGAGAAGGCCCTCAACTTTCTCTATCACCAGTCCGCTTAACCGCGGACCACTTTCGATCCTCCCTGGTAGCACGGGCGTTGGTAAGGGTGGAGTGTGGCAGGTGACCGTGAAACAAAACGATCCACAAATGATGTTGGTACCGATGGTCATCGAGCAAACCGGCCGGGGCGAACGCGCCTACGACATTTACTCCCGGCTGCTGCGCGATAACATTATTTTCATAGGCACGCCGATTGACGACAACATCGCCAATCTGGTGATTGCGCAGATGTTGTTCCTTGCGCAAGAAGACCCGGAGAAGGACATCCAGCTCTATGTGAACTCTCCCGGTGGATCGATCACAGCAGGCATGGCAATTTACGACACCATGCAATACGTGAAGAACGATGTGATGACGCTGTGCGTCGGCCAAGCCGCGTCGATGGCGGCATTGCTTCTTGCCGCAGGCGAACCGAAGAAGCGGCTGGCGCTGCCCAACTCTCGCATCCTCATCCATCAGCCTTCTATGGGAGGACTGTCGGGACAAGCGACCGACATCGATATTCACGCCCGGGAAATTCTGCGCATGCGCGAGATTACTAACCAGTTACTATCCAAGCACAGTGGCCAGAAGCTGGATAAAGTGGAGAAAGATGTGGAGCGCGACTTCATTATGAATGCACAACAGGCGAAGGAATATGGAATCATAGACGATATCATCTATAAGACCGGGAAAGCGGTATGATCGCAGCGTCGCGGCCGTGGTGAAGACTAGGCGGCGAAGAACGGTGGGGTGGGCGGGAAGTTCTGGGACTAGGCCACGCCGGATAAAGTTGAGGAGCAAAGCCGAGTGAAAAACAAGTCGGGTACAGATGAGATACTGCGGTGCTCGTTCTGCCATAAGTCGCAGGACGCGGTAGCCAAGCTGATCTCTTCCCCCAGCGATTATCCCCGCGCTTACATTTGCGATGAGTGTGTGGCGGTCTGTAACTCCATTTTGGAAGATGACCGCACGGCAACGCCTCAGGCTGCGACTCCCAACCAGCTGCCCAAGCCGCAAGAAGTCAAGACCTTCCTCGACGAGTACGTCATCGGGCAGGAACAAACCAAGAAGAAGCTGGCAGTCGCTGTCTACAACCACTACAAGCGCATCTACATGAACCGTCAGAAGAGCAGCGACGGCATTGAGCTCAGCAAGTCCAACATTATGCTGATCGGGCCCACCGGCACGGGCAAGACGCTGCTGGCGCAAACCTTGGCCCGCATGCTGGACGTGCCCTTCGCCATCGTAGATGCCACCACGCTTACGGAAGCGGGCTATGTGGGCGAGGATGTGGAGAATATCATCCTCAAGCTGTTGCAGGCAGCTGATGGAGATGTCAGCCGGACGCAGACTGGCATTATCTACATTGATGAAGTCGACAAGATTGGACGCAAAGACGAGAATCCGTCCATTACGCGCGACGTTTCCGGCGAGGGCGTGCAGCAGGCATTGTTGAAGATTCTGGAAGGCACCATTGCCAACGTGCCGCCCCAAGGCGGGCGCAAGCACCCGCACCAGGAATTTACTCCGGTCGATACCACCAACATTCTTTTCATCTGCGGCGGGGCATTCGTCGGGTTGGAGAAAATCATTGGCCGGCGCGTGGGTAAAAAGTCCCTAGGCTTCCGCGGCGGAGAGGAGGCTGCAAAAGAAGATGTGGCAGGCGGAGTGGCCCGCAAGCGCAACTATGAATTGCTGAGCGAAATTCAGCCTGAAGACCTGATCAAGTTTGGCCTGATTCCGGAATTTGTCGGCCGTTTGCCGGTGGTTGGCATGCTCGAAGATTTGGACGAAAACGCATTAATTGAGATACTGACGCGGCCGAAAAACGCTATCATTAAGCAGTACCAGCGGCTTTTCGAGTTTGAGAATGTGCGCTTGAAGTTCAGCGAAGAGGCCTTGCGCGCGGTGGCGCGCCAAGCCATGGCTCGCAAGGTGGGGGCGCGAGGGTTGCGCATGATTCTGGAAGAGCTCATGCTCGATTTGATGTTCCAGTTACCTAGTCAAAAGAAACTGAAAGAGTTCGAGGTAACGCGTGAGATGGTGGAGAAACGCAGTGCTTCGCTGGCCATGATGGAGAAGGCCGGGTAACCGGGGGTACGTTCGAGCCACGTCTGGGTGAGTAATCGTAAGCCGAGGTTTAAGGAATTCGGGAGACAGAGTGACCACAGCCAAGGAAAAATTCGAGACTAAGAAGCTGCCCATGATGCCCATCCGCGACGTGGTCATCTTCCCTTTCATGATGACGCCGTTCGTCGTGGGCCGCGAATCGAGTGTGCGGGCTTTGGAAGAAGCGCTGGCGTCCGACAAGAAGATTTTTTTGGCGACGCAACACGACGCCGGTATTGACGAGCCCAAGGCGAATGAGATTTATCAAGTTGGGACGATCGTCAATATCGTCCAAAGCCTCAAGTTGCCCGATGGAAACATTAAAGTATTGGTTGAAGGAATTGAGCGGGGCAAGATTCTACAGGTCACGGAAGCCGACGGCTACATGCAAGCCTCGGTGCGGGTAGCTCGTTACTCCACGGAACTGAACCAGTCGATAGAAGCCAGCATGCAACGGGTCACCACCCTGTTTGAGCAGTACGTCAAACTCTGTCAGGCGCTGAACTACGAGACCATGATCTCGGCTGTCCGCATGGAAGATCCGGCCAAGCTGACCGATATCATCGCCGCCAACTTGCAGCTTTCCATCGAAGAAAAACAGGAGTTATTGGAGATTTTCGATCCGGCGGAACGGATGAATCGTATCGCCGACGTGCTCGACATTGAGATCGAAAAGCTGAATGTGGATCGTACCATCCAGTCGCGGGTGAAGCGCCAGATGGAGAAGGCGCAAAAAGAGTATTACCTCAACGAAAAGATCAAGGCCATTCAGAAGGAACTGGGCCGGGGCGAAAAGAGCGAATTCGACGAACTGAAAAAGAAGATCGAATCCGCCGGCATGCCTAAAGACGTAAAAGATAAAGCCGTCCAGGAACTGAAGAAGCTGGAAGCCATGCCGCCCATGTCGGCCGAGTCGACGGTCTCGCGGAATTATCTTGATTGGCTGTTGGCCGTGCCCTGGAAAAAGCGTTCCAAAGAGATTCGCAATATTTCCCGAGCCGAAAAGGTTCTCAACGAAGATCACTACGGGCTGGAGAAGATCAAAGAACGCATCCTCGAATTTCTCGCCGTGCGCCAGTTAGTGAAAAACCCCAAAGGCTCGATTCTTTGTTTCGTTGGACCTCCGGGGGTCGGCAAGACTTCCCTGGGCATGTCCATTGCTAAGGCCACGGGGCGAAAGTTCGTGCGTATGTCATTGGGCGGCGTGCGAGACGAAGCGGAAATTCGCGGTCATCGGCGCACTTACATCGGCGCGCTGCCCGGTCAGATCATCCAGATGATGAAGAAGGCGGGCACCAAGAATCCCGTCTTCATGCTGGATGAAGTGGACAAGATGTCGATGGACTTCCGCGGCGATCCTTCGGCCGCGCTGTTGGAAGTTCTCGATCCCGAGCAGAATTTCATGTTCGTGGATCACTACCTTGACGTCGAGTACGACCTGTCTCAAGTCTTCTTTGTGGCCACCGCCAACGTGATGCACACCATCCCTCCGGCCTTGCAAGACCGCATGGAAGTGTTGCGGCTGCACGGGTACACGGAGCAGGAAAAGGTCGAAATCGCCAAGCAATTCCTGGTCAAGAAACAACTGGCGCAGGCGGGCTTGTCGGACAAGAATGTGAAGTTTACCGACGACGCCATCACTGGACTGATCCGCTCGTATACGCGGGAAGCGGGCGTGCGGAACCTGGAGCGGGAGATCGGCAACGTGTGCCGCAAAGTCGCGCGCAGGGTGGTGAAGGAAGGCGGCGATTACACCATTACAGTCACCGCTGAAAACGTGGGCGATTTCCTGGGCGTGATCAAGTTCCGCGATACGCTGGCACACGAGAAGAGCGAGATTGGGTTGGTCACCGGTCTGGCTTGGACGGAAGTGGGCGGCTCGATCCTGAGCACTGAAGCAACCGTGGTCGATGGCAAAGGCAAGCTCACATTGACCGGCAAATTGGGCGATGTCATGCAAGAGTCGGCACAGGCGGCCATGTCCTATGTACGCTCGCGTGCGCATCGCCTAGGCTTGACGCGGGATTTCTACCGCAATCTCGATCTTCACGTACACGTCCCTGAGGGTGCCATTCCCAAGGACGGGCCGTCGGCCGGCATCACCATCGCGACCGCCATCTCCAGTGCGCTGAGCAAGATTCCGGTGCGGCGTGACCTGGCCATGACCGGAGAGATCACCTTACGTGGCAAAGTTCTCCCCATTGGCGGACTCAAAGAAAAACTGTTGGCTGCGCACCGGGCAGGACTGTTTGAAGTGATCCTGCCTAAAGAAAATGAGAAAGACGTGGCCGAGGTCCCGGAAAACCTGCGAAACGCCATGAAGCTGCACTTCGTGGACACCATGGACCAAGTGCTGCAAATCGCGCTGGAAGGCCCGCTACCCAAGCTTGAGGACGAAGCGGCGCGGCCGATTGCTCCATTGACTTCCACCACCGGCGATAGCCCAACCGCGCATCAGTAGAAGGTCTAGTCCAGCAAGAGGGCGCGTCGCATCTCTGAAGCCATGAAGAGACATGGGGAACCCTGACGATGTCCACATCCAACCAGAGTCAGATTGCGTTTGAAGATGGTCCGGGGTCGCCTGTCGAACAAGCTCCAAGCCGGACCACAGGAATACTCCCCTCGCAGGAAATCAGCAATCTCATCGCCCGTGGAAACGTAAGCGCCACGCCGTCGATAAACCCAGACCATATCCAACCGGCGAGTCTCGACTTGCGTCTGGGAGATATCGCGCACCGGATGCGAGCCAGCTTTCTGCCCGGCCCGAATAGCACGGTCGAAGCCAAAATCAAAGAGCTCCGGATGACTCGGGTTGACCTGACGAGCGCAGCGGTTTTTGAGAAAGACTGCGTTTACATCGTGCCTTTGCTCGAGGAAGTGAATTTGCCGGAAGACATTTCGGGCAAAGCAAATCCCAAGAGCACGACGGGGCGCCTGGACGTTTTTACTCGTTTGATCACGGATTACGGCGTCGAATTCGACCGTGTTCCGACGGGATACAAAGGCAAACTGTATGCGGAAATTGTCTCGCGTACATTCACCGTCGGAATCAGGGCGGGAATGCGCTTAAGTCAACTGCGCTTCGTCCGCGGAAATCCCTACACTCGCGACAGCATGATCAAAAAGCTGGACCGGGCGGAGACACTCGTCTACATGGACGAAGACAGTCCGGTAAAAGCCTTGCTCGATCGAGGTTTGAGGATCACGATTAATCTGGAAGCGATCGAGAAAGGCGAAGTCATTGCCTACAAGGCGAAGCGCAACGCGCCAGTGATTGAGTTGGACAAGATCAATCACTACTTTCCCGAAGAATTTTGGGAATTGCATTATCAGAGCGCCGGTAAGAGCCTGATTCTACAGCCCGGTGACTTCTATATTCTCGCGTCGCGGGAAAGGGTGCGTGTCCCGCCAGATTTCGCCGCTGAGATGGTACCCTTCGATCCTTCCGACGGGGAGTTCCGCATTCATTACGCCGGGTTCTTCGATCCTGGCTTTGGGTATGGTTCGAGCGACATCAAAGGAACGCGCGCGGTGCTTGAAGTTCGCGCCCATGAGGTTCCGTTCTTAATGGAACACGGGCAGCTTGTGGGTCGGCTGAACTATATACCGCTGTTGTCCCGGCCAGACAAAATCTATGGCACAGATATCGGGTCATCGTACCAACACCAGGCGCTCACCCTGAGCAAGCAGTTTCGACGCGAAACAGTTGGCTGAATGGGTACACGCGTACGCCCTCGGGGAATCTTCCGTTCTTTCGCCCCGCCGTTCTTCCGCCCACGTTCTTTCGCTCCGCTTGCCAATCTCGCGCAGCTCATACACACTGAGACATGAGGATTCTGGCCCGGTTCCTGGCAGCAGCGACGGATGTGTCGCACTTCCCTGCTCCCAGCCTGCCGGAAATCGCCTTCCTCGGGCGCTCCAACGTCGGCAAATCGAGCGTGATCAATGCGCTCGTGGGGGCGAAACTGGCGCGGACCAGTTCGATTCCCGGACGCACTCGCAGTATCAACTTCTTCGAGATACGATGGCCGGGTAAGCCGCGCCCTGAGCTCATCTTCACCGACCTCCCGGGCTACGGTTACGCCAAGCTCTCACGAGAAATTTCCCAGGAATGGCCGAAGTTCATCGAACCGTACTTAAATGACCGGCCCAGCCTCGTCTTATGCATCGCGCTGGTGGACGCGAACGTTCCTGCCCAGCAAAGCGACCGGCAGTTGCTGGAATTCCTCAGTGCTTCGGGTCGTGACTTCCTTGTAATCGCCACCAAAAGCGATCGGCTCTCGGGGAATCAACTGCCCACGGCGCTGCGCGCGCTTGAAAAGGAGTATCCCACCGCACGCATTGTCCCTTTCTCAGCCAAAACGGGCGCCGGACAAGAGCAGTTGTGGAAAGAGATCCGCCAAGCCGCCCAACGGGTGCCTGTGCTCGAGTCCCCTTCCTGAACCCAGTCCCGGTCGGGAAATATCCTTATCAATCGCCGGAAACATCTCGGCTGCTTCAATGTGGGTCTCGAGTTATGCGTCTACGTCTACCATGCCGATGGACGCGGTGGCTTCACTGGCGGCCCCGTGGATTCTTACTCCAAGAACCACGAACTTCAATCCATTGCCCTCGCTGACGTCAACAGGGATGGTCATCCGGATATTGTCATCAACGGAGCCTTTTTCGGCTGGGACAAGCCAAACCGGCCCGACGTACGTCTGGGGGAAGGGCGTGGTGGTGGACTTAAAAGCCGGCTCCGCCCGGCGCGCGTGGATGGCGTGCCCACGCCCACGAAAAGGTCCGAGACCGATGCTGTCATTGGCGAACAAGGGCGTACCCCAGGGCATTGCCCACATAAGCGCTAACTTAACGACCTATTGTTTCCGAGTAGCCCGTGATCCGGGTGTGATCGCTGAGGTGTCAGGCATAGCTACATCTCTGGTTTTGCCGGCAACTCGGCTCGATCTAAAGCCCGGATGCCCAAACCAAGTGTCATCGGCCCGGACTCGGCCAAGCGAGTTGGAACGCGATCGTGCGGTGCTCGCTTATGACGGTAGTCCAAGGCGGAGCAGTAATTGCTGGAATCGCGAGTCGGCGCGAATGGGATCAAAGATAGGATCCTGCAGCGCTTCCGGCAAGACGCTGGGGAAACGCTGCTCGTATGCCTGGTCCAGCAACGTGAACGTTCGATCTTTATCGCCAAGCCCGAGAGACACAATTGCCATCACGAATGGTGGAGCGTGAGAAGCCTGCAATTGGCGGGCGATCTTTAACGCTTGGCTTTTGTCGCCCGAAACTGCATACGCGTGGCCGAGAGTTGCCACAAAGTCGGGGCGGCCTTCCGAATGCTCGATGGCTTTCTTGAACTCGGAAATGGCTTGCTCATACATGCCCTTCTGACGGTATGCCATCGCTAGAGCCCAGTGGCCGAATGCAAAATCAGGAAACAACGCTGTTGTCTTCAGGTTCGCGGCAATCGCTTCATCATATCGGCGAGCCTTTTGCAGTCCGAAGCCAATATATGTGTTCGGTCCCGGAGCCAGGGGATCCAGTTCCTCGGCACGGCGAAATTCCCTCAGCGCTTCCTCCGGCCGTTTCAGTGGTAGTAAGTTCAGACCGTACCAGAAGTGAGCTGTCGCGTAGTTGGGATTCAGCTCGATGGCTCGTTTGAATTCCACCTCGGCAGCCCTGAAATTCCAGTCATTTGCGCTCTGCAGCACTCCCGCCAGCGATGCGTGAGCTTCGGCAAGATTGTCGTCGAGTTGCAGCGCTTTCTGTGCTGCCGCCCTTGCCTTGTCAAGCGCATCTTTGGCAGGCAGGAGTTCGTTGCTTCCCATCACGTTATAGGTGTCTGCCAAACCCGCATACGCAGACGCGTAAGTGGGATCGATATCAATCGCATGCTGAAACGATGCCAATGCGATCTTCAATACGGCTTCGTTCCTCTGATTCCAGTTGTAACGACCTTTCAAGTATGCCTCGTACGCACGCGGATCCACTTGCCGAGAATTGCTAAGACGGATTTGCTCGTTGGGCGTCAGCTTGGAACGCACCTCGCTCGCGATAGCCTGCGCAACGTCGTTTTGCAACTTCAGCACGTCTCGCAAGTCGCCTTCGTAGCTCTCCGCCCAAAGCTGCTTGTCGACAACCGCCTGAGTCAAGCGCGCCGTGATCCGGACGTGATCGCCAGCCCGAAGTACGGAACCTTCGATAAGCGCATCGACTCTCAATTCCTTCGCAATCTGCGGGAGCGGTTTGCGCGTTGCCTTATACTGCATCACCGAAGTTCGGGAAATCACGCGCAAGGCCCCGATTTTGCTCAGGTCCGCAATCAATTCGTCGGTCATACCATCCGCGAAATATTCCTGCGCCGGATCGCTAGATAGATTCTCAAGCGGCAGAACGGCAAGTGACTGGATCAGGGGGTAGGCGCGGCGCGGCATCAGCCGCTCACGCCATCCGCCTGGATCGAAAATGACGAGCACCGCGAGAATCGACAGGAAGGCCACGGTCGCGATCGCAAATCGGAGGCGAAGCTTTTTGCGGTCCGTAGGCGGTTCGACGGCCACGTGACTTGGAGTAGCCAGCCGACGCAGATCTACTGCGAGCTCTTTCGCGGATTGGTATCGGTGATCAGGACCTTTTTCAAGGCACTTCAAAATCGTGTCTTCCAGGCGGGAGGAGAGTCCGGGCTTAAGCTTCGTGGGAGGGGGCGGGGGCTGGTCGATAATCCCGGCGGTCAGCGCAGTCGTTAGCTTGTTATCAAATGGTCTCCGGCCAGTCGCCATCTCGTACAGCACTACACCGGCAGCCCAGATATCCGTACGGCCGTCGACCGCCTCACCTCGCAACTGCTCGGGCGACATATAGGGCAGCGTGCCCGCTCCCAAGCCTTCGGGAAGGGAAACGGTTTCCTGCGATGGTTCCACACGGGGCAATAGGGTTGCCAAGCCGAAATCAAGAATCTTGAGGTGGCCGTCGGGCTGGACGCGCAGATTGTCCGGCTTGAGATCACGGTGGACGACGCCTGCCCTGTGCGCGGCTTCCAATCCTTCCGCCACCTGGATGCCAAGCGACAGGACCTGCCGTTCAGGTAAAGCCCCAGCCGCGAGCTTTGCGTCGAGAGTAATGCCCGGGATGTACTCCGTAACTAGGAAGTCCAAACCTTCGGCGTTTCCAAACTCGTGAACCGTCTCGATATTTGGATGGTTCAGCTTGGCGAGGGCGAGGGCCTCTTTTCGAAAGCGTTTCCGGGCGGTATCGTCGCTTAGCAATTCCGATGGCAGGACCTTAATCGCTACGTCACGGCTGAGTCGTTCGTCATGCGCGCGATATACGACACCCATGCCGCCAGCGCCAATTTTCTCCCGGATGATGTAGTGCGCGAGGAGCTGGCCAACCATGAGACACGCCTCCCCGACCGGAGGCTCAAATGTTATGGCGGCGCTACAGCCAAGTCAATGCAGGGGATCACGGCGCACAGGGAGTTATCTCGGTCCCGTCCCTTTAGTTGGAATATGCGCGAACGTCGTCTCTCGGCACCCAAACACCCTTCCGTCCGAAGCATGTCATTGTTGACCCTGGCGCATGCTGGCCGTCTGGGCTTGCGGTATTATTCCGGGACATGGAAGGACTGCGGATCTCGCATTACCGCATCCTGCGCCGTTTGGGCTCGGGCGGCATGGGTGAAGTTTATGCTGCGGAGGATGAGCGACTGCGGCGCAACGTAGCGATCAAATTCATTTCTCACGACAAGGCGGCGGATGAAAAAGCCCGGCAACGCTTCGAACGGGAGTCGCGCGCAGCCTCTGGGCTGAATCACCCCAATATCTGCACAATTTTTGAAGTGAATGAGCATGAAGGACAGCCATTCCTTGTAATGGAGTTGCTCGATGGTCAGGACTTGAGGCAAATCTGTGCCGCGGGCCCTGTAGAAATCTCAAGTCTTCTGAAATGGAGCATCGAAATAACAGACGCCCTTGACGCGGCGCACGAGCGCGGAATCATCCACCGCGACATCAAGCCCGGCAACGTCTTTGTCACGTCGCGCGGTGACGTTAAGCTGCTGGATTTCGGCTTGGTAAAACTGCTGCAGCCCGAAAATGTGGAAGGTTCTGAAACGGTTAGCCTCGCAGCGACCGCGGCTGGGTCAGTGATGGGAACCATAGCCTACATGTCGCCTGAGCAGGCAAGAGGAGAGGCACTCGATCTCCGCACGGACCTGTTTTCAGCGGGCACCGTTCTTTACGAAATGGCCAGCGGTAAGCGCGCCTTCGATGGACCCACTCCGGCTGTGATCTTCAATTCCATCCTAACAACCTCGCCAACGCCAATCTCACGAATTCGCGGCGATGTTCCACCGGGGCTAGAGGAAATCATTGACAAAGCGCTTCAAAAGGACCGTCGGGCTCGTTATCAGAATGCCGCCGAAATAACAGCTGACCTGAAGGGCCTGCAACGTGAGTTGGAGTCGGGTACGCTGGGGGCGACGGCGTTAAGCAGGGCTGCACGCGGAAAACGGTCGACACTGTGGGTTGGCGCCGCTCTCGCGCTGGTGATTCTCTGGGGCGGGCTGGGATGGCTTCTCAAAAGGCCAAAAGCGCAAAGCCCACAGCTTCTGTCGCATCGAACCACCGTCGCAGTCCTTCCTTTTCAAAATACGAGCGCGGACAACCATCTCGACTATCTGAACACGGCACTGCCTGACGAAGTCATCACAACCCTCAGTTATGCACCCACGTTGAGCGTCCGGCCTTTTAGCATGTCTCAGCGTTTTACAGCTCAGAACTCTGACCCGCTTCAGGCCGGTCAACAACTGAAGGTCACGGACGTGGTCACCGGCCACTTTCTACTTCGCGGCGACCACATCGGCGTCACCCTGGAGGCGATGGATGTTGCGAGAGACGAAGTCATCTGGCGTGGGTCGCTCGATGTCGACGGCAAAGACATGTTGGCCCTACGGAATGAAATGACCGCCCTGTTGCAGAAAGGACTCCTGCCCTCGCTGGGTGTCTCCAACGTAGAACTGTCGGTCACGAGGCCCAAGAGCCAGGACGCTTATGACCTCTACTTACGCAGTCAAGACAGCGTTTACTGGAGCATGGCACGCAACAGAGACGCAATCGCGCTTCTTGAAAAATCAGTCGTCTTGGATCCGGGGTACGCCCCAGCATGGCTGGCACTGGGCCTGCATTATTCCAATGAAGCGGATTTTGCCAGTGGTGGCGAGCAAATGCACAACAAGACGATTGCAGCGCTCGAACGAGCGAGCCAACTCGACTCCGGTCTATTGCTTCCTTCGATCGAACTCATCGAGCGTGAGGCTTTCTATGGAGATCTGTCCGCAAGCTTTGCGCGAGTCCAGGAGGTGGCTCGAAGATGGCCGCGTCGCGCCGAAGTTCACCTCGCGTTTTCTGGGGTCTTACGCGCGGCCGGCGCCCTCGAGCAAGCCGCGCGGGAATGCGAGGCGACGCACCAACTCGACCCCGAACTCCCCACCGGCCACTGCTATGTGCTGTACATACACATGGGAGATCTGGCCAGAGCACGCCAGGAAATCGAACGCTCGCCGGGAGAGTTCAGCACGATGATGTTGGGTCAGGTGCTTGTGCGTGAGGGAAGGGTGAAAGAAGCGCTGCCAAAACTGAAAATGATACCCGGGGGCAAGAATTTTGAGCTGCTCAGCGAATGCTGGCCCGATTCGTCTACCTCGAAGTGTGACCAGACCGCAAAAGAATCAGAAGCTGATTTCCGTGTTATCCCGTTCACCGATGCTTGGTATTTCGGGGCCGCGATGCAGGCGTTTGTGGGAAAGAAGGATGCCGCAGTGCGTTTGCTCTGGGCGGCTTCCGAACATGGTCTTTGTGTTTCCCCATCTGTGGACCGAGATCCACTATTCGACAAAATCCGGGACTCGGCGGAATTCAGAGCGGTACGTCAGGCTGGCGTCGAATGCCAGAAGAAGTTCGCTCCCTACGCCAGAATGCAAATTCAGTAGCAACCAGTGTATGTCTAGCCGCGATCCCATTGGGCTCAGATCCCACACGACAAACGGAGCTATGGAAGGCGATAGATTAGGTTCTGGACGAGTCGTCGGCAACCCTAACCTTGGGATTACTTTAGGATCGCCCGTCACTCGGGCGCAGTCGCTAATGCGTCTGGGAATCGCGGCATCCGTTGTTCGCCGACCGGCGTAATCGCTATCTCGTCAAAACAGCACTCGTGTCCGCAGCGACCCCTCTCCTGGCGGTTAGTCGGCACTCCAGAAGGAATTTCTGAGTTAGCGCTTATGAAGAGGGCGTACCCCCGGACCCACCGACCTCATCTTTCCCAAGTGGCAGCGCGAGCTTTTCAAGACCATCCTCGATGAAGAAAATCTCCGCTTCGACCGCGACGGCCGACCCCGGACAGCCTACAGTCTGCGGCATACATACATCTGCCTGCGCCTAATGTCGCGTCACTTCACCGTGGCAGCGACCCGGAGAATCTGCTTGTCGATGGAAGCGCGCAGATCCTTGGGCAGCAGGTCCGCTTGTTCGAGGCCGTTCCACGCCGCGGCCGCGCGCTCCGCCGTCTCGACCGCGATTTTCCACAGCGGGCTTGCTGGAATCCGGGCCGTGTCGGCAAAGCGCCGCATCTGGCCGGGCGTTATTTCCGACAGGCTGCGGCTGCCGCCGAAACTCAGGGCGAGCGTGTCGCCGGGAATATAAGGAAGCGTCGCCACGAAATCGTACCCCGGCGACAGGACCGGCTTGCGCCGGTCGGGATAGAGGAAGGACCAGTTCTTGAGATGCATATCGGCGTTGCCGATCACAACGGAAAACACAAGGCGGCGGACAAACTCCGCGACGGCGTCTTCACCCGCCTCCGCCCACAGGACAGACGCGACGTTAGCATAGCTGCGAAAATGGTACTTGTCGTTCGGATACTGCCCGAACACTTGCGCGAAGTCCTCCATGTGAACGGGCGCTCCCCCGGCCGCGCGGTCGAAGCGCTGCACGGCGAGAGCCTTGCTTCCCGGTGCGCGCGCCTCCTCGGGGAGTCCCTTGATCTCCGACATTTCGACGAGACGGTTGTCCGGCACTACGATACACGCGCGGCGCGCGAGTTCGAGCATGGCGAATTCATTCTCGGGGACGGCGGTGAAGCGGGCGGAGGGAAGCTTGACGATCCACGACCCTCCCATGCCACCAGCCGGAACGGTCAGGCCTCCGGATGCTTCCATGACGGCGGGGAACTTCAACTGAACGCCGGCGAGAGAGAACCGGAGCACAGCGTCGCGCGGGCGATAATCATCGCGATCGGCATCACCACCATCATGATGACCATCATCTTCCTTTGCATCACCCTCAAGCGGCGCGATGACGAGTGCACCGGGAAGATCGGCACCGAGAACCGCGAGGAGGAAGAATTCGCGCTCGGGATTCACGTCGGCAAGCTTCGCGAGATACTCGCGCAGGTGCCCTTCGGGAAGCAGGTTCGAAAACAACGGCGGCACGCGGCGCGGCACGGGGCGCAAGGCCGTCACGAGCCCGCCGGTGCGGCCCTTGAATGACAGGCTTAGAGTAGGGCGCTGCTGGTCGTCAATATAGTCCTGCTCGAACGCGAAAATCTGGCGGTCGCCGGCGAGGCGGTTGATGACGCCGATCTGGCGGCCGTGCAGGCGCACGGCGAGTGCGTTGAGCTTTTTCGGATCAAACTTCATCACGCGGCTCCTTCGTGCTCTCCTCGTCGGTGTCGTCGGCGTAGAGGGAGCGTTCCTCGCCTTCACCCTTCTGGTCCGGCTGCAGATGATCGCGGATAAGCGACTGCACGACGGGGACGAGGGCGCGCGGGACCATGAGGAGGTCGCGATCGAGAATGCGGACCAGCTCCAGAAGGGTGTCGTAGCGCGGCACGATCTTGCCGGACTCGATGCCGGAGATGTGCGACTGGGTGAGCCCGAGGCGGCTGGCCAGGTCTCTCTGGGTCCAGCCGCGCTTCTCGCGGGCATCCTTCAATGCCAGGCGCATGTCCTCGGGAAGCGCTCCCAATCGGAGCGGCCTGATATGCTTTGTTATATTGGTTTCCACTAATGATATAATATAGCACATCGATGACGTGCATGTATATATATAATTTTATATCAAAATAAAATTGTGATATACTTTAGCATGTCAATGGAAAATCAGGTGCTGAACCGGGCTTTGTGCGGTACCGAGAGAAATCGGGGCCACAAAAGCTAAAGAAGGCAGCACCGGGGAAGACCGTAAGAATTGGGAAATGAGAGGCGGGAATGGAAAAGAGGCTGGCCATTGTCATTGCAGTCGAGAAATACGGCGGATACGCGCATTCGCACCGCCAAGTATGCCGAGGCCGATCCGAGGGGTTCGCCAAGGCTCTGGAGATTGGAGGTTCGCTAGACAAGGTGTTCCTGCGAATCACCGAAGCAATTGGGGGGATCCCACGGCGTAGGTTCCAACGGTCAGTGCAGACAGCTTCTCTATGGCCACCCAGATTTCTTGCTGAGATCTCTGCCTTCGGCCTTCGAGAGCACGCTTCTTCACCTCTTCGAGTGACGACCGGACTACTTCCGGGCGACCGTAAGAGACTGGGCGTCCGTTCGGCATCTCAGGACGAACATCTCCGTAATTCACAGCGTAGCGAACAGTACCGCGAAGGGAGTCCCGCAGCAAAGTAGGCACTTGGTCCTTCTGCGACCGAGCAAAGAAATCATTCCATTCGCTATGATGACAATCATGGCGCTTTACCTCATTACTGGCATCGGTGGCTTCATCGGATCGTCCCTGGCGCGTGCTCTGCTTGGACGTGGTGAACGGGTTCGCGGGGTGGACAATTTTGCAACCGGGAAGCGCGAAAATCTAACGGATATCCGCGGCCAAATAGACCTTCGAGAAGCAAGCATTCTCGATCCCGATGCCATGAAGAGCATTTGCAGCGGTGTGGACTACGTTTTGCACCAAGCCGCAATCCCGTCCGTACCCAAGTCCGTTTTAGACCCCATTGGAAACAACCAGGCCAACGTGGATGGAACAGTAAACGTGCTGGTTGCGGCGAGGGATGCCAAGGTCAGGCGGGTGGTTTATGCCGCCTCGTCATCCGCCTACGGCGACACCCCTACACTGCCCAAACACGAGGAGATGACGCCCAGTCCAATTTCGCCCTATGCTGTGGCTAAGCTGGCAAGCGAACATTACATGACGTCGTTCTACCGCTGCTACGGATTGGAAACCGTGTCGTTGCGTTATTTCAACATTTTCGGGCCACACCAGGACCCTTCGTCGCCGTACTCCGGAGTGCTGGCCAAGTTCATTACGCAGATGCTGTGTGGGGATCGGCCCACAATCTTCGGCGACGGTGAACAGAGCCGTGACTTTACCTTCATCGACAACGCAGTGCAGGCAAACTTACTGGCTTGCGAAGCGCCGGTCAGCCAAGCCGCCGGACGAGTTTTCAACATTGCAACTGGGCGCCGTGTCACCCTGAACGAAATGTTCAGCGCCCTACAAAAGCTGACCGGATACTCCGGCACACCTGAATACGGTCCGGAACGCGGAGGGGACATTAAGCATTCGCTGGCCGATATTTCCAAGGCAGAGAAGCACTTGGGGTACAAGCCAAAGGTCAATTTTGAACAAGGTCTGGGCCTGACCGTGGACTGGTATCGTCAGCAAAGAAAGGCGCTGCCAGAAAATAAAGATAAAGAAACAGCTTCCCTCCCCTCTTGAGACCTGTCTGCATCCGCCGCTCCGCCGGAGACTGCTCTGCCTGCAAGTTACGTCGGTGATCTAGGGCGTATTCCCCAGTATCGCTAGATTGTAGACATGACACTCTCGTCGATGGTGGTTTCGCGCGATTGGCAGGAAGTTAGCGTGCTGGAATGCATTCTCGGTAGCCTGCATATGGATGTTGCCGTTGAAAGGGCGCCGGAACGGGCGCTGGCGCGGCTGAATAAAAACAAGATTGACGCTTTGATCGTAGATTGCGACCTTGACGGAACCTCACAGTTTTTACGGGAACTGCAGCGGGAGCATCGGTATCGGAACACCGTGCCCCTGGTCATCATGGGCGGCAGGCATCGAAAGAAGGATCTGGAAGCGACGGGAGCACTCTTCGCCTTCGACAAACCCATTTCGGTAGAACAGGCAGTACACACGCTCTCCGCAGCACGCAACATGATTCTTGACGGACGCTTGCGCTACCATCGCGCGGGCCTCGAAGTGCCGGTAGCACTGAGCTGCAATCCTCGCAAGCGGGTGGAGGCGCAACTCATCAACCTAAGCCAGGGCGGGCTGCAAGTTTACTCCCCCGAACTCTTCGAAACCAACAAACCTCTGCAAGTCTCTTTTGAACTCCCGGGCGCGAAGCACGCGATGAAGGCTCAGGCGCAGGTGGCCTGGAGGGATGGCCGGGGAAACCTCGGGATTCGATTCCTGAAGGTCGCGCCACGCTTGCAACGCGTCCTCCAACTGTGGCTGGCCCAGCAGTACTTCGCAACCTAGAAGAAAACAGCTCTCAGTCTCAGTTCTCAGCTCTTAGTTTTCGGCTCTCAGCTGCGGCTGCTGGTTTTTGCCAGGGACTCTCAGCGAAAACGGGGGCCTGCTCCCTCCGTTGGGTCATTGAGATCGCGGGTGGCCAGACGTGCCACACGCTCGCCTAAGCTGGAGTCTCCGAATAGCGATAACAACGTCCAATACGCAGTGGTGACAAAGACTCCGGCTAGGGCGAGACTGCCGATCGTCACTGACCAAGGTGGCAGTTCACGAGCGGTGGCAAGGAAGACCAAAGAAAACAAAAGTAGGCCAGCGATCACAACTAACGAGTCCACCAGCAATGCAACGGCGCGTCCTGAGAGTGGCTGTGAAAACCAATCCTGAGATTGGTCTGACGCATCCCGGCTGCTTTCGGGATCGAAAATCGCGGGGGGCTCAGCCGTCGGTATTCTAACCTGTTCCAATTTCCGCTCGAATGTCGCATCCGCCTTGGACCCCAGTTGGATGACGGGCCGCGGCAATGCGGATACGATCAATCCATCACTTTCTTTCAGGCCATCCGAAACTGGCGACGGAGCGAGGATCGAAGCCGTACCGCCTGCATCCTGGGGGATGAAATCGAGCAGGCTTCCAAAAATCCACTGGTTGATCTGGCGACGCGCACGCGGCGAAAGATCGACAAAGCGGACGCCGCATTGTCCGGACGAGGTGACCCAGGTCACTTCGCCGTGGGCATCGACACTTACATAGGGATTTCGTAATTCGAAGCGCAGGCGCACGGTTTGCTGTGGCTGCGGGGGAACGACCGCTTGGATGGCGACTCCTTTGTCAGTCAGGTTACGTACCACCCCGCCATTTGCCTGGTCGATGGTGACGTAGGTCAACGTGCGTAGACCATGCCGATAGTGCACTCGTGCTTTCCGCGCGGCAAAAGCTACTGCTTCCATACTCACCGCCACAAGGGAGGTCGGGCTCAGCCTTCTGTGAAAATTCTATTTCGTGGCCGACGCCTTGTCGCAGTAACTGAGGTGGTTCCAAACTGCCGGCCTACGAATTTCACCCATGAGAGGTGGGTGGTTCCCGTGAACCCAGCAACGCTTCCTTGGCGGGGAGGCCTGAAGCTTGCCACAGCTTAACCACCTCGAAAAGGATGATGGTCCCATAGGCGACGGCAAGCCAGACAAAGACTGCCTCGATAGGGAGATCGTCCCACGCGCCGATGAAAAGCCCCATCATCTGGCGGTGCTGGTAATTCCACCATCCGTAAGGCAAAGCCAGTGTTGCCTCCCAGAGTAGGCTGATGAGCAGGACTAGGAACAGTGTAAGGCTGAGAGCCCTCCAGTTGATGAAGCGGCAGGTTGCGGGGAAAAAACTAATTGAAGGAACCAACCCACCCACCACCAGGACGATGAAATAGCCCGGCCAACCGTCATGCACGGGAGAGATCCATTTCTTGAAGAGGATCGAGAGCACCACCAGAACCAAACCGACAATGAGCGAGGTTGGATGGAAACGCAAGAGGCGGCGCATGGTTCTGGTTTCGCCAACATAGTCCTGAACGCTGTACGCGACCAGCCAGTATTCGCTCAGCCAGACATAGAGGAGAAGGATCATGACAAATCCGCTCAGATAGAAGATGTACTCTTCAACAGGAACGGGATGTCCCAGGGCCGGGGCGGGAATTCCGAGTGTCGCGCCGCGGTTGGGGAAACAGAAGAACCAGCGGGCGAAAACAAAGTCGAGCAAGAAGCCAACGGGGGCAAGGATGCCGATAGTACGCCAGAAGGCTCGCTGTGGAATCTCCAGGCCCTGGCTCGGCAGAAACCAGACTGCAATCACTAGAATAGGGATGATGAACAATGACAAACTGCACGTGTAGCCGTGCGGGCTGGGGTTGGGGGTCGTCGAAACCAGCTTGCCTGGGAAGTGAACGCTGTGCAGGGTGATGGCCGCGGGGGCGACAACCATCACTAACATTGCGATCACGATGCCAGCGCAGACCGCGGGGCTGGGAGAGGCATGGGAGCGGGGTCTGGGCATGAATTCAGCCTCCGGTTCGGGGGCGATTGAGATGTGGAGTTCGAGAGATTCTACTCCTTTCGAACTACTACGAAAGCGCCATTGGGGCGACATCCGGGAATTGGAACATGTGCCAGCACAGTGACTTACCAAAGACCATGCCCGAGAGGGCATGGCCGAGCAATTGCCAGCCAGTCAAAAGCCCGATAACGTATTGATAGCTCTGCGTCACAGTCTGAGGACCACTGACGGAAGCAAGCCAAAAAGGTTGGCCTCGGCCCGACGAACAGAAAACTGAATCGGGTAAATACGCAGAGAAGCTAATTGACAAGGATTTGGCGCTCTGATCACACTTGGAGTCATCAAGCGTTGACCCGGGCACGGCGATGGCAACCACTCCCACCAAAGCGACAATCGAGCCCGACGCGAGGTTTACGGGCATGAGTGTGTCCTCCGGCTCTGTCGAGGACACGCCGTCCTGGTCCGGACACGCCATCACCGCCGTAGACCTAACCGGTTCGCGGCCCTCCGGTCGCGATGCTTTGCAAGCCTTGCTGGCTTTTTCCGCACTCCATGAACAGGTGCGGCGGCGGCGAGCTCTGGCTGCGCGGCAAGCTGGCTTTGACACAATTTCCCCGACAGCAGAATTCGAAGCGGGAGAACAATTCGTTCTCGACGAAGTACTGCAACTGGTGGCGGAGCGGGCAGTCGCGATAACCGGCGCCGACGGCCTGGCGATCGCGCTTGCGGAGAATGATGAAATCGTTTTACGGGCTTCGGCAGGCATCATCAAGCCAGATGTGGGTGCGCGCCTGGACCGGGACTCAGCTTTTTCTGGAGCGTGCTTCCGCGCTGCGCAGATCGTGCGCTGTGACGATACGGAAATTGATGCACGTGTGAATCTGCACGCGTGCCGGCTTCTGGGAGCCCGTTCCATGGTGGCAGTGCCGCTCTGCGGCCGGCGACGCGTAATCGGGCTACTGGAAGCGTTCTCCGCGGAGATCTTTGGCTTCAATGATAGCGATGTCCGCAGCTTGGAGCTGCTCGCTGAACTCATTCTTGGAGCACTCAAGCCAGAGGATGAGGATCGCTTCGCGGAATCCGCGCAAGTGGCGGCAACCAGGCTCGAAACGCCTGGGCAAACAGCCTCGACTACAGAGACGACCGAAAAACCTGGCGACTCTTCCGCTGCAATCGGGGCCATCTCGGTCGATGTGTCGGTTGACGCGGGGAGCATCGGTGTCCCCTCGGGCAGTGGGGCAAAGGGCAATACGCCCGTGCTGCCGCTTTCGGATTCAGCGTCTCCAGATGCAGGCAGTCCGGCAGCTACATCATCCTCTTCCAGTTCAACCGCTGATTCAGGTCCGGCACTGGTGGAGATGCCTAGCAAAGACGATAAAGCAGAGCAAGCCTCTCCCGCCGCAGTTGAAGCGAAGGTCGCCAGCCACCACCCTGGCGTTGTGCTGGTTCTTGTGCTGGTGGTCATTGCCTCGATGCTGGCTGGAGGCCTGTGGTGGAAGGTGAAGAACGATCAGATCAAGGCTCTGGTCGTGCCCGCAGCGGACAAAGTCACGAGCCGAACCACTCGCGGTTCATCCAGCGACACTCGAGAGTCGGGCCCTGGGATTTCCACGCCCGCGGTTACAGGCGGAATTACTTCCGAGGGCATTTCTTCTGATGCAGCTGCCGGCGAGAACACTAAGACTACGACCGCGGATACGTCCACCGCGAATCAGCAGGGAGCCTCGAAACTACCCCGTGTAACAGGCATCAGGCACTGGTCTTCGGCCGACTCGACCACCGTGGTACTGGATCTCCAAGACCAAGTGCAGTACGAGGCGCACCGCTTGACCGGCCCTGACCGCATTTACTTCGACCTGCACGATACGGGACTAGCGCCCGAATTCGAGGGGAGGACAATTGACGTGGGCGACGGGCTGTTGTCCCGCATTCGCATGGCGCAACCGGAGCCGAATACGACGCGCATTGTGCTGGAAACGAAGGGCGGGTCGAATTTCTCTGTAAGCCTGGAGCCGAATCCTTACCGCCTGGTGGTGCAGGTGCGCAAGATCGGGGCCGACAACCGGGCCAGGGTGGATCTGTTTCGCGACTCTAGAGAAACGGATGTGGACAAACTGGCGATTGTTGTTGCTCCGCCGACTCGTGAGGATTTACAGCTGCGAGCGCGAGTGCCCCAAATGCGCATTGCCGTGGACGCGGGACACGGCGGCTGGGACCTGGGTACGGTGGGTCGTCGGGGGCTGCTGGAAAAAGATCTGGTGCTCGAGATCGCCCAGCGGTTGGGGAAACTTCTGCAGAGCCGCCTCGGAAGCGAGGTGATCTTTACGCGTCAGGATGATAACTATGTTCCGCTGGGTGAGCGGGCCGCCATGGCGAACCAAGCTCAGGCCGATCTGTTTGTTTCCATCCATGCCAATTACAGCGATTTGGCTTCGGCACGGGGGGTTGAAACCTACTACACGAACTTTGTTACAGCGCCGGGCGCACGGGAGGTAGAAGCACGGGAGAACGGTGGGGCGAGCAACAACATGCCCGCCGTCAAGCTCTCCAGCGTGGAATTGAAGGAGAAGATTGAACAGTCGCGGCGGCTTGCGGCGAGCGTGCAGCGCTCGCTGTATGCAACGCTGGCAGGTCAGAATCC